>ENA-UOUJ01000056-UOUJ01000056.1-activated-sludge-metagenome-genome-assembly--contig:-NODE-56-length-109837-cov-17.757538_pt1 | contig 109837 bp, 83 predicted proteins | sample MGYA00249839_ERZ747224 | MGnify/ENA primary metagenome ERZ747224 (study PRJEB28782, sample SAMN03220277) | activated sludge metagenome | biome: wastewater; feature: sewage sludge; material... | reverse complement strand
TATAAACAGTGGGTTCAAATTCAAAGCCGTGATCTTTTTGTTTATTGAGGTTGATGAGTTGGAAAGAGGGCCCATATACAATTACATTTTCAATGGTTCGCCTGAAGTATACCGCTCTTGCATCTATTATGCCCGACAATAAAGTGGTTTGTATACCCGCTTCCGCTGTAGCGGAGGTTTCGGGCTCAAGATCAGCATTGGCGCCGAAGGGCCCGTAAAGCGATTGCAGCGAAGGCGTTTTAAATGCAGTAGCATAATTGGCGAAAATCTTTACCGCGTTATTGAAAGTATAGGAAGGATTGATGCTATAAGTGAAATTATCGCCATACGCGGAATGCTTATTGTACCGCCCGCCCAGCTCAAGGTTAAAACCGCCCAGGTCGCGCACAAAAAAAGACAGGTATGGGCTTGTTAACTCCGCCGTTGGATTTTTGGGGGTAGCGGTTTCATCATTCATTTTTTGTTTGTTGTAATGAATGCCTCCTAATAATTGTATATGCGGGCTAAAAGAATAATGGGCATACAGTTCCGCGCTGTTTTTACTTCCTTTATAAGGATACACCCCATATGTTTCCGTAAAGCTGCGGTTCACTTCATCGTAATTATAAAAAGCGGTTAAACCACCATTGACAAAGTTGTAATGTGCCTGGGCGCCGGTGGTAAGCAATTGCGCCTCATATTTGCTGTCGGCATCCGTGTAAGCCCCGCCATCATATCCTCCTTTAAAGTGCGTATACCGGAAATAGGGTTTAACGTGCAGGCCTTTTGCCACACGGGCATCAAAATTAGCGTGGAACGCGTTTTGCGTAAATCCGTCTTTATCAAATAGTTTACCCGCAGTGGTGTCGGCCGCTTCAGAAATGCCTCCCGTTTTATAATGGGTAAAACCAATGTTATAGGACGATCCTTCGGCGGTTCCGTTTATCCCCGCATCGGCTTTAAATGTTTTATAGGAACCTGCTGCCATGCCTCCGTAGGCTTCCACCGGGTTGTTGATTGTTTTTTTTGTAATGATATTAATAACACCCGCGATAGCGTCTGAACCATATAAAGTAGATTGCGCACCTTTAAGGATCTCAATACGCTCCACCTGCTCCAGAGGAAACATCCTGATATCAAATGCCCCGCCGGTACCGGAAGGATCGCTTATGGGAATACCATTTACAAGAATAACCGTGTAGTCTGTTCCTGCGCCCCGCAGGTAAATACTCTTATCCTTTCCCGGGTTGCTATAGGCGCCATTAACCAATATACCTGCCTGCTCGCTGAGCAACTGCGCCATGTCTTTTCCGTTGCTTCTTTCTATATCCTGCTTATTGATTACGGTTACCACTTTGCCTGTTTCACTTACTTTTTTGGAAAAGCGCGTAGCGGTGATCACTACTTCATTTAATGATGTAGCGCGGGTGCTGTCTTCCTGTGCCCATACTGCATGACTGCTCATTACAAGCATCATCATAAGCCCTAATTGTGTTTTGTTCATTTGCTGTTCCCTGCGGGAGTTTAATTAATTGAGCGAATAGGGACATGGTGAAAGGAAAAGAAACGGCTTAATGCATTAAGTCATTTTCATCTCCGGCTTTTCACCCGAAAGCCCTTTGATTAAGAAATGGATCTGGCAGGTCTTCTGGCTTGGTTTACTGTTGAACACCTTCCCGTGGCGCCTGGGGCGCCACAGTGGTATGAAGATTCAACAGGTGAATGGTGAATAGTGAATAGTGCGTGAGAAATACACACCGACTATTGCCTAATCCCAACTCACTAAACCTTACAGCTACGGGGATAGCGCCGGATTTACACCGGACTTCCCTTTTAATGGCGCCGCGGCGCCAACCAAATACAAGGCAAAGATGATTACGGAAAATGGAAAAACCAAAAAAGAAAATCCGAAGGAGATTTCCACCTATCGTTTGTAGCTACTCGCCTGATGGCATCTGACAGCTCAGCACTTACCTCAGCAGTAATTCACAGGGCTTTAAGCCTGTATGTTTTTTAAAAGCGGTAGAGAAGTGCGATATGGAGGAATAGCCGAGCATGAGTGACACCTCGGTTACGCTTAATCCCTTTTCATACAAAAGGTACTTAGCATGTTCCATACGCTGGCTTTGGTAAAAATCAAAAATAGTGGTGCCAAAGATCTCTTTAAACCCTTTTTTCAGGTAACATTCATTGATGGCCACTTTACGGCTCAGATCTTTAATGGTGATGGGCTCACCAATATGCGCCAACAACACTTCCCGCGCTTTCAGTATCTTGTCTCTGTCTGATTCATTGGCCAGGAACTTACAGCTAAAGGCTTCTTCTTCCTTATTTCCCAGCATGCACTCTAAGCTGTACAGCAGCAGCATCTGGGTTTGTGCGTTAATGTAAATATTTTCGAAGCTTTCGGTATATGTATTGTTTAACAGGCTTTCTAATATAACCCTCACACGGCTGCAGAGCGGAAGGATTTTCGTAAAAGAAGAAGGGTGCTTAAAGCAAAGCACTTCATTGGTGAAATCGAATGAGCGGGGATTTTTTACGAATTGCAGCAAATGTTCAGGCAAAAAGGTGAAATTCATTACATCAATGGTCTCTTCCTTTTCCGAGCAGGCTTTGGTGAGTCCGTTCCTGCAATTCAGGCATTCCTGTTCCTTACCCCTGCAATATACATTTCCACTCACACAGAACCGCAGTTCAAGATAGCTGGCAGCAGGTTCGTTTTTTTTATAGTGATACACCATCATGCCCATATCTTCTGCATTCCACTTGGGTATGCGGCTGTAACGTTTTATGGTGTATTGAACAGCCCCCGGGGTTTGACGCTCTTTTTCCTGCAAAATATTCAAATCATTGAGCATCACCGGATGCTTTTGTGCTAAATCCAATATATTAGGCGCCTGCAGCATAAGTTTGCAAATATACATTGTTTAGCCGTTAAAAAGGATATTAAAATTGCCTGCGCAGCCTAATTTTAGTACCTTTGCACGAATATTTTTTTTGATCAGCAAAAGTGATTCGGAAAGATTTATGAGCAATGAAACACAGGCTTTGGCCACTCCTTCTCCTATAACCGGCTATGGTGCAGACAGTATACAAATTCTTGAAGGTTTAGAAGCAGTTCGCAAACGTCCCGCTATGTATATCGGGGATATCAGCACCAAAGGTTTACACCATTTAGTATATGAGGTAGTAGATAATTCCATAGATGAAGCGTTGGCGGGGTATTGTAAAAACATTACCGTTACCATATATGAAGATAACTCCGTAAGTGTTGAAGACGATGGCAGGGGCATACCCACAGGTATGCATACCAAGGAAAAGCGCAGCGCACTCGAAGTGGTAATGACCGTATTGCATGCGGGGGGCAAATTTGATAAGAATACCTATAAGGTTTCAGGCGGATTGCATGGAGTGGGGGTAAGCTGCGTAAATGCACTGAGCGCTGTTATGCACGTTACGGTATCCCGTGAAGGAAAGATCTTTGAGCAGGAATATCATACAGGGATACCCCAATACCCTGTACGTGAAATAGGCACAACAGATAAAACCGGCACCCTGGTTCGGTTTTGGCCAGACCAGTCTATATTTATCGTATCCGTTTATAACAAGGATATCCTGGAAGGCCGTTTAAGGGAACTGGCTTTTCTTAACAAAGGGCTAACCATTATTTTAAATGACCTGCGGGAAAAGGATGATAATGGCATTACCTATAGCAAAAAATTCTATAGTGAAGGCGGCATAGCGGAATTTGTTGAAATGCTGGATAAAAATGGCAACCGCCAGCCGCTGCTGCCTAAAGTTATATACGGTGAAGCGCTTGAGCCGGTAACCAATGTGTCGGTAGAAGTAGCCATGGTGTACAATACCGGGTTTCACGAACATATTTTCAGTTATGTAAACAATATCAATACCATTGAAGGCGGTACGCACGTGGCGGGCTTTCGCCGTTCCATTACCCGTGTATTTAAAGCCTATGGAGAAAAGCAGGGCATGTTTGAAAAAGCCAAGGTTGAGATTGAGGGAGATGATTTCCGGGAAGGGCTGAGCGCTGTTATTTCCGTAAAAGTTCCCGAGCCGCAGTTTGAAGGACAAACCAAAACCAAGCTGGGTAACAACGAGGTAATGGGTGTGGTGGATACCACTTTAAGCAGGGTATTGGAAAGTTATTTAGAAGAGAATCCCAAAGATGCCAAAATCATTATTTCCAAAGTAATACTGGCAGCGCAGGCCCGTGCGGCTGCCAGAAAAGCAAGAGAGCTGGTTCAGCGCAAAAGTGTGTTAACAGGGGGTGGACTGCCGGGGAAATTGGCCGACTGCTCCGACCGTGACCCTGAAAAATGTGAGCTTTTCCTGGTAGAGGGTGATTCTGCAGGTGGAACAGCCAAGCAGGGCCGCGACAGGCGCTTTCAGGCCATACTGCCTTTAAGAGGAAAAATACTGAACGTGGAAAAGGCAATGGAGCACAAGATTTATGACAATGAGGAAATCCGCAATATGTTTACCGCCTTAGGCGTAAAAATAGGAACACCGGAAGATCCCAAAGCATTGGATATATCTAAGCTCCGCTACCACAAGCTGATTATTATGACTGATGCCGATGTAGACGGCAGCCACATTGCCACATTGATCCTTACGTTTATTTTCCGGTATATGAAAGAGCTGGTAGAGCAGGGCTATGTATATCTTGCCATGCCCCCGCTTTACTTGGTAAAAAAAGGGAAAGAATCGGAATACGCATGGACAGAGGAGCAACGTAAAGCATTGGTGGAAAAAATTGGCGGAGGAAAAGACGACAGCGTTAATGTACAGCGCTATAAAGGCTTGGGTGAAATGAACGCCGAACAGTTATGGCAAACCACTATGAACACCGAAACCCGCACATTAAAAAGGGTAACCATTGAGAGTGCGGCTGAGGCAGATCGTGTATTCAGCATGCTGATGGGTGATGAAGTGGCGCCAAGAAGAGAGTTCATTGAGTCTCATGCCAAATATGCAAATCTTGATATATAGATAACTTTAGCATTTATGGATGGTGAAATATTATTATCTTAGAACAATAATTACTTGTTCATCCATAGAATAAATCATTACTTTACTAACCATCAAATGTATTTTTATGTCAGACAATGCAACTTTAACCGCATATAATGTAAAAACAAAAGAGAAGAACGTTCCGATCATGGACGCAGTAATTACAAAAACCTCTAAAGGGGCTTACATGGCGCAAGGCCATGACGGCAAGGGTAATAAGCTTACCACTTTGCTGGGTGAAGCCAAGGCATTAGCTGCTATTAAAGCGGGCACAGCCAAACAGGGCTGGTAACGCTGGTGCCGGGTTAATTGCAATATATTGTTGTATAGTATATGTCCTCAGAGGTGAGAAGAGTTTGCCTCAAAAGGAATGGTGTAGAAGGTGTGCCACTAAGACTCAAGCCTGCAGGCAGGGACACAAAGTCCTGATCTTCTGGTTTTATTTTCTTTGCGCCTTCGCAGTAAAATATTGCCTTTTAGGCAGCCCCCTTTATCCCCTCACTTTTCACAGCCTAATACGGCATATTAGGATTACTAAGCATTAGCTTCAGCGGCAGTTTGCCTAAAGCAGCCCTCCTCCTTCAAAATGCAATGAAAACAGGATCATCCTGGAGTTCAGTTTGTCTATAACATTGGAGTATTTGAGCGAAGGGTCTTTGGAATGCACATTATTTAAGCCGTGGCTGATTTTGATTTCAGGAGATACAATAACATATTTATTAAAGAATTGAAAACCGATCCCGGCTTCCACGCCAAAGTCGGTTTTTTTCACCTTCAACAGGTTTTCCGAGTTGGAGGTGCCCGAGTTGGAAGCCAGGTCATAATCAAACTTTATTCCCGCAAGCGTATATACCCGGAAGTTTCCGATGCGGTCGCTTTTTAACCTCACCTGCAAAGGCCAGCTCATTACGATGGATTCTACTTTTTGTGTTTTTTGCAGGACACTCTCACCCAGGTCGGGGTATTGAAGATCATAACGGAACTTCTTTTCGCTGAAAATAAGGTTCAAAGGATAAAACCGCACATCCCAGCGCTTCGACAGCTGCAGGTTAGCCATGATCCCCAAATGGATCCGGCCGCTGTTCAATCCATTTACACCCTGTATGCTATCCTGGTTCAGGAAGGATGGGGCATGTGATATATGGTAATGCGAAGTATTGTAGCCAAGCACTATACCAAAATAATAAGGCTTTTCGTCGTGATTGGGAAGATTGATATTGCCACGAAGCTGTGCAAAAGAAGGCGTAACAAAACCAGATGCAATAATAACCGTTACTATTATTTTACACCGCAATAAATACTGCAAATACCCAGGCTTAATTTTTTGCATGATGTGTTTCGGAATCCAACGTTGTTTAAAATATCCACAAAAGCTTTTCCTTCCGGGAACCCCTGCACCGATTTATTCAGATACTGATAGGCCTTCCTGTTGTTTGAAACAATAGAAGCCATCTGCGGCGCTACGATCCCTACGTACCAATTGTAAAGTTGTGCTATGCCTGTTATTTTAGGTTTTGAAAATTCTAATATTACTAATTTACCACCCGGCTTCAATACTCTTTTTATTTCTTCCAGTCCCTGCTCCAGGTGCTCAAAATTCCGGACGCCAAAGGCCACTGTTACTGCATCAAACGAACCTTCAGGAAAGTTTATTGCTTCACTATCACCGCTTTGCAACTGAATATGCTGCTCCAGTCCTGATTTTAACACTTTCTCTTTTCCTATCTCCAGCATCTTCTCCGATATATCAATGCCAATGATGCTATCAGGCTTAAGCAATTCATATGCCATGATGGCAATATCACCCGTTCCGGTGGCAACATCTAATAAAACTTTAGGCTTTTCTTCTGCCAGTTGCTTTAAAGCTTTTTTACGCCAGCCAATATCTATACCTGCAGAAAGGAACCGGTTCATAAAATCGTAGCGAAACGCGATCCGGTTAAACATTTCAGCTACCTGCTGTTTTTTTGTTAACGCCGATTCTTTGTAGGGAACTACGCTATCATGGTCAAATTTTGTCATCCGGGGAGCAAAAGTAAAACAATAATCAGATGAATACGGATTTATGCAGTATGCAACGCTAATTAAACGCATTCTTAACGTGAATTTTGGATGTTAGGAAATGAAAACCAGTTTGTTATTCTTTCTGTTTCTGAATATTTACCACATAGCACAGAAATATAGGTACACCTTGTTTTTAATATAACCTTATGTTTTCCTATGATCCTATTGTGCCTATATGTTGAAGACCAGTATCAAAACAAAAATCAATGTCTTCTTCCGCTTACATATATATTATTCCTGATAAAAAACCGGTAGGGCAGCAACGCGTCTTCGCCCGCATAATCCACTCCAATGCGCGGGGTGGCGATGATATCTTTTTGCTGAAGCGTAAATCCGTCATCGGCAATGAAAATTGTGTTATCAATAAGATTTACACCGCTATGCCGGGTAAGGATGCCAAGAGCTTTGGATACATTACCCGGGCCGGAGGTTAGGGTGCGGTCCGGGTTTCGCTTTCCTGTTCTTTGCAGCATAATGTTTATGCCCTGCAATGGCTCTACCGCTCTTATTAATATGGCATGAGGAGTGTTTTTAACGTTTGTAACCACATTAAACAAATGGTGGATGCCATAGCATAAATACACATATCCCTTGCCCGCGTCATTAAACATTACCTCTGTACGTGCAGTTCGCCTGCCATTATAGGCATGCGAAGCGCGGTCTGTTATGCCATTGTAAGCCTCCGTTTCAACAATCCTCCCCGATGTTAATCCGCTTCCCCAATCCGTAACTAATACCTTGCCTAATAATTCCCTGGCAATTTTCACTACGTTGGGACGATTGTAAAAATTATAATCCAGTTTCTTCATCAGGGGAAATTAAGCAAAAGAATTTCATTAAGTTTGATCATTGAGCGTTGTAGCGGCAAGTTTACTAAAATCGTTTAAAATAATCCATTTGCTTAAAGAGATCATAATAGCTGTTCAGTCTTATTTTAAAGCACACCAGTTTATTCGCAAGCACAACCTGTGGAAATGGATTATAATACCGGGTTTAATTTATGCGGTATTGTTCGTGGTGGGCATGTATTTTTTTGGCAAAAGCGCCACGCATGTTATTGAGCTGCTGAGCATTAAAACCGGGTTAAAAGCATGGGTAGATAAAATGCAAAGCAGCCTGCTGGGCTTTTTCTTTGCATTGGGAGGGATAATGATATGGCTTATCCTCATCATGCTGTATTTCTCCTGGTTCAAATACATATGGCTGATTGCAGGCTCGCCTTTGTTTGGTTACCTGAGTGAAAAAACGGAATCCATTATTGAAGGAAAGGAATACCCTTTCAGTTTTCCGCAGTTGATGAAGGATATGGTGCGGGGTATAAAGCTGGCCATGCGCAACGTTTTGTGGCAAACCGTATATACTTTTACCCTGCTTATCATTTCTTTTGTGCCCATAGTGGGCTGGATAACCCCGTTAGTTGTTTTACTGATAGAGTGTTATTATTATGGATTTTCCATGCTGGACTACAGTTGTGAACGGCAAAAACTTTCTCCCGGACAAAGCATTGAGTTCATAGGCAAGCATAAAGGTCTTGCTATCGGCAACGGACTTATATTTTACCTGATGCATGGACTGATTGGCATTGGCTGGGTTCTGGCTCCTGCCTATGCCGTAATAGCGGCAACGCTCAGCCTCTATCATCCCAAAGAAGGGGAATAATACTTTTAGGATTTGAAGGTTCTTTCGCATTTCAAATCTTAAATTTCTAATTTCAAATCCAAAATAATGATTATATCCCCCACGAGTAATGGAACCGTTTATTTAATCCCTTCTGTAATTGATGAGCAGGGAATAGATGCTATACCCGCCTATATTGTTGATGCCGTAAAATGCTGCTCCGTTTTTTTTGTTGAGAATGAAAGAACCGCCCGCCGCTATTTAAAGCGCATCTGGAAAGAGATGGTGATTGACGATTACGAATGGCATACTATTCATAAAACAGAAAAAGCCGTACGGTCTGTTTTTACAGCGGCATTAAAGCATAACAAAACGGTAGGCATTATTAGCGAGGCAGGTTGTCCGGGCATTGCCGATCCCGGTCAAGTTTTAGTTGAAGCCGCCCAGGCTGCCGGCGCATGGGTGAAGCCGCTGGTAGGTCCTAATTCAATTATTCTGGCATTGATGGCCAGCGGTATGAACGGGCAACATTTCAGGTTCGCCGGTTATTTACCGGTAGACAATGCAGCGAGGGCAAAGGCGGTAAAGGCGATAGAAAACGAAGCGGTTACAAAACATTGCACACAAATATTTATTGAAACGCCATACCGGAACAATCAATTGCTCGACACCCTCCTTAAAACCTGCAATCCCTTTACCCGCTTATGTATAGCGGTATCCCTTACTGCTCCGGAAGAGTATATTAAAACGAGAACGATTGCCGAATGGAAAAAAGATAAGCCCGATCTTCATAAAAAGCCGGCAATCTTTATAGTGGGCGAAAGTTAAAACCGGCGTACAATTACCGTACAAGGTTGCCTGTTCTGGGATCTTTCATGGCCACAATACTATCTACTATGTACCGGCTGAATCCCCGCCAGGGAAGCGCTCCTTTATATTCCCTGTAGTACAGGTCGAATACCATTCCCGAATTGGACATCAATGTTCTGGCTACGTTTTCATTGGTTACTGAAAATTCAAAATCGTAAGACTGTATGGTATTGGGAGACAGGGAGCGGATACCTGTTTGAATGAGCTTTCCTTCGTAGGTCTTAAATACATATCCCTTTTTTACGCAATAGTTCAGCTCACCCGATTTCACTCCTTCTCCCAGAACAAAATAATAACGCACATAAATAAATATGGCCAACACAACTACTATCAGCAACAATGAAATACGAAGGAATTTTTTCATACATGGTGTTTGAAACAACAATTTAGTAAATGTAGCTGAATAATTACCTTCGCTTAACCTTTACCATAAAATAAACACATGAATATAGGAATCGTTTGCTACCCTACTTTTGGCGGAAGCGGTGTTTTGGCCACGGAACTGGGCATGGCGCTTGCTGATAAGGATCACAATGTACATTTTATAACCTACCGCCAGCCTGTACGCCTTACAGGCTTCAGGGCTAATATGTTCTATCATGAAGTAAGAGTTCCCACCTATCCTTTGTTTGATTATCCTCCCTATGAATCGGCATTGGCCAGCACTTTGGTTGACGTGGTAAAAAATAACAAGCTCGATCTTTTGCATGTGCATTATGCCATTCCGCATGCTTCTGCCGCCTATATGGCCAAACAGATACTTCAGAAGGAGAATAAATATGTGCCGGTAATTACCACGCTGCATGGTACGGATATTACCCTGGTAGGCCGCGATAAAACCTATGCGCCAGTAGTTGCCTTTTCCATCAACCAAAGCGATGCCATAACTGCCGTGTCGGAAAACCTGAAAGAAGAAACCTACCGCACGTTTAAGATTGAAAAGGATATAGAAGTGATTTACAATTTTGTGGATGTGCAGCGCTTCAGTAAAAAGCCTATTGACGCTTTCCGTAAGGTAATTGCGCCTAATAATGAGCGCATCGTATTACATGCTTCTAATTTCAGGAAAATAAAACGCATAGACGATGTTATTCACATCTTCAAAAAACTGAACGATGTTATACCGTCCAGGCTGTTACTGGTAGGCGATGGCCCGGAAAGGCCTATGGCCGAAGCGTTATGCAGGGAATTGAACTTGTGCGACGTAATACGCTTTGTAGGCAAACAACAGGATATGGAAGAGATATTTGCTATAGCCGACCTGTTTTTACTGCCGTCGGAATACGAAAGCTTTGGTCTGTCGGCGCTGGAAGCCATGGCCGGCGGGGCGCCTGTAGTGTCTACCAATGTAGGCGGTTTGCCCGAAATTATAACACCGGGAGAAAATGGTTTTATGGGGAATGTGGGAGATACGGATCAAATGGCCCGGTATGCTATAGATATTTTGAAAGATGAAAATACATTTAACAGGTTTAAAGCTAATGCAAAAAAACAGGCAGAGAACTTCGATATTACCCGTATTGTGCCACAATATGAACATTTGTATGAAAGATTGTATGAAGGGTTTTGTAAAGGAAAGCATAAAGAGAATGAAGTAATTGAAGCACAGAAGTGAAAAGGCAAAGCGATAAATATCAAAACGGAGACGTAAAGAAAAACCATGACCATTATTGATACCCATTGCCACCTGTATGCGGAGGAATTTGAAAATGATATAGAACAGGTAATTGCGAATGCGCAGCAGGAAAGTGTCCGGCAATTCTTTCTTCCCAATATTGATCGTTCTTCCATTGAAGCGATGCTGCAGTTAGAAGCAAAATACCCCGGTGTTTGTATCGCTATGATGGGGTTGCATCCGTGCTCCGTTAATGCGGATTATAAAGAAGCATTACAGGCAGTAGAAAGCTGGTTACAAAAAAGGAGCTTTGCGGCCGTTGGTGAAATAGGACTTGATTTTTACTGGGACCGGACTTTTGAAAGAGAGCAGTATGAAGCATTCCGGCGGCAAACAGCATTGGCGCTGCAATACGGGTTACCCATAGTAATACATACAAGAGATGCCATGCGGCAATGTATTGACGTGGTATCGGAATACAAAGGCAGCGCGCTGAAAGGGATTTTTCACTGCTTTGGCGGAAGCCGGGAAGAAGCGGAGCAGATCATTTCCCTTGGCTTTTACCTCGGCATCGGGGGCGTGCTTACCTATAAAAAATCGGGGCTGCCCGAAGTGCTAAAGCATATCAGTCTTGACCACATAGTGCTGGAAACCGATGCACCTTACCTGGCGCCCGTGCCCAAACGCGGCAAAAGAAATGAAAGCGGGTATTTAAAATACATTATAGCGGCATTGGCGGAAATCAAAAACACTTCTCCCGAAGAAATTGCGCGGATCACCACCGCAAATGCTACTTTCGTTTTTCAAAATAAGGGTTAAAATATGTCCGCTGCTTCTTCGCCCGGCGCAAAATTATTCATCATTTATACCGGGGGTACCATTGGGATGGCTTTTGACAATGCCACAGGCGCCTTGGTTCCTATGGGTTTTCGCGAAATAAAATACCATATACCGGAGATCGCCAAACTGGGGTATACCTTTGATATGCACGCTTTTCATCCGCCGATAGACTCTTCCAATATGTCGCCGGAGATTTGGATTGAGCTGGCGGATATTATTTATTCCCGTTACGCAGATTATGACGGCTTCATTATACTGCATGGCTCCGATACCATGGCTTTTACCGCTTCGGCATTGAGCTTTATGCTTGATAACTTAGGTAAGCCCGTAATTCTTACCGGCTCCCAGTTACCTATAGGCGAAATACGAACCGATGCCAGGGAAAATATTATTACTGCTATGGAAATTGCCGCGGCAAAAAAAGATGGTAAAGCGCTGGTGCCGGAAGTATGCATTTACTTCGACTATTATTTGTTCAGGGGAAACCGCACGAAAAAATATAATACAGAAAAATTTGAGGCGTTTAATTCGCTGAACTATCCCCCGTTGGCTGAAGCGGGGATAGATATAAAATATAATAACCACCTCATCCTGCAACACCCGCAGCAGCCCTTCCATATTAATACCCGGTTAAATGGCAATATAGCCGTGCTTAAAATGTTTCCCGGCATTACAACCGCTGTGGTACATGCTCTTTTGGAAACGCCCGGGTTAAAAGCAGTGATCCTGGAAGCTTTTGGTAATGGAAATACGATTACGGCGCCGTGGTTTATAGCTGAGCTGAAACGGGCCATTCATGAGGGTGTGATCGTGTTAGACAGAACGCAATGTGATGGCGGATCGGTGGAGTTGGGACGCTATGCAACCAGCGCGCATCTCCTGGAAGCAGGGGTTGTTAGCGGGCACGACATAACTTTTGAAGCGGCAGTTACCAAATTGATGGTATTACTGGGACAACAGGGGCTGACCGCAGAAAAAGTAAGGCAACTATTAGAAACTTCTTTAAAAGGGGAGCTTACGGAAAAATAAATGTATCCATGCTTGAGGCCAATGGCTAATAATGCTATTTTTGCAGTCCTTCAAAAAAAGGAGAGGTGTCCGAGTGGTTGAAGGAGCACGCCTGGAAAGTGTGTATACGGGAAACTGTATCGCGGGTTCGAATCCCGCCCTCTCCGCAAGCCAGTAAATGACCCCGCGCATCAGCGGGGCATTTTTGTTTTCACGAGCGTGCAAAGTCTGCTTTGCAAAGTGAGTGGAAACAAAAATGGAAGTGAGCGAAGCGAACGGTCATTTACCGGCTTAAGCCCGCCCGCCGCAGGCGTTGGGGATCACTGAAAGAAATCCCACCCTCTCCGCCTTCGTCCGCCGAAGCTTTGCAGCCTGCGGTAAAGCTACGGCTGCTGCAAAGCGTAGGCAGGTTTTTATATGTGACTTCATTCTCAGTCATTACCGAATACCCCCCTCAAAATAATCTTGGCTCCTCTCTTTGCAGGAGGTAATTTTGCGCAATATGGAAAGTAAAGCACAACAGCAGGAATTGGTTCAGGACACCGTTACGCCTGAGGAGCATTTTTCGCAGCTTGCAGAAACCTTAATTGGCTCGGAAATCGTTAAACTGGGTGGTGAAATACGGGAGAAAATAAAACAGGGAGAAAAAATATACAATTTTACGATTGGCGATTTTGATCCTGACATTTTTCCCATCCCAAAAGAGCTGGAGAATGAAATTATAGCCGCTTACCGTAAACATTATACCAATTACCCGGCGGCAGAAGGCAATGTTGACCTTCGGGAAGCTATTGCGGCTTTCCTGCAGCAGAAAGAAGGGTTGGTATACAATACCTCCGAAATATTGGTAGCATCCGGTGGACGGCCGCTGATCTACGCCTTTTTTAGAACGATCGCTGATAAAGACGATAAGATCATTTACGCCGTTCCTTCCTGGAACAACAATCATTATACGCATTTTGTTGAAGGCATTCATTGCGAAGTAGAAGCCGGCGCCGCAAATAATTTCATGCCAACGGCAGCAGATATCGCACCGCATATTAAAGATGCGGTAATATTAGCCCTTTGCTCGCCCCAAAATCCAACAGGCACTACTTTTACCAAGGAGGCGCTTGAGGCTATTTGCGATATGGTACTGGAAGAAAATAAAAGACGTGGGGCAGGAGAAAAAAAGCTATATGTGTTGTACGATCAAATGTACTGGCAGCTTACGTATGGCGATATCCGGCATTACGACCCGGTATCCCTCCGCCCGCAAATGAAAGCCTATACGGTTTACATTGATGCCATAAGCAAATGCTTTGCTGCCACAGGTGTAAGAGTAGGGTGGGCTATGGGGCCGGAGGCGATCATGAGCAAAATGAAAGCCATCCTTTCGCATGTAGGCGCCTGGGCGCCTATGGCGGAGCAAAAAGCGGTAGCCCGGTTCCTGCTGCAATACGATGAAGTTAATAATTACCTGCAGCACTTTAAAGCCGAAATATCACTCCGGCTGCAAAGCATATACGATGGCTTTATGCGGTTGAAAGCGGAAGGATTGCCGGTGGATGCCATTGCGCCCCAGGCGGCCATTTATCTTACCGTTAGGATAACAGCGAGAGGCATGAAAACAGCCTCGGAGCACCTGCTTGAGCAGCAAAAAGATGTTACCGGCTACCTGCTCAATGAAGCGGGTATTGCCCTCGTTCCGTTCTATGCATTCGGCGCGTCAAAAGATTCCAGTTGGTACCGGCTAAGCGTGGGAGCCTGTAAAAAAGAAGAAATTGATGCCATGCTTAACTCACTGGCTCTGGCATTGCGTAAACTGAAATAGTTTTATTACCATACCATCCTTTTCAAAAACCTGCAATAACTTTTATGAAAGTACTACTAACAATCGCCGCGTTTTGTTTACTAACCGGCTGCGAAACCGCGCAGCAGGTGTTAAGCGGAATGAATACCGGCTCAACCGGTTTAACTTCTGCCGAAATAGCGTCCGGCCTAAAAGAAGCCCTGCGCATCGGAACGCAAAACGGTACCGGAAAACTGGCAGCGGCCGATGGGTTTTTTAGCAATGCCGCCGTTAAGATACTGATGCCGGAAGAAGCTCAGAAAGTAGAAAGCACGTTAAGAAATATCGGGCTGGGCAGCCTCGTGGATAAAGCTGTGCTCTCGATGAACAGGGCCGCCGAGGATGCGGCCAAATCTGCTACACCTATTTTTGTTAATGCTATCAAAGAAATGACCATTACGGATGCCCTTGGCATACTAAAAGGCGGAGATTATGCAGCTACCGATTATTTCAGGGGTAAAACCACGCTTCCTTTGACCAATGCTTTTCGCCCTGTTATTGAAAAAGCATTAACGAAGGTAGACGCTACCAAATACTGGAATGATGTATTTACGGCATATAATAAATTTGCAGCTAACCCGGTAAATACCAACCTGGCTGCCTATGTTACTGAAAGATCGCTGGCAGGGATTTTTTATGAAGTAGGACAGGAGGAGCTGAAGATCAGGCAAGACCCTGCCGCAAGGGTAACCGACCTGCTCAAAAAAGTTTTTGGCAGCAATACCCGGCAATAAAACACAGCCAGGTCAATCTGCAGGGCTGGCACCTGCTTTTGTTTTCCATTTACGATTTTAGGAGAATGTTACCATAAGGGAAGCCGTTTGGGGGCACATTGTGATCGTATAGTCTTAATTTTGCTGTTATTTCAATGATCATGAGTACAACAGCCCTTTCTTCCCAACCCACGTTAACCGCAAAGGATTTTACTACCGACCAGGAAGTAAGATGGTGCCCGGGTTGTGGTGACTATTCCATATTAGCGCAGGTACAGAAAGTAATGCCCGGCATAGGCGTTCCCAGGGAAAATATAGTCATTATTTCAGGTATTGGTTGTTCATCGCGCTTTCCCTATTATATGAATACTTACGGAATGCATTCCATTCATGGAAGAGCTACTGCCATTGCATCCGGTTTAAAGGCTTCAAGGCCGGAGCTGAGTGTATGGATCGTTGCGGGTGACGGGGATGCCCTGAGTATTGGCGGCAATCATACCATTCATTTGTTACGCCGTAATTTTGACGTAAACATGTTATTGTTCAATAACCAGATATACGGGTTAACCAAAGGGCAATATTCGCCTACCTCCGAACAGCATAAAATTACCAAATCAACCCCCTTAGGCAGTATAGACCACCCCTTTAACCCGCTGGCGCTGGCCATGGGAGCAGACGCTACTTTTGTTGCCCGCAGTATGGATCGCGACCCAAAGCATTTGCAGGAGATGCTGGTACGCAGCCACGCCCATAAAGGCGCCTCCTTTTTAGAAATATACCAGAACTGCAACATTTTTAATGACGGCGCTTTTGAAATGTTCACGGATAAAAGTTCCAAACCCGAACAATCCATTTTTCTGGAACAGGGAAAGCCGCTGATATTTGGTGCCGCGAAGAACAAAGGCATAAAATTAGATGGCTTTAAGCCGGTTGCCGTTGAACTGGGTAATGGCTTAAATGAAGACGATCTTTGGATACACGATGAAAAGGATTTTTATAAAGCACAGGTTCTTGTAAGGATGTTTGATGACCCTTCCGCAGAAGGGCATTTGCCACGTCCTTTTGGTGTTTTTTATGAAACGGAAAGAGCCTGTTATGAAGATGTAATGGCAATGCAGATAGAAGAAGCGATAGCCGCTAAGGGCCGGGGCGATTTAGATAAGCTGTTAAGAGGAAGGGAGGTTTGGGAAATAGCATAGGGATTGCAGCGATAAAGTATCAGTCAGGTGTGAGCTATCGGCGGTTAACTCTTAGCGATTGGCTGAGTGCCTTTTTTTGCGCTGCTCATAGCTGATAGCCTTCTTCCGCGTTTTTGATTTGTGGTTTATCGTTTGTAGTTTATGATTGTATTTGGGATTTCGAATTTCCTGCTTCGGATTTAAGGTTCCTGCTGCTTTGTATCCTTCTATGCCAGTATTTCCTGCAGCACGAGAAGTGTTTTCATTGTTCCGAAATCCTGTATATGCAAAGCGTAAAATTGTAATATATACTCAAGCAGCTCCCGTCTAACAGTAAGGGGCAGGTTAATATTATGCAGTTCGTAGGGATGCATCACCTTTAGCAGTTGTGATATAACAGCACTGGCTTGTTCTTCTATGTAATAAGGGTGTACGGGAAGCGCTTTCACGAATTCTCCTTCACGGAGGTCTAATATTTTCTTTTGTGACGTGTATTCATCTCTTATACCAAAACCAAAAAACGAAGTGAGGTGCAGGGCAAAAAATAAAGGATAACCCGCGGTAACCCTGGTATCCGCCCTGTCTAATTGTATATACGCATCTTCAATAAAGTTATACAGATCGGGATTGTGTTCAGGTTGCCTGATCACTTTTTGCAGTAACTCTGTTATAAAAAGCGCTACGGCATTTTTGGGTATATTAAAAAAAACCTGCTGGTAAAGATAATGCCACCTTACTTCCTTTATTCTTTGCAGGTTCTTTAATTCATTATGGTACACCTCCATTTCGAGAATAGCGGAAGGCTGAAACAAATTGCTTTTTACGGAAGATTTTTTAGCACTGCGCAGGCCATTAACGATGTAGGACTGTAGTCCGAACAATTCGGTATACAACAGCGCTATCACCGAGGTTTCGCCATAGGAAACAGTACGCAGCACGATGCCCTTTGTGGTATGAACCATATAATTGAAGGGTAAAGCTAAGATATAAAGCTCCATTTTAAAAAAACAGCGATGCCCCCCAAAAAATAAGTTTCTTTGCATTTTCGTAAAATTCAACTGCAACATCATGTGGCAAAAGATCGGGAAGTTTGTATTGCGTTATCGCCTGGCACTTTTAGTTGTATTATTGGTTAGCACAGCCTTCATGCTGTATCATGCTTTGAAGGTAAGTATCAGTTACGAGTTTGTGAGAACCATCCCTGTGGATAACCCGCTGTATAAACAATACCTTGATTTTAAAGAACAGTTTGGTGATGATGGTAATATGCTGGTTATTGGCTGCAAAACGGATAGTCTGTTTGAAGAAAAGGTATTTAATGATTACGCCGGGTTGTGTAAAGCATTAAAAGCGATAGATAAAGTAGAAGGCGTACTAAGCGTGGCCGGGGCGGTTGATCTCGTTAAAAACAACAGTACCCAAAAGTTAGATGTAAAACCGGTGTTCCCTCAACAAACATTATCCCGGCACGACATTGACAGCGCTGTTGATATTTTTTATTCCCTCCCTTTTTATAAAGGGTTGCTGTACAATCCTGAAACGAAGGCCTACCTTATTGGCGTACGCATCAACAAAGAGGTACTGGGCTCCAAAGCAAGGGAAAAAGTAATTGCACAAATTGAGTCGCTTGCTTACGATTTTGGTGAAAAGCATAATATTGAAATACATATCAGCGGGCTACCGCTCATACGCACCAATATGGCCATTAAGGTAGAAAAGGAAATGCGCTGGTTCCTGATTGGCTCCGTTTTAATTTCTGCTGTAATCCTCATGCTGTTCTTCAGGTCGGTAAGCGCTACGGTACTGTCATTGGGAGTAGTAATAACAGGTGTAATATGGAGCATGGGCATCATGCACCTTTTTGGATATAACATCAGCTTGCTAACGGCATTAATACCTCCGCTGATCGTAGTCATTGGTATCCCCAATTGTATTTACTTTCTGAATAAATATCATACGGCATGGCTTAATACGGGCGAAAAGCAGAGTGCACTCGTGGAAATGGTAGGCCGCATGGGTATTGTAACCCTGTTTTGTAATATTTCAGCCGCTATCGGGTTTGCTGTATTTGCTTTAACCAAAAGCGCCATATTAAAGGAGTTTGGCATGGTAGCGGGCATTAGCATAATGGCTATCTTTTTTATTTCACTGGCTGCTATTCCCGCGGCGCTGAGCTATTTACCTGCCCCTAAAATCAAACATGTAAAATACCTCGAAACAAAGTGGCTGGATAACGTGCTTACCCTGGTGGAGAAATGGGTATTCAATCATACCAGGACGATTTATATGGTTACCGGTTTGATTATTATATTTTCCATTTCAGGTATGTTCCGGCTGGTATCGGTAGGGCATATGGTTGATGATATACCCCAAACCGATAAAATTTATACTGATCTGAAGTTTTTTGAAAAGCATTTTAAAGGCATTATGCCCTTAGAGATTATTGTAGATACAAAAAAGAAATACGGCTTTGTGGGTATGAAGGCGCTGGATATTTTTCAGAAAATAGATTCACTCTCACAGTACATTGCCGCCAGGCCCGAAATGGCCCGGCCTTTATCGCTTGTTGAAGCATTAAAATTTGCGAAGCAGGGGTTTTATGATGGAGATAGCGCCAACTATGCCCTGCCTAATGCTTTTGATGGGGCATTTGTGAATGACTACCTGAAAGTGAATAAAGGCAGCGACAGTGCCGGTAGTACAAATACATTTCAGCAGCTTATGAACGCTTTTATGGACAGTACCCGGCAAAAAACCCGTATTAGCGTTAACATGGCTGATGTGGGAAGCAAAAAGCTGCCGCCCATATTAGACGATATCAAAAAAAGATCGGATGTGCTTTTTGACTCAACAAAATACAATGTACAGTTTACCGGTACCAGCGTTACGTTCTTGGAAGGAAGCCGTTTCATTATAAGCGGGCTACAGGAAAGCATCATGTGGGCATTTTTACTGATAGCCCTCTGCATGCTCTATCTTTTTAAATCGGTAAGAATATTGATCTGCTCCCTGATCCCTAATATTGTTCCGCTCATGCTTACCGCCGGTATTATGGGATGGGCAGGCATTCCGCTTAAACCATCAACAGTTTTAATATTCGGCATTGCTTTGGGTATTGCTATAGATGTAACGATTCGTTTTTTAGTTAATTACCGTCAGGAATTACCGGCTAATAATAATATGGTTAAACCTACTATCCTGCAAACTATCCATCATACAGGCATCAGTATTATTTATACCTCCCTGGTATTAATTGCGGGATTCAGCATTTTTATTTTCAGCGGTTTCGGTGGCACCAAAGCGCTTGGGTGGCTTACGTCACTTACCCTTCTTTCCGCTACAATAACCAACCTGGTGTTATTACCGGTATTATTGGTTGTTTTACACCGGCCAAAGCAGGCGAGACCTATTTGAGTTTTTCGCAAGAACCTGTTAAGGGCTGCATAGCACGATACTGGAATTACCTATCTATAGAAAGCAATAAATGCAATTGCCATGATGTCATATCTTACAGGCATTGCTTACTATAAAATTATTAATTAGTTCACTATAAATTATAAAAAATAATAATATTTTAAATATTGAATATTTTGCCTCTTCCGGGGCTTTAAAAAAAGCAGCAAAACCTTATGGATTGTTGTCTGAAACTGTATACAGGGTTAAATCTGAGAGATTTAACAAAAAATTTATTTTCTCAATTCTCTGTATCTTTGCAGCTTCATTTAAAACAAAAAACATGAGAAAAATTTTATCACTGCTGGCTATGCTATTACTATGCTCGGTAATAGCCTGGTCTCAAACAAAAACCGTAACAGGACGCGTAACAGACGAAAGTGGTGGCCCGGTTCCCTTTGCTACAATAACGATAAAGGGGAGCACTACAGGAGTTGCTGCAGACCAGGATGGAAACTTTAGCATTGTGGTAGGTTCCAATGACGTGCTTACAGTAAGTGCCGCCGGCTTTGAAGAGCAGGAGGTACGGGTAGGTAATCAGAATGTTTTGGGCATCACCTTACAGCCCGCAGCCAACCTGCAGGAAGTGGTGGTTACGGCTGTGGGTATTAGCAGGGCAGAAAAAGCGCTCGGGTATTCGGTAACAAAAGTTAGTCCGGGTACGCTGGTTCAAAACTCTGAACCCGACATGCTAAAAGGGTTGCAGGGCAAAGTAGCGGGTGTTGATATCCGCCAGGGAGAGGGTACACCGGGTGCAGCCACACGTGTTAATATTCGTGGATACACTTCCTTCTTTGGAAGTAATGAACCCCTGATCATTGTGGATGGGGTGTCTTACGACAACTCTCAGCTTGTTACATCGCACCAGCTTGAAGGTGGCGGCGCCTACCAGAACGGGCTTTCTTCAATAGATCCTAATGATATTGCGTCTATTTCAGTCCTGAAGGGTTCTGCTGCTGCTGCACTCTATGGCTCCAGGGCCTCTAACGGTGTTTTGGTTATTAAAACAAAATCAGGCTCTGCCGGAAGATCAAAGAAAGGAACGGAAGTTACTTACAGCAGTTCTTTGTCGTTTGAAAACGTAGCCAATCTTCCTGAATATCAAAATAGTTATGGTGCTGGTTCTGCTTTTACGTATTCAGCAGCAAATGGATCCTGGGGACAAAAATTTGGCACAAGAGATTCTATCCCCACATGGCCGGATTATTTAAATGCTTTCCCCGATATGTTCGGAGCAAATGTGCCTTATAGGGCGTACCCCAATAACGTAAAAGACCTGTTTGAAACAGGGGTGGTTACCGAAAACTCAATATCTGTTAATGGCGGAGATGAAAGGTCGTCGCTCAGCGCTACCGCAACCACCTTACAGCATAGTGGTTATGTTCCCAGCTCTAATTTCAAAAGAAACAATATTGCGATAGGAGGGGTTACTAAATTAGAGAACGGACTTACCATTCGTGGAAACTTTAGTTATGGCAATACGGGACAAAAAGGCAGCATGTTTGGTGAAAACCAGATTGATGGAGTGTCTTCCTCTTTTGCACGTTCTTTATTTTTGGCAAGGAACTGGGATTTAAACCTGCCTTATGAAGATGCTAACGGATTACCGGTATCTACCAGTAAAGCGCAATATGATAATCCGAGATGGGCAAATGAGCACAATACCATCACTACCAAAACCGACAGGTATATAGCCGGCTTATCGCTTGATTATGATATAAACAGGTGGTTAAGCGCATCCTATCAGATAGGAACGAACACCTATAATGCCAACCGGCTTGAAATTACGGATATAGGCTCCCGCGCCGCGGAAGGAATAGGGAACATTGTTGAGGGAAATTACCGTATCCAGTCTATAGAGTCCAATTTTTTAATAAATATCACTCCCAGATTAAAAAATGAGGATTTTTCGATCAAAGCAATTATTGGACATAACGTAAACCAAAGAACATACAGAGAATCAGAAGTAAACGGAAAAGGGATAATTGCTCCTGGTATATATACCTTAGCAAATACCAAAGACAAGACCATTAACGCCACTAATTCTTCTATCAGGCGGTTGTGGGGAACCTTTGCGGATCTAACTTTAGGATACAGGAACTATCTTTACCTGAACCTTACCGGAAGAAATGACTGGTCGTCAACACTTCCAAAGGAGAACAGGAGCTATTTTTACCCTTCTGCATCTGCTTCCTTCGTTTTCTCAGACGCATTGAATATCCAGGGTGATGTATTCTCCTACGGAAAGATTCGCGCAGCCTGGGCTAAAGTGGGCAGAGATGCCGACCCCTATTACCTGCAGGATACATATGTAGTGGGAGATCCATTTCTGGGACAGGCACTGGCCTCCGCTTCAGTTTCAGCAGCTAATGCCACGCTTAAGCCTGAATTTACTACAGAATATGAGTTTGGAGCAAATCTTGAGTTCTTTAAAAGAAGATTTGGTTTTGATGTAACCTATTTTGATAAGAGATCAACCAATCAAATTGCGCCTATAGATGTGCCTGCTTCAACGGGGTATGAAACAGCTTACGCTAATTTTGGATCTATTAGCAATAAGGGCTGGGAAATAGAAGTGCACGGCACGCCTGTAAGTACAAGGAACTTTAACTGGGAGATCAGGGGAACTTTTACCAAAATAAAATCAACGGTAGAGAGCTTGTCTGAAGGACTTTTAAGGTTAAGCCGCGGTGGCGTTTTCACTGATATCGGGCCCTATTTTGAGCCGGGATTACCCTATGGCTATATCAGGGGATCAATCAGCGCTAGAGATGATAATGGCAATTTGCTGATTGACCCGAGCACCGGAATGGTACTTAATGCTAAAGAACCGGCAATGATCGGCAATCCCAATCCTGACTTTAAAGCCGGGTTAATTAATACCATAACGTATAAAGGGTTCTTTTTGAATGCTGTCTTTGATATGACCAAGGGCGGCGATTTGTATTCAATTACTTTAAACTCAATGCTGGGACGCGGGGTATTAAAAGATACAGAAGAAAGGGAAACCTCGTGGATCATTCCCGGGGTATATGGCGATGCAGATGACCTGGTTCCTTTACTGGATGATAAAGGCCAGCCCATTAGGAACGCTACCCGTTTGAGCACTAATGATTTATTTTTCTCGGGTGGAGGTACTGCAGGTACTTTTGCCATCAACGGGCAGGATGAATGGTCTATATATGATGCCACTGTTTATCATTTCCGGGAGCTTACATTTGGATATAATTTGCCTAAAAGCCTTTTTGCCAAATTTCCCATCGGCAGCGCTACGTTAAGTGTTTCAGGAAGAAACCTGTGGCATTATGCTCCCAACGTTCCACGGTCTTCAAACTTTGATCCTGAAGTAAGTACCTATTCAAATTCAATTCAGGGATTTGAATTTTCAGCGGCACCTACAACCAGGAGAATGGGAGTTAACCTGAAAATTACTTTCTAATCTGTATGAACTAAAATATTTAGAAACATGAAATACTTAAAATATATATTACCTGGTATCCTCCTGTTTTCCCTGTCTTGCACAAAAGGATATCTTGATGTGAATACGGATCCTAACAATCCCACAGAAATGGCTGAGGCTAAATTGTTGCCAAATGCCCAAAAGGCGCTTGCCGATAATCTGGGTTTTGGCGTTGATGGCGCAGGTGGATTTAGCTATATGCTTTCGGTTTATACGCATCAGATCACTATGCGGGAATATCCGGATAAGTACGGAACTGAAGGGGTGAACCTGAATACAGCATGGAATAATATTTACACCGATGCGATCCGCAATTGCGAAGAGATCATTAAAAGTGCTGAAGAGTCGGAAAATACAATCTACAGCGGTATTGCAAAAATCATGAATGCTTATGCATATAGTCAGCTTGTAGATGTTTTTGGCGATATTCCTTTTTCCGAATCCAACGACTACCAGGGGGGTGCGGGTTTTGGTGCGCCGGCGTTTGACCAGGGAAAAGATATTTACCCGCAGTTGTTTACATTAATAGATGAAGGTATTGCCGACTTAAACAATACCACAGCGGAAAATCCTAATAAACCCGGAAGTGATGACCTGATTTATGGTGGAAATGTAAATGCCTGGATAAATGCAGCAAATACGATCAAATTAAAGTTGTATAACCAGGTTAGGCTGGTTCAGGATGTTTCCGGCCCGGTAAATGAATTGCTATCCGGCGGCAAGCTGATCGGCTCCACTGCCACCTCCTTTGTTTTCCCTTATGGTACCGCCGCTTCACCGAACGAGAGAAGCCCGTTTTTTGCTGATTATTATGCAACACAACGGTCTATTAACATAAGCCCCTGGTTTTATGAGATCATGAAGGGATACAATATGAAAGATATTAACGGAATGACAAAAGACTTTAACGTATTCTCCGGAATTGAAGATCCCCGGGTTCCCTATTACTTTTTTAACCAGTTACAGCCCGACGAGGGTAATATAGAAGGTAATCAAATAGAATACCGCGACGGTGGCTTTTCCAGCATTGTTTTTGGTTCCACTGGTCCTAACAGGGATAAGTCGCACGATAAATCTACCACGGTGATGGGTATTTACCCTGCCGGCGGACGTTATGATGACGGAGAGGGTAGCGGAGGAAGTGGTGTAACAGCGGGTAGCGGTACCGGGGCAGCGCCTTTCAGAATGCTTACTTATGCAGACCGGTTATTTATTGAGGCTGAACTGATACAGGCTGGTGTAGTAACAGGTGGACCCGCAGCCGCAAAAGATAAGTTAAAAGCCGCATTAAATGCCGCAATAGCACAGGTAGATTACGTAGTGACCAAAGCGGGAACGGTTAATCAAACCGTACCAAAGCTTGCAGGAACAGATGAAGCCAGTGATTTTATTGATGCAGTGGTTGCTTTATTTGAAAGCAGCAGTGCAGATAAGCAAATGGAAATCATTTTAACCCAGAAATGGATATCCAACTTTGGCGGTAATTCAGTGGATTGCTACAATGATTACAGGAGAACAAAGTATCCGGTAATTTTTGATCCCAATAATCCTGAAATGGCGCCCGATCGCTTTTTTCAGCCCCCGCTCACGGGAAATATTGAATTAGACCAGGCGCCGCTCATACCTGTAATTACCAGCAGATCGTACCCGGTAACTTTGCCCTGGAGCCAGCGCGAACTGGAGTTAAACAAAAATGCTCCGGCGCAAAAAACGCCTGCAAGCTTTAAAGTGTTCTGGATGAATTAAAAAAATCAGGAATACCTATTTTAAATATTAAAGAATATATAAGATGAAAAATATAAATGCAATATTAATTGTTCTTGCGCTGCCGCTCCTGCTGCTTACCAGTTGTAAAAAGGAGTACGGTCCGGATAAAATACCGAATTTTCCGGTAATGGACATTGCCCCGGTTCCCAAGTTCGCACTTGATCCGGCCGGAGACCTTGTTATTCAGCAACCCGAGGATTTTAAAAGTAAATTTACGCTGGATTTGTATTTTCCGGATGATCAAAAAACCGTTCCGCAATCAGCCGATGTGAGCATAGTAATGAATAATAACTATAAAGATATCAGGAAGTTTAAAACGGGGGTTACTACTTTCCCTGCAACTTTTGATATTACCGGTGCGGATCTGGCTAACTTGTTCAATATAGCCATAGAAGAGATCGTTCCGGGCTATAAGTTCGAGATAAGGGCAGATTTTACATTGAAAGACGGAACAGTAATACCGGGATTTGTTGCCTTACCAGACAAGAGCAGTCCTGCAAAAAGCAGCTCTCCCATTACCGCATCTTCTGATGTTAATAACTGGCCCGATTCAAAAACAAATATTATTTACAATGCTGTTTGTCCGTTAGAGATTGAAAATTTTGTAGGCAGCTTCACGGCTAATGATCCTTATTTCTGGGAAGATTCTTATCCTGTAACGATAACACTGGAAGAACCCAATGTATTGAAAGTTACAGGGCTGAATCAAACGCCGTCAGAGTCTATGAAAATTAAAATTGATTTTAAATCGTTCATAGCTACTGTAGATAAACAGATAATAGATCCTGCACCCTGGTTCTTTTCCTATACTAACCTTGCTGTACAGGGAACCGGTACAGTAGATGCATGTAACAACGTAATAAATTTAACCCTTACCTGGACAGTTGACCAGGGAAGCTTTGGAAGCGGCGACTTTATAATTAAATTATAGGTAACTGGTTATATTATACTTTTAATATTTAAGGGGCTGATTTATCAGCCCCTTAAATATTTGTACAACTTATTTACAATTTTTCGCAGACCCTGGTAAAGGAACAATAAATTTCCCTACACCACCACCAGCTCATAAAACCTGTTGGGATGAAGGTATTGGTTAGCCAGTTCCTGTATCTCCTTAGCGGTAACATTTTTTATATCGGCAACAGCGGTATAAAAGTAATCTTCACCCAGCTCATTCAATATAATGTTCTTCCACCTGCCTATAATATGAAAGGGTCCGTCAAGATCGCCCAGTATGGTTCCGATAAGATAATTCTTTACCAGCAGCAACTCTTCCTCCGGTACCGCTTTTTCACGCAATGCCTGCATCTCTTTATATACTTCCGCAATGGTGGCTTCGCAAACTTCTTTGCCGGCCTCGGTACTGATCATCCATGCCGTTTGCTGCACATGGTTTTGCATATAGCTGTGTATACCATAAGTATATCCTTTATCTTCTCTTATATTGCTCATAAGCCTTGAACCGAAATAACCGCCAAACAGCGTATTCAGTACCTGCGCTTTGGTAAAATGCGGGTGATGCCTGCCGGGAAAATGACTGGCTATACGAATGGCGCCCTGGATACCTTCCTTATCATTAATGATCCTGTATTTTTTTTCTGCGGCCGCTTCTACGGGATGCGTGATATGCGGTAACTGCGCTTTGTTTAACGGTAAGCTTCCGAAATTTTCATTCAATAGCAGTTCAATATTATTTGGCAGCCTGCCTGCGATAAATATAGTGCAGTTCCCGTTTACATAATACTGATCAAAAAACCGGCGGAGTTGCTCAGGCTGCAATGCGTCATAAGCTATGGAAGAGCTGTACTTGCCATAGGGGTGATTGATGCCGAACAAATATTCATCAATTAACCGGTTAGACACAAAATCGCATTTCTTAAGGTTCACCTCAAGCTTTTGTTTCATATTTTGCCTGTAAATATCCAGTTCCGCTTCCGGCATAGCAGACTCGGTGATCAGCTCCTGTATAACGGGCAACAGCTCATGCAGGTGCTTGGTTAAGCTGTGTAAGCTAAGCATAGCCGTTTCATTATAACAGGCACGGTTAAGGTAGGAACCGTAATACTCAAAATGTTCGTTAATGTTGAACGCGTTTTTCCGGGAAGTGCCGTTTTTGAGCATGTGATTGGTAGTTGAAGCCACCATATTCTGATGTTCATACCAGTTACCCGCGTTAAAAACCAGTTCCAATTGCACTACTTCCTCAACGCCCGCATCAATGGCATATACGGCAACCCCGTTGCTTAAAATAAACTTCCGGAAGGGCTTTAGTTCAAGTGTATAATTTATGGCATCCTTAATTCCGGGAGCAAATTGCCTGTTCACCATGGTCAATACATTCTGTTTTTTAATGATTACCAAAATAATACATGGTAATGCTGTTATTGGCGTCAAAAATAATTTCGGCTTCCTGCCGCAGTTCCTCAGCGCTAACCAACTGGTACCGCTCTAGTTCTTCATTGATCATATTGGTATTGCCCAATAAGGTATAAAAAGAAAGGCTGCCTGCCCTGTTCATCAAACTCATATCTTCAAAAATAATCAGGCTTTCCGTTTTGTTTTTTACTTTCCGTAATTCTTTTTCTTCCACAGAAGTACCTTTTATTTTTTGGAGCTCAGCCTCTACCGCCGCTTCGGCATCTTCCATTTTCACGCCCTTCACCAGCTTGCCCTCAATGGCTGCCAGTCCGGCATCTATGCTTCCGAAGTGGTAGCAGCCAATATTACTGAAGAGCTGTTTTTCTTTTACCAGCGATTGAAACAGCCGCGAGGAGCCACCGCCGCTCAATACTTCAGTAAGCAGATCGGTTGCGTAATACCGGCGGTCTGTGCGTGAGCAAATATGCCAGCATTTATAAAATGCGTCTGCGGGCACATTGGCGTGAACTTCTAGTTTGCGGGGAGCAGTTTGTACGGGCTCCAGGGGAAGATGACGAATGTATTTCTCTCCCGACGGAATATCGCCAAACCATTTTTCGGCAAGCTGCCTTACCTGTGCTGTGGTAACATGCCCGGCTACTGTAAGTATGGCATTTGACGGCCGGTAGTGCTTAAAGAAAAAACGTTTAACATCTTCCAGCGTTGCGTTTTCAATATGGCTAAGCTCCGCTCCGATTGTCATCCACCGGTAAGGATGCGTTGTATAGGCAAGGCTGCGCATTTTGTGCCATACATCGCCATAAGGCTTATTCAGGTAATGTTCTTTAAACTCTTCGCTTACTACTTTGCGTTGTGTTTCTAAACTTTTTTCGCCAAAAGCGAGGCTCAGCATCCTGTCGCTTTCTAACCAGAAGGCGGTTTCAATATTTTCTGCGGGCAACTGGCAGTAGTAATTGGTAAGGTCATTGGTGGTATAGGCGTTATTCTCTCCGCCCGCACGCTGCAGCGGTTCGTCGTACGATGGTATATTAACAGAGCCGCCAAACATCAGGTGCTCAAATAAATGTGCGAATCCTGTTTTTGAAGGATCCTCATCCCTTGCCCCAACATCATACATTACATTTACAACTGCCATAGGCGTAGCATGATCTTCATGCACCACAACCCTTAATCCGTTTTGCAGAACAAACTGTTCAAATGGTATCATAGTTAAAAATTCCTGTAGCTTAGAAAGGATTGCAAAATTAGGAGGAATATATGGAAAACCGTTTTAAATCAGAGAATACTGGCAGGTTTTAGCGTAAGCACAATAAGGCTGTCGTTACGGTTTACAATAATCTTTATTCGTTGGCCGGGTACCTGCAGCAGGTTTTTATACGTTTGAATATTATTCGAAATGTTATTACCTACGCTTACTACAATATCGCCGGTTTTAAACCCTGCATCCTCACCGGGCGAGCCGGCTATTACATCCTCCACCTGTATCCTGCCTTCAACAACGTAGATGCCTAAACCCGTGTATGCGTAATCGAAAGGAGAGCGGTAATGTGAATTGGGTACGAGATGTATTTCGCGTTTGGCATAATTAAGCGTTACATTAAAGCGCCGCAGCAAATCATTACCTACCAGTCCTGCCAGGTAAGGATAAGCTGTAATGTTATAGATATCTTCAAAAATATAGGTAGGCACATTACGAAAACGGTAGGGACCTATCCGCACTTCCTTTACCGTGGTTAAGCGCATTTCCATTTTGCCGCCCAGCCCCTCTGCCTGCGTAAGCACAGGCTTCTTCTTTGGATTAAGCACAGCACTGTCTCTGCTAAAGCTATCGGAAAGCAGGAAGCATAACCCCGCCCCGGAATCAAAATAGAATCGTGAATTAAGCCGCCTGTCATCCCTGAAATCTGCATGCATGATAGGGATGGAAGTGAGTAATGGTTTTAACATATAACCGCCGCGTTTATATTTAAAATCGCCCTGTGAATACACCGACAGCAGCAGGTTGTCATAATCAAAATGAACAATAAACCGGCTAAAAAAGCTAAAGCCTATTATACCATCTATTTTAACGCCGTATACGCTGGAAAGAATTTCATAATCATTCACGTGAAAATTAAGACTGTCTAACGAAAGCCCGGGTAAATGAAGCGTGGCGTTGTATAAAAAATTCACTTTGCGTATACCCGCTATGCCGCGGATGGTTCTTTCAGATGGCTGTGTGGGTATAGACAATTCATTTACAGTAGCGGAATCAAGTGAAATGCCGCCGCTTCCTGTATCTAATATAAAATTCAACGTATCGGGGTAATGATTCACCCGGGCCTGAATGATGACCACGCCACCGCTGAACTGCTGAAATTTAAATTGCGTGATCAGCTTTGCAGGTTCGCCGGAAACGATCCTGTGGCTGGCCATGATTGCAGCCGGAGGCATTATTGTAGCTATAAATGCAAAACAGGCAAATATTATTTTCATATGTAGTTCATAAATTTAATTCTTTTTGTATAGAAAATCCGCCCGCTCATCATTCATAATCTTATTACTTTTGCAGATACAGCATAGTATATCTGTTAAAACGATACATTATGGTGCTACGCTCATTTTTTATGTGAAGAAGCCTTAACTATGATGAATGTTGGAGATGTTTTACAAAAAGCGATGGGATTCGGGTTCCTTACCGTGGAGGAAGGGATATTTTTGTATGAGAACGCTGCGTTAACAGAGCTGATGTACGCAGCCGATGAGATGCGAAAGCAGCATGTTCCCCATGGGAAAGTTACCTGGCAGATAGACCGGAATGTGAATACCACTAACGTTTGTATCGCCAATTGTAAATTTTGTAATTTTTACCGTATCCCGGGTCATGCGGACGCATATATAACGGATATGCCTGCCTACCGCAAAAAGATAAAAGAAACCATAAAATACGGGGGCGATCAACTGCTGCTGCAGGGCGGGCATCATCCGCAATTAGGGCTTGATTTTTATACCGGCACTTTTCGTGCAATAAAAGCGGAATTCCCCGATATCAAACTGCATGCGCTCGGTCCTCCCGAAGTAGCACATATCTGCAAGCTTGAAAAAATGAGCCATCACGATGTGCTGAAAGCATTAAAGGAATCGGGACTTGATTCTTTACCGGGCGCCGGTGCAGAAATATTAACAGACAGGGTGAGAAGGCTGATCAGCAAAGGGAAATGCGGTGCGCAGGAATGGCTCGATATCATGCATGAAGCACATAAGCTGCATATTACTACCAGCGCCACTATGATGTTCGGGCATGTAGAAACCCTGCAGGAAAGATTTGAGCACCTGGTAAAGATCCGTGAAGTGCAAAGCAGGAAACCGGAAGATGCGAAAGGGTTTCTGGCATTCATTCCGTGGACTTTCCAGGATGTGGATACTTTGCTTACCCGCATACGTGGTGTGCATAATCTTACCACTGCTGAAGAATATATTCGCATGATCGCGCTTTCCCGCATTATGCTTCCCAATATAAAAAATATACAGGCTTCATGGCTTACGGTAGGTAAAAAAACAGCGCAAATTTGTTTACATGCAGGCGCCAATGATTTTGGCAGCATTATGATAGAAGAAAATGTGGTAAGCGCTGCGGGTGCGCCTCACCGGTTTACCTACAAATCCATCCAGGATGCCATACGGGAAGGAGGCTTCGAACCCCAATTGCGGAACCAGCAATATGAATGGCGCGAGATACCTGAATTAATAGAGGAGCAGTTGATTGATTATTAGTGCTGTGTCAAACGTGAAACGTGAGAAAAAGCTCTTGTATATTCAGCGTTTTTACAGACCCCACGGATTAATAATCTTCAGTCTGACAATATTTTAATCCCATTCGTTACGCAGTTCATTTAACTGATTGTCAATATCGGTCAGGGACTGCTTAGTCATCGCCCCTTTATATTTGGCAGTCCAGTTGACTGTAGTTGTGGATTGCGTTTTATCTTTTCGCATGCGGATAAGTTGCAGCAGTTCTAAATCCTGCAGCAATTTTATAGCTTTATTATTAAGAATATCTATAGTTACTGTTTGCATACCATATTTACTTTAGATTATCAGGCTCATTTTTCGTCCCGAAGCTATCATACTTATTCAGTTTGTATAAAAACTATTGATAAATCAAAATTATACTAATCCTCATTCACTTACCACCAGCCGGAATCCATTGCCGTGTATATTCACTATTTCAAGATTGGGATCTTCCCTAAGATATTTTCTGAGCTTGGCAATATACACATCCATGCTTCTTCCGTTAAAGTAGGTATCGCTGCCCCATATGCGCTTTAATGCAATTTCCCTGGGCAGCAAGTCGTTTTTATATTCTGCCAGCATTTTCAGCAATTCATTTTCTTTGGGCGATAAGGTTTGTGTTTTTCCTGCAATAATGAGCTCGCGTAATTTAGGATTGAAATGATAGTTACCCAGATCAAACTCTATGTTGGCGGCATCCTTATTCAGATCGTCATTGCGTTTAAGTATAGCTTTAATTTTCAGCAGCAGTACTTCACTGTCAAAAGGCTTGGTTATATAGTCGTCGGCGCCTAATTTATAACCCTGGATGATATCTTCCTTCATCGTTTTCGCGGAAAGAAAAAACAGGGGAATATCCGGGTTAATATCCCTGATCTCCTCGGCCAGCTTAAAGCCATCCATGTTAGGCATCATTACATCCAGCAGACAAAGCTCAAACTTTTCGCGCTGAAAAGCAGCTAAGCCCAGGCGCCCGTCTCTTTCTAAGGTTACATCATAATCATTGAGCTCAAGATAATTCTTCAATACCAGCCCCAGGTTCTGATCGTCTTCGCATAACAATATTTTGTGCTTTTGTGCTTCCATAATTCAAACATTTAGTGACAAATAAATATAATTAGTTTCCGCTTTATAATAAAACGCGAATAAACTTTTGTTAAAGCTATTAAATATACGAATCTTTAAATTTGCAGTTAAATATACCAATCATGCGGTTAACACCGGAAAACAAGTTTAAAAAGCTGATCGTAATAGGCGACAGGCTTTTAATAAAACCCCTGCAATCTAATCAAAAAACCGCCAGTGGCTTGTATCTTCCGCCCGGCGTGCAGGAAAAGGAAAGGGTACAGCAGGGATATGTAATTAAGCACGGCCCGGGTTATGCTATTCCGATGCCCGTTGAAAATGAACCCTGGAAAACCGAAGAAGAGCAGGTAAAATATATTCCGCTCCAGGCAAGGGAAGGCGATTTGGCCATTTTTTTACTGAGCGGGGCAACAGAAGTAATGTATGAAGATGAAAAGTATTTCATCGTTCCGCAAAGCGCTATATTAATGCTGGAAAGAGAAGAGGATATATAAGAATAAGTTTATCCGGTTGCGTTAATCCTTTAACTTTCCCTAAAATTATTGAACATGGCTGATAAAAATGCATTTATACAATCCGTTAATGCCGGTTATACATTCAGGGGCGAAAGCTTTGCATTAGGCGCCGCTACGCTTAACGGTGAAGTGCTGAGCGAAGCCCTTGTTCATTTGCCGCTAAAAACAATGAACCGGCACGGGTTAATAGCAGGGGCTACAGGAACAGGAAAAACCAAAACCCTGCAGGTAATTGCCGAAGGGTTAAGCAACGCCAGTGTGCCGGTATTGCTGATGGACATCAAGGGCGATTTAAGCGGACTGGCAGAAGCCGGTGCATTTAACGATAAAATTAAAGAGCGGTATGGTAAAATGGCGCTGGAATATGTTCCCGCATCTTTTCCGGTTGAACTGATGAGCCTTAGCGGGGAGAAAGGTGTTCGGTTGCGGGCTACCGTTAGTGAGTTTGGCCCTGTGTTAATTTCAAAGATCCTCGGATTAAACGATACGCAACAGGGACTGGTGGCACTGATCTTTAAATATTGCGATGACCAGAAGATACCCCTGCTTGATCTGAAGGATTTTATTAAAATGCTTCAGTATATCAGCAATGAAGGAAAGCCTGATATTGAAAAACAATATGGTAAAATATCTACCACAAGCACAGGCACTATATTGCGGAAGATCATAGAGCTGCAGCAGCAGGGCGCTGATGTGTTTTTCGGAGAGCCTTCTTTTGAAGTGGATGACTTAATGCGTATCAGCGATGACGGAAGAGGGATCATTAATATACTTAGAGTAACAGACATGCAGAACCGCCCCAAGCTGTTCTCTACTTTTATGCTGCAGCTCCTTGCCGAACTGTATGCGGTTTTACCTGAGGCCGGCGACTTAGATAAGCCTAAGCTGGTATTATTTATTGATGAAGCCCACTTAGTATTCCAGGAGGCAACGAGCGCTTTGCTTCAGCAGATAGAAACCATCATTAAGCTGATACGCTCCAAAGGAGTGGGTATTTTCTTTTGTACGCAAAACCCACAGGATGTGCCCGCATCTGTTTTAAGCCAGTTAGGCTTAAAAGTGCAGCATGCATTGCGGGCATTTACTGCCGCCGACCGCAAAACCATTAAGCAGGCCGCGGAAAACTATCCCGAGACCAATTATTATAAGGTAAATGATCTGATAACAGAACTGGGCATTGGCGAGGCTTTGGTAACCATGCTCAATGAAAAGGGAATACCCACCCCCCTGGTCCATACTTTACTTATCTCGCCACAGTCGAGAATGGATGTATTAACCGATGCAGAGATCAATACCTTAACGGCGCAATCCAAACTGGTAAAAAAATATGAACAACCCATTGACCGTGAAAGTGCTTATGAAATATTATCTGCTAAATTAGACGAAGCGGAAAAAAAATCAGCCGAAAAAACCATACAAAAACCTGCTTCAAAGCCCGAACCTTCTGTTATTGAAAAAGTTTTAGATAATCCTGTATCGAGGCAGGTGCAAAGAACCGCTGCTACTATTATTACCAGAAGCTTATTGGGAGCGCTTGGATTAGGAGGAAGGAGCAGTTCAAAAAAGAAAACAAGCTGGTTCTGAACGCTTTAAGAAATCTTTATTAAAAAAAGGAAAAAGATATTCCATTTTTGGTGAAAACCTTACAGGTAATTGGTAGAAAAAATTAAGTGCATACCACTAAAAGGGTATTGTTTGAACAACTATCCTCATTATCTTTGACTCGGTTTTTCATAGGATATTGGATTTTAAAAACGGGCTGGATTTCTATCCTGGCCCTTTTTTTTTATACTTACTTTTCCGCCATACCCCGCTTCGCTCATCTCTATGTAGTTTTCAGCCAGTAAATGCTCAATTACCTTCCATATTGTTTGTGCATCCGTTATCCGGAGCCGCCGCATCAGTTCGTTGATACTTAAAGGCCCCTGCATAAGCGCGCTTGTGATATCCGCCTGCAATAGCGAAAAAGCATCGTTAGAAAGCCTTGCCTTCTTCTTTTGGATACAATTATCACAAATTCCGCATGGCTTCGCGGAATGATCATTAAAATAATTGGCTATAATTTGCGCATGGCAACGCTGTATATCTTTAGCGTAGCCGATAATGGCGTCTGTTTGCTGCATTAAAACAGCCTTTCTTTTTTGATAATTGGCCGTGTTAATCGTAAGGTTGTCGGTTATTACCCTGTTACTCCGGAACCGGATCTGAGGAGCATCTTTCCGGGGTTGGTATTGAATGAGTCCCCTGGACTGAAGCTGCAACAGGATGTTTTTTATCTCACTGCTGTCTTTTTTCAAGCCTTTCGCTATTTGTTTTTCGCTCACCGGCACAGCAATATCAAAAATACCTCCATAGGAACGAAGCAGATACTTAATGCAGGGCGTTAGCGCAGGGTAATCTTTTTCTGCCTGCTGAAGGGTTTCTTTTCCACAGCAAAAAACCACTGTTGAAGGAATAAAAAGCTGCTCGTTGTATTCAATGATGCTTTCCTGCTCCAACGCTTTGATGGCATAAGTAGCAGACAGTACATTTAGCTTAAAAAGCGTTGTAAACGCTTCCATATCAAAATCAAAAAAAATATCCCTGCCCGAACCTGCCGGTAACTGGAGATAGTTTACCAGACACTGGTAAACATGTTTAATGTCTTCAAAAGAAGGGAAGCGGATATCAGGCTGTTTTTGCAGATCCTCGATGTCCTGGTTAGTGTATAATAATACAGCGTACGATTTTTGTCCGTCCCTGCCTGCCCGCCCGGCCTCCTGGTAATAACTTTCTATGCAATCGGGGATATCTGCATGCACCACTGTTCTTACATCGGGTTTGTCTATGCCCATTCCAAAGGCATTGGTGCATACCATAATGCGGGTTTTGTTCTTCAGCCAGTTTTCCTGTTTTTCATTCCTGTCATCGTGCGATAAGCCGGCGTGGTAATAATCGGCGCTAATATGGTGCAGTTGCAGCAATTCGGCTATTGTTTTGGTGCGTTTGCGGCTCCGGCAATATACAATTCCGCTGCCCGGTACCTTTTGAATGACCTGGAGCAGCTTATTCATTTTTACGTCTGTGTTAAATACGCTGTAGGAAAGATTAGGTCTTTCATAGGATTGCTGAAATATTTGCTTTTCCTTAAACAGCAGCTTATCGCAAATATCTTCCTGCACGGTTTTGGTTGCCGACGCTGTAAGTGCCAGCACGGGCACGCCGGGTTTTTCTTCACGTATGGCCGCAATAGTGAGGTAAGCAGGACGAAAATCGTAACCCCATTGCGAAATACAATGGGCTTCATCTACCGCAATGAGGTTAATGGGCAAAGCGGGTAAATAATCTTTAAAGAAATCCGTCTCCAGGCGTTCGGGCGATACATACAGGAATTTATAATTGCCGTATAATGCGTTGTCTAAGGTTTTCTTCACCTGGGCAAACGGCATTCCCGAATGAATACTAAGCGCCAGTATCCCTTTTTCCTTCAGGTTTTGTACCTGGTCTTTCATTAATGCGATCAATGGCGTTATAACCAGGCAAATGCCTTTTGAAGCTAAGGCCGGTACCTGGAAGCAAATGGATTTACCCCCGCCGGTGGGCATAATGGCTAAGGTATCCCTGCCGTTTAATACAGATTGTATGATGCTTTCCTGCATCGGGCGGAACGCAGTATAACCCCAGTTGGATTGTAGTATAGAATGTATATCTGCCAAAAATGAATTGTAAAGGGCAAATATCAGTAAAAGCACCAAGAAGCCAAATGGCAAGAAACAAATAAAAGTTTATCTGTCATTAGCAGCAGCCTGCCCGCAGTGGAAGAAAGGGTTCATTTGTATCTACCACGACGGACAGGTTTGGCTTTTGTGATTTGGTTCCTGGTGTTTTTGCGGGTTACAGGTTGCAGGTTTCAGGGAATATCCGTTGCGGCAATTAGCAATCAGGTATCGGTCAGGGGAGTTATTACTAACGATAGAATGAGTACTCCTTTTTTCTACTGCCCAAAGCGCATAGTTCAAAGCTAATCGCTGAAAGCCAGCCTCCTCCCGATTTCGGGTTTTCGACTTCGGGTTTCTTAACTTAGCGTACTATCCGCTGCATCCCCTTATTCCCACGAATGCAGCGCCAGTATGGGCAAGCTGCTGTGGTAGGCCAGCTTTTTAGTATTGCTGCTTTTGAACAGGCCCGACAGGAAGGTATGCTTACGCGGAACGGTAATAATAACATCCGCGCTATACTCTTCTGCGAACTTATCTACTGCCGCTGTAAAATTTTCTTCCAGTACAAAAAAGAAATGCGGGTTATAATCTTTCAGCAGGGGTTCCAGCTTTCTTTTTTCTTCCAGCTCTGCTTCGGGTACGGCTGTGTGGGTTGCGGTTACATGCACTACATACAGCTCCGGCTGAAGCAGATCCAAAACTTTCTTTAGGGGCCGTAAAGGGGTGGTAGATTCCACATTTTTCAGGTCGGAAGTAAAGATAACGCGATCTATTTTTTTGTAAGACGCGTTGCCGGGTACAATAAAAACCGGGCAAATATCCTTGCTGATCACATTCAGCGTATTGCTGCCGATAATCAATTGTTCTATTTTGCTGCTACCGGTAATGCCCATTACAATAAGGTCGGCCTCATTTTGTTTCACATATTTTTCGAGGCAGGGTGCCAGGCGGCCTTCTTCCGCTACCACATCAACCGGAACTTTTGAAATGGCTTCCATTTCCCTTTTGAGGTTATTTAAAGCCATAATAGCCACATTCTTCCTGGCATCCGGATCAATCAGCAAAGGGGTGCCATCAGAGCCCGCAATAATCGTTTCATACACATAATATAGGGTAACAGTGCTGTCGGGCAGGTCTGCTGCCAACTGAACAGCGTATTTCGCCGCGTTTACTGAAGGTTCTGAAAAATCTACCGGGGCAATGATCTTTTTCATGAATATGTAGTTTAATGAACAAATGTAATTTTGAAGATACGAAATACCCGCTTGCAGCCGCTGATTTATGTGAGGAGATGAAGTGATTGTTATCAGGTGGTAATATCAACCGGGCATCATAACCGGATGCTGTATACTGTTATTGCCTGCTTAGCCATTGCAACAGCTCAACCGACTGCAACCGCCGGCAAATATAAAAGAAGCTGTTGCTGGTTGCTTCGCTGTAATGCTTTTTGAGCAGGGCTGTCTTACACGGCATATCTAACCGCGAGTAAGTGATCGCCCAGAGCATGGTAGTGTTTTGCATATAGGAGATATTGTCGTAAAATTCCTTAGTTAAGCTTTCGAAATCGGGCAGATCCATATTGTACTGCCGGTATGATAAAGGGTCAATGGGAACAGGATAAAAACGTTTGGTAAGCTGCAGTTGCGGCGGACTCACCACATAATCCCTGTGCCTGTCTAAAGGATCGAACCGCAGTTCCCATTCAATCGTTTCCGGGTCTTGGTCCTGCTGTGGATTCAGCACCTCACTCAGCTCGTTTTCTATAATGGTATTGGCCTGCAGTTCTTCGTTATAGTGCCTTATCGCTTCCCTGTCTTTTTTATTCAGGTATTCAAAATCATCTGCAAGAGTTTGTTCATCTACTATAAAGTCCGGGTCTTCATCCAGCAGCCAGCCTGCCATTTCCGCCCGGCGATCCCTGTAAGCGTTGTTCAGGTAATTGGCTTTTGCCCACTGGCTAATCACTTTCGATGCAACGGGATAGCGCAGCACCCTGTTCAGCAGCATATACGATTTTTCTATATTGCTGCAGAGCCACTGTTCTTCTCCGGCACCCAATGCCGCGTTGATCAACACGCTGTTACATAATACTTTGATGGTTTCCGCCTGCGTGCGGTTAACGGGCAGCTCAATATCAAAGGTTCGCTGAAACAGCCAGCAAATTTTCTTATTTACCTCCACCGGAAAGGGATGTAACTCTGCCTTTGAGCGCCCATAATAATCTTTCACCGCTTTTACCTTAGAGCCATACTGCTTGATAACCGATACCAGCAACAACCTGTTCACACGCGCTTTACTGTACCACAGGCTGCAGGCCAAATCTACAAGCGATACCAGCACTTTCGGATTATACGAGTAATACGGCAGCACATGCCGCACTTTAAGAAAATCTTTATAGGTAGTAATCAGATCATCGGGCGGATAAGTACGCTCTATGGCGGCGATGGCTTTGGATATTTCGGTGGGGGTGGGCATGGGGCTGATTAATGAATGAAAAAGATATTATATTGTATTATATTGTTTTACTGCTACATAAATGAGTATAGATAAAATTATTGCCAGTAAGACCACTTGGATTGTTCTGTTTGTTTTGACTTCCTTCTTCAACAAATCATTTTGCTCTGCCAATAGTTTTGTCTTGCTTTCTAGGAGTTCAACATTTCGTTTTACCTCGTTGTCCTGATTACTCAAATGGCTTGAAGTTTCCTCACGGAATGAGCTAATTACCTGTTTTACTTCTTTGTGATTACTGTCAATGGTATTTTGAATTGTTCCAAGCATCTGAACAACACCTGTCAAAGTGCGAGTAAGTGAAGCCAGAGTAATATTGATTCCATTAATAGCTCCGAAAATTTCAGAGAGAGTCTTTTGTAGCTTGTCGAAATACTTGTCAAGATCAACACTCTCAAGTCTCTCTACTTGCCGTTTCAATTCGTCAATTTTCCTTTGCAGTTCCTGTGATTTGCTGTCAATTTTCTTAAGCTCTTCGGATAAATCCTTCCTTAATTGCTCAATGAAAGTATTCTGTAAGTCGTGAAACAATTTATTGAGGTCAGTATTTGCAAGCCTTAAGATTTCCCTTTGCAGTTCATTCGCCCTTGTTGAAAGTTCCTTTAGCTTCTCAGTAAACAAAGTATTGTTGCCGTCTAAGTATGTTTTAGTTGAAAGACCTAAACTTTCGGTTACTTGCTTAGAGATTTCTACCACTTTATTAAATGCCACTTCAAATTCTTTAGGCAAATCATCAACCCCCTTTTTTGCTTCTTCTATTTGCTTTCTGATTTCTTCAAGTCGTCCAACTTCTGACTTCAACTTTTCAAGTTCCCCAAGACTTTTGTCCAATAGCTCTGATTGTCGGTCAATTAAACTCATGCGATTTCCAATTTTTTGATAGTGTTTTTTGTATACTCGCTATTCACCAATAACATTATATGGTGCATAGCTGAATCCAAATATGATTTGTACTCTGTATTATTTGTAGCGCGTAAAATTAATATTTCAAAATCCTGCAAGTTTCTTTTCAAACTATCATAATCACTGGTTTCTTTATAGAATGCACAAAAACCTTCTATTAAGTAATCTTCTGCTTCGCTGTAATAGAACTTATTGTTTAATCCAAACGTTGCAAAGGCATATAGAATTTTAAGTGTGTATTCATGTTCATAATCTTGTTTTGCAAGAGTTCGCCAAATCCTTTTGCAGGAGCCTCTCATCATCTTGCATTCTGCAATAAATCGGCTTTGATCAACTAGTAATTTGGCATACTTAATAAAATCCTCCCAACTTGAAGTTCGCCCTTTATCAGTATCATCTGTAAGCGAATAAGGCTCATTGTTAATCCTAAACCCGGGTCTTGAGTATTTAGCATTGAAATAGTAATACATTTCTTCCTTAAAAAAGTAGTTATACCAGAAACTTCTAAAAGATGTTTCGTTTATTATTCCTGCAGCTTTCTTTTGAGAGTTAGTTATAAAAGAAAACAATTCATCAATTCCTTCTTTTCTCTTACGAACAATGTCTTCATATGTAAATTCCAAAACTTTTCGAATACATTTTTTAATGGTTTCAAATGTATCCAAATCGGCAGTCTCATTTATTAGTTCTTCTATTTTTTTTAATGTTTCAGTCCGGGAAAGATACTTTAGCATGTGCTCTTCTGTTTTTTCAATAAAGTATGCCTTTTCTCTTTTGAGAATATTAAAGGTAAAGAGTCCCAAGTTGTAATCAACTGTATAATTATCTATAAAGCCCACTGAATAAAACCTATACAGCATTCTGGAGACATCCGACATTTTAATATCAGAATAATACAATTCTTTATACAGCTTTCGATTCTTAGCGAATACTGGTGTGTCAAAAATATTCACATCCCATATTTCTTCAACTCTTAGAATGAAATCTTCAAAATTGTATGACGCATTTGATACGCTGGTTAAAAAGTCCTCAGTTGAATTATAATTACTAAAAAGTGCTAACGGACCAAGGTTTATGTCCCTGGCTATCCTTGCTTCTATGTTACATTGCTCAAAATTTGTTGGCACCTTAAATTCAAACTGTTCTCTATCGGATTTATTATAGAATTCAATTAGCGATAATCCTTTGTTCAAGCCCTCAATGATATTTTCAGTAAGAAATTCAAAAAGTGTAGCATATCCTTGATTAGACTCTCGCCACTCATTTATAATAAAAGATAGCACATGTTTTGCTTTTTCAGAATCAGGACTTTGATTAGCAGGCAATCCATTTATAGTAAAGAAAGGTGGATTTACAGTAGTTCTAATCTTTCCTATAGCTGCGCCTGTTGAACTGTTGACGAGCATATTCCCTTGATACGGACCTTCTATTGTAAGATTTAGATTAATTGCATCATCATTTTCAAAATTGTATTTTTCAACAATTAGTTTCAATTGAGATGTATTGATGCCTTGATTGTAATTAAACAATCTATGTAATTGACAAATTTCAGTATCAATTCCTTTAAAGTTATTGTTGTGAAAATAATCGTGGATTGATTTATCCAAGTTAAATTCACTGATTTCCTTTTTTTCAATTCGAACTCCTATTTTATTAAATTCATTCAACAAGCTTTGCTCTGTTTGATAATATTTTTTTTGTATGCGGTTTAGAAAATCACTATATGCCTCAATTATTTCCCTTGCTTTTTTTCGAATATTTCGCGTTGGAAATAGTTTTGGATTGTGGCTGATAAAAAAATCTTGGCGTGTCGTGTAATATTTTTTGCTATCGAGAAAGATGGTACATATAGATTTAGCTTTATCTCTGCCGGCTCTCCCCGCTTCTTGAATATAGCTTTCAGGAGAAGATGAAAAGTTTATGTGGTTGACTGACCTAATGTTTTCTTTGTCTATCCCCATGCCAAAGGCCTTTGTACAAACCATTGTATTGACTTTCCCTTCAAGAAAGTTTAAAAAGTAATTTTGAATTTTTTCAACAACAGCTTTAGGTATTCTGTCATCACCTCCCATAAAATAACCCTTATATCCATCTGGAACAATAAGGTTTTCAAATACCTCTCTACCATTAGGATGGCTATTTGCTTCTTGGGTAATTCCTAAGCTTCCTGTTATATGCGGACAAAAAATGATTGTTACGAGATTATAAAACGTACCATAGGAATGAGATTTTGTAATCCTTTTAAAAAAAAATTCTATTCCCTTTTCTGTAGACGTATCAATTTCAAAGTCAGTAAAATGCTGTTCAAGACCTAAGTGTACAACCTCTTCATTTATTGATTTCAAATGCTCTATTAAATTTTCATAAAGGTTGTTCAATAATTCTTGTTTCGATGCTCCTATTAGGTTCTTGAGGTCTTGCGATTCTACAGGATAAGTTGTTGGTTGCTTTTCATTTTCAATAATATTAAAAAAGAGTTCTGGTCTGATTGTATTATCTATAGAAATAATCGCATCATTAGCTTCTTCTTGCCGAATTTTCAATTCTCTTTCTATATCTGCTAACACATCAAATGAGGCAGTGGCTGTTAGACCAATGAGAGAAACGGATTTGCCGTTTCTTGTCTTTGCAAATTTTTGGGCATTCTTGCCAAGCATCAAGTATGTTGAACGGAAGTCATGGCCCCATTCAGAAACGCAATGAACTTCATCAATTACGCAGTAAGAAAAAGCAAGTCCAAACTCCGATGTATCAATAGATTGAATGATGTTTCTGAAATCTTGCATTACAAATCTTTCAGGAGAAATAAATAAAAACATAGTCTCTCCATATCTGAAATTTACCAACTTTTTGACCTTATCCTCTCTCCTCAGATTTGAGTTAATAAAATCACAACAGTCAATCCAGTTTTGCTTAAGAACCCTTACCTGATCTTCCATCAAAGACTTAATCGGGTCAACTACTAAGCAAAGCCCTGGCTGCAAAAATGCAGGTAGTTGAAAGGTCAATGATTTTCCACCTCCAGTTGGCAACAGACCAATCACTGGCTTTTGCTCTAAGGCTCTCGAAATGATAGGTAGTTGTCCTTCTCTAAAACTTACCTTTCTGAAAATGTTTTGAATAAAAAAATTGATGTTACTTCCATACTTTTTAACTGGTTCGTATGAGCCATCAGCCTTTTTCCTGACTAACTGTTTGTAATGAAGTAGGTCCGCGCAATAAGTCCTTCTTGATCTTCCAAACGAAGTATCATAGTAATGTGCGGAACGGATTTTAATAGTTTTCTCCTTATGTTGGTGAAAATCTGTTTCATTATAAATGTTTGAGCGCCTTAAAATAGAATGGTCAACAACAATGTCAAAGTAATTTTGGGAAAAGAATTTTTCATTCTGGATGTTAGCATTGAAATGAAGTTTTCTGTCAATCACCCATTTTTCGGTTTCATAGATCGTTAGTTCAATTTCTGGTAAAGGCAATTTGTCCTTTTCATCTAGCAAAGCATTCAGGTTTTCAAATAACTCTTGCAATGATTTTATTGCTGCTGCTCCGCAAGGAAAATCTCTTTCAACTACTGCAAGTTTTATTTTCTCCTTTTTGAAAAATTCAGGATGAACCAAAAGAAATTCAAGAATTGCTTTTTGAATTCTCGCAACAGCGAACGGAATAAAAATCAAAGAATATTCTGTAAGACATTTTGAAATGTCTCTTTCAAAATTATTCTTGAAATGCTGGTAAACTTCTCTTCCAATCAACACTTCAAAATCTGAATTACGCTGTGTAATTGTATCAACCGTAAAGCGTATTGTTTCAAAGTTCTCTTTTTCCGCAATTGCATCCCTATATCCATCGTAGTATCTTCCCTCAGATATAAAATGATTATTGTGCCCATCAATTTCAAATATCCGGCCAATTCTCTCATAACATTTGTTAGCTTCAACCCAATGCAAATAAGGACTGGTAAAACAAAAGTCAACAGTTCTGCCGCCAACTAACCTTTCATTTATTGTTGAGAAATCTCGTTGTGATTCAAGAATCTGCTTTAAAAAGGGATGTTTTTCGATAAATTCCCATTCTAAATTGCTTCCGGGATTTCCACCATAATTTGCACGGTTAATTTCCAGCTTCGGTTCTATAATGTGAAGCAACTCAAAAACGGTTTTGTAATTGATTGGGATTATAGATTCAGGAAAATTAATCACAGATTCATCTGTGTTGAAGTCAATTAATCCTATCTCAGCAAAAATATTCTCTAGTACAATTGGAGATCTAGTTGGGAGACCTCTTGTTATTATGTTGTTGAGCGTAACTAAAACAGGATGAAGTCCTTTGAAGTTAGGATTATGGTGGTAAGGAAATTCAACCTCGAAAGCACTAACATGCTGGAGAAGTCCGTTTATTTGATCAAATTTGATTTTATCCTGAGGTAAATGCTTGTTTAAAGAACTTTTGAAGGTCGTAATGACTTTAGCAATAGTGTCGGCTATATATCCTGCTTTAAACTGCATTGCTTTTAAGCTTTTAACAAAAGAGATAAGGAGACACGCTACTATCAGGTAAAAGCAAGTCAAGTGTAAATTCGGGTATACGACTTACTGAAGCGTTAAACTGTCTGCCCTTTATCTCTAATAATTTGAATATTTTGATTCGATAGGGTTGTTGGCGATCTGTTCATTGGCTTACGCTATTTGTAAGACTTGGTATTCTTGCAAATAGTAAGCAATTACTGTTTAAAGATATAAAAATTGCGAGCATATCTACTTCTAATCTTTGGAGAGCAACAATATAACCCCGGTTTCAAAGTTGTCAAATTTGACCACTTTAAAATGAACGGTGGACTGCCGGGTTTTGTGCTGAAGCTTTTGAATTATTACTACTACAAACCAATGCTTGCAGCTTTTCTTCAAGCATCAGGCCCGCATTTTCCGGCTCTTAATAATTTGAGGCGCCGGATATTGTATTGTAGCCCGAAGGGCTTGAATGTGATTAGCCCCCAACAAAGTTGGGGGTGACAGTAGCGGGTTAAAACAACCCCGCTTGCGGGGTTGAATGTTGGAAGGTTAATGTAAATTACAGCTTCATATTACAACGTACTATAACTATAACCAATGAATTAAACACCATGAGCTATCGTCAGATTTTTTACCAGATTGTTTTTGGCACAAAGCACCGCAAAATGACTATTGCTGAACAAAATTGCGAACAGCTTTACAAATATATTTGGGGAATTATACGGAATAAGAAATGTAAACTTTACCGTATTAATGGAGCAGAAGATCACATTCATATTTTTTCAGACCTCCATCCCTCAACATCACTTGCTGATTATATTAAGGATATAAAAATAGCAAGCAATGGCTGGATGAAGGATAGTGGTTTGTTTCCGGGTTTTGAGGGATGGCAGGAAAGCTATGGTGCTTTTACCTACTCCATAAAAGAAAAAGATGCTGTTATCAATTATATTAAAAACCAAAAGGAGCATCACAAAAAAGAAACATTCCATGATGAATTCAGGAGGTTGCTGATAGAAAACGGTGTTGAATTTAATGAGAAATACCTGCTTTAAACTGTTCCATTCAACCCTTTCAGGGTTGTGGCATTTTCTCCGCCTTTTACCCCGGGTTACACCCGGGGCTATTCAAATGTAAGCCCTTCGGGCTTGCTCCGGCAACCTCAGAATATTCATTAGTCCATTTTTTAGCCGGGAAATATGTTAAGCAATAATGATTCTATATATTCAGATGCGAATTGCTAATACTATAAAAAGCACTATGAAAAAACATCCATCATTAAAGTACAGGACATTGATATTGCCGTGATCACTTCAGGAGAAGATGATTGTATTTGTTTAACCGATATTGCCAAAACCAGAGAGGGTGAGTCCCAGGCAGCGGATATTATTAAAAACTGGATACGTGGCAGATCCACGCTTGAATTTTTGGGCACATGGGAGCAATTATATAACCCCGGTTTTAAAGTGGTCAAATTTGACCACTTTAAAATGAACGGTGGACTGCCGGGTTTTGTGCTGAAGCTTTTGAATTATTACTACTACAAACCAATGCTTGCAGCTTTTCTTCCGGCATTACAACCCTGTAACTAATTTGTATATTAAATACAAACGCTGTGTATGAAAACGAAGCAGGCCGCCAGGCAGGAACCTTCTGTTTTTGCCCTGATTGTGGATAAGCTCCGCTATATGGATGAAGTAGAATTGAAGTTGGCTTATATAAAACTGTTCAGAAAGGAATTGGAAGAAGAGTGGAAATCCGTAACTGCTGAGGCTGATTTTAGTACGGTTACAGATAAGGAAATCGTAGCTGCTATTCAACGTGAACATTACGGAACCGAATGACAGCGTGTAGATGCTGTCTAAAATTATTTAGAAGCATGTTTATTTTAAGCAGTAGCCCCTCATATCGGGGGACACCGATAACACCGGCGACTTTCCGCATCTTCTGTGTCCCACCAGCCCCTATGTCCCACGAACCTGTTATTTAGCTTAAAAGTCAGTGCCTTTCATCGGCCGGTATCTGCTATTCTTCCTTTTTCTCACCTAACAATGCCAGAAAATGTTTTATCCTTGCAACCGTTTCTTCCTTGCCCAACAGCTCAGCAATATGAAACACACCCGGTCCAAATTTGCCGCCTACCAGCATAATACGCAGCGGCAGCAGCAGTTCGCCGGGTTTGATCTGATGCGCTGCCGCCATTTCTTTAAAGCCGGTTTCTAAGTCATGCGCATTCCAGTTGCTGTTTAATTCAAAGCTGCGGATCAGTTCAGCGAAGAACACCTGTTTGGCTTCATTCCATTTTGGTTTTACGGCGTCTACATCATATTTTTCGGGCGCCTTAAAAAAGAAACCAGCCTGCTCCACAAAATCGGTTAATAAAACGCAGCGTTCTTTCACCAATTCCAATACCTGTATAAATTGCGCCTGGTTTGTTATGGCTATGCCCTTATTTTCCAATAGCTCCTTCACCTGTAACTCGTAACCTGTAACCTGTAACTTCTTTATCCATTCATGATTGAACCATTTCGCTTTTTCATAATCGAATTTCGCGCCGCCGCTGTGTACTCTTTCTATAGAAAATTTTTCAACCAGTTCCGCTTTGGTAAATATTTCCTGCTCCGTGCCATCGTTCCAGCCCAATACAGCCAGCAGGTTAATGAACGCTTCGGGCAAAAATCCTTTTTCCTTAAACCCTTCCGTAAGCTCATTGGTTTTGGGGTCGTTCCAGGTCATGGCAAAAACCGGGAAGCCATATTTAGCGCCATCCCTTTTACTGAGCTTTCCGTGTGGCCCCAGTATTAACGGCAGGTGCGCCCATTGCGGCATAGCATCCGGGCCAAATAAATATTTCCATAGCAAAATATGCACGGGAGCGCTGGGCAGCCATTCTTCTCCCCTGAAAACATGGCTGATCTGCATCAGGTAATCGTCCACCACCACCGCCAGGTGATAGGTGGGCATGCCATCTGCTTTTAGCAATACCTTATCATCCACCACCGAAGTATTAAAACTTACTTCACCACGGATCATGTCGGTAAAGCTCACCGTTTCATTTTCCGGCATTTTAATGCGTATCACATGCCTGGTATTTTCATCTAATAATTTTTTTACTTCGCCTTCCGGCAGGGTAAGGGAGTTGCGCATGGCAGGCCGTACGGTATGATCGTATTGCGGGGAAGGATTCTGATCCGTTTTAAAATCCATCCGCATTTTTTCCAGCGCTTCAGGCGTGTCAAATGCGTAGTAGGCATATCCGTTCTTTACTAACTGTTCGGCATACTGCCTGTATTGGGTTTTTCTTTCACTTTGCCGGTAAGGCCCGTAATCCCCGCCATGGATGGGGCTTTCATCAGGCTCCAGCCCTGTCCATTTCAAACAATTGAAAATATATTCCTCCGCTCCGGGCACATAGCGGCTCTGGTCGGTATCTTCAATACGCAGTATAAAATCTCCCTGGTGCTGCTTTGCAAACAGGTAGTTATACAAAACAGTTCTTACACCGCCCAGGTGCAGTCCCCCGGTAGGACTTGGCGCAAATCGTACCCGTACTTTTTTTGTTGCTGGCATAAACGCAAAAGTAAGACGGATAAATCAATCTTGCTGGAATACAATTACCTTAGCCTTCTTTTGAGTGCTATAGAAAAAGCAATGGATAAATCAATGATGTAAGACTGTGGCAAAATGGATAGTAAACGGATTAATTCTATAAAAATCAGCTGATGTTTTATTTAATTAAACCACAGTGGTGGTTGAAAAAGCTGTACCCGGCATGTGTATGGGAAATGCCGCCCAATAAAAATGAAAAGGTAATATACCTCACTTTTGATGACGGTCCCCATCCGCAGGCCACCCCTTTTGTATTGGATGAATTAAAGAAGCACAATGCAAAAGCCACTTTTTTTTGCATTGGCAAAAATGTGGCAGAGCATACTGATATATACCGACGGATTTTAAATGAAGGACACAGCACCGGAAACCATACATTTAATCATAAGAACGGATGGAAAACGAATGACCTGGCTTATCTGAAAGATATTACCGCCGCAAGGGAATATATTGATTCTTCTTTATTCAGACCACCCTATGGAAAAATATCCAAATGGCAGATCAAACATGTGAGGAATGCTTTTCAAATGCAGGTAATTATGTGGTCGGTACTGAGCGCGGATTTTGATACGCAGGTTACACCCGAAACCTGTTTAAAAAATGTAATATTGGGCGCTAAGCCGGGCAGCATTGTTGTTTTTCACGACAGTGAAAAAGCATGGACAAACTTAGCCTATGCATTACCGAAAGTATTAATACATTTTGCAGAACAAGGATACAGGTTTGAGAAAATTAATTTGTAAAAACCTTGTTTTCAGAAGAAAGACAGATCAGAAAAAAACATATTATTAAATTGGGCCTGGGTGGAAACCCTGGCCCGTTTTTAATCCGTACCCTATGAAAACTAGGACTAAATTACAATGTTTTTTGATTTTTGCAAGATTTTTCATGTTTAAAATGAGGCCTGTCAAGCCTTTACGCCGTATTTTTACGGTAATGCACGTAATTTCACATGGCTCTTTTACCTGATTTGATTTTCTTTCCCGGTATTAGTCTTTTTTTGCATTCAAAGTAAAACCGAAAGTAGTACCTACATCCGGTTTGCTCCGGATATGGATACTTTGTCCGTGCGCTTCAATAATATGTTTGCAAATAGCCAGTCCCAGCCCGCTTCCTCCTTCCTTTCTGCTTCTGGCCGCATCTGTCCGGTAAAATCTTTCAGCTATACGCGGAATATGTTCTTCGCTGATGCCAATACCGTCATCACTAACCTCTACCAGCACGTGCTTTTCATCTGTTATATAGGCGCTGGCCGTTACATTACCGCTTGATTTGCCATATTTGATAGCATTGTCTGTAAGATTAATAAACACCTGTCTTATCTTTTCTTTATCGGCAAAAACGGTGATGGGTGTTTCGCAGCCTTTCTTTATGGCCAGTTTAACATCCCTTTTAGCAGCCAGTAATGAAAGTGAATCAAACACCTCACGTATCAGATCCTGCACTACAAAATTCTCTTTATACAATATTTGCTCACCACTCTCTAATTTCGTAATGGCGTCCAGGTCGCTCAGCAGGTTTACTAACCGGGTAGTATTCTTGGATGCGTTGCTAAGAAATTTTGTGCTTACCTCCGGGTTTTCAATAGCGCCGGCCAATAAGGTTTCTATATATCCCTGTATGGCAAAAATGGGCGTTTTTAACTCATGCGAAAAATTTTGCAAAAACTCCTTACGGAAAGCTTCATTTGCTTTTAATACCTCTATTTCCTTTTTCTTTTGTTCGGCCCATTTTTCTACATCCGCGCTTACTTCATCTATGCTTTTTTGGGGAAGGAGGCTTTTGTAATAGAACTCCTCTCTTTTACTGGCTTTTGTTTGATAAATGAATTTATATATGAGTTTTATTTTCCGGTAAATGAACCGCTGAAGCGTATATAATATGAGCGCATAGCTTCCGCTCATAATGATGGCAAAAGCCAGTAAAAACACCCACCATAAGGGCTTCAGGAAAAATATGCCGGCGGCAACCGGAAGTGCGATAAAGAAAGCCGTAAAACCCGCCAACTGGCGGGGAGATATATTTTTTGTAGTGAGCATACTGTATAATTATTATGGTATCAGATGGCAGCATTCCCCCGTTTTATTCCGGAGGTGCTGCTTAATATACCTTATTATGTGCAGCCGGCAAAAAATAATATACGGTTCCGGGGCGGGGGTGGGTTGGCAGTTTATACCTTTTTTAAATTACAATCTTATACCCTACTCCTTTTACGGTAGTAATGCAATCTATGCCCAGTTTCTGGCGTATCTTCCTGATGTGCACATCAATTGTTCTGTCGCCTACAATTACTTCCGTTCCCCATATCTGGCTTAAGATTTCATTGCGGAGGAATACCCTTCCCGGTTTGGTAGCCAGCAGGTGAAGCAGCTCGAATTCTTTTTTGGCTAATGTTACCTCCCTTTCATCAACAAGAACAATGAATTTTACGGGATCAATAGTAATATTTCCCACCTGCAAAATTTTATCATTTTCAGGTTTCTGAACCCTTCTGAACAGGGCGTTTACCTTGGAAACCAATACTTTAGGACTTACCGGTTTGCTTATATAATCGTCTGCGCCATACTCCAGCCCCCTGATATGCGATAGTTCATCATTTAAAGCCGTAAGAAATATAATAAGGGTATCATGGAAGGCGGGTAATGACCGCAGTGTTTTACAAACCTCCATGCCGTTCTTATTGGGCATCATAACATCCAGCACAATCAAATCGGGTTTAAAAAGCTTTGCTTTGTGAAGGGACTCCTCTCCGTCCTTTGCCGTAATGGTTTCATATCCTTCCTTTCCCAGGTTGTAGCTGATAATTTCCAGTATATCCGGTTCATCATCAGCAATCAGTATTTTCTTCCCTTTCTGATCCATTAACAATATGTTTACGCAAAAATAATCCCGGCGGGTATACCCACCTAAAAGCCCGGATTATGAAATTGTTAATCCATTTCCGGGGTTTGGCACTAAATTCTCTTGGTTAACGTTAGGTGGTAGAGGTACTGGTGGCCTTAAATAAGTGCTTTTTGTTCGGAACCAGGGCAACAAGCCTCCTTCAGCTATTATCCTTAATTTTGTAGCAGTTCAATATTATATGTATAAGACGATATCTATACTCCTATTACTATTTCTCTTTTCTGAAGCTGCAAACGCCCATATTGATACTTTAAAAAAGAAAGTTGATATAGCCCGGGTTCGTTATCATGAAAATATTGAGAAAGAGCAACAGCTTGCCCTCCGTTTTAACGGCGGAAACGGTGAATGGGTTAATGCTTCAGCCAATAAGGCTATTAATACATTAGTTACCAATGCATTAATAAAAGAGGTAAATATTTTGAAAGATTCCATAGAATCAGGTACCCGGCTCGATCACAGGCTAAAAGTTAAATACCTGAGCGGACTGGAAAATCTTCTCCGGGGATTCAATGCCGGCTGGCGTACCAAAACCTTTAATGCCGTACTTGCACAGGAGCTACTGGAAAACTATAAAGCCCTGATGGCGGCGGATATCAAAAACCAGGATATCCGCTCTATTGTTGAAAACGCCTCTTACGAAGTAGGCAACATCAATATTAATGGCAGCGGAAGCGCGATGTATGAGAACCAGGGATTTGAGGCGTCGCGGGTCATTTTGTTCAGGAAGTTCTGTCAGAAAAATCCTGATAAAACGCTGGCCATGCTGGAGCAGTACTATAGCGTTCCTTTTGCAGACAGTCTTGTAAGGGTGGCAGCGTACCGGAATCCCAACCAGCTGTACGATTACGCCGCAGCCACGCGTACCCAGGCAGGCCGCCTGATCAGGAGAAATAACGATTCGCTTGTTAAGGCGATAGTGGCTATTGCCAGCAGTAAAAGCGGGCAGCAATATTATCCCTTTCTTGACGAAATTGTGCACGGGCGCCTAACCATGCCCGATATATTTAATGCCATGGATGATAACCTGCTGTATTACCGGTTGCTGGTGAAAACACAGATTGGTTATGCGGAAAGGCTCATCAAAAAAGATACTCCGCTGGCTTACGATAAATTATTGTTTAAACTGCAGGATAGGGCTAAAAATGTATTTATAGACCAGGTGAACGCCCTGCACGACCTGCCTGATAATGCAAGATTTAAAATTACTGACCCGCTCACCCCACAGGAGTTGTATTACCTGATTGTGCTGGGAGAAGATGTGATGTATACTTCCAGCTATAAAGGAATATTTAACCGCATGATGCAACGCATGGCTGTTCCTTCTGGTGATAGCTTACTGATGAGCGTTAGGTTCGACCGCTTTAAGAAGTTCATCAGGCTGGCCGCCGGTTATAATAAGTTAGATGAATTTCTGCAAACCATGCCCGACAGTAATTCGCAGCGTTTAATGATGGCTTTTGTAAGAGGACTCGAAAAAAGCGGCACCCTTGAAGACGCGGTGGATGTGGCCGATTCGTACGGGAGCATAAAAAACCCGCTGGTAAAAAAGCTGATAGACCAGGAAATTGAAAAGAACCTGCTGCAGGCCAGGGATAAACACGAAAAAAGGGCTATCGCTATCTATGATATTTTACAAATTATTTTCCAGTCATCGGAGGACAGCAGCATAGATGTTTCCGCAAAGCTGAACATACCGCCTGTATACCGGGTGAATTATAAAGATCTTTTGGATGACAGCGGCCGGATCGTACAACAGGTTTTCTTTTACGGAGACCAGGACGGTAAAGAATCCTACGCCAATTTTATGACGATGTTTACGGGCGCCGAATGGAAAGTAAAGCGCAATGCCGAATGGGTGGAAATAAAATCAACCAAAGGAAAACCGGTTTTCATTTATGCGAATCTCCCGTTAGATTATGAAAAGGGATTAGACTCCATTGCCCAAACGCGTTTGCGGCAGTACCTGGAAAAAAACAATCTTGAACCCGGAATAACCATACACCGCGGACACAGTTACTGGGTAGGATCTACGATCCGTAACCTCCCCCCTTCCTCTAAAATAGTTATATTAGGCTCCTGTGGCGGGTTTCATAACTTAGACGATGTGCTGAAAACATGTCCCGACGCGCATATTATTTCTTCAAAGGAAGTAGGCACAAGAATTATTAATGAACCCATTCTTAAAGCCATCAACGACGACCTGAAAGAAGGAAAAGATATTGAATGGCTGCCTATATGGAAAGACCTGGCCGCCCAGTTCCCAACAGGCGATGCCAAAGAGCGATTCGATAATTATATACCGCCTTATAAAAACCTGGGCGCTTTATTTATTAAAGCATATACCCGGCAAATGGGAAGTATAGAGTGAAGGGGAGAGGATGCAAAAGAACAAGAAACAAATGTAATTTCTAATTTCAAATCCGAAGCAGGAATTTCGAAATCCGAAGGGAATCCAAAGCACCAAAAAGCAAATCACAAGAACCAAATAAAATTCAAATATTAAATCCGAAGCCGGAAAACCTGAAACATGCAACTTGAAAACATGTAACCTGCATACATCTCAAATCTAAGATCTCAAATTTCAAATTCTTAAGCCTGAACCTGATAGTTCTTCAAATTCCCGCATACGGGTTATGCTTTTTTTCAAACCCAATGGTAGTATGTTCTCCATGACCGGGATATACAATGGTTTCATCGGGCAAAACAAAAAGCTTGGTGCGTATGCTGTTGAGCAGGGTATCCTGGTTTCCGCCCGGCAAATCTGTTCGCCCAACACTCATCCTGAACAATACATCACCGCCAATAACAAACTGTTGCTGCTTACAATAAAAAGCAATGCTGCCCGGTGAATGCCCGGGCGTAAACAAAACTTCAAGCATATCGGCGCCCAACGCTACGGTATCATTTTCCCGTAAGTATATTACGTCACCTTTATAATTATCAAAAGGCAGGTTCCACATTAATCCGGAGGCAGGGGCATAGTCTAATACCGGCTTTTCTTTTTCATGAAGGTGAAGTTTTAATCCGTACTTTTCTGCAACCCATTTGTTGCCGAAAACATGATCAAGATGACAGTGGGTGTTTAACAGTAACTTAGGCGTTAAAGCTTTATGCGCTATGAATGATGACAGTTCTTCCCGTTCTTCGTCATAATAACATCCGGGGTCAATAATCATACATTCTTTCTGTTCATTGTAAAGCAGGTAGGTATTCTCCTGCACCGGGCTAAATATGAAAACTTTAACAGCGAGCATAATGTTTTTTTGTACCTTAAAAACGCTAATTTTAATATAAGAATGTACGAAATTATGGGAATCTTACGGAACAGGCTACGGTATTACATTGGATGTTTAATATGGATTACGCTTTCATTCATGATGCGGCAGAAGGCATTCGCCCAGGTAAATGCGGTGGAATTTGGAAAAAACAGGGTGCAATACGAAAAAATGAAATGGCGGTATTATCAAACCAGGAACTTTAATGTATATTTTAGTCAGAACGGGTTGGCACTTGGAAAATATGCGGCACAATTAGCAGAAAAAGAACTGCCGGGGCTCGAGGATTTTGTGGAGTATGGTTCCCAGCGCCGTATTAATATTGTTGCATATAATAATTTTAACGACCTGCAGCAATCTAATATCGGGTTGGGTATTGACTGGCAGAATACAGGCGGCGTTACCAAGTTTGTAAATAATAAAATGATCGTTTATTTTAATGGCGATCACGAAAGCTTAAAAAACCAGATCAGGCAGGGAATAGCTAAGGTTTTGCTTGAAAACTTATTGTTTGGCGACGACCTCGGTGAGTTTGCCAGTAACCAGGCCCTGCTTGACTTACCTAAATGGCTAACCGAAGGATACATCATGTACGCCGCCGAAAACTGGAACCCCGGTCTGGACGACCAGTTAAAATCTGCCCTGCTTTCGGGTAATTACAGAACCTTTTACCAGTTTGCATTTGATAAGCCAGAACTTGCCGGGCATGCTTTCTGGCGCTTTATAGCGGATAATTACCGGAAAGACAATGTTACTTATTTTCTTTACCTGGCAAGAATATATAAAAGCCTGAACTCGGCCAGCTTAAAAGTAACCAAGAAAAAATTTAAGGAAGTATTGAACGAGTTCATGGAAAAAGAGTCCGACAAATACTATAAAGATCTGAGAGGAAGGCGTAACGCTCCCAAAGGAAGCGTTGTGGCTATAGAAGAAGTGAACAGGAACCTGGATTATTACCGGTTCCAGGCTAATCCCAACCCGCGCAACAGCACTTATGCCGTGGTACGGTTTAAAAAAGGAATCTATCGCATTGAACTGGAAGATTTTGGATTTAAAAGAAAGATTTTACTGAAGTCGGGCGTGCTCGATAATCAAAATGAGATCAATCCCAACTATCCCCAACTGGCCTGGGACCCCAAAGGTTCGAAGCTGGTAGTAGTATACAGTGAAAGGAATAAGCTTAGAATGTTTGTTTTTGACCTTACAACCCGGCTCAAAACATTTAAGCAGGAGCTACCTCAGGAATTTGACCAGGTGATTGATGTAAAATATATGCTGGATCAGAATACCCTTTTATTCAGCGCCGTAAAAAATGGTTACTCCGATATTTTCGTATATAAAATTAACGAACAAACACTGGAACAGATTACGAATGATGTGTATGACGACCTTGATCCTTCTTTTGTAGCTTTTCCCAACAGAACAGGTATCATTTTTTCGTCCAACCGCCCGTCGGGCAATGCCGTTAACAGCGATACGGCTTTGCCATCCAACAATCCGTACAATATTTTTTTAGTTGATAACTGGAACAGAACTGAATTCAGGCAAATTTCACAGCTCACCCATGTAAAATACGGCAACGCACGTTACCCGATGCAGTATAATACCAACCATTTTACATTTGTAAATGATGAAATGGGAATTGCCAACCGGTATGCGGGATTCTTTACTACCCGCAAGGCCGGAGTGGATACCATATACAGGATCGGAGATGAGCTGTTACGCAATCCCGAAAATGCTGAATTAGACTCTACACTTCAGGTGTGGAACAAAAACGAGCCCGATTCAATAGGCTATATGGCAGTTACCACCGATTCGGCTTATGCCTTTCCGATCACCAATTACCAAAGCGGCTTACAGGAAACAAGAATAGCGGGTGATGGCGGACAGGTATCTGAAGTACGGCAGGAAGGTGATCTGAAATTATTATACAAGCTCAAAGTAAATGATGATGCGCTCAAAAGAAGAAACATCAATGTGCGGCCTACGGAATATATGAAAAAAGTGATGGAGCAGGATAAGATAGTGAAAGGTGCGGCTACCATTTACCAGCCGGTAACGGTTGATACCACCCAAAGACAGGGGAATGTTTTTCAAAGCGAATTTGAAAGTGATGAGCCGGATAGTACCATTCAGGGAAGAGTATTTGATGCCAATGACCAGCCGGTGGAAGAAACAACGCTTTCTCAGGCTAAATTATACGATTACAGGCTGAAGTTTGCAACGGAATATTCTGTTTCGGGCTTCAATAATTCCGTATTAATGACCCGCTGGCAGCCTTATGGCGGTGGCGGCGGGCCTATATATCTTACGAATGGCAACTCAAATTTAAACGGTATTGTAAGGATTGGGGTCTCCGATCTTTTTGAAGACATCAAATTTATTGGTGGCTTCCGGCTGGGGCTGAACCTTGATGATAAAGATGTGCTGTTCAGCTTTTATAATATGCGCAGGCGGTTAGACTGGGGTCTTACGTACTATCGTTCTACTGTAACCGATTACCCGTTTTATAAGCAGGATGACTTCCCCCTGAGCGCTTTGCCGAATAAATTATTTTCCAGTATCTACCAGGTTAATGTTTCTTACCCATGGGATAAAGTAAGAAGCCTGCGTGCGCATGTTGCGCTGCGGACAGACAGGGTAGCTATCAAAACCTTTGTTAATTATCCCCCGGCCCTGGCCATTGGCGATACGGTTAAAAATTCGCTGCTTACTCATTTTGAATATGTGCATGACAACAGCATTAACCCGGCATTGAATATCTGGAACGGGCTGCGGTATAAAATATATACCGACATTAATACCGATCTTACCAAAAACAAGCAGGGCAAGTTTACTTTTAATGTAGGCACCGATATCCGGTATTACTATCCTATTTACCGCAATTTTATATGGGCGGGAAGAGGCGCCGTGGATATTTCATGGGGCAGCCAGAAGATATTATATTACCTGGGTGGCACGGATAGCTGGATCGCTCCCAAGTTCAATGATGCCAACAAGCCCGCATCCAATCAAACCTATGCATACCAGTCGTTAGCGGTAAATCTCCGAGGATACAGGCAAAATGCGGCCAATGGCAATAACGCGGTTGTGATCAACAGCGAATTTCGCCTGCCGGTGTTTACTACTTTGCTGAGCCGGCCTATAAACAATGCTTTTTTACGAAACTTCCAGTTGGTGCAGTTCATTGACCTGGGTACTGCCTGGGACGGTGCTTATAACAAAATGACCCGTCCCTACATATCCTATGTGAATAATGATAGAACGGTACAGGTCACTTTTAAAGGTGATGGTGTAGGCCCCTTTGTTGGGGGCTATGGTTTCGGCTTGAGAAGTACTTTGCTGGGCTATTTTCTCCGCGTGGATGCCGGCTGGCCCATGAGCGGGTTCTTTAATGGCAGGCCGGTATGGTACTTTTCTCTGGGGCTGGATTTTTAAAAAGCTAAACCAATAAGGTCTTTTAGACCTTATTGGTTTAGCTGCCCATACCAGTTTATTTTTCGCGAATAGTACATGGCTGCAGCCAGTAATATAAATAAGCCTATGCTCCCAAAAAGCAAAGCGCCATCCCGGAGTTGCAGCAATACAAAAATAAAGGTATAAAGTACGGTAAGCAAAGCGCCAAACAGCGCCGCAATTTTCCATTGATGAAATATGCTTTTCGTATAAAGTGTAATGAGCGCAACTGTTGCCGAAGCCGCTATGCTATACGCGATATTAAATGCGGTGTATTCGGAAATAGAAAGCAGCAAAGTATAGAAAATACTTAATGCCAGTCCTACCAGCACATACTGTATGGGATGCACGGTTCGTTTTTGCAACACTTCAAGAAAGAAATACAGGCCAAAGGTGAGCGCAATAAAAAGGATGGCGTATTTAACGGAACGCATTGTTTTTGCATAAGAGTCAACCGGCTGTAAAAGGGTAATGCCAAACTTAGAATCCGCTACATTGTAATTGCCATCTTTCCAGCTTTGTGGGTAGCTCCTGTTCAAATGCTGCACCTTCCATCCGGCGCTAAAACCGTTGTCGTTAATTTCCGGGGTATGTACAGGCAAAAAACTGCCATCAAAAGAAGGATTGGTCCATGCAGAAGTAATATTAACATTTGTGGTTTTGCCCACAGGTGTGAAAGACAAATTTTCGGAACCCCGTAAATGCAATTGCAGCTTAAAAGTATTTGATCTTGTAAGATCATCATAACCTATTGCAACAGGCGTGTGCAACCCGTTTTTAATGATACGGTCATCCGGCATGCCCGCGTTAAAAACAGCGCTGGTCTCATTCCATAAAAGGCTGAGCTGATCTTCAATACCTCTGAAATCAGTTAACCCTATGCAAACAAAGGCTTCATGCAACTGTAAATCTTCTTCTGGTATATTCAATAGTTGAGTTGACACGGGGCTAAAATGGCCTTCTACCTGCATATCTGTTCTGTATACAACGATATCGTATATGCTCCGGTGTCTTATTTGTGGTTGCAGTTCCCCGTTTATTTTTAGCAGATCCGGTAAAAAGTAAGCATACTTTTTATAAACGGTTGTTTTTCCATCGTCTGTTTTAACGCTTTCCCTGTAAGGTATTACCAGTAAAGGGCCGGTAAAGGTTTGATTAGTAGCCCACCTGGAACTTACTTCCTTAGCAACGGCCTGCTGCCGGTCCGCTCTTTCGCTTACCAGGTTCATGATGAATATTGCCGGTATAAGCATAAACAGGATGAGGAAGGCTACAATAATGCCTTTAATGGTAAGCCGCTGGGCCGACAAAAAATGGAGTGCGCTTGTTGTGTCCATATTTTAATTTTTAAAAGTACTTTGAAATTCAAAGTATATGGTGAAAAAAAATTTACTTCATTAGCCTGATCATCTCCCCGAGTGCATCTAAGTGTTGTTTAAATGCTTGTTCCCCGGCTTTGGTAACCGCATAGGTAGTATTGGTTTTACGCCCGATAAATCCTTTTTGCACTTTAATGAATCCATTATCCTCCAGCGTTTTTAAATGTGATGCGAGGTTGCCATCGGTAACAGCTATGATTTCTTTTAACTGGTTAAAGCTTACCTCCTCATTTACCATAAGTGAGCTCATAATACCCAACCGTATACGGCTGTCAAATATTTTATTTAAATTTCCTATCGGATTTTTCATGCCATTTTTTTACAAACAGGAAGCAGAACAAAGCAAGCTCTGCATCTTTTATCTTTTTTTATCATATTTCCACCACATCAATGAACCATATAGAATATGCAATGCACCAAATCCGAGGGTCCAGAAAAATAAGCCAAGCGCGGGGAACCAGCAACCAATCAATCCTAATACAATTTGCCCATATCCCAAATACCGCACTTCACCCAAAGTATACTTACCGGCATTTACCAGGGCTATGCCATAAAACAAAAGGCATCCCGGGGCGATCATCTCAAAATACCCCAATTCCGTCATGCGCAGTAAAAATACGCCTCCGGCAAATAAAGGGATGCAAAAATTCAGTATCAATCTTTTGGAGGTAGTGCCCCAGATCGGCGTGTTGCTTTTTTTACTTTTTATGTAAGTAAACAAGAAGGCCGTTAAGATGGCCGAACCTAATGTTAGCAAAGCAATGGCAGGGAGTTTATATTTCATGATATTACCGAGCGTAAGGCTACCATAATCATAGCTTTCTTTATATACGGGGTTGTTGCCTGAAATAACCTGGTAAGCAAACCAGGCCCCGGTGAGCGCACAAATACCTGCAGCCACGCCGCTTAATCCGCTCAGGCTGATAAAACGGCTGCTGCGTTCCATCATTTGTTTAATATCTTTTAATGCGTCTAATGCCGGATGTTCTTGCTCCATAAAAGTGCTTTGAATTTCAAAGTAAATATTAAAAACTGATATCTGCAAACTTTTTTATACTTATTTGATTTGGGGAACAGAGCATGGGTACCAGGCAACGTTTGCAACGCAATAGCGCTCCTGTTTTAAAAATGCTGAATGCTTATTCGTTTATATAATACGCTTTTAGAAAAAGAAGCTTCTTAACACAATCCCAATATTATAAAACTATTGTACGTTATACCTTGCAGTGTGTTTACTTTTGCGTGTATGGGCTGGAAAAGGCTGATTATTAGTAGCATAGTATTCTCAACTGTTTTTTCATTCAGTGCTGCGGCACAGGTTAAAAAGCTATCGGGGCATATCCAGGATGCGCATAGTGAAGAGCGGATACCTTTTGCATCGCTCGAATTCAAAAACACTACCATCGGCGCCCTGAGCGACTCCGCCGGCAACTTTTCCTTTACCCTCTCCCATTGGCCTTCCGATACCCTTATGGTTACTTTTGTTGGCTTTGAAGATTATGCTTTACCTATAGATACCACGCTGGAAGAAATACAGGTGATCATTGAAATGGAAAGAGGAAAGAGCAATGCAGAAGTGATCATAAAAAGCAAGATCGGCAAAGGAATGATCATGTGGCGTAAAATAGTGCAGCATAAACCGTTTAACGACCGGTCGCGGTTTGATAATTTCTCTTATGAGCTATATAATAAACTGGAAGCCGACCTGAACGATGCCGCCAATAACAAGCTGATCAGGTTCCCGTTACTGAAGCCATTTAAATCGGTTATTTATAAAAACATTGACTCCACAAGCGAAAGCAAGCCCATACTGCCGCTCTATTTAACTGAATCGCTGTCGGATTATTATTATCAAAGAAAGCCGCAAAGAACAAGGGAGGTATTTAAAGCGGTTAAAACGATGGGATTTAATAACCCGAGCATTAGTAAAATGCTTGGCGGTATGTACCAGAACGTAAATGTATATAAAAACTTTATACCGGTTTTTGATAAGGACTTTGTCAGCCCCATCAGCGATTATGGTTCCGCTTACTATCGTTATACCGTTCCGGATACGCAATATATAGGGGGAAGGCGCTTTTTCCATTTTGTGTTTATGCCAAAGCATAAAGGTGAGAATACCTTTATCGGTGACGCGTGGATTGCCGACTCATCGTATGCCGTAATGAAAATGAATCTCCGCGTTTCGGAGCTGGCCAATCTGAATTTTGTTGAAAAGCTTGATCTTGTTCAGGAATACCAGCTCATCAACGATTCCGTGTGGTTCCTGGCGAAAGATAAATTTATAGCAGATTTTATTTTCTTAGATAAGAACCGCCTGAATTTTATCGGACGAAAAACCAGCACCTACCGGAATATTGTCATCAATGATACATCCGTTGCTGCAGAGCTGGAGAAAAATAAGCTGCGGGAGGAAGTAGTAATATCCGATTCTGCATCCAAACATTCTGATGCATACTGGCATGATGCCCGGCACGAAGCACTAACCAAAACGGAAAAGGGTATTTATAAGATGATTGATACCCTTATGGAAATGCCCAGCTTCCAGCGGTTTACCGACCTGGTATACTTTATTGGCACGGGGTATAAAAATGTAGGCAATTACGAAATTGGTCCCTGGTATAACTGGATAACCGCCAACGCGTATGAAGGACTGAGGCTGCGTTTTGACCTGGGAACCAATACCGGGTTTAATAAAAAGATATACCTCACCGGTTACCTGGCTTATGGCTTTTCCGATCAAAAATGGAAAGGAAGGTTACAGGGTTTATACCTGTTCAATAAATCGCCCCGCTCCACATTAATGGGCTCCTTTATTAACGATATTGATAACGGGCAGGTGTATTATGACGAGGTGGGAAGTGATAATTTATTTGCGATCGCCTTACGAAAGCCCAATGTGCCGCTCAGGTATATAAAAATAGAGCAGGAAAAGCTGGAATATTTTAAGGAATGGAACAGTGGTTTTTCGGTTACGCTTAATGGTTTGCGCAGGCGGTCTACTCCTTTGTCGAATCTTCCTGTAAAAGATAGTTTTCCTGTTACCAACGGGGGTGAGGCGTTGAACAGCTTTGAAATGGGAATAAAACTCCGGTTCGCTTATCTTGAAAAATTCCTCGATGGCAATTTTTACCGGATCAGCATTGGCAGTGATTATCCTATTGTGGAAGCGCATTACTCTAAAGGAATATCCGGCGTATTCGGGAGCAGCTATAATTATCATAAGGTTGGCGGCAGCGTATCGGATTATAAAAAGATAGCGCCGTACGGCAGTATTTATTATAACGCTTATGCCGGCAAAGTATTTGGTACGCTGCCTTATACCCTGCTTGAAATTCCGCCGGGAAATAATTTATGGTATTATAACAAATATGCTTTTAACATGATGAGCCGTTACGAATATCTGACAGACTGGTATGCGGGCATTAATGTAGAGCACAATATTGGAAATGGATTGTTTCGTTTTATCCCTTTAACCCGGATGCTGAAATTCAGACAGTTTTGGGGCGCTAAAGTGTTTTGGGGCGATTTAAGCCAATCCAACAAAAATTATAATTTTGGCAACAACGGCAATGAGTTTAAAAGTCTTAACGGAAAGCCCTATATGGAAATAGGAACAGGAGTGGATAATATTTTTAAGGTATTCCGGCTCGATTTTATCTGGAAAGTATTGCCGCGGCCTTTGCCCGAAAAAACCTTTGAACGTTTTGGCATATTTGGGAGTTTCCGGGTGGTGTTTTAGAAAGTTTATGGTTTGTGGTTTATAGTTTGTAACATGAGTAGATTTGAGATTGATCCGGGTTGCAGGTTACAGGTTCCAGGGTCCGTTTCAATGTTGGGTTTATGATTTGTGGTTTATAGTATCAGTTACAGCCTTGTTCAATAGTTGAAATGGAAGGACCTATGCCTGGTGTTATTATTAAGCACCGTCCCTCGCCGCTCGGGGAGAGGGAAAGAGGGTGAGGGTGAGGCATATCTTTGATCTTTAATAAATCCTTTATGGAAATAACATTGCAGCAGGCCCAGCAACAGGTAGACGACTGGATAAAAACAACGGGGGTACGCTATTTTGGCGAGCTCACCAACCTGGGAATCTTAATGGAAGAGGTAGGAGAACTATCAAGATTGATGGTGCGCTCATATGGAGAACAGTCGTTTAAAGATAGCGATAAAGGAAAGGACCTGGGTGATGAAATGGCCGATGTATTATGGGTTTTGCTCTGCCTGGCCAACCAAACAGGGGTGAACTTAACCGCAGCCCTGCAAAAGAATTTCGAAAAGAAAACGCTTCGCGATGCGCAAAGGCATAAACAAAATGATAAGCTGAACACCCGGTAGCAATGGGCACCCCATTTATCCCATACAGCGCTTTTTTCTGTAACTTACGCATACGCAGCATATATACCGGGTATCTTGTCATTTGGGTATAATGCTTTATCATTGTTTGCCTGATTCAGGAGATTGCTTTTATGGATAGCCGTAGTGATATTACAAATGTACCTGTGCAGTTAATGCACCAGATTGCTGCCGGCAATGAGCAGTCATTTAAAAAACTGTACGACTGCTTCTATAAGAAACTGTATCACTTTGCTTTTGCTATTGTAAAAACCAAAGAAGCTGCGGAAGAAGTTGTAGAAGACGTATTTATAAAAATATGGAAGACCCGGAAAAATTTTACTGATATACGTAATATTAAAGTGTATTTATATACGGCTACAAAAAACACGTCGCTCAATTTCCTCGCTAAAAAGGCCAAAGAAAACATTACACAGCCTTTTGATCATATTGATATTGAAGTAGCGGAAATCAACTCTCCTGAAACATTGATGATCACTGCTGAGCTATATAAAAAGATCCAGCGTGCCGTGGAAGCGCTTCCTCCCCGTTGTAAAATAATTTTTAAGCTGGTAAGAGAAGATAAGCTGAAATACAGGGAAGTGGCCGATATCCTTAATATTTCTATCAATACAATTGATGCGCAGATGGCAATTGCCGTTAAAAAAATAATGACCCGGCTTCGCTCAGATATTGATTTCCCCATTGCTTCCTCCGGGGGATTGAAATCTAAAGAATAATCCCGCAGGGATAGGCCGCCATTTTGCTTCCCGGAAAATTTATTTTGTTCCTTTAGTAGATGTACTTCATTTAACTGTCTTTTTTATTAACCACAGCTATTATTTCATGCAACAAAACGATCGCTTATACTTATTGATAGCACGTAAACTGGCAGGAGAGGCAACAAACGATGAGCTGCGTGAACTTCATGAGTTTTTGGGAGAACATTTTAATGACGTATATATATACGAGATGCTTGCTGCATACTGGGAACAGGGGTCCGCTGAGTTTCCAATAAGTGATAAACATTCGCAGGAAATGTTTAAACGTATTCTATATTCCTCCGCTCATCCGGGCGAAAGTACAGAGAAGCAGGAAGTAGTACAGGAAGCATACCACTATGCCGAAACTCCGCGCAAACAATGGAAACGATGGATATACGCCGCTGCCGCGGTGCTTATTATTGGCGGGCTAACATGGATCTATGCTTTTTATCTGAAAGAAGAGATAAAAACCAGCACGCATGATGCCATGATGAGCGAAGTAGTGGCTAAAAAAGGCAGCAGAAAAACCATGATCCTGCCGGACGGAACCAAAGTATGGCTGAATGCGGATAGCAGGCTTACTTACAAAAGCAGCTTTAAAAGCAGCAGTCGTGAAGTGCTGCTGGAAGGGGAAGCCTTTTTTGACGTAGTAAAAGACAGCAGCCGGCCGTTTATAGTACATACTTCCGGAATTGATGTTAAGGTGCTGGGCACTGCTTTCAATGTAAAATCGTACCCTGCAGATGCTATAATTGAAGCTACCCTGATCAGGGGTATGATTGAAGTAATGCGTAAAAATGATCCTTCTCCCGGCATCATTCTTCATCCCAACGAAAAGCTGGTGTTCAGCAAAGAAGTAAAAAATACACTGCCGCAGCCGGGCACTGCCAATAGCAGGGATAAAAAGAAAGCTTATACAGCGGAGCGTGATATTGCTGTAGCCGCATTGCCCCAAAACAAGGCCGATAGCCTGATAGCTGAAACTTCGTGGATCTATAACAAGCTCATTTTTGAGGGCGACACTTTCAGGCAACTGGCCGATAAAATGGAAAGATGGTACGATGTAAAGATCAATATCCGGGATGAAAATTTACTCCATTACCGGTTTAAGGGCATTTTTGAGCACGAAACCATACAACAGGCCTTGCTGGCGCTGCAACTCACCAATAGTTTTCAATTTAAAATCAATCACAATGAAATAGAAATATACAGGAACTGATCTTTTTTAAAAACAAAGAACGGGAAATGCGCTAACATTCCCCGCCCGGGTAATACAGAAACGCTTATACGCACTGGCATGTGGTAAGGTTTCTTATTTATTAACCTTAAAGCATAAATGTATGAAAAAAAACAAACTGCTGCGAAGCCGTGCAACGGTTACCTCTTTTATTAAATTCCTGATCGTTATGAAGCTGTCTTTTTTGCTGATCATACTGAGCTTTAGCCACATACAGGCTAAAGTGTACAGCCAGGGGAACATTACGCTTAACCTTCAAAAAACAGCGATCAGCAAAGCCATTCACAAAATTGAAAAAGAAGGACAGTTCAGGTTCTTATACAATTATGACCTGGCAGACCTGAAGAAAAAAATTGACATCCGGGTTGTGAATGCCTCCCTTGCGGAAACACTGGGCGTTTTATTTTCAAATACCGATCTTACGTACAGGCTATTGGATAATAATCTTGTAGTGGTACTGGCGGGTAACAGGCCAAACCAGCCCATACGTATTACCGGAAAAGTAACCGGGGGCAGCGGAGAAGCGTTGGCGGGTGTTACCGTTCAGGTAAAAAATACCACAACGGGAACCGCTACCGATAATAACGGTACATATGCTGTTACGGCTGAAGAAAATGCGGTGCTGGTGTTTTCCTATATCGGGCATAATGACCTGGAAGTTGAAATAAAAGGCAGGAATGTGGTTGATGTGCAGTTAACGCCTTCAGACAAGCAATTAGACCAGATTATAGTGGTGGGATATGGAAGCCAGACCAAAAAAAATATAACGGGAGCGGTTTCTACCGTATCTGCCAAAGACATAGCCGACCGCCCTGTAATAAATGCCGCCCAGGCCATCCAGGGAAAGGCAGCGGGGGTGCAGGTAGTGCAGCCTTCGGGCAAACCCGGTGCGGGCATGACGGTTCGCATACGCGGCGCCAATTCGATCAGTGCCGGCAATGATCCTTTATATGTAGTAGATGGGGTACCCACTACCGACATCAGCTCCATTAACCCAACGGATATTGAAACCATGTCTATCCTCAAAGACGCTTCTTCGGCAGCAATCTATGGTGCAAGAGCAGCTAACGGGGTGGTATTGATTACTACTAAAAAGGGAAGCGGCAAAAAAATGAAGCTGGGACTAAATACGTATGTAGGCTTTTCCAAACCCACCAATACATTAGATGTATTAAACGGAAAGCAATACCAGGCGCTGATCAATGAAGCCTATGACGACAATATCATTACAGATGAGGTGGTAGCCGCCAATAATGTGAATTGGCCCGATGAGGTTTTTCGTACGGGTGTGGAACAAAATTACCAGTTGTCGCTTTCGGGTGGTACCGATAAGTTAAAGCAATATTTCTCGCTGGGTTATATGGATCAAACGGGGATGATCAAACCCGCCTATTTTAAACGGTTCACCGGAAGAGCCAATTTAACCCACAAAACAACTTCGTGGTTAACACTTTCCACCAACCTGAGTTTTTCCAACGCGGTAAGCAGGGATGTAACCGATAATGCCAGTTCCTCGAGAGGCGGTGTGGTATTATCTGCGCTTACAACGCCATTCACCGTTCCCAAATATGCGCCCGACGGCACGATCGGTATTAATCCGAACTCGGGTTGGGAAAACCCGCTGGGCGCCATTGAGGGATCAAAGTCGCGGAACAGAGACAACCGGTTCCTGGGAAACTTCAGCGCGGAAGTGAGGCTGATGCCCGGGCTAACGTTCAAATCATTGCTTGGGCTGGATTATACAGATGGATATAGCTATAATATCCTCGATCCTTTTTTAACGATCTATGGCCGCCAGCAGGAAGGTACAGCCGGGCGTACCAAATCGAAGGAAACGGTTTGGCTTACGGAACAAACGCTTACCTATACCAAACGGCTGGGGCTGCATAACTTTTCGGCAATGGCCGGCTTTACCACCCAAACCTCCCGCTATGACCCTGCCAGCATCAATACAGGCAAGTTCGGCCGCGATACCGCCGCCAAAGGCATTGATTACATCCTGGAACATGCACGCAACAAGCCCGATACATCGGGGTATGCAACGGAATGGGGATTGGTGTCGGGTATTGCGCGTATAACTTATGAATACGATAACCGTTATCTTTTTACAGGTAATCTCCGTGCAGATGCTTCTTCCAAATTTCCTGAAAATAACAGAACAGGCATATTTCCCTCATTCTCGGCAGGATGGCGCATATCTTCGGAACGCTTTTTTGAGAACGTAAACAATATACAGGAGCTAAAATTGCGAGCAGGATGGGGTATGAATGGCAACCAGGAAGGTATTGGCAATTATGATTACATGAAACGGTATTATAAGAACCCGGTTACCGGCGACCTTACGCTGGTAAACTTTGCTAACCCAAGCCTAACCTGGGAAAAAACAACTTCTGTAAACATAGGGCTGGATATAACATTCTTGGATTCCCGTATAGCGGTTACTGCAGACTGGTACCGGAAGAAAACAAAAGATGTGCTGGTGCGGATGCCTATCCCCAATACTTCAGGGCTGGATTATATTTCACTGAACGTGGGCGATATGGAGAACAGGGGATTTGAATTTAATATCTCCACCCAAAATATAAAAGGTAAAAGCTGGAACTGGAATACGGATTTTAATATGGGTTTCAACCGCAATAAGGTGCTGAATCTGGGCGATGATCCGAATGTGCAGATCCCTTCGGGCGATATTTACCAGCGGGGTAATGCTTCCTTAGTGAAAGCGGGTTATCCGCTGGGATCTTTTTATGGATATGTAGCAACCGGCATTGATCCGCAAACCGGTAATGTACAGTATGAAGACAGGGATAAGAACGGAGAGATCAACCCCGGCGACCGTACTTTTATCGGAAACGCGCAGCCCGACTTTATTTATGGTATGACCAATACGGTGAGTTTTAAAAATATTGATCTGTCTGTTTTCTTCCAGGGTTCACAGGGCAACAGCCTGTTTAACGGGGCAAGGATAGAAACAGAGGGTATGTATGATTCGCGTAATCAAACAACAGTAACATTAAACAGGTGGCAGAACCCGGGCAATATCACGGATGTGCCCAGGGCTATCCGCAACGATGTGGCCAACACTTATATCTCAAGCCGTTTCTTAGAAGATGGTTCTTACCTGCGTTTGAAAGCCATTACACTGTCCTACCGGTTCAACAGTGATTTTCTCAGGCGAATGTCCATCAGCAATGCTTCGTTGTATGTAACGGGTCAGAATGTTTTAACCTTTACCCAGTACACCGGCTTCGATCCGGAAGTAAGCACGTATGGAAATGACGGCAACAGCAATGTAAAGAATATTGCGCAGGGCATTGATTATGGCGCCTATCCGCAGTCTAAGGCATTTATTATAGGTCTGAACGTAACATTCTAACAGCATGATCCTATTCTTTAATAATAATTGTTTGCAGCAATTATTTAAAAAAATAACGATGAAAAAGAAATTAATAAATTGTAGCTGCCTGCTGGTGATAACGGCTTTGTTCATTACCGGTTGCAGTAAAGTGCTTGACAAAAAACCCATCGGCGAAATTGACGCTTCAACCATTGATGATCCCAATGCAGGAGGAAGCATTACCGCAACGGAAGCTGAACAGCTATTAAGTGGAGCGTATAACGATATGTATTGGGATGGTGAAGAATACTGGGCTTTTGACCGCACCACCAACGGCGATGCCATGGCTGATAATGCCTACGCAGGCAGTGATAACCCGGCCAACCATGCCATAGACCTGTTTACTACTAATTCTTTAAATGGAAATGTAGAAAGGAACTGGAGCCGGTTATATACTTCCATTGGTAAGCTGAATGAAACCATTGATAAAGTATCCAGGGCTACCGATGCGGCTTTAACCCCCGAAAGAAGGAACCAGATACTGGGAGAAGCGAGGGCTTTAAGGGCCATTAATTATTTTGACCTGGTACGTTTGTGGGGAGATGTGCCGCTGATATTGCAGCCTATTGTAACCACCAATACCAAAACCATCTTTGAATCGGTTGCCATACCCCGGTCGCCTATGGCCGTTGTGTACGACAGCATTATCGTTGACCTGGAATTTGCGCTTGCCAGCGTGCGCCCTACCAGCCAAACGCCGCTTAAACAAATTATAGGCAAGGGAATGGTGAATACCCTGCTGGCTAAAGTATATGCCACTGTTGAGCCGCACGACTGGGATAAAGTGAACCAGTATTGTGATGCTGTTATTGCAGACGGCTATGCTTTACTCCCTGATTACGATTATTTATTTGACGGGCAGCATAAAAATTCAGCGGAGTCTATTTGGGAAATCACCTATGAAGGGTGGGGAAGCGGAACCTACGGGCTATGGATAAAAGACATGTATATCGGTGGCGGCTGGCCGAAGTTCAACACGCCTTCACACGACCTGGTGAGGGCTTTTGAAGCAGAAGGTGATGATGTACGCTTCAGCAGTTCAATACAATGGGTGGATTATTCGGGACAATGGGTTGACCCGTATTGGCCGATGAATAACCTCCCCCTGATCAATAAAGTACGCGGCGGAGATGTAAGTAATTTTATTATTTACCGTTTTGCCGATATACTTTTGCTAAAAGCAGAGGCATTAACCGAGCTTAACCAGTTGGATGATGCTTCCGGTGCACCGTTTTATTTGAATAAGATCAGGAACAGGGTAGGGTTAGCCAGCACAACTGCTGCCACGCAGGCCGATCTCAGGCTGGCTATTGAAAAGGAAAGACAATTAGAGCTGGCATTTGAAGGCTACCGCTGGTTTGACCTGCAAAGAACCGGCCGAACGCTTGCGGTAATGCAAAATGCAAAAAAAGCAAACAACGAACCGCTCAATTACCCGATACAGGAATTCCGGTTGTTGTTTCCTGTGCCCCAGAATGAAATAGACCGTAACCCCAGGCTTACGCAAAACCCGGGCTATTAACCTGCCAGGTCTGCAAGGTCCCATGCCTGGCAGACCTGACAGGTTTTATTGTTGATTATTAAAGATATGCATATATGCCGAAGCACTTTCTGTCAGCCCTGCTGTTATTGATAACAGCAGCAGGCTGCAAAACAAATCCCGGTGAACGTAACGGAGATGCAGACACCTTAAAAGCTGAAGCCGCCGTTTGGCTTACCGACCCCGATGCCGGTGTGTTGTTTAAAGAACAGCCGGCGGCCTTGTTATTTGCAGATAACATACCGGATGTAAACGCGGTTATTGATGTGGATGATTCAAAAACCTTTCAAACCATTGACGGCTTCGGTTATACTTTAACGGGAGGAAGCGCCATGCATCTCCATAATATGGATGCTGCAGGCCGTGCCACCTTATTAAAGGAACTATTTGCAACAGATGGTAATAATATTGGTGTTAGCTACCTGCGCGTAAGCATCGGCGCTTCCGATTTGGATGACCGGGTGTTTTCCTATGATGATCTGCCTGCTGGACAAACAGATGAGCAAATGGAAAAATTCAGCATTGCGCCCGACCAGGTGCATCTCATCCCGGTATTAAAAGAAATACTGGCCATCAATCCTGCTATTAAAATACTGGGCTCCCCATGGTCGCCCCCCACGTGGATGAAAACCAATAATAATACAGTTGGGGGGAGCCTGAAACCGGCGTATTATAATGCCTACGCGAAATATTTTGTGAAATATATTGAGGCAATGAAGGCCGAGGGTATAGCCATTGATGCTGTTACAGTGCAGAATGAGCCGTTGCACCCGGGTAATAACCCCAGCCTGCTGATGCAGGCAGAAGAGCAGGCCGCTTTCATAAAGCAAAGCCTCGGTCCTGCATTTAAAGCGGCTGGTATTAACACTAAAATTATCGTGTACGACCACAATGCCGACCGGCCCGATTACCCGGCTACGATTTATAAGGATGCCGATGCCGCGCAATATGTGGATGGCGCCGCCTTTCATTTGTACGGTGGCAATATTGATACTTTAGCGCAGCTGCATAACGCGTACCCGGATAAGCATCTTTACTTTACGGAGCAGTGGATAGGCGCACCGGGCAATATAAAAGGCGATCTCAACTGGCACATTAAAAATGTAATTATCGGCGCTATGCGCAACTGGTGCCGCGTGGCCTTAGAATGGAACCTGGCTGCCAATACTAACCTTGAACCCCATACGCCCGGTGGCTGCACCCAATGTTTGGGCGCACTTACCATAGAAGGAAATATGGTTACACGAAATCCTGCTTATTATATTATTGCCCATGCGTCAAAATTCGTTCGGCCGGGTGCTGTTCGCATCGCGTCTGGCCAGCTTAGTGCATTACCCAATGTGGCTTTTAAAAATACAGATGGAAAAACAGTGCTGATCGTTTTAAATGAAACAGACCAGCCCCGGTCATTTACTATAAAATATAATAACAAACAGGCTTCTGCTATGCTAAACGGCGGTGCGGTGGCAACGTATGTTTGGTAGTATTTATTAAAAGGTTCGTAATAAAAAAGGCTGTCCAAAAAGTTAGACAGCCTTTTTTATTAATTGACTAAATATAAAATTAAAAGTTCGGACCACCGGTATCCCACCATAAACGGGTAGCGATATCATCTTTAGCTCCCGGTCCCATTTTTGTTACAGCGTCTGCTACAGCAGCGGCATTACCGGTTCTTTCACCATTAACAAATGGCATTCTTTTGATCCACTGATTGGCAGGAATAATACCCCAGTCATCATTGCTGTCGTTCTTGGCAACATGTGGTATTTTAGGATACCCTGTTCTCCTGAAATCTACCCATGCTTCCAGCGTTTGAGTAAAGGCAGCAAGATATTTTTGCGTAAGGATCTTTTCCAGCTTCAACTCATTGTTATCGGCATTGTTCCAGGCTACCGTAATGGTGGAGACAGCCGTAAAGCTATTGCGGGAATCAATCGGATCCACATAATTAATTGGCTTGCCTGTACTGTTTGCCAGGTAAGCATCTACACCACTGGCACCCCAGTCAGCAAAGGATTGCTTTATGCCATTTTCGTAATTTTCCTTGGGGTCGCCGGCGCCGGACCAGCCTCTTAAACCGGCTTCTGCCTTAAGAAACAGCACTTCTGCAGCCGTAATGTCTCTTCTGGTTTGAACCTTGTTAAAATCATCAGACACTTTGGAGAAAGGAACATGGTCCGCTTTTGCGTTAATGTAAGCGCCATTGCGGACCCCTTTATAAGGCACCAACGGATGGTCGGCAACCAAAGAAAGGTCGGTTACAGGTGCATAGTATTTTGATATTCTGCCATCGCCTAAACCAACCATAAACGATTCCATCACTCCGCCCATACGGGTATCATCCCACTGATAGCAGATCTGGGCTACCGGCATAATGTTCCCCAAAAGTGAGTTTGTAAAATTGTCTCCATTACTCTCTATTAAACCGGCAGGGTCGCTCAAAGCCTTTTCTCCTTCTGTTTTTGCCATGTCAGGACTTACTTTTGATATGCGAATGGCCAGCCTTAACCTAAGCGAATTAACCACCTTCATCCATTTGGAGAGGCTTCCTGCATACAAAGTAGGATCAAATTTTTTAAAACCCGGGTAATCGCGGTTAGCTGCAAAATCGGCTTGTATAGTATCCAGTTGCTTAAAGAATAAAGGATACAGGTCTGATTCTTTATCGTAAAGAATAGAAGCCTCGGTACTGCCATAATTAGTATAAATGACCGGGCCGTGAATGGCTGTCAGCTTCGATATCCCTATAATACGGATGAGTTTAGCCCAGGTTGCAAAAAGCGGCAGGTTATTATCTTCTGCCAGTTGAGTAACCTGTTTTGCAGGCGACATGATGCTGCCATATATGCGGCCCCAATAGGAGTTCCATCGGATATAATAGGTAGTATTATTTACATTGCCCACAAAATCCGTGGGGGTGCCCATGAACCCCATCCAATTGTCATAACACAGGTCTTCTTCAATCTGGTGACCGTTCAGGTTGAAGATCATCCCCGAAAAAGGAGACCCTACCAGGTTAAAATCCTGTTTCAGCAACTCATCTGATATTTGGTTCGGGTTCTGATTGATGCTTTCAAAACTTTTAGTGCAAGAACTGAATATAATCAGGTATGCTACTCCAATAACTAAATATTTCATATTGATTAGTTTAACCATTTTAGAATGTAAATTTCACATTAAAGCCAAGCTGTCTCGTTGCGGGCAAACTAAATACATCATTTGATTGCATAGAGTTGTTTGTGCTCATGGCCTGCTCAGGATCATACGGAGCCTTTTTGTAGAAGAAAAACAAATTTCTTCCGATCAAGGAAATGGAAGCGTCTTTGAAAACAGGATTGGCGTTTTTAGACCGGAAGGTATAGCCCAATACCAATTGACCTAAGCGCACATTCGTTCTTGAATATATGTAAGGCTCCATAATTTTATTTCTGTCGCCAATGGCCGAATAATATGTTGCCGGGTCAAGTTTTGTTACTGCGGTGGATCCCATAACAGCCTGGATGGGTACATATCCCAGATCTCTTGCCTCGGCGCTTCTTTCGCTTACGCCGTAAGAATCGAGAAATGCTTCTGTTTTAGAAAAAGCGACCCCGCCAAATTTTCCATTGATCAATATGCCGGCAAAGAAATTATGGAATGTAAAATTGTTGTTCCACCCCAGCAGGAAATCAGGGTTTACATTACCCACTTTTTCCTGTTTAGCGGCTTTTGTTGGAACAGGGGCTGCGTCCTCCTTATCGGTCAGTATAATCTGACCTTTATCATCTCTTGCAAATTTATAAATGTATACATCGTTGAATGAACCACCGGCTTTGATAATAGATGCAAAACCTTCATCATCGCCACCTACCTGGTAATCGGGATTAGAAGCAATCAGCTCAACGATTTTATTCTTATTTTGTGAGCTGTTAACAGAAGTGCTCCAACTGAAATTGGCTCCGCGAACGGGTTCAGCGTTCACCGAAAGCTCAAATCCATTGTTGACGATCTTTCCCGCATTGATATAATAGATTGTGTACCCTGAGCCTGAAGGCGCTGCTAAAGTAAGAAACTGGTTGGTGCTTACATCCTTATAAAGCGTAAAATCCAATCCGAGCCTGTTATTCAGGAAGCGTATTTCGGTACCATATTCGCTGCCTACAATTTTTTCAGGTTTCAGGTTAGTAAAAGGTACCTGCGTATTCCTGTTGATACTTCCAACGCCGGTTGACAGGTTGCCTGTTCCGCCAATTGAATTCCAGGGATTTACCACGTTGAAAGGTACTTCATTTGCTGTCTGGCTAAGGGAAGCCCGTAATTTAAAGAACGAAATTGCTTTAGGCAGATTAACCATCTGGCTGATTATAGCGCTTGCTCCTATAGAAGGATACAGGTAGGACTCATTACCGGTAAGCGCCAGCGTAGAAGCCCAGTCATTACGAGCGGCAAGGTCAAGAAATACAAAGTCTTTAAATCCTATGGTTGCGTTTGCGAATGCGCCCTGTTTGGTTGTCTTGTTAATCGTTTTATTAAACATTACGTTATTGGGAATATTGGCAAACGTAAAAAAGTTAGGATATTGTAATGGGTTTGTACCATTACCCACATTCATACCATCATTGAATGTATTCTTCTGGTAAGCCAGTCCGGCTAATGCGGCAAGGCTAAAGTTGCCGAAATTTTTATTATAGGTCAGGATACCATCGGTATAAATAGACTGGTCTGTATATTTGGTATAAGACCAGGTGCCATTGGGACTCACACTTACCGAGTTGCCGGCTGCAGCATAGCGATAGTCTCTTTGAATAGCATTGTAGTCAATATTTCCCCTGACTTCAAACTTAAGATCGTCAGCGAGTTGATAGGATAGTTTCACGCTTGCAATAACGCGTTTGGAAGTCGCAACTTTGGGGTCATTATTAAGCTCCCAAAAGGGGTTGTTTTGTTTTTCTTCGGTAGAATACCAGTTCATTTTATACAGGTTTCTGGTACTGTCAAATACCTGGTAGTTGTTTTTGTAGTAGTTGAAATCCCTGTCTCTTCCAAATAAGAACAGACCGGTAAGCGGGTTGTTATAATAACCTGCACCCGGCCGGTTTTTTGATTTTTCTGAGGAGAGCATTACATTTGAACTTATGACCATTTTGTCGTTCAGTAATTTTGTGCTTTGATTAAACGCAAAATTATTCTTCATATAAGTATTTGTTGGCATTACACCGGTTGCTGCGGTATTGGCATATGAAAAATACACTGTTGTTTTATCAGTGCCTCCGTGTATAGCTACCGAATTGGTGTAGGTACCGCCCACCCGGAAGAAATCATCTATATAATCCTTTTGATAATTGTCTGATGTAATATTTTGAACCGGCGATTTTGACATATTGATCAGATCTGTATTCACAAATCCGGGTTCGGTAGCAGTTTTCATTTTTGGATACACCCAACTGTAGTCTCCGCCTGTTGACCCGTAACGATACTGAAAGTTGGGAAGGTTTGCTACTTTATCGAAAATAGTGCTGGAGTTAAAGTCTATCGAAACCTTTCCTGACCTTCCTTTTTTTGTGGTAATCAGGATCACGCCATTGGCACCCTGGCTGCCATAGAGGATAGAAGCATTAGCGCCACGCAGTATACTGACACTTTCAATGTCTGCAGGATTGATAGTAGAAAGACCATCACCACCATCAGTGCCGCCGTAAGATCCGGGCTGACCAGTCTTATTATTGACCATTGGGATACCGTCAATTACATAAAGCGCTTCGCTAAAGCCGAGTAGGGATTTGTTTCCTCTTAGCACGGCTTTGGTAGAACCACCGGGTCCTGAAGCATTGATCTTGATATCAAGACCCGCTGCTTTGCCGCTAAGGGCGTCCACAAAGTTTGTGTTGGCTGCCTTTCGCAATTCATCACCATTAACGGTTTGGGCCGCATAGGTCAGTGCTTTTTTCTCCCGCCTGATGCCCAATGCTGTTACTACTACTTCTTCCAATCCGCCAACAGATTGCTTTAGTCTGATATTTACAACAGCGCCATTGCCTGCTGATTGCTCAACTGTTTCATAGCCCACCGAGCTAAATACCAAAATAGCATTGGATCTGGTAACCGTAATGGAAAAATTTCCTTCTTCATTGGTTAGCACAACCTGGTTGGTTCCTTTTTCAGCCACGGTTACATTAGCAACAGGAGCGCCAACATCATCGGTAACTTTCCCGGTAACTACCCGGCTTTGTGAAAATAATTGAGGTGAAATAAAACAAATGAATAAAAGTGTAAAAAAACTTCTTTTGATAGCCTGGCAAGAGCTTCTGAGTATGGCCATTTGCCATCCCAATAAACAGGATACTCCCATAAAACAGTAGTTTTAGTAATAAAATAATAGTGTGTTGTAGATCATATAAAGTTATTGGAAATATTTAGTGATCCATAAAATAATGTTAAATAATTTGAAAAAAATCTGTTAATGCTTTAACACATATTATATTTTAAATCAAACCTTAGATCAATAATGTCAAAAAACGAGAAGATAATTCAGTAAGAATACATAGCTTTGAATTAGTTGCATAACTAACTATATGTCCGGCAACCAATTTAAAAGAGGCGAATTATACAGTTTTATAACAGGCGTGGCTTCCACGGCTATTGCAAGGCGGCTGCAAAAAAATTTTAAACAGCACGGCATAGATATTACTATTGAGCAATGGAGCGTTCTATATCATTTATGGAAGCAGGACGGGCTCAGCCAGCAGGAATTATGCAGCGCCACGTTCAGGGATAAGCCCAGCATTACACGGCTGGTAGATAATCTGGAAAAACAGCAATTGGTAAAACGGGTGGCTTCGCTGGAAGACCGGCGCATCAATCGTATCTATTTAAGTGAAACCGCTGCCGTACTCAGGGATCAAACGATGGATATGGCCAATCAAACGCTTAATGAAGCGCTCATTGCTGTATCTGCCGAAGAGATAGAAATATGCAAGTCTGTTTTACAAAGAGTGTACGATAATCTGAAATAAGAAAATATTCATTATTGCTTAACATAAAAAATTTAACGTATGAGCACTGTAGCACCAGCCCCTGCTGTATTCAAAGGTGGTGAATGGATCATCAGGGAAAGCCAGCCGGGAGACATTTTTACACCTGAAGATTTCAGCGAGGAACAAAAGATGATCATGGAAATGTGCACCTCTTTTGTTTCCACCGAAGTGCTTCCCATTATTGAGCGTATTGATGAACTGGAACCGGGCTTAATGCCTTCCCTGTTAGACAAAGCAGGGGAACAGGGCTTGCTGGGTGTGTCCATACCCGAGGAGTACGGTGGATTAGGGAAAGATTTTGTTACCTCCACCCTGGTAAATGAGGGGCTGGGCAGCGGCTTTTCATTTTCTGTGGCCATAGCCGCGCATACGGGTATCGGCACTTTACCTATACTATATTTTGGAACACCCGCGCAAAAAGAAAAATACATCCCTAAGCTAACAAGCGGCGAATGGAAGGGATCTTACGGACTAACGGAACCTAATAGCGGCAGCGACGCGCTTAGCGCCAAAACTTCGGCCAAATTGAGCAGTGATGGTAAATATTATTTACTAAACGGGCAAAAATGCTGGATCACCAACGGCGGCTTTGCCGATGTGTATACCGTATTCGCTAAAGTGGATGGCGATAACCTGCCTGCCCTGCCTACCGGACAGGCAGGCGGCAAGGCAGGATTTACGGCGTTTATAGTAAACCGTGATACCGAAGGATTTACACAGGGACCTGAGGAGCATAAAATGGGCATCAAAGGTTCTTCCACTGTTCAGCTTTATTTCCAGGATGCAAAAGTGCCGGCAGAAAATGTACTGGGCGAAATTGGCAAAGGGCATATCATTGCTTTTAATATCCTGAATATCGGCCGCTTAAAATTATGCGCCGCAGCGCTGGGTGGAGCAAAGGGAGCCGCAACTACCGCCATACAATATGCTAATACCCGCGAACAATTTAAGCAGCCTATAGCGCAGTTTGGCGCTATGAAGCACAAGATGGCGGAAATGGCTATACGCATATGGGTAGCCGAAAGCGCATTGTACAGAACGGCAAAATGGATTGACGACAAAGAACAGGAATTAGTGCAGGAAGGAAAACCTTTCAGCGAAGCCCTGCTGGCAGGCGCGGAAGAATATGCCATAGAATGCGCGATGCTTAAGGTGTTTGGCAGTGAAGCGCTGGATTTTGTAGTGGATGAAGGCGTTCAGATACACGGCGGTAACGGGTTCAGCGCTGAATATATTATATCAAGGGCTTACCGCGACAGCCGCATCAACCGCATTTTTGAAGGAACAAATGAAATAAACCGTTTACTCACGGTAGATATGGTATTGAAGCGGGCAATGAAGGGAAGGCTGGATCTGATGGGCCCCGCTACAGCGGTACAAAAAGAGCTGATGAGCATTCCTGATTTTGGCAGTAGTGATGATGGCGATTTTGCAAAAGAGCTGAAGCTGATTGCCAGTATGAAAAAAGCGATTTTGATGGTAGCCGGCGCTGCCGTGCAAAAGCTGATGATGAAAATTGAAAGCGAACAGGAGATCCTGATGAACATTGCTGATATGGCGATTAACGTTTTTCATGCCGAGAGCGCATTGTTAAGAGCCGTCAAAATAGCGGGTAAGCAGGGTGAGCCGGCTGCTGCACTATACATGGATATCGCTAAAACATACCTGTACGATACTGCCGACAGGGTAAACAAAAGCGGTCGCGATGCCATAAACGCATTTGCCGAAGGAGATGAGCAGCGCATGATGCTGCTGGGCGTAAAACGCTTTACCAAAGCGGAACCTTTTAACAGCAAAGATGCCAGGAGACGTATAGCGGATAAGCTGATTGCAGATAATAAATACGCTTTGTCCTGAGCAATTAACCAATAAATATTGCAGTGGAGAAGAGAATGCGCTTTTGCAATCTCTATGCTTCTATTCTATTACTTAAGGGTGTACCTGTCATTTTCAGACAGCTTTTGTTGCAACCCATTGTTTGCTCAGGGCATTCCTGGTGCATATTCGTATATTCTGCTTATTTTCAGCTTTAGGAAATTGACCATTGCACCTAAATCAGGATATTTATGATAAACGCGGAAAAGGCAATCCGTAAAAAAAAAGCAATCCACATTTTATTACCAGTTATCGTACTGGCAACTGTAATATTATTATGGGCTCTTGCCTCTTATATTGATCTCTTTCCGGCATATGCAATGCCATCGCCCGCAGCCGTAATAAAAAGCTTTAAGGAAGAGTTCCTGGCCGGGCGTTTAATAAATGATATCATTGCTTCCCTGTGGCGGGTGGCAATTGGTTTTGTACTATCGGCAGCATTGGGTCTCCCATTGGGGTTATGGCTGGGTCAACATTTGTATGCCAGGAAGGCTTTTGTACCCATGCTGAATTTCTTCCGTTTCTTATCTCCCCTGGCATGGATACCCTTTGCCATACTCTGGTTCCATATTGGCGATAAACCGGCAGTATTCCTGATATTTATGGCCACGTTTTTCCCGTTGGCACTGGCTACCATGTCTGCCGTAGCCACTATACCAAGTATTTATTTCAGGGTAGCGAAAGATTATAATTATACCGGCCGTAATTTGCTCACAAAAGTTATCTTTCCTTCTGTTCTGCCACAGGTAATAACCGCACTGCGCGTGAGCTACGGAATTTCGTGGATAGTAATTGTAGCAGCGGAAATGGTAGGCTGCCAGGATGGCCTGGGCTATGGTATCTGGGAAGCCAGGAACGGATTACGGCTTGACTCGGCGGTATGTTATATGATAGTGATTGGCGTACTGGGCATGGGTATAGACAGGTTGCTGTACCAATTAACTAAACTTCCAAACGTAAGATGGGGATATGAGCGGTAAAAACAATGTAAGCCTGGTATTACAAAACGTGTCGCACAGATATGGCGCTACCGGGGTATTGAACCAACTGAGCTTACAGGTGAATGCCGGTGAGGTGGTTATGCTGGTGGGTCCTTCCGGTTGTGGCAAAACAACAATATTGAACCTGCTCTCCGGTTATATACAACCTGTTTCCGGCACGGTGCACAGAACAGGTATTATACGAACGGTATACCAGCAAGACGGGCTTTTTCCCTGGCTCACCGTGGAGGAAAATATAGAGATGGGTTTACAAACGATTGATGATATTTCACAGCGCAAAAAGGAAAAGAAAGAACTGGTGGAATTGATTCACCTGGAGGGTTTTGAAGGTCATTACCCGCATGAACTATCGGGAGGAATGCGCCAGCGCGTGGAACTGGCGAGAGCCCTGGCCGGTCAGTCGGATATTTTATTAATGGATGAACCTTTTTCTGCCCTGGATTATCAAACAAGGCTGCGGATGCGCTCGGAGCTGGTAAGAATTTTAAAGCAGCGCCCGCGTACCGTTGTTTTTGTAACCCACGACATTGAAGAAGCCGCACAATTGGCAGACAGAGTTCTGGTATTGTCCAGCCGCCCGGCAACCATTTGCAGGGAATTGCTGATCCATACAGCACGCCCGAGAGCCCTTACGGACAACTCAGTTATTGAAGCCATGAAGGAAATATTACACATATTGGGGCTGTAGCAATACAACACGCCTGCTTTGCATTGTGAACGGCGTTGCTGAATAGAAAATAAAAACTGCTGTAAGGTACCCATCCCGGTACAGAGCATCAAATTGCCATTGGCCACAAAAATAATTAAACTAAATTTGAGTTCACAGAAAACCGGATGGCGAATAAATTTACTTTTAGCAAATTGATACTGGGTGTAGTGGTTGTTTTAACAACCCTGGCCTTGCTGCGTTATAAACCCTGGAAAAAAAACGGCGCAGCTTCTGCAAGAGATGTTATACATGAAGGAATTAACAAAAAAGCTACCCGCGAGCTAACAGTGGGTTACCTGCCGGTTACCTGTCATCTTACCTGCCCGGTTACAGATTTTGCTTCTAAAACCACGCAAACCAACACCAATTTTAATTCAAGAGTTTTTTCTGATTTTCCCACAGTAGTAAGCGCGCTGGAAGCCAAACAGGTACAGGCTACTTTTATGATCGTTCCGCTGGCCATGAAACTTAGGGAGCAGGGTGTGCCGGTGAAGATTTGCTACCTCGGACATAGAGATGGCACAGAGCTGATTGTAGCGAAAAACAGCAAAGCAAGAAGCCTGAAAGATTTGAGAGGAAAGAAAATGGCAATACCAAGCCTCTACAGTAACCAGCATTTTGTAATACACAAGCTGATGGAGGATTTTGGTATGCAGCCCAACGATATTGAATTTATAATATTGCCGCCGCCCGATATGCCTACTTCACTTGCTTCGGGTGCCATTGACGCCTTTATTGTAGGCGAGCCGTTTTGTGCCAAAGCCGAATTAGATGGAATAGGAAGGGTTTTATACTATGCCCGCGACATTTGGCCCAACTTCATTTCCTGTGCGCTGGTAGTGCACGAAGACCTGATACGGCAAAACCCGGGTGTGGTAGAAGATCTGGTAAGAGGTATAGCGGAATCGGGCGCATGGGCCGAAACACACCGGGCAGAAGCCGCCAAACTTGCGTCTCCCTATTTCAGGCAGGATGAAAAGGTATTGAACTATGTATTAACCTCCGACCCCAGGCGGGTAAGCTACCTGGAACTTACGCCTACAGATGAAGACCTGCAGCAAATACAGGACCAGGGAATAAAGTTAAAGCTGCTCACAAAAAACATCCCGATGGATGAGCTGATAGATCGCAAATTTGTACCGCGGGTAATAACGCCTGCCCCCATTGACGAAGCATGGATACCCGACCCTTCAAAGCATTAAACGGTACTGCATCATTTGCTGCTTATAATTTTCCTGCTTTAATACCATCCACCACCGCAGGGTCAAGCAGGGTGGAAGTATCGCCTACTTTATCCAGCTCACCTTCTGCTATTTTCCGTAAAATACGCCGCATGATCTTGCCGCTGCGCGTTTTGGGCAGGCCGGTTACAAATTGTATTTTATCGGGTTTGGCAATAGGGCCAATAAGCCGCGAAACGGTTTGAATGATATCCTGCCGGGTTCTTTCCTCGTCTCCGTGAAAACCGGTTACGATTACGTAGGCGTAAATGCCGAGCCCTTTGATGGGATGCGGGTAACCCACCACCGCGCTTTCTACCACACTGGCATGCATATTAATAGCGTTTTCCACTTCAGCGGTTCCAATACGGTGGCCGCTAACATTCAGTACATCATCTACCCTGCCGGTTATACGATAATTGCCTTCTTCATCTTTTAAGGCGCCATCACCGGTGAAATATAAGTTGGGATAAGCCGCAAAATAGGTGGTGCGGCAGCGTTCATGGTCGCCATAGGTTGTTCTCAGCATTCCCGGCCAGGGGGCTTTCATGCATAAATTGCCTTTATAAAAACCTTCTTCATCTTTTTGGGTTACTTCTTTTCCATTCTCATCAACCAGCACTGGCTGTACACCCGGCAATGGCAGCGTAGCCCAGGAAGGCCGGGCGGGCGTTACTCCGGCGAGATTGGAAATTAATATGCCGCCATTTTCGGTTTGCCACCAGGTATCTACAATAGGGCAGCGTTTTTTTCCTACATGCTCATTATACCAGTTCCAGGCCTCTTCATTAATGGGTTCGCCAACCGACCCCAGTACTTTTAATGAAGAAAGGTCTTTGTCTTTTAACGGGTCTAGCCCAAAGCCCATTAAACTGCGGATAGCCGTAGGCGCAGTATATAAAATATCTACCTTGTATTTATCAACAATATCCCAAAACCTGCCGGCATCGGGCCAGGTGGGGATACCTTCAAACATCAAACTGGTGGCGCCGGCGCTTAACGGCCCGTAAAGAATATAGCTATGCCCGGTAATCCAGCCGATATCCGCTGTACAAAAATGCACCTGTCCGGGCTGGTACTGGAAAGTATTTACAAAAGTGTAGTTGGTCCATACCATATAACCGGCGGTAGTATGCACCACGCCTTTGGGCTTGCCGGTGCTGCCGGAGGTATACAAAATAAACAGGGGATCTTCGGCATCCATCACTTCCGCATCGCCAAAACTTTCTACAGGCAGGGTATCTGTTACTTTCAGCATTTCATCTTCCCACCACACATCGCGGCCTTTTATCATGCTAACGGGGATCCTGGTACGGGTATATACAATTACTTTTTTTACGAGGTTATTTCCTACCAGCGCGTCATCAATCACGCTTTTTAAAGGTATATCTTTTCCGCCCCGGTAAGCGCCATCGCAGGTAACGATACATTCCGATCTGGTATCCTCCAGCCTGTCGGCAATGCTGCGGGCAGAAAAGCCGCCGAAGATCACGCTATGGATAGCGCCGATCCTTGCGCAGGCCAATACCGCGTAAGCCAGCTCGGGTATCATGCCCATATAAATACAAACCCGGTCGCCTTTTTTTATGCCATTGTTTTTGAGCACCTGGGCAAACTGGCATACCCTTTTGTGGAGCCTTTCATATGTAACCACCCTGGTTCTTTCTTCCGGATCGTTAGATTCCCAGATAATGGCGGGCTTGTCGCCGAGGGTTTCCAGGTGGCGGTCTAAACAATTTTCAGTGATATTTAATTTACCACCTGCAAACCATTCTATTTTGGGATCTTTAAAATTCCAGTTCAGTACTTTATCCCACTTTTTTCTCCATGTAAAATTTTCAGCAATTCCCGTCCAAAAGGATTCGGGATCTTCAACACTTTTTTTGTAAGCTGCCCTGTAAGCTTCAATGCTTTTTAACTGATAGGGGTAAGACATATAGCGATGCAATTTTAGTTCATATTCGGAAGGGCTAAATTAACCACATTCAGTTGAATATACATGACCTGCAATAAATTTTCTCTTTCACTACCGTTCTCCGGAGTTATAGCAGCAGGTTTCCCCATACAATCAGCACATTATAGGGCATCCGTTACCGGTAGTGCCGTTGCAACTAACAATGGTTATTAAAAGGCATATGCTCAATTTTCCTTTTGCCCGCAACTTCAGGTTTAGTATATTCATCCCCTAATTTGCCTGCGTATAATGTCAACATCCCCCAAAGGTATCTGGAAAGTTATCGGCGCTTCTTCGGTTGGAACGCTCATTGAATGGTACGATTTTTATATTTTTGGCAGCCTGGCTACGGTAATTGCCACGCAGTTTTTTCCTCAAACCAATCCAACGGCCGCGTTACTATCTACCCTGGCTACTTTTGCGGCGGGCTTTATTGTACGGCCTTTCGGCGCTTTGGTATTTGGGCGGCTGGGCGACCTGGTTGGGCGCAAATACACCTTTCTGCTTACGCTTATCATTATGGGCGGCTCTACTTTTGCCATAGGGCTGGTACCCTCTTATGAAAGCATTGGCTTTGCAGCTCCGGTTATTGTGCTGTTGCTCCGCCTGCTGCAGGGGCTGGCCTTAGGCGGCGAATATGGCGGCGCGGCTACTTACGTTGCCGAACATGCGCCGCCCGGTAAACGGGGCTATTATACATCATGGATACAAACCACGGCTACATTAGGGCTCTTTGTTTCGCTGGGTGTAATACTGCTGGTGCGGCACGGGTTAGACAGTGATATCAATGTTTCTATTCAAAAATTTAATGACTGGGGCTGGCGTATACCATTTTTGGTTTCCATTGTTCTCGTGGGGGTTTCTATTTATATCCGTTTAAAGATGAATGAATCGCCCCTGTTCTCCCGGCTCAAATCGGAAGGGAAGGTGTCGGTTAACCCGCTTAAGGAAAGTTTTGGACACAAAACCAATCTTAAAATGGTTTTACTGGCTTTGTTTGGCGCCACCATGGGACAGGGTGTGGTGTGGTATACCGGCCAGTTTTACGCGCAAAGCTTTATTGAAACCGTTTGTAAAGTAGATTTTGAGCAATCACGAACGATGCTGATATGGGCTATCCTTTTCGCTACTCCGTTTTTTGTGGTGTTTGGATCATGGAGCGATAAGGTGGGAAGAAAATGGATCATGATGGCGGGTATGTTCCTGGCCATTATCTTTTACAGGCCCATTTACCAGCAATTCCTTGATCTTTCCGATATTACCACGTATCAAACGCAAACGCCTGTAAGCGTAAGCGAACCTGTTATTCATACGGATGAGATCAACGAACAAACCATCACTACTACCAGCATGGTAAAAACCTTTGCCGATGGTTTCGCCTATACGCAAAAAAGCAGGGATACGGTTTTTGTGGGGGCATCAAAACCCGTGGCGGATGCTGCGCCTGTTTATACAGAGAAGAAACTGTCAACAACGGTTTACTGGAAATTTGTGTTCCTCATATTTGTGCAGGTCATTTTTGTTACGATGGTATACGGACCCATAGCCGCCTTTTTAGTGGAGATGTTTCCCACGCGTATCCGCTATACCTCCATGTCGCTGCCTTATCATATCGGTAATGGCGTGTTTGGCGGGCTAACACCTTTCATTGCTTTATTATTAACTACAATAAACACGGGAGATAAGCTGGTAGGATTGATGTATCCCATCATCATTTCTTTTGTGTGCCTTATTATCGGGATGGTGTATATCAGTAATAAAGCGGATCCTGATGTAAGTGACTAAACAAACAAAACCATTATATATAAAATACCTTCACAGCTTAAGCAACTAACATGATGATGAACCGGTTACGGAAATGGATGGGGCTTATATGGATGCTGATGGCTCCGTTGTCTATGTTTTATCTTATTAAAACGGCCCTGCATCAAATTGCACTGCATCCTGTAACAGATACTAAAGTACAATGGGGCGTATTTGTTATTGTATTTATACCTATTGCTATCGGTTTATGCATATTTGGGTGGTATGCCTGGAAAGAAGAGTATAAAAGACAAATGTAAAAAGGAGTGCTTATTTTTGTTGCATGTCAATCCGGGTAAAAAATCTGCATAAAGTTTACGGTGAGCAAAAGGCGGTGAACGATATCTCGTTTTCTGTAAACAAGGGAGAGATCGTTGGTTTTTTAGGACCCAATGGTGCGGGTAAATCTACCACCATGAAGATGCTGACCGGCTATCTTAAGCCAACCTCCGGTGAAGCTATAGTTTGCGATCTCAACGTTGCCAGCTATCCTTTAGCAATAAAAAAGAAGATCGGGTACCTGCCCGAATCCAATCCCTTATATTATGATATGTATATAAGAGAATACCTCGGATTCATTGCCGGGGTGCACGGGCTTACTAATAAAAGAGCGGCCATTAATCATGCCATTGAAATGGTAGGATTAGGCCCCGAGCAGCAAAAAAAAGTAGGGCAGCTTTCAAAAGGGTATAAGCAAAGGGTAGGATTAGCCGCTGCCCTGATCTATGATCCTGAAGTGCTTATCCTCGATGAGCCTACCACCGGCCTCGACCCGAACCAGATTGTGGAAATAAGAGAAGTAATAAGGCAGCAGGGTGAAAATAAAACCGTTCTTTTTTCTTCACATATATTACAGGAAGTAGAAGCCGTATGCAGCAGGGTTATCATTATCAATAAAGGAGAGCTGGTGGCAGACGATACGGTGGCCGGCCTGCAGGCCGGCAAAGGAAACATGCAGCGCATACGGGTTGAGTTTGCCCATAATGTACCACCCGGGATATTTATTCCCACCTTTGAGCCGGCACAGGTGCAAATGCTGTCGGATACAAAATACCAGTTCTCGGCAAACAATCCTGAACTCCTTCGCAGGCAATTAAGGGAATTGGCCCTGCAGCACGACCTCGATATCATTGCTATGCAAAGCGAAAGCCAAAGCTTAGAAACGGTATTTAAGGAATTAACAGGCAAAAATGAACAATAACCGCACTTTGTTTTGCAACCAAAATTGAAAACCGTTTCTTTGCAAAAAAACAACTACACGTAAATCATTTTCTATGTCTTTCATATCAGATATTCATGCCCGACAAATTTTAGATAGCCGCGGAAATCCTACTGTTGAAGTAGATGTAATTACTGAAAATGGTTTGGTAGGAAGGGCTGCCGTTCCTTCAGGCGCTTCCACGGGCAAACATGAAGCCGTAGAGCTGAGAGATGGCGATAAAAGCATATACCAGGGCAAAGGGGTTTTGAAAGCGGTAAAAAATGTAAATGATATTATAGCGGATCAGTTAATTGGCGTTGATGTAACCAAACAAGCGCATATTGACAACCTTTTAATAAAAATTGACGGTACGGACAATAAAGCGAGATTAGGCGCTAACGCTACCCTTGCCGTTTCAATGGCTATTGCCAAAGCAGCAGCGCAGGAATGTAATTTACCTTTATACCGCTATTTGGGAGGTGTAAATGCTACGGTACTGCCCATGCCTTTAATGAATATTCTGAATGGCGGTGTGCACGCCGATAATAAAATAGACTTCCAGGAATTTATGATCGTTCCGGTAGGAGCGCCTTCCTTTAGTGAGGGATTACGCTGGGGAGTGGAAGTGTTTCACAACCTTAAATCGGTACTGAAGAAAAAAGGATACAGCACCAATGTGGGAGATGAAGGCGGTTTTGCACCCGATATTCAAAGTAATGATGAAGCTATTGAAACCGTATTGCAGGCCATTGAGGCTTCCGGTTATAAGGCAGGCGATCAGATAGCCATTGCTATGGATGCGGCCAGTACCGAAATGTTTGACGAAGGCAGCCAGTCCTATAAATTTTACAAAAGCAGCGGCAAAACCATCAGCAGCGATGAAATGGTAGCCTACTGGAGCAATTGGGTTAGCAAATATCCTATTGTATCTATTGAAGATGGCATGGCGGAAGATGACTGGGATGGATGGAAAAAGCTAACAAACGAAATTGGCAGCAAATGCCAGTTGGTGGGTGATGACTTGTTTGTAACCAATGTTAAGCGCTTGCAGGAAGGTATTGATAAGGGTATTGCCAACAGCATATTGATTAAAGTTAACCAGATAGGTACGATCACGGAAACGATAAATGCCGTGCAACTGGCCCAGGCAAGCGGGTATACTACTATCATGAGCCACAGGAGCGGTGAAACGGAAGATACCACCATTGCCGACCTGGCTGTTGCTTTAAATTGCGGTCAGATTAAAACCGGCAGCGCTTCCAGAACCGACCGGCTGGCTAAATACAACCAACTGATCCGGATTGAAGAGGCTCTGGGAGAGAATGCAGTTTATCCAAACGGAAAGATTATTTTTGGAAAATAAGGTTGGTATGCCCGACACCTCATACCTGACACCTGATATCGCTTACAGATCATGAAGTACATCAAGCACATACCCGCGTGGTTAAAAAACAAGTACGGACTTACCCTGCTGGTATTTACGGTATGGCTGGTTTTCTTCGATCATAATGACCTGTTTGTGCAGATGGAAAGAACAGGCGAACTGAAACAGTTGGAAAAGGGAAAGGCTTATTATACGGAGCAGATTGAAGCCATGCGAAAGGAGCTTTCTGAGCTGGATAATGACCCCGCCTCTTTAGAAAAAGCGGCAAGAGAAAAATATTTGATGAAAAGAGATAATGAAGACGTATTTATTATAGACGAAAAATAATTTTACTAAACTTTTGTGCTTTTTCACAATATCTCTTCCCCCGCCCCGTTTAATAAGAAGCAACTTTATTCCCACCCGTTGACAAACACCCAGAGAACACCATTAATCCGTATTGATATCTGAATATCCTAAGAACCGTATAATTGAGATTATTGTGAATTCAAAAATGAATGGCGCATGGATATTTATACACCTGAAAACATGATACGATTCCTTTACAAAGAAACCTCAGCCGAAGAAACTGCTGCTATACAGCTTGCTTTGGAGACAGACTGGACCTTACGTGAGAAGTTCGAGGTGCTTAAAAGGGCTATAGAAGGGCTCAATACGATCCACCAGTCTCCACGTCCTTCTGTAATACAGTCACTGCTCCGCTATGCCGGCATTAGTAAAGAAGTTGAACAACATTAATTTGTTTTTCAGCCACTTAGCTTATTTTTGGGTTATCAGGAAAATTTCCAATGACACAAAAAGAAAGGTATGCCTATACGCTGAACTGGTTCCGCCAGCATGCACCCAATGCAGAAACAGAATTGATATATGATAATCCTTACCAGCTTTTGGTAGCGGTAATCTTATCTGCCCAATGTACCGACAAAAGAGTTAACCTTACCACCCCTGCCCTCTTCGAAAAATACCCCGGTCCCGGGCAGCTTGCAAAAGCAGGTTTTGATGAACTTTTTCCTTACATTAAAAGTATTTCTTATCCCAACAATAAAACCAGGCACCTCATTGGCATGGCCAATATGCTAATGGAAAAATTTGCCGGCGAAGTGCCATTAACCGTTGAGGAACTCATACAATTACCCGGTGTTGGAAGAAAAACGGCCAATGTAATTACTTCTGTTATAGATCAGCAGCCCAATATGGCTGTTGATACGCATGTTTTCAGGGTTGCCGCACGGATCGGGTTAACCCATAATGCAAAAACACCCCTGGCTGCAGAAAGGCAGCTCATCAAAAATATTCCAACCGAAATGATCCATAAAGCGCACCACTGGTTAATACTGCATGGCCGGTATATTTGTGTTGCCCGCAATCCGAAATGCGATATATGCGGACTGCGGCCGGTTTGTAAGTATTATCAGAAGCATATAGCGCCAAAGACCAGTATCTAAAAAGTGCGCTAAGAGACAAATAACAAGAACCAAACCTGTAGGCCGGCTTGGCAGGTTTGAAGTTTCCTCATTTTCACATTCCCCAACTCATTTCCCTCCCAGCACTTCCTCCAGCTTATTGTGCAGGTCCTGCCCCCTTAAATTTTTGCCAATGATCTTACCTGTGGGGTCGAGCAGCAGGTTTTGAGGTATAGACTGGATGCCATATAATTGGGCCGCGGCATTATTCCAGAACTGCAGGTCGCTTACGTGCGTCCAGGTAAGGTTATCATCATGAATGGCTTTCAGCCAGGCAGCTTTAGCCCCCGGCTTGTCGAGCGAAACGCCTAATACAAAAAAACCTTTATTCTTATAAGCATTAAAGGCGTTTACCACGTTAGGGTTTTCCATCCGGCAGGGACCGCACCAGCTTGCCCAGAAATCAACCAGCAGGTATTTTCCCCTCAGGGAGGAAAGGCTTACCGGGTTGCCCAGGGTGTCGTTCTGTGTAAAGTCGGTTGCCATTTGCCCGATGCTGGTTCTTTTGGCCATATCCAGCCTTTCTTTAAACTGTATTGCGGAAGGATATGCTTTTACTGCCGCGGAAAGTTGGTTAAATAAGGGTTCAATCTCACTAAAATTGATATCATTGCCGGCATATTGCTGCAACAGGAGCAGCGATACCGGCGATGCCGGGTGTGTACTGATAAATGACTGAAAATCATTTTTAATACCCTTTTCGAGGATGGCCGCCTGGTCTTCAATCTGTTTCATCCGGGTGGCATTGCCATCATTACGGTATTGGTTATAAGCAGCAGACAAGGCCTGCATCGTGTCGTTAAACGGCCGGGTCAGCAACTCCAGTTTTTTATAGTCTGTATGCGCAGCAGATCCTTTTACCCGGATATTGGAAAAAGAATCTACGCTTGTTACCTTAAGCCTGCCGGAGGATAAAAAAAGCGTTGCCAGATTCTTTTCTATATTTACGGTTGCCGCTTCACCGGTTATCCCTTGTTTGTATTTTACGCTTAAGCGTGATAACACAGGCTCACTGATATTGCCTGTGAACCGGTACCTGTTTTTTTCTACCTGTGCGCTATCGGCAATCCTGTTATTATCCGCCACGTAATACAGGTATACCCACGCAGCGGTATTCTTCATCTTTTTAAGCTTTCCTGATAAGGTAAACCTGCTGCCCGTATTGGTTTGGGCCGCAATAAAAAAAGGCGCCAGGATGAATAGAAAAAGTATAATTGGTTTCATGAAAAAAGTAAGAAGTTTATTGTTTGTGGTTTACTGTTTATAGTTGCATTTGGCTTCGGAGTTAAAATTTATTTGGTGCTAAATGCTTCTCCTTGTACCCTGCAACTTGCAACAATCTTACCGTTCTGCTTCATTTTAAAATTTTCAAATTAGCACATGCTTCCTACTTCAGCTTTACCTGCAGCAGCTCATCTAATTGATCGTGATTTAATTTTTTGGCAATGATGTTTTTATCCTTATCTAACAGGTATAATACCGGTGTTTGGTACACATCATACAATTGTTTATACCCTGGTTTATTTGCCGCGTATTCCGCTTCTTTTACGGCGGGCAACTGGTATACGTGCGTCCAGCCTCTGAGCTGGTGTTCCCTAATGAATTTCAGCCAGGCTTCCTTTCCGCCGTCTGTCATTACCCCGTACATTTGAACACCCTGCTTTTTCCATTTATGTTGAAAGAGCGAATCTAACTGCGGCACTTCCGTCTGGCAATGCCCGCAGGTAGGATCCCAGAAGCAAATAACAATATACGGCGCCTTAATACCATACAACGGTGCAGCTTTACCGGAGCTGTCTACCATATTCATATCAGCAGCTTTTTCACCAATAAGGTTAGCCATTACACTATACGCACGGTCAAAAACTGCTTTTCTATACTTGTCGTTAAGCCAGTAGTCTGCTTTGCCCGGGGCATAGTACCTTTCAAAAAGATTAACGAATACTGCATCCTGTCCCATGTAGGTAGGATTGATATATTTTTCTGTAAGGGCAGACAGTATAAATTTGAACATCTCTTTATTGCTAATGGAAGCGTCTAAGATTTTGTTGGCTGCTTTGCTGAGCGTATCCGGCTGCTGCAGCAGCACATTGCTGAAATATCGTTGCAACTTAGGCTCAAAAACCGGCGTGCGTACCAGGCGTTCATCAGCAAACGACACGCCATCCCAGTAATGCTGTTTGTAGTACTGATAGGCAAAAGCCGAATCGTATTTACCACCGGGATGCTGAGCCGCATCGGGTACTTTAGGTTCCTGCAAAATATGAAAAATAGCAGTGAGCAAATGCGCGGGGTGCGCTTGTATGAATTGTTCACGGTATTGCTGCATCTCCGCATTCAGTGCAGTAATTGCCGACCTTGTTTTAACGGAATCGGAACCGGCAGGATCTTCCTTTAACTGCTTTTGCAATAAAGCAATGGCTTTGCCTTTTTCCTGCGCTATTTTCTGATACGACTGGAATAACTGGTTGTCGGATGAATTGGTAAACTGCATTTTTCCAATAATGTCGGTCGTATCTGCCGTTACCGAAAAATGTTGTTGTTTATCTACCAGTATTTCAAACCAGCCATTTTTTTGGGGATAGATGACCATATAGACGCCGCCGAACAGCTTTTCTTTTCCCGAAAAAACAACTTCACTATTGCTGTTGATGGCAACGGAATCAATAATATATTGCTTACTTCCAAAGTGGTGCCCGAGATAGAGATAACCATTGGTAAATGGTTTAAGGGTTACCTTTATCTGGTAGCCGTTTTGGGTAAAGCCGCGCATTGCGGCCAAAAGAAATATACAAGCTAAAAAAAAGGTCTTCATGCTTTTGTGGCTGTAAGTCCCGCAAATTTATTTAAAAAGGATGTTGATACTGAGTAATTAACGTACTATTATGTTTTTTGTTGGGCAATGAAAGCCGGAAATATTTGTTTTATTCTCTGAAACCTGTATTTGGCAAAAAAGCAGTGAAAGGCATATGCTGAAACAAATTATACAGTGTTGACAAAGGATCATAAAGAAAACGGTAAAAGAGTATAGAATAAGTTTTGACTGCTCTGTAAGCATAATAATGATATTTTAAATATACTTGTAAATAGTTCTGATCTCCTTAAACCCCGAACGCTGTTATGAAATATGTAAAGCCAATTGCCTGTTTTATTTTTATGCTGGCCGTAGTATCCGCTTATGCGCAGCATATTGATCTTTCTAAAGCTGTTATATGGGTGAGCAGTGATAAAAAAATACCGCTCGATAAGCCCGTTCAGGTATTGCGGGAAGAAATTGAAAAAAGAACGCAGTTATTGCTTCCTGTTGTGACAAAGCAGCCGGATGAAGGACAGCCGGTTATTTACGTTCTTACCGATGACCGTGACGCTAAGCTGCCAAAAACAGTAAGGGCTGTGCTGGGAACCATAGCGGCACCGGGCAATGAAGGCTTTCGGCTGGCAGTAATGAAGGAACAAAATGCAGTAATCATAACGGCTAAGGACGCCCGAAGTGTGTTGTACGGCGTGGGACGATTGTTGAGAAAAGCCGATATGCGCCCCGGAACGTTGCTGATACCGGAAAACCTTGTGCTGTCAACCGCTCCCAGGTATCCCATCCGCGGCCACCAGTTGGGCTACCGGCCCAAAACCAATTCGTATGATGCTTTTTCTGTAAAGCAATTCGATCAGTATATCCGCGACCTGGTCCTGTTTGGCGCCAACAGCATTGAAATTATGCCACCCCGCACAGATGATGATGACAGCAGTGTGCATATGCAGCTTCCATCGGCAAAAATGATGGTAGAGCAATCAAAGATTGCCCGGTCGTACAACTTAGATGTGTGGATGTGGTATCCCAATATGGGGCCTGATTATACCAATCGCGATTCCCTCAAAAAAGAAATGCAGGAGCGGATAGAAGTGTTTGCCGCATTGCCGAAATTAGATCACGTATTTGTTCCTGGCGGTGATCCGGGCGACCTGGAGCCGGAGGTGCTTTTTAACTGGCTGGGGAAGGTAGCCGTGGCGTTACAGCAGTTTCATCCCAATGCTAAAATATGGGTTTCGCCGCAGGTATTTCGCCCCAGCCAAAAATGGTTCGATGACTTTTTCAGGCATGTAAACAGCGGCTACCCCTGGCTGGGAGGCGTTGTTTTCGGACCCTGGGTTAAAATACCGCTTCCTGAGCTCAGGCAACTGGTCAATGACAACATTCCCATCAGGCGATATCCCGATATCACCCATAGCCTGAGCTGCCAGTACCCGGTACTCGACTGGGACGTAGCCTATGCGATGACGTTAGGGAGAGAATGTGTGAACCCCCGGCCGGAAGACGAAAAGCATATTCATAACCTGCTTGCATCCTATGCTTCAGGCAGCATCAGCTATTCGGAAGGAACGAATGATGATGTGAATAAATTTATATGGAGCGACCAGGACTGGGATCCGCAAAAGCCGGTAATAGAAACATTGCGCGATTACAGCCGTTTGTTTATGGATGCTGATATTACGGAAGCGGCGGCACAGGGTATTATGAATCTTGAGACAAACCTGAGAGGCGCATTGCTTACCAATGAAAAAGTAGAGCAAACCCTGCGGCAATGGCAGCAAATAGAAAGCAAGGCCACACCGGAACTGGTAAAGAACTTCCGGTTCCAGATGTGCCTGTTAAGAGCATATTATGATGCTTATATACAACGCCGTTTAATATATGAAAAGGCATTGGAGGAACAGGCAAAGGAAACCCTGGAAAGCGCAACTGCCGAAACCTCATCGTTAGCTATTTTGCAGGCCAGGATGATACTGGAAAAGGCCGTGGAAGAGCCTGTGGCAAAGGCATGGAAAGAAAGATGTATGGTACTTGCCGATTCATTGTTCAGTAGTATTGGTGCGCAGCTTACCATTGAAAAGCACGGCGCAATGCCCGGCAGGGGAAATTTTATAGACAATATAGATATACCCCTCAACGATGCACCCTGGCTGCTGGATCAGCTTGCCGTACTGGAGAAGATAGAAGATGATACGGAGCGGCTGAACAAGATAAGCGAAATGCTGCGCCGGACCGACCCCGGACCCGGCGGATTTTATGATCATTTTGGATCGGTGCAAAGCAAATACAGGATAGTGGCAGATAAGACCCGGGAACAAGACCCCGGCAGCCTGCAATCGCCGAGAATAAGTTTTGGCGTAGGAATTATAGGAGAAGAATGGGTGCATGAAGTACGGTCGCAGGGCTTTTCGGGGCAAACCACACCAGGGGCATGGATGAGCCAGATCAATACTTTATACGATACGCCGCTGAAGATCAGGTATGATAACTTAGATACAACAGCCGCTTATAAAATGCGCATGACCTATACCGGTAGGTTCCGGTCGAAGCAAAAGCTGGTAGCTAACGGCAATATCGTTATTCATGATTTTATACAAACGGGTGAAAAGCCTGTATACGAATTTGATATTCCAAAAGCAGTTACAGCCGGCGGGCAGGTAACCTTTACCTGGACATGCGGCGAGGGACAGCGGGGATCGCAGGTAACGGAGGTTTGGCTGATGAGGAAATAGCCCGGGCTTCGCAAAGGGCGACAATAATTCTGCGTTGAAAAAATACCAAAACACATGGCACAATAGAAATATAGGAACACAATAGAGAGAAAAATCACATGCTAAAGAGTAATAGAAGATTAAACCTATGTGCGCCTATCTGGCTATGTGTTTAAATATAGCCACGCAGTGAATTACTTTATCATTTAGCAGTAACCCAATCCATAATTAAATTGGCTCTTGCGCCGGTTTCGCCGGTACTGGGGCATTTGCCTTCACCTCTCAGCTCCTTTACAATCGTTTCCAGCAGGGGTTGCTGCACATGGGGCGGATAAGGAACATCATATTCCACTGCTCCTTCCGGCGTTTCTACCACTATTTTACTGCTTTCAAAAAACGAAAAGCTGATCTTTCCTTTTGAGCCAATGAGCTGCGACTGATCAATACGTTGTTCTTTGTTAACCGTATAACACCAGCTACCGGTTCCTAATATCCCTGATTCAAATTCAAAATTGGCCATTACTATATCATCGGCTTTGTATAAGCCGGCCTGGTTGCGCGCTATACCTTTTGCATATTTCACTGGGCCAAACGCATATTCCAGGAAATCGAACTGGTGCGAAGCGAGGTCGTGAAAATGGCCGCCGCCGGAGGTATCCGGGAAAACACGCCAGCGGGGCTGTGCATTTTCTCCCACTTCCTCACTGTAAGGCTGCCAGTGCAATGCAATAATAATGCACCGGATATCACCTATCACTTTTGCGTCAATCAGCTCTTTTAACTGCACAAAATAGGGTAGGGTACGCCGGTAGTAAGCAACATAAAGCGGTACGCCTGTTTCGCGGCTCACCTGGTTCATGGCTTCACATTCGGCGAAGTTCCGCGCCATAGGCTTTTCAACATATACCGGCTTACCCGCCCGCATAGCTTTTGCAGCATATTCAGGATGCACATCGGGCGGAGTGGCAATATATACGGCATTCACATCAGGGTCGTTAATCAGGTCATCTACGTTATCGTACCATTTGGCTACACCATGCCGTTGTGCGTAATCCTCAGCCTTTTCTATTTTCCGCGCCATTACGGCTACTAATTTTGAATGTGGTACTTTATTGATGGCCGGCGCGCCGCTCTTTTTTTCGGTTACATTTCCGCAACCTATCATCCCCCATTGTATTTCCTGCATATGTATGTGTTAGAGATATAAAATAAAGTGAAAAGGGAAAGAACCATACCGTTTCCTCCCTGTAACCTGCAACCTGTAACCTGTTTTTCTTCCATCTTACACTACAGGTACTTCTTCCTGTGCCGGGGTATTACCCTCTGTTACGTCGCCAACCGCTTTTTTTATCGCGCTTATATCGGCATTGAGCTTTTGACTGAACAACGCAATGTCGGTACTGTGCACCACAATGTTTACGCCTTCCTTTACCCATTTTGCCTGGCGTTCGGGCTCAAGGGAAAAATGAATAGCGATAGACAGTCCTTTGCTTCTTGTGGTATGAATGATATGTTTAACTGCTTTTTCAAATTCAGGATGATCGTATTGCTCGGGTATGCCGAGGCTGATAGACAGGTCGTGCGGCCCGATAAATACGCCATCTAATCCGGGCACGCTTAATAAATCATCCAGCTTATTCATTGCCGGCACGCTTTCAATATTAGCGATGCATATATTTCCCTTATTGTAATTGTCTAAATAAGCTTTCATTTCAGCAGATAATACCTGCTCTCCTTTTAATACCTTTTGTAATACTTCTCCCTTCAGCGGGCGAAGCTTTGTGGCTCCCGCTAATTCCCTGATCTGTTCTACCGATTCCAAGTAAGGAGCAATAACGCCTTTGGCGCCGCCATCAATACACTGGCAGGCTAAGTAGGGATCGGGAGAGGGAATGCGTACGATGGGCGTTATGCCGTATGCCTGTATGATCTGGCACATCTTTGCCATGTCGGCGCGGTTCAGCGCGGTATGCTCCGTATCTATAAAGGCGAAATCAAGCCCCGCCTTTTTAAAAACCAGCGGCCAGCCCGGCGCTGTTGAAGTGAAACAGGTGCCGTAAACATTTTGCCCGTTTTTTAATTTTTCTAACATACCCATATGCGTATCTTATTTCGTTATTTTTTGAGGATCAACCACAACATACTTAATAGACTTTTCCTTATTGTTTTTGTGAAAAGAATAGGTCATATGCAATAACCCGTCCTCTGCCTGTATAAGTGACGGATAAGAATACCTGCCATTTTCTTTTGGATGATCCTCGATTTTCGTTTTCCATTTCCAGGTTTCGCCTTCATCGCTTGATATATAAAGACTGAGTATATATCTGCCATCATCAACATCATTTCCCAAAAAGGCCCATTTACCATCTGCCAGCACACAAATTTCCACGCTGGCGGTATTGGGTATTTCCGTTTTTATACTTGGCGTCCAGCTTTCGCCTTCATCAGCCGACCGGCTGGTATGTACGCGCGTGGGTGAATCACCACTGTCACGCATAAACGCTACAATAGTACCGTCTTTTTTTTGTGCCAGCGCGGGTTGAATAGGTCCCCTGCCTACGATGGGCAGACCGGGGCGCCAGGTTTCACCATCATCATCGGAAATGGCTGCCAGCGACATATTAAATCCGTCTGAATACAATGGAAGCAATATCCTTCCATTGCCGGTAATCAATGGTTTAATGCGGGTCATCCATCCTATGCTGCGTTTGCGGGGATCTTTGCTCGCCTCAATGATCATGTCATCATATTTGGGCGCATATTCGGCCCAGCCATGCCGTAAACGAGGCATTTGTTTGAATTTAGCTTCCGTTTCTTTGGCAAAAGCATCGCCGGGTTTAAGTAAAATATTATCCTGCCAGCTCCATACCGGCGCCCCGGGCTTAAGGTAATCGGCAGATGTTTTATACCGCAGTATCGAATACTCCCAGCGGTTGGCCTGCACGGCAATCCATACTAAAAACAATGTACCTTTTTTGTTTAAAAACAATACGGGATTGCAATCCGGAAGCCCGGGCGTATCGGCGAGTAAAAAAGGATCGCTCCATTTCTTTTGTCCTTTCTTCAGCCGTGCGCCCATGATCTTTACATCATCCGCGCTTCTTTCGCCGCTTCCGTAAAACCATGCGGTAAGAAAATCGCCATTGGACAATGCTACCAGTGTGCTGCCATGAACATGTTTTTCCTGCAGAGGAAAGATGAGCGCCGCTTCCATTACCGGCGACTGCGAAAAAACAAAACGGACAAAAAGGGTCAGGACGAAAAGAGAAACCGTTTTTTTCATAGCTGGAGTTTATTTTTCAGCAGGGTGATCTCTTCCTGCATGTTTTCCATTTTACGCAGCAGGTGCGCAATCGCGTCAATACCTTCCATATTTATACCCAGCTCATAATGCAGCCGTATGAATTTTTCCAGCCCGCGCAACTGCTCGTTGTGTATGAACTGTTTTTCCTCAACAGAGATGATTTCTATGAGACCATACTCACTCAGCGATTGTATAAAGGTGAGCTCTATATGGTAATGTGCGCAACATGCTTCAGGAGTGATCAGTTCTTCCGTATTGGGCATCGTTGATGAATTTAATTAATTAAGATTGAGACAGTTCCCTGAACAGGGCTTTTTGTTTTTCCGTAAGGTTAACGGGCAGTTTGATAAGCCATGTTATTATGAGATCGCCGTATATGCCTTCTTTCTTGTATACCGGGAAGCCTTTTCCTTTTAACCTTGTTTTGGCGCCATTTTGTGTTTCAGGGGGCACTTTCACTTTTACTTTGCCATCAAGGGTATCTATTGTTTTTTCGCCACCCAGCACAGCGGTATACAGATCAAGCTCCACGGTGGTGTACAGGTCATCGCCAAGCCTTTTAAAAACAGGGTCTTCCGCTATAGTGAGTGTTATGTACAGATCGCCGGCCGGTCCCCCGTTTACGCCGGCACCTCCATGCCCCTTCAGCTTAATGGTTTGTCCGTTGGCAATGCCGGCAGGGATGGTAATGCGGATATTTTTTTCGTTGATCGTAAAAATGCGCTGGTGCGTTGTATAGGCTTCTCTTAAACTGATTTGCAGCTCAGCGTTATAATCCTGTCCTCTGAATTTTACCTGGCTCTGGCCGCCGCGGGAACTTCCTCCAAACATGGAAGTAAAAAAATCGGAAAAATCACCTGATGAAAAATCATCGCCAAATGCTTCACTCCCTCCATAGGTACTGTAGGCGGTACCTCCTGCGGTTTGTTGCGACTGTTTGGCTTTTTCATAAGCTTCTGCGTGCTGCCAGTTTTGACCGTACTGATCGTATTTTTTTCTTTTTTCAGGATCGCTCAGCACTTCATTGGCTTCATTGATCTGTTGAAATTTTTTATTCGCATCCTTATCGTTAGGATTAAGATCAGGGTGATATTGACGCGCTAATTTCCGGTATGCTTTTTTTATTTGTTCTGTGCTGGCGGTTTTATCCAGTCCCAGTATCTTATAATAGTCTATGAATTCCATAAAACGAACGTATATATGTTTACTAACCGGAGATAAATGTACTAAAAGAATAGATTTCCGGGGGAAAGAGGTATCACGTGTAAAGCAAAAACACGGTGTAAACGGGTGGGTTTGTATTACCAGTGGAGACAATGAGCTATGAACTATGGGCAGTACAAAGAAGAAGTATTCATCCTATCATTAGTAGTTATCGCTTCATCGCTGACACCTAACACCTGATCGCCACACGCTCATGTCACTTTCTTCACAAACAATCTTCCCGAATTAATACCGAGCACCACATCGCTGAGCCCCATTGCCAGCGCGCCGAACATAGGATTAAGCAAACCTACTGCTGCTACCGGTATGGCCACCACGTTATAGCAAAATGCCCAGAACAAATTTTGCCTTATAGTAATGAAAGTATGCTTACCTAAGCCCAATGATAAGGGCAGGTTCTTCAATCCCTGATTCATGAGTACCACATCGGCTGTTTGAATGGCAATTTGCGATGCATCGCTTAACGAAATGCCGATGGTTGCTTTTGCAAGTGCCGGCGCATCATTAATACCATCGCCCACCATGGCGGTAGGCGCCCGCCGGGAAAGTGATTCCACTATCGCTAATTTTTGTTCGGGTGTTTGTTCTGCCATTACTTTATCAATACCAAGCTCCCGGGCCAGTTGCTCGCATTTAACTTTACTGTCGCCGCTTAAAAGATAAGTGGTGATTCCTTTTTTGTGCAGGTAGGTTACAACACTTCTGGCTTCCGGACGTATATCATCTTTTACATCTATCCATCCGATCAACGCATTATTTTTTATGATGTATACGTTATGTGTATTGTTAGTAGTAAGTGCTGCGGCCATTTTGTAAGAACCGGCCCAATATTCATCGCCCTCTTTGCTGGTTGCTTTTATTCCCATACCTTTTATTTCTTCTATTTTAGCCCATCGTATCTCATTTTTGATTTTCCAGGCGGTGGCAATGCTTTTTGCAATAGGGTGATTGGAATATTTTTCGAGTGAGTATGTAATTCTTTTTAGTTCTTCTTCAGAGATGGTATTATTTGTTGTTTGGAACCGATCAATTGTTAATTCACCTGTAGTGAGCGTTCCGGTTTTATCAAATACCACCTGCCGGATATCTTTAAAAAGTTCAAGACTTTTAGCATTCCGGAAAAGTACCCCATTACGTGCGGCGCGACCCAATCCTACGGCAATAGCGGCGGGGGTTGCCAGCCCTAATGCGCAGGGACATGAGATAACCAGCACAGCAATGCTGCGCATTAAGGAAGCTGTGAAATCCTGCAGCACAAAATAGTTGATAATAAAAGTAAGCAGTGCAATCCCAATTACTGCAGGTACAAATATGGCGCTGATCCTGTCTGCCATTTGTTGTACCGGAGGTTTTTCACCCTGTGCCTGTTTTACCAGGTTTACAATGTTAGCGAGTGCTGAATCATCGGCCGCTGCGGTAACCTGGGCTTTCACTGTGCCGTCTGCCAGTATGCTGCCTCCGATAAGCAAATCCTTTGCATGTTTCTCAAGTGGCAGGCTTTCGCCGGTGATAATGGATTCATTTACGCTGGCATTGCCCCACAGGATTTTGCAGTCGGCCGGCACCAGTTCGCCGCTTTTGATCAGTATCAGGTCGCCGGAGCGAAGATCTTTATTGTCAACAGGCATAATCACTTCCTGGTGATGCTCATCAAACGCGATCATGTTAGCCACCGTTTTTTGCGATTTTGCCAAACTCTGCAATGCTTTTTGCGTAGATTGAATGGATGCGCTTTCTAAATAATTGCCAAAAAATACAAGTGTAATGATAGTGGCGGCAGTTTCATAAAAAAGATAATCTTCTCCCAGATTCATGAATGTTCCTGTAAGGCTGTAAGCAAAAGCCGCCGTGGCGCCCAGGGCAATTAATACGTTCATATTAGGGATGCCATTGCGCAGGCTTTTAACAGCGCTTTTACCAAAATAAGACATCCCGATAATATATACGGGAAGGCAAAGCGCAAACTGCAGCCAGGGATTCATCAGCCAGTGCCAGCCTATCCAATCGTGTATCATGTGCAACAGCAACACTATTGTAAAAGGCAAACAAATGAGGGTATACTTTAAATGAATATTCATTTTTTGTACAGGAAGACCTGCTTTATCTGCTTCTAATGTGCCGGTTACCTTATAACCCAGGGCGTCAATGCCTTTCTGTATCTGTTGCGCCGAACTGTTGCCGTTTACATCAAATGCCACATCACCATCAACAAAATTTACCCTGATGTTCTGAACGCCTTCTTTTTCCAGATACCTGCGAATAGTGAGCGCGCAATTGGAGCAGTCCATGCCTTCAACTTTCCATCTTATCTTTTCCATGCTGCAAAATTACCAACCAGTATAATGATGAATAACTACAATTGCAAATATCTTTGCAACGCCGTATCAGTAAAGCCTCAAAACGGCCATTATCTTTGCAACAATGAGGCAAGGGGAGGTTTCAGGTTACAAGTTTCAGGTTGAGCCTTCGCTCCTGCAACCTGCGACCTGCAACCCTGTTTCAGATATCGTTTATGGAGATAACAGTTACATTAGAAAATATACAGCCATGCGCCCACTGCTTCTGGGAGCGGGTGCAGGAGCATGACAGGGTATTTGCCTTTCATGGTGAAATGGGAGCGGGGAAAACTACTTTTATTGCCGCATTATGTGCCGCTAAAGGCGTAGAAGGGCATGTAAGCAGCCCTACTTTTTCGCTGATCAATGAATATACCTATAAGGAAGACGGCATGCCCAAACGCATCTTCCATATTGATCTGTACCGGCTAAAAGATGAAGAAGAAGCGATAAATGCCGGCATAGAAGATTGTTTGTTTTCGGGTGATATCTGTTTTGTGGAGTGGCCGGAGAAAATACCTTCTCTTTTACCCGAAAACAGGGTTGATGTTTACCTGCATCCTGTAAATACCACTACCCGTTTGCTGAAAGTTGATTTTCACAGGTAAATATTTAGTAAATTGTCGCTCAAACCTATCCAGCTTATGCCGGCAGAAAAGCCATTTGTAGGTACCTCGTTTAATTACGAAACTTTAGAAGAAACATTAGATATTAAGCCGCGTGAAGCGCAGTTGCTGATCGGGATTCCAAAGGAAAATTCTTTCCAGGAGAACAGGATCGCATTAACGCCTGATGCTATCAGCGTACTTACGAACAACGGTCACCGGGTGGTGGTAGAGCATCGTGCGGGTGAAGGCGCACATTTTTCTGAAAAGGATTACAGCGATGCGGGTGCTAAAATTGCATACGACAAGCGGGAGGTGTTTCAATGCGACCTGATCATGAAGTCGGCGCCGGTGAATGAAGAAGAAGTAGATCTGCTGAAGCATAATCAAACGATCATATCCCCTATCCACCTGCCTGTAATGAAAACGGAAATATTACAGCGTATGATGGAAAAGCGGATCACCGCCTTATCGTTTGAGAATTTTAAAGACGATTCCGGGCATAATCCTATTGTACGAAGCATGAGTGAAATTGCCGGCAGCGCTGTAATGCTGCTGGCGGGTAATTATTTAAGCAATGCCAACAATGGCAAAGGAATGCTGCTGGGTGGCATTTCGGGCATTCCTCCTACCAAGGTGGTTATTATAGGCGCCGGTATTGTGGGAGAGTATGCTGCAAGAACTGCCCTGGCTATGGGTAGCAGCGTAAAAGTGTTTGATAATAATATTTATAAGCTCAAGCGCATGCAGGGCAATATAGGGGTAAGAATGTGGACCTCCGTTATAGAGCCCAAAATTTTAGCCAAGCAGCTAAAAACATGCGATGTGGCGGTAGGCGCCTTATCTTCTTTTGGCGGGCGTACCCCTATTGTAGCTACGGAAGAAATGGTATCTATTATGCGGCCGGGCAGCGTGATCATGGATGTATGTATTGACCGCGGCGGCTGCTTTGAAACTTCCGAGATCACTTCACATGAAAGTCCGGTATTTATTAAGCACGGTGTTATTCATTATTGTGTACCCAATATCCCTTCGGGTTTTGCCCGTACCGCATCGCAGGCCATCAGCAATGTGCTGATGCCATTATTGCTTGAAATAGGCGATGAGGGCGGACTGGAGAAATTAGTATGGCATAAGTTCAATATCCGCAGCGGCATCTACCTGTTTAAAGGCGCGCTAACCAATATCTACCTCAGCCAGCGCTTCAATTTAAAATACACCGATCTGAATTTACTGATAGCCAGCAGGAGATAAAGAGAAGAAGTGGTAAGTGATAAGTAGTAAGTGGTAAGTGCGGGGTTTTAACCCCTTTAGTTTCAGTTACCCGCCAGCGCTTTTTTAGCCACTTTGCCCACTGTAAGTCCCTGTACAACAATGGAGAATACGACCACGAAATAAGTGATCTCCAGTAATAAGTTTTTGTGTTCCCCGTTATCCACCGACAGAACAAGCGCTATGGATACGCCGCCACGCAGCCCGCCCCATACCATTACAGTGAGGGCGCCCTTAAGAAACTTGTTCTTAAATGGTACTATAGTGTAAGGGATCCAAATGGAAAGCAGCCGGGCCAGCAGAACAATAATGATAGCAATAACGCCAAGTGCGAGGTGGCTAACCAGATCGGGAATCAATAATAATTCAAACCCGATAAAGAGGAATAATATAGCGTTCAGTATCTCATCTATCAGCTCCCAGAACTTATTCAGGTAATCTTTCGTTTCTGACGACATGGCTGCTTTCTTTCCGTAATTCCCGATAATAAGTCCTGCGGCAACCATGGTAAGCGGTCCTGAAATATGGAGGGCATGTGCAATAAGGTATCCACCCATTACTACCGAAAGCGTCATTAGTACCGACACTTTATAGTCGTCTATCCTTTTCATGGCGCCCGAGGTTCCAAAGCCAAGCAGTGCGCCTAATAGCAATCCACCCAGCGCCTCTTTTGCCAGCAGCCAGGAAATGGAACCAATAGAAATATCTATAGCATCGGTTTTGGTAAGCTGCAAAATAACAGCAAACAATACAACGGCTACCCCGTCATTAAAAAGCGATTCACCCGCAATCTTCGTTTCCAGGGTTTTAGGAACCTTTGCCTGCTTAAGAATACCCAGCACCGCGATAGGATCGGTAGGCGATATTAAAGCCCCAAACAATAAGCAATAAATGAAAGGAACATTTTCATGAAAAAGCGGTGCTATATTATATAAGAGGAAGGCTACCACAAAAGTGGAAATGATAACACTTACCGTGGAAAAAATGAATATGGGCCATCGCTGCTCCCGGAGATCGGCAAAGTTTACGTGAATAGCCCCGGCAAAAAGCAGGAAATTAAGCATGGCGCCCATAAGCACTTCTGTAAAATCAAACTCAGATATAAGATTAAAAAAACTAAGTGTGGTATTAGGAAAAACATTGGCGCCTACTATCCTGATCAGGAGGGAAACGAAAATGGCGATGAGCATAATGCCAATGGTGGAAGGCAGTTTTAATATCCTCAGGTTCAGGTAAGCAAAAAATGAAGCTAATACAATTAAAATAGAAAACGAGTAGTAAAGTTCCAACCGGTATTGATTTAAAAGTTAGGCAAATTTAAAAAAAATCACATTTCAATACTGCCGGAATGTACAGGGGAGATATTTCAAATCAGACAAAACTTTTCTCGCGGCGATAGCGGTGAAGCAGCGGCGCGGCGATGTATCCCTTATTGTTTTCTTTGCGTTCGTTGCGTAAAACCTTTATTTGTAATTATTAATATTCAATTGTTCACTGCAGAAAGTATACTCCATTTCATCATTGCTGCTTACAATAATGAGCCGGTTTTTACAATATGTTGTTATCAGCTGCTGGTAAAGCGCAACGCCTTCTGCATCTAAGTTGGTGCAGGGCTCATCTAACAGTAAAACAGGCGCATCCGAAAAAACAGCTTGAGCCAGCTTTACCCTTTGCTTCATACCACTGCTAAAATACCGGATTTGCTTATGGGTGGCTTTTTCCAAACCAATTAAACTAATGATATCCGGGATGGCCGGCGATGCCAGCAGCCGCTTGAACTGCTGATGGAAATGCAGGAACTCCAGCAGGGTCATCTCCTCTATAAGCTCTATGTAAGGCGCAGCGAAAGAGAAGTGCAGGTAAATATTATCGGCATCAATGGGGTTGCCACTATGCTGTTCATTACTTTTTGCATGGTATTCCATCTTCCCTTCGCTGGGAGAGAGCGCACCTGCTATTACCTGCAGGAGCGTGGATTTGCCCGACCCGTTTGGTCCGGTAACAGCGTAAGCCATGCCCGCGAAGAATTGAAAATTAAGATGCCGGAATATCCAGTCCCTGTTAAATCTTTTGCCTGTATTAGTCAACGATATCGTCATCCACGCTGTTTTTAGTGTAGCGTTTAATGATGCCCCTTCCGCTTTCGCGGATAAAAGTTACGATCTCATCTCTTTCATCCGTGGCCTGAAACTCTTCTTCCAGGATTTCTACTGCCTGAGAGGTATTTAAGCCTTTATTATAAATCGTTCTGTAAATATCTAATATATGATTGATCTTATCTATAGTAAAGCCTCTGCGTTTAAGCCCGATAGAATTTACGCCGGCATAGCTAAGGGGCTGACGACCCGCTTTAATATAGGGCGGCACATCCTTGCCTACCAGTGATCCGCCGCCTATATAGGAATGAGCGCCGATTTTTACGAACTGGTGCACGGCGCACATGCCGCCGAGTATAGACCAGTCGCCCATTACCACATGCCCCGCCATTTGCGTATTATTGGTTATAATACAGTTATTGCCCACAGAACAGTCGTGGGCTATATGGCTGTAAGCCTGTATCAGGCAGTTATCGCCCACTGTAGTTTTACCTCTTTCCTTGGTACCGCGGTTAATGGTAACAAATTCGCGGATGGTAGTATTGTCGCCCACTTCAACAATAGAATATTCTCCTTCAAATTTCAGATCCTGAGGGATAGCGGAAATAACCGCTCCGGGAAAGATGCGGCAGTTTTTGCCAATTCTTGCACCTTCCATAATGGTTACATTGCTGCCAATCCAGGTACCTTCTCCAACTTCTACATTATGGTGAATTACCGTAAAGGGGTCAACTTTTACATTCGTGGCCAGTTTGGCGTTGGGATGAATATATGTGTGGGGATGAATCATTGATGATTATTTCTTATTTGGTGTTCTCTGAGGCAGCATTTCATATATATACAAAAAACGTCAGGTAGTTTTCCTGACGAAAGCAAAAGTAAGGAAAAGATAATATTCATCATTAACGCTTCACTAATTGTGCCATTAAGGTGGCCTCGGTAGCAATTTTATTTCCGATGTAAACGGTTCCCTGCATTTCGCACATTCCCCTGCGGATAGGGGCGTTAAGCTCCATTTTGAGGATCATCGTATCCCCCGGAACTACTTTGAGACGAAAGCGGGCATTATCCATTTTAACAAAATAAGTATCATATTCTCCGGGAGGCAATGCATTAATAGCCAGGATACCGCCGGTTTGCGCCAGAGCTTCTATCTGCAGCACACCGGGCATTATGGGGTTACCCGGAAAATGCCCTACAAAAAAGGGCTCGTTGAATGTCACATTTTTTATTCCCACGATTCTGGTATCGGTCAGTTCAATGATCTTGTCTACTAATAAGAAAGGGTAACGGTGCGGGAGTGTTTTTTCAATTTGCTGAGTGGTATATACGGGGGTTTGGTTGGGATCATATATAGGCACATCCAGCATTTGCTTGTTTATTTTGATGTGCTGCTTTATTTTTTTGGCAAAATTTACGTTAGACGAATGTCCCGGACGGTTGGCAATAATATGCGCTTTTATAGGTGTGCCTATAAGCGCCAGGTCGCCAATGATATCCAGCAGTTTATGGCGTGCGGGTTCATTGGGAAAACGGAGCTCAAGGTTATTGAGGTATCCGCCGCTTTTTACCTCCATTTTCTTTCTGCCAAAAGCCTTGCCCAGGCGTTCCATTTCTGCTTCACTTACCGGCCTGTCTACGATCACGATCGCGTTGTTAATATCGCCGCCTTTTATGAGGTTATTATCCAGCAACATTTCCAGTTCATGCAGGAAGCTGAAAGTGCGGCAGGGAGCAATTTCTGTTTTAAAGTCTTTAAGGTGCTTCAGACCGGCATGCTGCGTTCCCAAAACGGAACTGTTAAAATCAATAAGGGTTGTAATTTGATATCCGATAGCCGGCATCGCTACCATTTCTACCCGTTTCTCCTCATCATAATAGGTAATATTGCTGTCAATGGTATACCACAATTTGGTAGCTTCCTGCTCCAGTATTCCTGCTTCTTCAATAATTTCAACAAAGGGGGCCGAGCTTCCGTCTATGATCGGTATTTCCGGTCCGTTGAGTTCCACAAGACAATTATCTATGCCCATGCCTACCAGGGCTGCCAGTATATGCTCTACCGTGCTTACTTTAATACCTTTGTCTTCCAGCGTTGTTCCGCGTGAAGTATCAGTAACCAGGTCGCAATCCGCTTTAATAATGGGCTGTCCGGCCAGGTCAATACGTTGAAACTGGATTCCAAAGCCCGCATTGGCGGGGTTTAATATCATATCAACTTTAATGCCTGTGTGTAAACCTGTTCCCGAAATACTGACTGCCGATTTAAGTGTATGCTGTTTATCTGGATTAAAGTTCGCGTTCATTATTCGCTTTTTGTTACCGGGCAAAGATAGGGATGAACGGCGTATAGTAAGTTATCTGTCATGTGTATATGGGAAGATATTATACTTTTTCCGCAATTAGTTGTTTTACGAGCGACTCCAGTTCCTGGATCCTTTTCTCAAAATCCGGTAGTTTACGGGATATGGCCTGGCTGCGCAATGTGCTGGTATAATCATATGCCGGCGACCCGGTTACCGCCGCTTTAGGTTGCTTTATAGATTTGCTTACCCCGCTTTGAGCGTTTATGCGGGCGCCATCCGCAATAGTAATATGGCCTACGATACCTGCCTGCCCGCCTATCATAACATTGTTACCTATCTTGGTGCTGCCGCTTACGCCCGCCTGTGCCGCGATTACCGTATTGTGTCCTACTTCTACGTTATGCGCAACCTGTATGAGATTGTCTAACTTGGCGCCCGACCTTACTATGGTTGAACCTATGGTTGCGCGGTCTATAGTGGCATTGGCGCCAATTTCAACGTTGTCTTCTATTACCACGTTTCCAATTTGCGGTACTTTGGTAAAGCTCCCGTCTGCCTGGGGGGCAAAGCCAAAGCCATCGCCCCCTATAACCGCACCGGCATGAACGGTAACATGCTTTCCTACCCGGCAGTGATGATATATGCTCACCGAAGAATGAATAACGGAATGATCGCCAATGCTAACCTTATCACCAACAAAGCTGTGGGGATAAAGCTTAACACCGTTCCCAATTTCCGCATTTTCGCCTATATAGGCAAAAGCGCCAACAAAAACATCTGTTCCCAATTTGGCGGAAGCAGCAATATAAGAAGGCTGTTGAATACCCGTTAACTGCTGCGACATCATTTCCTGGT
>ENA-UOUJ01000055-UOUJ01000055.1-activated-sludge-metagenome-genome-assembly--contig:-NODE-55-length-110154-cov-8.687599_pt1 | contig 110154 bp, 85 predicted proteins | sample MGYA00249839_ERZ747224 | MGnify/ENA primary metagenome ERZ747224 (study PRJEB28782, sample SAMN03220277) | activated sludge metagenome | biome: wastewater; feature: sewage sludge; material... | reverse complement strand
GTCGGGCGAGGCAGGGCGGAAGCCCACCCGGCCCCCGAGCCGGGCGGGGTCGAGGTCCGCGCCCACGGCGGCGGCGAAGCCCGGCAGCATGGCCGCGAGGCGCTGCAGGTTCTCGGCGTGGTCCTCGGGGCGCAGGCCGGGGTCGGGGTCGTCCACCGCGAAGGTGGCGCCGGCGCAGCGCAGGCCGTCCACCGCCGGGCTCACGTAGCCGCCGCGACACACCACCACCCGCGGCGCGCTATCCGCGACCGCGGGCAGATGGGAGACCTGGCCGCGCGCGCTCACCACCGGCAGGCTGGCCTGCTCGAAGCCGGCGATGCCGGTGCCGGGCGCGAGGATCGCCACGGGGGCGCTCGCGATCGTGCTGCCGTCGGGCCCGTGTGCGTGCCAGGCGCCGCCGTCGTACCCGAGCCGCGCCACGGTCTGGCCGAAGTGCCCACGCACGCGTCCGCCCGCCGCCTCCAGGCTGGCCGCGCACAGGCTGGGCGGCTGCACCCAGCCGCTGCCGGCGAACCACCAGCCGCCATTGGCGACCGCGCAGCCGGCGAGCTCCGCCGCCTCGTCGATGCCGACGAAGCGCAGGTGCTCGGGCGGCAGCGCGAGGCGTTCGACTACCGCGCGCATCTTGGCCTCCTGCGTGGCGTCGCGCCCCAGGTGCAGCACGCCGCAGGCGTCCGCGCGCAGCGCCAGGCCGCGCGCGCGCAGCTGGCGGATGCGCCGCCAGGCGTACAGGCTGCCGGCGCGGGTGAGCCGGCTCATGCGGTTGTCGTCCAGGCTGGGCAGCGGGCGCAGCACGCCGGCGAGGTTGCCCGAGGCGCCACTGGCCGGCGCCGGGGCGCGGTCGATCAGCTCCACCGTCCAGCCGCGCTCGGCGAGGCGCTCGGCGACGGTGCAGCCGGCGAGGCCGGCGCCGATCACCAGCGCGTGGCGGCCGGCCGTGTCGGCCAGCGGCGCGCAGAGCGGACGCGGCTCGCGCGCCAGCCGGCCACGCAGCATCTGCCACTTGGTGCCGAAGCCGGGCGCCTTCTCGGTCGCGAAGCCCGCGCGGCGCAGGCCCTCGCGCACCTCGCCGGCGACCGACCAGGTGGCGAGCGTCGCGCCCGGGGCGGCGAGGCCGGCGAGCAGGTGGAAGACGCGTTCGGACCACAGCGCGGGATTCTTCGCCGGCGCGAAGCCGTCGAGGTAGAGCGCGTCGGCGCGCGCGTCGATGCGCGCGAGGCCCTCGGCCGCATCGCCGAGGTGGAGCGTGAGGGTGACGCGGCCGTCGTCCAGGTTCAGCCGGTGCAGGCCGGGCGCGAGCGCCGGCCACTGCGCGCGCAGCTCGGCCGCCAGCGTGGCGAGATCGGGCCAGGCGGCGTGGATGAGGGCGAGATCCTCGCGGGTGAAGGGGTGCAGCTCGCAGGAGACGAAGTGCAGGCGGGCGCTGCGGCGCGCGTCCTCGCGCCACGCGGCCCAGGTGGCGAGGAAGTTCAGCCCGGCGCCGAAGCCGGTCTCGACGATGGTGAAGCGCTCGCGTCCCCGCCAGCGCTGCGGCAGCTCGTTTCCGGCAAGGAAGACCTCATGCGCCTGGCCGAGGGCGTCGTCGCGCGAGTGGTAGAAATCGCCGAAGCGGCCCGAGTACAGCAGGCCCTCGGGCGAGTGCTCGAGGCGGGCGGGAAGGATCGGCATGGCGAGGGCGCGCACAGGCCGCCGGCGCGAGGCGTGGAGACGCCCCGCGCGGCGGCCGCCGGGATCAGAGCTCGGGTTCCGGGATGACCAGACCCGCGGCGGCCTCGGGGCGCATCTGCGGGAACAGGATCACGTCGCGGATCGCCGGTGCGTCGGTCAGCAGCATCACCAGGCGGTCGATGCCGATGCCGCAGCCGCCGGTCGGGGGCAGGCCGAATTCGAGCGCGCGGATGTAGTCGGCGTCGTAATACATGGCCTCCTCGTCGCCGGCCTCCTTGGCCTCGACCTGGGCGCGGAAGCGCGCGGCCTGGTCCTCGGGGTCGTTGAGCTCGGAGAAGCCGTTGGCGATCTCGCGGCCGACGATGAAGAGCTCGAAGCGCTCGGTGATGTCCGGTTCGGTGTCGGAGGCGCGCGCCAGCGGCGAGACCTCGACCGGGTAGTCGATGATGAAGGTCGGCTCCCACAGCTCGGCCTCGGCGCAGGCCTCGAAGAGCTGCAACTGCAGGCTGCCCAGCCCGCCCGGCTTCACCTTCTCGCCGAAGGCGACGATCTTTTCCTTGAGCCAGGCGGCGTCGGCGAGTTGTTCCGCGGTGAAGCCCGGGTGGTACTTGCGGATCGCCTGCACGATGGTGAGGCGGTGGAAGGGCTTCGACAGGTCGAGCTCGCGGCCCTGATAGACGAAGGATTCGGTGCCCAGCGCCTCGCGCGCGGCGTGGCGGATGAGGCCCTCGGTGAAGTCCATCAGCGTGCGGTAGTTCGCGTACGCCTCGTAGAACTCCATCATGGTGAATTCGGGGTTGTGGCGCGGGCTGAGGCCTTCGTTGCGGAAGTTGCGGTTGACCTCGAACACCTTCTCGAAGCCGCCCACCACCAGGCGCTTGAGGTAGAGCTCGGGCGCGATGCGCAGGAAGAGCTCCATGTCGAGCGCGTTGTGGTGGGTGGTGAAGGGCTTGGCCGCGGCGCCGCCCGGGATCGGGTGCATCATCGGCGTCTCGACTTCCAGGAAGCCGTGGCCGGTCATGTAGTTGCGGATCGACTGCACCATGCGGCTGCGCGCCACGAAGGTGAAGCGCGACTGCTCGTTCATGATCAGGTCGACATAGCGCTGGCGGTACTTCTGCTCGACGTCGGTGAGGCCGTGGAATTTGTCGGGCAGCGGGCGCAGGCTCTTGGTGAGCAGGCGGATCTCGGCGGCCTTGATGGAGAGCTCGCCGGTACGCGTCTTGAACACGGTGCCGACGCAGCCGACGATGTCGCCGATGTCCCAGGTCTTGAATTCGGCATAGACCTCGTCGCCGACGGCGTCGCGCTGCACGTAGAGCTGGATGCGGCCCGACAGGTCCTGGATGGTGACGAAGCTCGCCTTGCCCATGATGCGCTTGAGCATGATGCGGCCGGCCACCTTGACCTCGACCGGGGTGGCCTCCAGAGTCTCGGCGTCCTTCTCGCCATAGAGCTCGTCGAGCTTGCCGGCGGTGTTCTCGCGCGAGAAATCGTTGGGGAAGGCACGGCCGCTCGCGCGCCAGGCGGCGAGTTTCTCGCGGCGCTCGGCGATGAGGTGGTTTTCGTCCTGGGGCTGGGGCGTGGTCTGCGTCTGGTCGGCCATGATCTGGATGTCGAAGCTCTGAAAGGGGATGCGCCGCAGCTTGCCGCGCGCGAAAGGCGTAATTGTGGCAGGGCCCGCAAGGCGGGGCAATTGCGCAACGCGCCGAAGGCCGCGCTCAGCCTTCCCGCATGGCGGCGAATAGGGTTTCCCGTAGCAGCGGCGTCCCCGATCCCGTGCCTGCGCGGGCGCGTTGCAAGTCGCGCTGCGACGCCGCTCCGGTGCCTGCCCGCAGCATGAGGAGAGGATCTTTCCACCGCCATCCTAAAGTCGCCGTACCGCGGACCGATATCAGCACTGTCGATTCACCGTCCCAACAGAACCCCCATGAGCAACTTCCGGGAAATCTACGAAGGTATCGAGAAGACCTTCTGGAACTCGCTGACCAAGAAACTCTTCAGCCTCCTGCTGTTGTCCGTGGTCAATCTTGGCTACCTGATCATCTGGCAGGACCGACGCGAGGCCGTGGAAACGGCGCTGGCCGGCGGTTCGGTGCCGGCGGAGGCGGTCGCAGCGGTGGCTGCGGTCTTCGACGTCGGTCTCTACGCGATGCTGGCGCTCTCGGCACTTGCGTTCGTGATGCTGTTCGGGCAGATCCTGTACCTACGCCACCTGATCGTCCGACCGATCCGCATCATCACGGGGATCTTCGACGAGATCGCGCGCGGCGAGGGCGACTTCTCCCGCGATCTCCCGCTCACCACCCACGACGAGCTGCGCGAGCTCGCGGCAAGCTACAACCGCTTCGCCGCCAAGATGCGCGAGATCATCGGCAAGGTGCGCTCGATGAGCGTGAACATTGCGCGCGAGGCGGTCCAGGTGAAGGTGGGCGTGGAGAACTCCGCCCGCGATGCGCAGCGCCAGGGCGAGATGACCGACACCGTGTTCGAGGCCAGCACGCGCTCGACCGAGGCGATCGGCGAAGTGTCGGTGAGCGCGGGCGCGATCGACGCCTCGACGCTGCGCAATCTCGACATCGCACGCGAGTCGCTCGGCGAGGTGCAGCACGTCGCCGCGAAGATCCTCGCAGTGAGCGAGAAGCTGCAACGCTTCAACCACACCGTGGACGAACTCTCGCAGCGCTCGGAGAGCGTCAAGCAGATCGCCGCGCTGATCCGCGAGATCGCCGACCAGACCAACCTGCTCGCGCTCAACGCGGCGATCGAGGCTGCGCGCGCCGGCGAGGCCGGGCGCGGGTTCGCGGTGGTCGCGGACGAGGTACGCAAGCTCGCCGAGCGGGTGAATCAGGCCACCCAGGAGATCGTCGGCAACATCAACGGCATGCTCGAGCTGGTGGGCGACACTCGCGCGGAGAACGACGTGATCAACGAGGACGTCGAGCAGACACGCGACGTGGTGACGCGCTCGGCCAAGCAGTTCGAACACATGGTGGGCGAGTTCGAGCGCACTGGCGGGCAGCTCTCGCAGATCGCCGCCGGCATGGCCTCGCTGACCGAGACCAACGCCCATGTGCATGCCAACGTGACCGATATCCACCGCCTCTCCGCGGAGGTGGCCGGTCGCATGGTGAACTGCGAGCAGCGCACCCTCGCCCTCACCAAGTCCACCGAGGCCGTGCAGGAGCTGGTGGCGCGCTTCAAGATCGGCACGGGCGTGTTCGACCTGCTGGTGAACGAGACACGGGGCTTTCGCGATCGGGTGCAGGCCGAGCTCGAGCAGATGGCGGCGCGGCTGGACGTCTTCGATCGCAACTACCGGCCGGTGCCGGGCAGCAACCCCCCCAAGTTCCGCGTGGCCTGGGGCGACGAATTCACCCGCCGCTGCCAGCATCTGCTTGACGAGAGCCTGGAGCGCGCCCGCGGTGCGGTGTTCGCGGTGGCGGTCAACGCCGACGGTTACCTGTCGGCGCACAACACCCGTTACTCGCGGCCGCTGACCGGAGATCCGGCCAAGGATCTGGTCGGCAACCGCACCTGCCGCAAGTTCGAGAACCCTGCCGAGCTGCGTGCCGCACGCAACACCGAGCCGATGCTGCTGCAGACCTACCTGCGCGACACCGGTGAGGTGCTGTGCGATCTCGCCATGCCGATCGTGGTGGCGGGGCGCCACTGGGGCAACGTGCGCGTCGGCATGCCGGCCGAGGCGCTGCTGGGGCGTTGAACGGGGGGTTGGGGGCGCGGCCCGGCAGATTGCAGGAGCGCCGCCAGGTGCGAATGCGGTAGTGGTGATTGCGACGCGCCGATTGCCGAACCGCCACGTTCGCGGCTTGCGCCGCTCCTACATCAACCGCCGGACCTCCGCGCTGCTGCAAGAGCGAAAGCAGCCGCGGGAATGACGTCGCCGGCCGGCGGAACGTAGGAGCGGCGCAAGCCGCGAATTCAGCCGCCGACATGGCGTCGCCGGCCGGCCGAATGTAGGAGCGGCGCAAGCCGCGAATTCAGCCGCCGACACGGCGTCGCCGGCCGGTGCTCCTGGATAAAACGTCGCGGCTCCCGGCCGCTGGGGCGGGTCGTGGAGCTTGCGACGGCCTTGGGCTTCAATCCACCGCGCGCTGCAGCACCCCGATCGGCGGCGCCCAGTCGGCGCCGGGTTGCTTCTTGCGCGTGACCAGCGTGAGCTGGGCCGGCGCGAAGACGTTGGCGTTGTGGGTGACCGGGGTGGTGATCAGGTACTGCGCGCGGGTGGCGCGCAGGAAGGTGCCGACGCGGTCGATGTTGGCGACGTCCAGGTGCGCGAAGGGTTCGTCGATGAAGACGAAACCACCCGGGCGCGACTCGTCCATCAGCAGGCCGATCAGCAGGATCAGCGACTTCATCACCTGCTGGCCGCCCGAGGCCTCGCCGTCGTTGAGGCCCACCGCGCCCTTGCGGTCGAAGTCGAAGCGCACCTCGAGCCCGGCCTGGGCGAGCGAGAGGTCGTCGTTCTCGAGGTGCGGGGTGGGGCAGTCCACGCTGACGTTGGCGAGCTCGCCGAGCGCCTTGAGGTTCTTCGCATACTGGCGAACCGTGGCGCGCAGCTTGGCGATGTAGGCCGCGCGCGCATTTTCCGTGTGCAGGCGCGCGGTCGCGCAGTAGCCCTGACGGTTGAGGTAGTCGCGCTCGCGCAGGGCGACGTCGGCGCCGAGTCGGTCGCGCACCACCAGCACCGCGGGATCGGTGATCCACTCGCCCTCGTCGAGGTGGCGGCGCAGGCGGTCGAGCTGCAGACGGGCGCCGCGTGCGTCGCCGTATTTCTCGGCGAGCAGGGCGAGCTCGGCGGCGTCCAGCCAGTGCGCCGGCATGCCGCGCCGGCGCCGGCGCAGGGCGAGGATGCGCTCGGCCTGGGCGCGGCGGCGCGGGCCATGCTCCCGCGCGATATCGGCCAGGCGCAGCTCGATGGCCTTGAGCTCGCGGTTGCGGCGGTCGAGCTCGATCTGGATGCCGTTGACCTTCTCGGCGAGACGGTCGATCTCACCGCGGGTGTCGCTGCGTTCGGCGATCGCCTCGGTCAGCGCCTTGCGTGCGGCGGGCAGCTCGGCCTCGGCGCTGGCGTAGGCTTCGGCGCGGGCGGCGAGCAGCTGCGCCGACTGCAGGCCGAGCAGGCGCTGGCGCAGCGTGGTGAGGCGGGCGCTGGCGGCGTCGAGCTTCGGGCGCAGGGCCTGGAGCTGCCTGTCGAGGCCGCCGATCTCGTCCTGCAACACGGCGATGCGCGACTGGCGGGCGAGCTCGCCGAAGTGGAACTCCTGCGGTCGGCCGAGGTGGCGGGCGCCGCGGCGCTCGCGGTGGTAGCCGTCGCGGGTGATCCACTCCTGCTCGCGCGGCAACTCGCGCGCGGCCTCGGCATCGTCGACGCGGCGGATGCGGTTGAGCAGGTCGGAGAGCCAGCGCGGCACCGGCGCGCCGAACTCCACCACTTCGGCCAGGCTCATCGGCCGCGGCGGCGGGGCGGACTCGCGCTCGGCCACGATGAAGTGGCGGAAGCGCTCGCGCTCGCCGAGCGCCCAGGCGGCGTGGCGGTCGGATTCGCGTTCGAGCAGGACGAGGTGGCGGTAGGGACGCAGGATGGCTTCGAGCGCGGCCTGCCAGGCCGGGTCGGTGACCTCCACCACCTCGGCCAGGCTGCGGTGGGCGATGCCGTCGGCGCTCAGCCTGACGCGGAAGCGCGCGACCTCGGCGTCGCCCGGTGCGCCGGCGCGGTTGCGCTCGCTGCGCAGGGTCTCGCTGCGCTCCTCGAACGCGGCGACCAGCTCGCGCTCCCTGCGGCGCAGCGCGGCGAGCGCGGCGTCGGCCTCCTCGTGTTCATTTTCCAGCGCCACGGCGTCGGCGCCGTGCTCGCTGGCGAGCTGGGCGCGCAGCATGTCGCGCTCTTCCAGCAGGCGGTCGAGGTCGCGCACGCGGTCGTGGGCGGCGAGGTAGCCCTGCTCGGAAGCGCGGTCGTCGTCCTTCAGGCGCTTGCGCTCGGCCTGCGCGGCCTCCTGCTCGGCGCGCACGATCTCCAGACGCTGGCGCGATTCGCGCTGCTCGACGAGCTTGTCGGCACGCTCGTGGCCGAAGCGGAACAAGGCCTCGCGCTCGGCGGCGAGCGCGCGCTCGAGCTCGGCGATCTCCAGGCGAGGCACGACCTCGGCTTCGAGCGCCTGGATCTCGTCGGTCAACTGTTTCCACTCCAGGAAGCGGTTGGCCTCGGCCTTCTTCTCCTCGGCCTGGGTCTTCAGCCGGTCGAGGTCGATGCCGAGCTCGCCGAGCTCGCGCTCGGCGGACTTCTGCTCCTCGCGCGCGGCCTGGTAGTTGTCCAGCACCTCCTTGTCGCCGAACACGTCGAAGACGAGCTCGAGCAGCGCCTTGGGGGAGTATTCGCACAGCTTGTCGGTGTCGCCCTGCTCGAGCGCCAGCACCTTGGTGATCGCCGGGGTCAGGCCGCCCCAGGCGAGGCGGTGCTGGTAGTCGCGCAGGCCGATCCAGTCGTTGGAGCTCTCCAGCGTCTCGATCGGCAGGTTGCCGTCGACGATGGTGTAGTCGCGGATCCAGTCGCCGCCGGCCTTGCGGATGCGGCAGGCGAGCGTGACCTCGTCGGCCAGGCAGGGGAAGAAGGGGCGCTTGCCGGTGTGGCCCGGCTGGTTGGCGACCACCGCGCGGATCCACGCGAAGCTGCGGTCGGCGCGGCGCACGTAGCGGCGGAAGTCGCGCTTGCCCGAACAGCGCAGCGCGAACAGCGTGCGCAGGGCGTCGAGCAGCGTGGTCTTGCCCGAGCCGTTGGGGCCGACGATGGTGATGATCTGCGCGTCCAGCGGCAGCGCGAAGCGCCGCCAGAAGTCCCAGTGGACGAGCTCGAGGGTCTTGATGTGGAACATGGGCCGGGGTCGCGGTGAGGCTCAGCGCCGCTGCAGCAGCAGCCCGCACTCGAGGTGGTGGGTGTAGGGGAACTGGTCGAAGGCGGCCGCCGCGGCGATGCGGTGGGTGGCGGCGAGGGCGGCGACGTTGGCGCGCAGGGTCTCCGGGTTACAGGAGATGTAGAGGATGTGGTCGAAGCCCCTGGCCAGCGCGACCGTGCCCTCGTCGAGGCCGGCGCGCGGCGGGTCGACGAAGAGCGTGGAGAAGCGGTAGCCGGCCAGGTCCACGCCCGCCATGCGGCGGTATTCGCGCCCCCCGGCCAGCGCGTCGCTGATCTCCTCGCTCGCCATGCGCACCATGGTCACGTTGGCTACATGGTTGTCGGCGAGGTTGGTGTGCGCGGCATTCACCGAGGTCTTGCTCATCTCGGTGGCGAGCACGCGGCCGAACAAGGGCGCCAGCGCGACGGTGAAGTTGCCGTTGCCGCAGTAGAGCTCGAGCAGGTCGCCCGGGCCTTGCGGGCGCGCGCCCACGGCCTTCGCCTGCGCGCGCGCCCAGGCGAGCATGTGCTGGTTCACGCCGCCGTTGGGCTGGGTGAAGCTGCCTTCGAACTGCTGGTAGCGCAGGCGAAGGCCGTCGACCTCGAGCACCTCCTGTACCCAGTCGCGATCGAGCACGATCTTCTGCTTGCGGCTGCGGCCGATGAGCTGGATCTGCAGGTCGGCGGCGAGCGCCCGTGCGGCGGCCTCCCAGGCCTCGTCGAGCGGGCGGTGGTAGACCAGGCTCACCAGGCACTCGCCGCTCAGGGTGGCGAGGAAGTCGATCTGGAAGATCTTGCGCCGCAGCGGCTCGCTCGCCTGGAGCGCGTCGCGCAGCCGCGGCATCAGGGTGGCGATGGGTTCGGCTGCGGCGGGAAAGGTCTCGAGCAGGATGGGCTGCTTCGGGTCCGCGCTGTCGAACATCGCGTAGTCGATGCGGCCCTCGTGGTGCCACAGGCGGAACTCGGCGCGCAGGCGGTAGTGCAGCGGGGCGGAGCGGAAGACCGCGGGCGCGGGCAGGTCGAACTCGGCGAAGTCGGCGCGGTAGCGGTCGAGCTTGGCGGCGAGCTGGTCCTCGTAGCGCGCGGGGTCGATGTGGGGCAGGGGCATGGGTTCAGCCTTCCTCGTCGAGGGCTTCGGCCTCGTCGGGCAGGACCTCGGCGAGCTCGAAAGCGTTGTGCGCGGGCGGCGGGTGGCCGGCGGCGTCGAGGATCTCACCCAGGGTGCCGTGGATGATGCGGTCGGCCATCACGCGGTAGTCGAGGGCGAGGTCGAGCAGCGGGCCCTCGGTGATGAGGCCGTTGCGGCGCTCGATGAAGCCGAGGCGGGCGAGCTTGCCGAGCATGAAGTTGCGCACCTTGGTGCGGCCACCCAGGCGCGGGCCGAAGTCGGCGATCAGCGAGGCCTCGGTGAGCGTGCCCGAGACCGCGTCGCCGTGCGCCACCGGCTTGTCGCCGCCGAAGAGGTCGGTCTGGCCGTCATCGACCAGCTCGCGCCGGGTGACCTGGCGCTCGCGCTTGGGCAGCACGATCAGCGCCCAGAGGATGACCAGCAGGGCGATCTCGTCGCGGGTCAGGCCCAGGTTGCTGGCGGCGTACTCGCGCCCGGCGCCGAACACCGGCTCGGCCAGCTCGGGCTGCAGCGCGACGCCGACGTGGGCGGCGTAGGGGTTGTCGAGCAGGCGCAGGCCGACGTCGGCGAGGCGCCGGTCGAGCTCGAGGCGGAAGGTCTCGTCCACCAGCGCACGCCGCACCATGCGGTCGCTGCGCGGCAGCCAGCGCTGCGCGAGCAGGCGCGCGGTGAGGGTCTTGAGTTCGTGTTCCATGGAAATCCTGGTGGCTCAGGCTGGGGCGGGGGCGCGCGGGCGCACCTCGCCAAGCGTCATCGCGGCGATCTCGTCCTCGCCGACCGCGGTCAGCGTGTCGCCGAACTCGACCTCCAGCGGCAGGCGCATGAAGCTGCCGACGGGTCCCTCCTCGGGACCGCTCTCGGCGCCGTCGGCGAGCAGGGCGAGCAGCGACAGGCGGTAGCTCGCCGGGGCGAAGCCGCCCCCCGCGATGATGCGGTGGAGCGGCTGGGGTGCGGGCAGGGCCTCGAGGCGATGGGTGAAGTGTTCGAGCAGGCGCAGGTCTTCGGCCTGGGGGGCGAAGCCGGTCGCGGCCTCGTCGGTCGGGGGCAGGGTGGTGTCGGCCGGGGCGGCGTTGCCGCCGCCCTCGAGCAAGGCCTCGGCGCGGTCGAGCAGCTCGTGGCCGCCGGCGAGCAGCGGCAGCTCGGGCACGCTCGCGCAGGCGTCGGCCGCCAGCGTGGCGATCGCCGCCGCGTCGAGTCCGCGCAGCCAGGCGGCGACGTCCGAGGACGAGATGCCCGAGGCGCCCAGCGTCACGCGCTGCGCCTCGATCTTGTTGAGCGCGCGCTGGAAGGAGGCGTCGGCGCGCGCCAGGCGCGACTGCGCCAGGCCGATGCGCTGCGCGATGCGGGCGATGTCGAAGTCGACCTCGGGGTCGGCGAGCAGCCTGTTGAGCAGCTCGGTGCCGCGCTCCAGCCAGCGCCCGTTGGCCGACAGGCGGCGACGGGCGTCGAGGATGCGGAACTCGGAGCCGGAGGCGATCGCCTCCTCGAAGTGCCAGGTGAGGTCGTTGAGCTTGGAGAGCAGGTGGCCGAGCGACTCGGCGGTGATGCCGCCCACCGCCTGCAGGCCGGCGAGCTGGGCGGTGAGGAAGCCGAGCTCGGCGTCCTCCTCCTCGCCGAAGCGGAGCAGCATGGCGATCGCCGCCACCGCGTTGCGGCCGTGGTCGGAGAGCGCGTAGTGGCCGTCCTCGCCGATCGCGAGCAGGCCGTTGTCGCGCAGGCGCTTCAGCACCGTCTCGAGCTTGACCGCGTCGAGATAGGTGAAGCGCGTGCGCAGCGCCTCGGGCGCCCAGCGCGGCGCGTCGGCCTCGCGGCCGATCTCGCGCAGCACCAGCAGGCGCATCAGCACCTCGGCCTCGGTGCCGCGGAACAGCGTGATGAAGGCGTCGAGTAGCGGGCGCGCGGCGTTCAGCGCCGCGAGCTCGGGCACTTCGTCGGCGTCTACGCCCGCGGCGAGGAAGTCGGAGAGGAAGGGATCAGTCATCGATCATCGGGTCTTGCAGGCGCCGATCGGCAGTTTCGCGGACGAGCCCGCTCCCACAAGGCCGCAGCGATTGCCGTGGGAGTGGGCTTGCCCGCGAACGTGGGCTCAATGCCGGTCGGTAGCGAGCTCAGACACCCTGCTTGAGGCTGGCGCCGATGAAGTCGTCGAGGTCGCCGTCGAGAACGGCCTGGGTGTTGCCGACCTCGTAGTTGGTGCGCAGGTCCTTGATGCGCGACTGGTCGAGCACGTAGCTGCGGATCTGGTGGCCCCAGCCGATGTCGCTCTTGGAGTCTTCCAGCTTCTGCTGCTCGGACTGGCGCTTGCGCAGCTCGGCCTCGTACAGGCGCGCCTTCAGCATCGACATGGCCTCGGCCTTGTTCTTGTGCTGCGAGCGGTCGTTCTGGCACTGCACGACGATGCCGGTGGGCTCGTGGGTGATGCGCACTGCGGAGTCGGTCTTGTTGATGTGCTGGCCGCCCGCGCCCGAGGCGCGGTAGGTGTCGATGCGCAGATCGGCGGGGTTGATCTCGATCTCGATCGAGTCGTCGACCTCGGGGAACACGAACACCGAGGTGAAGCTGGTGTGGCGACGCGCGTTGGAGTCGAAGGGCGACTTGCGCACCAGGCGGTGGATGCCGGTCTCGGTGCGCAGGTAGCCGTAGGCGTACTCGCCGGAGAACTTGATCGTGCAGTTCTTGATGCCGGCGACCTCGCCCTCGGTCTCTTCCATGAGCTCGACGGTGAAGCCCTTCTTTTCGCCGTAGCGCAGGTACATGCGCTCGAGCATGCCCGCCCAGTCCTGCGCCTCGGTGCCGCCGGCGCCGGCCTGGATCTCGATGAAGCAGTTGTTCGGGTCCATCGGGTTGCTGAACATGCGGCGGAACTCGAGTGTCTCGATCGCGCCCTGCAGCTCGACGAGGTCGGTCTCGACCGCCTCGAAGGTGTCGTCGTCGTCCTCGGCCTCGGCGAGTTCAAAGAGGTCCTTGAGGTCGCGCGACTGCGCGTCGATCTTTTGCAGCGTCAGCACCACGTCCTCGAGCTGGCGCTTCTCCTTGCCAAGCTCCTGCGCGCGCTCGGCATTGTTCCAGACCGCCGGGTCTTCCAGCGCGCGGTTGACCTCTTCGAGCTTCGATGCTTTCACATCGTAGTCAAAGATACCTCCGTAGTTCGCGACCGCGGGCGGCGAGGTCGGCGAGTTTTTCGGCGATGGCGTTCTGGCGTTCGGCTTCCATGGCGAGGCTCCGGCGGAATCTGGAAAACCGCGCATTATACCGGCAGTGAGCGATCAATCGGCGCGTTCCAGGTCCTCGATCACCGCCGTCAGGAAACGCGCGGCCTCGCCGCCGGTGACCACGCGATGGTCGAAGGACAGGCTCAGCGGCAGCACGCGGCGCACCGCCGGGGCGCCGTCGACCGCGCGCACCTGCTCGTGCACCCGCCCGGCGCCGAGGATGGCCACCGTGGGTGGCACGACCAGCGGCGAGGCGTACTTGCCGCCGATCATGCCGAAGTTGGACAGCGTGATGGTGTGGCCGCGCATCTCCTCGGGCGGGATCTTCCTCGCCTTGACGTCGGCGCGCATGCGCTCCAGGCCCTGGCGCAGGTCGTCCGGGCTGCGGTTGGCGACATCGCGCAGCACCGGCACGAAGAGGCCGTCGGGCAGGTCGACCGCGATGCCCACATGCACCTGCGGTACCAGCCGACGTGCCATCGCGTGGCTCTCGTACCAGGCGTTGAGCGCCGGCGCGGCGCGGCAGCCGGCGACCAGGGCGCGGATGAGCCGCACGGTGACGTCGGTGCCCGGCGCCCAGGCGTGGATCACCGCGTCGTCGATCACGGTGGCGCCGGCGACCTCGCTCTGCGCCAGGCTCATGTTCTGCGCCATCGCCCGGCGCACGCCGCGCAGCGGCTCGGCGGGGCCGGCCTCGGCGAGCACGCGCGCGGCGCGCTGCACGTCCTCGCGCGTGATCACGCCGTCGGCGCCGGAGGGCGTCACCATCTCGAGTTCCACCTTGAGCTGGCGGGCGAGCGCGCGCACCGCCGGGGTGGCGCGGATCGCCGGGCCGCCGTGGGCAGCGGGCGTGAGCGCGGCCGGCGCTTCGGCGCGCACCTCCTGGCCGACCTGCATCTCGCCGACCACGGTGCCGGTGTCGGCAGTCTCGGCGCCGCCCTCGAAGCCGGCGAGCGGGGCGCCTACGTGCACGAGCTGGCCGGCCTCGCCATACAGTTTCGCGACGCGGCCGTCGTAGGGGGAGGGGATGTCCACGATCGCCTTGGCGGTCTCGACCGAGACCAGCGGCTGGTCGGCGGCGATCTCGTCGCCGGCCTTGACGTGCCATTCGACGATCTCGGCTTCCTGCAGTCCTTCGCCCAGGTCGGGCAGCTTGAAGATCTTCATGACGCCTCCAGGGTCTTGCGCGCCGCCGCGACGATGCGCTCGACGCTCGGCAGGTACTGGTACTCGAGCCGCGACAGCGGCATCACGGTGTCGTAGCCGGTCACGCGTTGCACCGGCGCGAGCAGGGAATACAAGCCCTCCTCGGCGAGGCTGGCGGCGATCTCGGCGCCCAGGCCGGCGGTGCGCGCGGCCTCATGCACGATGACGCAGCGCCCGGTGCGCGTGACCGACTCCAGGATGGTGGGCAGGTCGAGCGGCTTGAGCGTGGCGACGTCGATGACCTCGGCCGAGATGCCCTCGGCCGCGAGCGCGTCGGCGGCGGCCTGGGTCTCATGCAGCATCGCACCCCAGCTCACCAGGGTGAGGTCGGTGCCGCCGCGCAGCGTGAAGCACACGTCCAGCGGCAACGCCTCGCCGTCGTCGGCCACCTCCTGGCGGAACAGGCGGTACATCCGCGTGGGCTCGAGGAACATCACCGGGTCAGGGTCGCGGATCGCCGCGAGCAGCAGGCCGTAGGCGCGCGCGGGCGAGGAGGGCATGACCACGCGCAGGCCCGGGGTGTGGGCGAGCATCGCCTCGGGGCTCTCGGAGTGGTGCTCGGGCGCGTGGATGCCGCCCCCGCAGGGCGTGCGCACCACCAGCGGGCAGGCCAGCCGGCCGCGGGTGCGGTTGCGCAGGCGCGCGGCGTGGTTGACCAGGTGGTCGATCGCCGGGTACAGGAAGCCGGAGAACTGGATCTCCGCCACCGGTCGCAGGCCCATCGCCGCCATGCCGATCGCGGTGCCGACGATCGCGGTCTCGGCGAGCGGGGTGTCGACCACCCGCCCGGCGCCGAAGCGCTGCTGCAGCCCGGCCGTGGCGCGGAAGACGCCGCCGTTGGCGCCGATGTCCTCGCCGAGCAGCACGACCGCTTCGTCGCGCGCCAGCTCGTGGGCGAGGGCCAGGTTGACCGCCTCGACAAGGTTGATCTCAGCCATGATCGCCTCCCGGTTGTCCGCCCGCGGTGCGGGGCGCGAAGCGCAGGGCCTCGTCGCGCTGGGCCGCGAGCGCGGCGGGCAGGGTCGCGAAGAGGTGCTCGAACATCGCCGCGGTGGTGGGCGGCGGGGTGCTCAGGTAGGCCTCGACCGCGGCGTTCACCGTCTCGGCGCATTCGCGCGCGAGCGCCTCTTCCTTCTCCGGCCCCCAGGCGCCGAGCTTGACCAGGTGGTTGCGCAGGCGGGTGAGCGGCTCGAAGGACCACTGCTCCTGCACCACCGCGGGGTCGCGGTAGCGCGAGGCGTCGTCGGCGGTGGTGTGGTCGCCGAGGCGGTAGGTGACCGCCTCGATCAGGGTCGGGCCACCGCCGGCGCGCGCCTTGGCGAGCGCCTCGCGGGCGACGTGGTGCACCGCGACGAGGTCGTTGCCGTCGACCTGCACCCCCTCGACGCCGGCGGCGATCGCCTTCTGCGCCAGCGTGGCGGTGGCGCTCTGCGTGCTGCGCGGCACCGAGATCGCCCACTGGTTGTTGCTGAGCACGATCAGCAGCGGCGCCTTCCACACCGCGGCGAAGTTGAGCCCCTCGTAGAAGTCGCCCTTGGAGCTGCCACCGTCGCCGAGGAAGCACACCGCCGCGCGCGCCTCGCCGCGCAGCCTGAAGGCGTAGGCCGCCCCTGCGGCGTGGCAGACCTGGGTGCCGATCGGCACGCAGTTGGGGAAGTCGTGGCGGGCCTCGGCGAAGTCGCTGCCGCGCTCGTCGCCGCCCCAGTAGCGCAGGCTCTCCTCGATGCGCACCCCGCGCACGAGCTGGGCCGCGTGCTCACGGTAGGAGGGAAAGAGCGCGTCCTCCGGGCGCATCGCGCTCGCCACGCCGACCCCGATCGCCTCCTGGCCGAGCGCGGACGCGAAGGTACCGAGCTTGCCGGTGCGCTGCAGCGCGATCGCCTTGGCGTCGAAGCTGCGTGTGAGGTACATCGCGCGGTACATCGGGATCAGCCGCGCGGGGTCGTGCGCGAAGTCGGGCAGCGGCCCAAGCGCCTCGCCCTGCGGGTCGAGGAAACGAACATGATCGATCTGGAACCGGGCGACAGTGCTCATGGCGCGCTCCCTTCAGGCTCGGTCGGCCCCGCATGCCTGCGCTCCCCGGCTGGGGTGGGTCTCCTCTGGGCGCCGGTGGCATCCGGGCGTGGATGTCGTCGGCGACCGGGTGGCGGCGCCGCGACGTTGTGCGTTTGCGGGGTTGGAGCGCGGGCGTGCGCGGATGTTCCCGGGCGCGGCGCCGCTGGGTCAGCGCGCGCCGGTGAGGCCGCTGCGATGGAGGTCGCGGTAGGCGACGTGCAGGCCGGCCTCGTCCTGCCAGAAGAAGGCGGCCTCGAGGTAGGCCGGCCAGCGCCCGGGGCCGGCCGGCGGCGGGCCGAGGAAGCGCGCTGCCGCGATCGCGAGCAGGATGTCGTGGGTGACGAAGACGTGCACGCCGGGCGCGCTGGCGGCGATCGCGAGCATGTGCGTGGCGAGGTCCTGTGCGCCCACGCGCGCCGGGCGCGTGCCGGGCAGGTCCTCGTCGGTGGTCGCCAGGCGCGCCATGATCCCCTCGCTGCCGAGGCGCTTCCAGTTCTCGCCCGCCAGCGCGCGGTCGAGCACCCAGGCGCCCGGGTCGCCGAGCATGCGGTCGGTGACGATCGGCGGCGTGTCGCCGGCCACGCGCGCGAACACCTCGGCGGTGTGCATGCAGCGCTGCAGCGGGCTGGTGTGCAGGCTGCGCAGGCGCCCATGCAGGCGCTCGCCCAGGCTGCGGGCGAGCGCGACGCCTTCGGCATTGAGCGTGTTGGCGTAGCCGAGATCGCCGGGCGGCAAGGGGTCGCGCACCGAATGGCGGACCAGCATCGCTACGCCGCGCTCGGCCGGCACCGCGTCCAGCCAGCGCAGGGTAGCGGCGGGGACCTGCCAGTCGGAGACTTGCGTGCTCATCGCGGGCGGGGCCGGCCTACGCCGCCTCGAAATGCTCGAGCATCAGCTGCACGCTGGCCACCCCGTTGTACTCATTGACGCCGAGGCGGAAGGCGGCGTGGATCTGGCCGGCGGCGCCCTCGGCGTGGTTGAAGCGGATGGCCTCGTAGCGCGTGCTGCCACGCGAGAGCTCGAGCTTGAGGTGCTTGTCCTTCAACAGGCGCTGGCGCTCGACGCGGAAGACGTCGTCGAAGAGCGGCGCGGGAAAGCCCTGGCCCCAGATCTCGTTGTCGAGCATGCGCGCGGCGTCGAGCGCGAAGTAGCCGGACTCCAGGCTGCCGTCGGTGTCGACGCGGCGCTCGAGCTGGGCGGGATCGAGGAGCTCGCCGACGACCTCCTCGAAGGCTGCGTCGAAGCGCGCGAGCTCGGATTCGCGGATGGTGAGGCCGGCGGCCATGGCGTGGCCGCCGAAGCGCACGATGAGGTCGGGCTGGCGCTTGGTAACGAGGTCGAGCGCGTCGCGCAGGTGCAGGCCGGGGATGGAGCGCCCGGAGCCCTTGAGCTCGCCGTCGTTGGCGCGGGCGAAGGCGATGGTGGGGCGGTGCAGGCGTTCCTTGATGCGGCCGGCGACGATGCCGATCACCCCCTGGTGCCAGTCGGGCTCGAACAGCGCGACGGTGGCGCGGTTGCCGGCGTCGAAGCCTTCCAGTCGGGCCAGCGCCTCCTCCTGCATACCGGCCTCGATGCTGCGGCGCTCGCGGTTGAGCTTGTCGAGCTCCTGGGCGATGTTCATCGCGCGCCCGGGGTCGTCGGTGATCAGGCACTCGATGCCCAGGCTCATGTCCGACAGCCGGCCGGCGGCGTTGAGGCGCGGGCCGATCATGAAGCCGAGGTCCATGGTGCTGGCGCGCGCCGGGTCGCGTCCGGCGAGTCCGAACAGCGCGCGGATGCCGGGCTGCAGGCGGCCGGCGCGCATGCGGGCGAGGCCCTGCGCGACCAGGATGCGGTTGTTGCGGTCGAGCTTGACCACGTCGGCCACGGTGCCGAGCGCGACCAGATCGAGCAGCTCGGCGAGGTTGGGTTCCCTGGCGCCGGAAAAGGCGCCGCGCTCACGCAGCTCGGCGCGCAGCGCGAGCATGGTGTAGAACATCGCGCCCACGCCTGCCAGCGCCTTGCTCGGGAAGTCGCAGCCGGGCTGGTTGGGGTTCACGATCACGTCCGCCTCGGGCAGCACGTCGCCGGGCAGGTGGTGGTCGGTGATCACCGTGGCCATGCCGTGGGCGCGTGCGGCGGCGATGCCTTCGACGCTGGCGATGCCGTTGTCGACGGTGATCAGCACGTCGGGCTCGAGGCGCGCGGCGATTTCCACCATCGCGGGGGTGAGACCATAGCCGAGCGTGACGCGGTCGGGCACCAGGTAATGCACGTCGGCGCCAAAGGCGCGCAGCGCGCGCATGCCAACCGCACACGCGGTGGCGCCGTCGCAGTCGTAGTCGGCGACGATGACCATGCGCGCACCGGCCTCGATGGCGTCGGCGAGCAGGATCGCGGCCTCGGTGGTGCCGGTGAGCGCCTCGGGCGGGAGCAGGTTCTTGAGGCTGGTGTCGAGCTCGTCGGCGCGCGTGATGCCGCGGGCCGCATAGAGGCGGGCGAGCAGCGGATGAAGGCCGGCATCGGCGAGGCGGGCGAAGGCTTGCTGCGGGATGGCGCGAGGCTGGATTCGGGTCATCGGTAGAGGAACAGGGTTGTACGGGCGCCGTTCATGGGGATGCCGCCGTGTTCGCGGCTTGCGCCGCTCCTGCACGAGGGCGCGCGCGGCGGTTCATGTAGGAGCGCCGCGAGGCGCGAATGCGGCGCTCGATGCACGACGGCGCTTGTCGAGCGGCCGTGTTCGCGGCTTGCGCCGCTCCTACCGGGGGCCATGGGCGGGTCCGGCGGTGTCGGGCATCTGCATCGGCACCGGAGCGATGGACTTCAGCAGTGCGTCGAAGCCGTAGGGCTTGCGCCAGAACTTCCAGCGCTCGCTGCGGCGCAGTTCGAGCTGCAGCGTACCGCGATCGCCGGGGGCGGTCAGGTGCAGGGTGTCGATGCGGCCGGTGCGGAAGGCTTCGGCGAGCGGGGCGAACCAGTCGCCCTCGAGCGCCTCGAGGCCGCTGCGCCAGGCATCGAGATCGAGTTGCTGGGCAGGTTTGCGCAGCACATCGAGGACCACCAGCGTGTCCTGGGCGAGCGCTGCGGCGGGATCTGGCGCACCCACCGAAACGCCTGCGGCGCGGGCGAGTCCGATGCCGATCGGATCGCTCGCCTGTACCTGGCGCGCAGGCGCCCGCGGCGACGTATCGAGCACACCTGCACCCCACAGCCACACGCTGTTGACCGCGCGCCGGCCGGCATCCTCGCGGGCTCGGCTGCGCGCGTGGTTGTGCAGCACGATCTGCGCCTCGTTCATGGTGCGCTGCCACAGGCGGGCGTCCTCGCCCTCGGGCAGGAAGTGCTTCACCGGCCGCCCGGTCACGTCGTCGAGCGGGTAGAGGGTGACAGCAGTCGGCCGATGCAGGCGGAGGTACCAGCGCGTGGGCGTGCACGCCTCGAAGCGGCCGAGGTCGGCGAAGATGCCGTTGAGCTCGGCAACCAGCTCGGCGCTCTCGGCAGGGTCCAGCTCCTCATCCGGAAACGCCTGCAGCAGCAGGTGCTCGCGTGCGAACGAGAGGTTGACCGGGTCGGCGCACAGCCAGTGGCTGCCCGGTTCGGGCGCTCGCGCATCGGCTTCGCCGAGGCGGCGCAGCATTGCCAGCGGCAGGGTGTCGCCATGCAGGCCGAAGAGTCGCGCGAGCTGGCGGTCGTAGGGCTCGAAGGCCGTCACCTGTCGTCGCCCGCGGCCGAGAAGGGTCGAGAGTCCGTCCAGCGCGAGCCCGGAGGCGGGGCCGAGCAGTGTTGCGGCGGGCCACAGCAGGCCGGGGATCAGGAGCTGGATCTGCATCGAGGTTGCGTGTCTGAAGGCGGCGGGAGTCTAGCACGCAGGGCGCTGCAGGCTCTCCGGCCCGACGGTCCTGCTCGCGGGGGGCCGTGCGGTGGCGACGCCACTTCGCCGGGCGGAATGCGCATATGATCGGGCGCTCGGGCTGAGTCGCACTCGGCCTTGTTCCCTCGATCAAGGATTCGCGCAGGACATGAATGTCGTCGATCTGCTTCTGCAGCAGGCTTCGAGTCGCCCCGAGGCACTCGCCGTGCGCCATCGGGATGAAGTGCTCGGCTACGGGGCCCTAGGGCGGCGGGTATCGTCGGTTGCCGCGGCTCTGGCGAGCGCCGGGGTGGTGCGAGGAGACGTGCTCGCGCTCTGTCTCGACGATCCGCTGGATCATCTCTTGGCGTCGTTGGCGGCGGCGCATCGGGGGGCGACCGTGGTGAGTGTCCCGCGCAGCATGCCCGAGGCTCTGCGCGCGCGGTTGCTGGCGCTCACGCGTGCAGGCCGGGCACTCGCCGATGACGGCAATCGAGGCGGCGCGGACATCGGCGGGCTGCCTGTCCTTGCCTGGTCCGCGCTCGACAAGGACGGACCTTCGCCTACGCTCGAACCGGCGGGCGAGGTGGCGGATCAGCCCTGGATCTACGTGACGGGATCGGGTTCCACCGGGCGGCCCAAGATCTTGCCGGTCACGCACAGGCAGCAATGCCTGCGCTCTAGGCTGGGGCCGAGCTGGCTGCCCTATGGCGCGCAGGATGTCTTGTGCTCCATGGTGAGCATGCACTTCTATTCGGCGAAGCAGCGCTGCCTGGAGGCGATGGTGCTCGGGGCGGGGATCTTCCTGGATACCCCCGGGCGAGTGGACCTTCGCCGTGAAGTCGCCGAGGGCGAGGTGACGGTGATCCATGCGATGGTGAGCCACATCGAGACGCTTCTGCGCCGGCTACCGGCGCAGGAGAGCGGTGCCTTCGCCCGCCTGCAGGCGCTGATGTTGGGGGGCTCGACGGTGTCCATGGCGCTGCGCGACGAGATCCGGAGACGCTTGACTCCGCGCGTCCATGTCTTCTACGGAACGAACGAGAGCCACACCGCGACCCTGACTCGACTGGACGAGGTCCATGAAACGAGTGGTGGCGTGGGTCGTCCTTTCCCGGGCGTCCGCATCGAGGTGGTCGATGAGGCTGGGCAGCGGATGCCGGCGGGTGTGGATGGCCTTGTCCGTATCGCCTCTCCCATGGTCATCGATGGCTATCTCGGCGACGACGAAGCGACCGGGAAGGCGTTCGCCAAAGGCTGGTTCTATCCAGGGGACATCGGCCATCTGACCGCCGACGGGCAACTGGTGCACAGAGGGCGCGCGGACGACATGATGATCGTCGGCGGCGTGAATCTCCATCCCGCCGAAATCGAGCAGTGCCTGCGCCGGCATCGAGGGGTGCGCGACGCCCTGGCAAGGCCGCTGCGGCATCGGGTGTTGCAGGATGTCCCGGTCGCGCTGGTGGTTCCCGAGGCCGGAGCGCTTCCGGGCACGCATGAGCTCGTGGCCCATGTCCAGGCACAGCTGGGGCGCCATGCCCTGCACGACGTGATACTGGTCGATCGCATCCCGCGCAGCGAGCTCGGCAAGGTGCAGCGCGACGCGATCGAGGCCATCCTGGAGCGCCATTATTCGGCGCGCGACGGCGGTCGGGCAGGCGGGGCGCGCGGCCCTTTGTCCAGGCCGCGTCAGTTGCAGACCCGCTTCGAGCTCGAGTTCGCGCCGCCGATCGCTCCCGTGCCAGCCCGTATGGATGCCTGGATCGCCTTGCTGGGCGAGGACGCGCTGTTCGGGACGAGGCCGTCCGACGGCCGCGAAGCTGCAGATCCGCTCCGGTACTGGCTCCAGCAGGTCCTGCGCCTGGCACGGCTGTTCCTGCAGTTGGTCCGGGTGCCCGTATTCGATGTCTTCCAGCTCATCGACTGCGCCCCGGCCGACGAACATCGGCAGCGCTGGCGGGCGGCGTTCCTGTGTCCAGGGCCCGAGTTCGTATCCCGTACGGAGTGCGCGGAGCTGGTCGGGATCGCATTCCGGATCGCACGGCTTGCGCAGGACACGGACCCGGGCAACGCGCAGGACCGGGAACGCCTCTTCCTGGCCATCGGAGGCGAGCTTCTGCAGCCCTATGGAAAGCGGATGCCCGCGGGAAAGTCGACCCTCGAGGTGCTGCGCGCAGCCTATCGGCTGGACATCCCCTTCCGGCCGCTTGGCGGGGGGGTGTATCAGCTCGGCTGGGGCAGCCGGGCGAGGCGTATCGAGCGCAGCACGACCGATGGCGACTCGGTCTTCGGCATGCGCTGGTCGCACGACAAGTGGATGGCATCGGAGCTGTTGCGTGCTGCCGGACTGCCGGCACCGACGAATCGGCTCGCCGAGACGGTCGAGGAGGCGCGCGCGGCAGCCCATGACCTGGGTTATCCGGTGGTCGTCAAGCCCGTCGATCGGGATCGCGGCGAAGGGGTGACGGTGGATGTGGGTGATGACGAAGGCCTGGCAAGGGCTTTCGCGACGGCTCATGAACGCTCGCCGGGCAAGCGGGTTCTGGTGGAGCGACAGGCTCCAGGGGTCTGCCATCGGATCTTCGTCGCTGCGGGACGCTTGCTGTACGCCGTGAGGCGGCTCCCCGCCGGCGTGTACGGTGATGGCAGGGCCTCGATCTCAGCCTTGGTCGAGGCCGAGTATGTACGGCAGATGGGTTTGCCTCCCTGGAGGCGTACGCCGGGTTGTCCGCTGGACGACATCGCGCTCGAGATGCTTGCGCGCCAGGACCTGGGGCCGGAGGACGTGCCCGCTGCCGGTCGCTTCGTGGCCTTGCGCCGCATCGAGACGACGGCCTCGGGAGGCGTGGACGAGGAAGTCACCCATGCGCTGCATCCCGAGAATGTGCGCGCGGCGATCGCCGCCGCGCGCTTTTTTGGCCTGGAGGTTGCCGGGGTGGACATGATCAGCCCCGACATCACCGCGCCGTGGCATGCCAACGGTGCCATCATCAACGAGGTGAATTTCGCCCCCCTGCTGGGCGGTGGCGAGATATCGCGGCGCTACGTCGACGAATACCTGGTCCGCCTGGTCGATGGCCGTGGGCGGATCCCCGTCGAGGTGTTCGTGGGCGGGGCGGCTGCCTGGGAGGCGGCCGAAGCGCGCTGGCGGGCGCTGCTCCAGGCGGGCGTGGTCGCCTTCCTCTGCAACGACGTGCGTACGCTTGGCGGCGACGGCCAGCCGTTCGCCTTGCCGGTCGACGGCCTGCATGCGAGGGTGCGCGCCTTGACGCTGCGCGCGGAGGTGGGTGCGCTGGTTCTCGTCGTTCAGACCCTCGAGTTGCTCGGCACGGGTCTCCCGCTGGATCGGGTCGATCGCGTCGTCGTGGTCGACGGCAAGCTTGGGGTGCCGGGCGCACCCGCGCTGCAGGCCGCGGATGCCGAGGTGGTCGGGTTGATCGCCCTGTGCCGCGCCTGGAGTGCCGGTGGGGCCGCGCGCTGAGCCGCGCTGGGCAGGCAAGGATTCCATCGGACGGCGGGGAGATCATGGTCGAGTTGGTTCGGGTTGGTGCGCCCTTCACATGGCTTCGAGGAGCCGCCTTCGGTCTGCAACAGGGGGCTCTCCTCGGCGAACTCGCGTTGGCGGGCGAGGGCCGTGCCGGTATCGTCGAGGAGATGCTGGAGGCGTTCGCCGACGAAGCACCATTCGCGGAAGCGGAAGCGGGAGCGGGGGAGGCTTCGGGTGTCGAACGCCTGCTCGACTGCATCCTGCGCTGCGTCGGCGCCTTGCAGCGACGAGCGGGGATCCCGGTTTCGTGGAGAAACCATCGTGGCCTGATCCGGAACGTCGGAAATGTCCGATTTTTCAGGGTGGCGCTGCCGTCGGAGCAGCCTGTGGCGACCGAGCGTGCGCTGCGTTGGGTGCTTGCCGAGGTGAATCGGCGCGCGAGCGACGAGTGCTCCGGCAGCATGCACGAGCCGAGCCGGCGAGAGTCGCTGGAAGAGCTCGAACGCGTGCTCGGAGCGCATGCGATTCCCGGCATCAATCCGATCAACATCGCACTTGCCGCTTTCCGCGCCGAGATCCCCGTCGGACGTCTGCTGCAGGATGTCCTGGTGCTCGGCCAGGGGCGGCGGGCACGCTGGATGAGGAGCACGATCACCGACCGGACCCCCGGCATCGGAATCGGAATCGCGGGCAACAAGGTGAATACCGCGCTGGTCCTGCGTGCCGCAGGCCTGCCGGTACCGGAGCAGGTGATCGTGCGCTCGGCCGAAGGCGCGGTCGATGCTGCTCGCGCCATTCGCTACCCGGTGGTGGTCAAGCCCGCGGACCAGGAACAGGGGGAAGGGGTGCAGGCCGGCCTGTGCGAGGATGCGATGGTCCGTGCCGCGTATCGAGCAGCCAGCGCCTTGTCGCGGACGATCCTCGTCGAACGCCACGTAGGGGGCTTCACCCACCGCCTTACGGTTTTCCAGGGACGGGTCCTGCGCGTGATGCGGAGGGTGGCCGGGGGTGTGGTGGGCGATGGCGTGTCCGATGTGGCCACGCTGGTGGAACGGCGCCTGGAGGACGAGATCCACCGGCGCCGTGCGCAGCGTGCGGGCGCGCCCCTGCTGAGCCTGGACACGGAGGCGCTCGATCTGCTCGCGCGCAGGGGCATGGCGCCCGCGTCGGTGCCCGCCGCGGGCGAGTACATCCGCCTGCGCAGGCGCGACAACATCAACGCGGGCGGGGAGAACCAGCCATGTGCGCTCGGTGACGTCCACCCTGCGAATCTGCAGCTCGCCGTGGATGCGGCGATGGCCCTGCGGCTCGATCTGGCCGGCGTGGACCTGATCATCGAGGACATCTCCAGATCCTGGCTGGAGGCGGGCGGGGCGATCTGCGAAGTCAATGCCCAACCGCAGATGGGAGCGAACTCCCACGCGGGGGTTTTCGATGCGGTGGTGCGCGAACTCGTCGACGGCGACGGACGGATCCCGGTCCACCTCGTCGTCTGTCCGGATCGCGAGGACTGGCACGCGGGCCTCTCGGCGCGGCTGCTGCAGCACGGCGAGGTCGATGGCGTGTCTTCGCGTCACGGCCTGTTCCTGCCCGCAGGTCGCGTGAGCAGGCCTTTCGAGGACGCGCTCGGCGCGGCGCAGGCCTTGTTGCTCCGGACCGACGTCGGCTGTGCCGCGTGCCTGATGTCGGCGCCCGACATCCTGCGCCTGGGGCTCCCGAGCGACGTGCTCGCCACCATCCGGATTGCCGACGAGACGGCGATGAGCGCGGCCGAACGCGGCGCTCTCGAGGCGCTCCGACCGCTGGTCGAGCCGCATCTGCGCCGGTGAGGGCGGGTCGGCCGGCGCTCAGGCGGGGCGTCCGAGAGTCACGAACAGGTATTCGGCTGCGCCTACGGTCGGCCCGCTCACGCCGGGCCGCGCTGCGCCGGAGCGCCGCCTGTCGCAGTCCAGCCAGCGCAGGCCCGCGCCGTCCGCGAGTCGGCGCAGGCTCTCTTCGCCATTGACCGGATGCGAGGCGCACAGGTCGGCGTAACCGACGGCGAGCCGCACGGCCTCATTCCGCTCCAGGCCGCCGCCAGGTAGCTCGGGCAGCGCATCGACGACGGTGCGCACGAGTGCTTCCTTCTGCTCCGGCCCGAAGGGTACCGGCTGGTCTTCCCTGCCGGGCCGCAGCCGGGTGGTGAAGATCAGGCGACCGCCCGGTGCGAGCAGCTCCGCGTAGCGTGCGAACAGCACGGAGCGCAGGGCAGGGGGGAAGTAGCCGAGGAAACTGCTGGTGAGGATCAGGTCATAGCCCCCCGGGTGGCGATGGTCCAGGATGTCCGAGCGGACCACGCTGAGATCGCCGCCATGCCGGCGCGCGTACCAGCGGCTGAGGATCAGCGGGGTCGGACAGAGGTCGACCGCGGTCACGCGCAGCCGCACCGACAGGCCGGCGCAGCCGGCGAGCACGTGGGCATAGGCGGAATAATCGGCGCAGCCGCTGATCAGGACACGAAAGGAGGCACCGGCATGTGCCCGGGCGGCGTCGCGGATCGCGGTGGCGAACTCCGCACTGAAACCGCTCATCGTCTTGCCCAGCCCGAGCAGGCGCAGGTATTGCCAGAAGCCGTGATAGGGCGCGCATGAGGATTCTCCGGGGCCGCCGCGACAGGCCAAGTGCGAGATCTCCAGCGCGAAGGGGGCCGACTCGATCAGGGGCTCGGCAAGGGGATTGGCGACCGCGGGCAGGATCGGGCGGCTGGCTTCTTCTGGGCTCATCGCGTCTGTTCAGGAAGGAGTGGAAGCAGCCGGGCGAAGCGTTCGCGCTCGCGCTCGATCAGCGCGTGGAAGGCTGGCCCGGAGGCGAACGTGGGGGAGATGCCGCCGTGCTGGCGATCGAGCGCCGCACTGACCTGCGGACTGGTCATCGCGTCCTGCAAGAGTCCGCGCATGGCCTCCCGGATTGCCGCGGGCGTGCCGCTACGGCCGTACCAGCCGAACCAGAGCGTGCCGTCGAAACCGGGCACCGCCTCGGCGAGGCTGGGCAGATCCGGAAAGCGTGGCGAGCGCTGTGGCGCAGCGACCGCGAGGAGCCTCAGCTTTCCCGCCCGCACCAGCGGCAGGGCGGACGCACCGGCGAACGCCACGCGCACGTCGCCGCGTGCGAGGCCGGTCGCCGCGGCGCCCCCCCCCTTGTAGGGAACGTGGTTCAACCGCAGTCCGAGGCGCTGCGCCAGATCGGCCATCAGGAGATGGTGCATGCTGCCGATGCCGCCGCTCGCGTAGTTCAATGGGCGCTCCGCCGCGCGTGCCTCGAGCACGAACTCGGCCAGGCTCTTGATCGGGTCCTCGGCCCCGACGGCGAGAAAGAAGAAGTTGCTGCCGATCTGGGCGACCGGCGCGAGGCCGTGCAGGGGATCGGCGAACGCTCGCGGGTAGAGTACGGGATTCACGACGACCAAGCTGTCGGCTGCGACCAGCCAGGCGCGACCGTCTGCCGGCAGCTCGAGAAAATCAGCCAGGGCCCGTTCGCCGTTGGCGTCCGGGAGATTGACGATGCGCGCATGGATGCCGTGCCGGTCGGCCAGATAGGCGGCGATCGCGCGCGCGACCGCGTCGGGCCCGCCGCCGGCAGCGACCGCCACGAGGAGGGTCGGCCGCTCCGGTATGATCCGGGCGCCGTTGACCTCGCCAGCCCCGGCGCGTGCTGCCGCCAGGCCGGCGAGGGCGCCGATGAAGTGTCGTCGGTTCATGGATCACTCTCAGGATACGTTGATGAACGCAAAGTCGAACTCTAGGGCCATGAGGCCGCCCGCGCCACCGTCGATGGAGCGTCGGCAGTGAACCCTGGGGAGAGGCCTCCGGCGTTGGGAGAGGGGGTGGATCGCCAGGCGCGTTCGTGGTCCGCGGTGCTGCTCGCCCTTTCCGCTCTCGCTGCGTGGCTCGTGCTCGGCGGCGTCGGGCTGGGTGTCGGCTCCTGGCGGCGCCTCGGTCCGGGGGCCTTCCCCGCCCTCATCGGGGCGCTGCTGATCTTCGCCACCGCCGCGCTTGCGTGGTCGCGGCCCGCGCCCGGATCGGCGGACGAAGCCGCTGCCGCGAGCGGACGGGAGGGCGTGTGCGTGCGCGGCGTGTGGGCGGCGCTTGCCGGACTGGCAGGTTTTGCCTTGCTCGCGCCCGCGCTCGGGTATGCCCCGGCCGCCTTCGCGGCAGCCCTGCTCACCAGCCTGGGCGATCCACGCTGGGGTTGGCGCGACAAGCTCCTGCAGGCGGCCGGGCTCGCCGCGCTGGTGGCGGTGGTGTTCGGAGTCGGCTTGGAGCTCCCCGCGGCGAGCTTCAAGATCCCCTTTGCGTGGGCGCCGTCGTGGATGCCTTGAGCGGATTGATGGCGGGTCTGGATGTCGCGCTGTCGCCGGACAATCTCGGGTTCTGCCTGGCGGGTGTGGCGCTCGGGACCCTGGTCGGCGTGTTGCCCGGGGTCAGCTCGCTGGCGGCGGTCGCGATGCTGCTCCCGTTCACGCATGCGCTCTCGCCGATCACCGCGCTGGTGCTGCTGGCCGGCGTCTATTACGGCTCCGAGTACGGGGGCTCGATCGCCTCCATCCTGCTCAACGTGCCGGGAACGCCGGCTTCCGCGGTGTCCTGTCTCGACGGCCATCCGATGGCACGTGCGGGGCGTGCCCGCGAGGCACTGATCCTGAGTGCGGGCGCGTCCTTCTGTGGCGCGGTCGTGGGCATCGGCATGATGCTCGCCATGGCGGCTCCGCTCGCCGGGCTGGCATTCATGCTCGGGCCGGCGGAATATTTCGCCATCATGCTGTTCGGGCTGGTGTGCACGGCTGCCGTCGGTCGTGGACATCTGGCCGCGGGGTTGGCGGCGATGCTCGCCGGAGTCGGTCTGGCGATGGTGGGTACCGATGCCCAGACGGGCGTGGCCCGCTTCACCTTCGGGCTCGCCGAGCTGCGCGACGGGGTTCCGCTGGTGGTGCTTGCGATGGGGCTCTTCGGCGTGTCCGAAGTCATGCTCTCGATGTTCGCCGCCATCCCGGCGGTGCGTTGTCCGGTGGGATCTTCCGGAGGGTGGCCGCGCTTTTCAGCGTGGCGTGGCGCGGCGGGGCCGATGCTGCGCGGGGGGGCCCTGGGCGGCCTGTTCGGGGCCTTGCCCGGTACGGGGCCGACTCTGGCCTCGATCGCGGCCTATGCGCTGGAGCGACGCCTTTCCGATCGTCCGGAGCGCTTCGGCCAGGGGGCGATCGCCGGGCTGGCGGCGCCCGAAGCCGCCAACAACGCGGCGGCGCAGACCGCCTTCGTGCCCACGCTTGCGCTGGGCATCCCCGGCAGCGCCACCATGGCCCTCATCCTCGGTGCGATGTCGGTCCACGGGGTCGTGCCCAGCCCGCTGCTGGCGGTCGAGAGTCCGGAGCTCTTCTGGGGGCTGATGGCGAGCTTCGTGATCGGCAACGTGTTGTTGCTCGTGCTCAACGTTCCGCTGGTCGGTCTCTGGGTGCGCATCCTGCGGGTGCCGCCAGAGCGGCTCTATCCCTTCGTCCTCGTCCTGATCGGCGTGTCGACCTTCGGCGCGCGCGGAAGCGCGTTCGACGTCTGGATCGCCCTCGGTATCGGCCTGCTGGCCTACGGATTGAGGCGATCGGGTGTGCAGCTTGCGCCGGTGCTCATCGGCTTCGTCCTCGGGCCGCTGGTCGAGGAAAACTTCCGCCGCGCGCTGGCAATTTCGCAGGGCGACTTTGCGATCTTCGTCTCCAGTCCGATCGCTCTGGCGGCGCTCGGCGCAGTCGTCGTGCTGCTCGCGCTTGCCGGCTATCGCTCGTTTCGCAATGCGTGGCTTGCCTAGGGATGCGTCCGGGCCGCCCGTGCTCGGGCGAGGGGCTGGATATGCTGTACAGCGGTCGTGAGCTTCGGTGAGAATGAAACCAGTCTCGTATCCGGACCCGACCACAGGAGCTTTTCGATGTTCCAGGCCCAAGCCCCGCGCGCGCTTCCCTTGCTGCTGTCCCTGTTGCTCTTGCTGGCCCCCGCCGCGCTGCGCGCGGAGGTCGCGGAGGGACAGCGCTTCGGCGACTGGGTCTATGAGTGCCAGCCGCTGTCCGCTGCCAGCAAGGCCTGCGCCCTGGTGCAGGTGCATTCCTTCGGCAAGGGGGATGTCCGTTCGGTTCGCTTCAACATCAGCCGCCCACCCCAGGGCGGCGGGGTCGGCATGAGCGTGGTCGTGCCGCTCGGCATTCACCTGCCCAACGGGATCCGTGGCGACGTGGATGGCAAGAACGGCTTCTCGATGACGCCGCTGACCTGCGTGGCGCAGGGCTGCATCGCCACGGTGCCCCTCGATGCGGGCATGATCGAAGCGTTGAAGGCTGGCCGTGTGCTCAACCTCGAGTTCTACAGCAACGCAGGCAGGCAGCAGGTGAAGGTCGCGGGCTCGCTGAAGGGGATCACCAGTGGCTTGCGGGCGAGCGGGCTGGATTGAACCGGGAATGGGGGCGGGTGGAGGCCTGCAGCATGGATGAACTGATCCACGCGCTGGGACGGCTCGACGGGGTCGTCGGCGTCGGTATTGGCGGCTCGCGCGGGCTGCGGATCGCCTCGGAGTTTTCGGATTTCGATCTCGTCCTGTTCCGCAGCGGTGGCGAACGGGTGGCTGCGCGGGAGATCCTCGACACGCTTCGTGCCTGCACGGGGGTTTCCGAACTCAGGGATCCTGCCGGATTCGTGTCCGGCAGCTTGGGGCCGCATCGATTCGAGATCTTCCAGAAGGATCTCCTCACGATCGAGCGCGAGATCGAGCAGGCGCGGAAGGGCGCATTCACCTGGTCGATCCGCCAGCTCTTTCCGCATGGCGACTTGAGCACCGGCCTGATCAGCCACGTCGTCCATCTGATCGTGTGCAGCGACCCTGAAGGACAGCTGGAACGCTTGCGCGCCGCCGCCCGTCCTTTTCCCGCCGCGCTCCGGGCCGCGCTCGTCGATACCTTCATGCAGCAGGCCGACATCACCGTCACGCACGCGGCGAAGATCTCCCGTCGGATCGATATTCAATACCTGGTGGGACTGTGCTCGGGCTTCGTCTTCTTCGCCAACATCCTCATCTTTGCGGTGAACGGGGTGTATCCGGTGCTGGAGAAGGGTGGCAGCCTGCTCATCGCTCGGCTGCCGCAACGTCCGGCGGACTACGAGAAGCGGATTGCACAGCTCTTTGTCAGCGCGGCCGCGGGGGATTACCCTGCGGCCGCGGCGATGCTCGATGCGCTGTTCCGGGAACTTCGGTTCCTGGCTGTCGAGGGCCGCTGAGGGATCGCCTCCGTCGAAGCGGCGCACGGCAGATCATACTGTCCTCAGTGCGCAGGGGCCGCCCGGGACGCCAGGCCCGGGTAGAGCATGGGCCAGGCCTCGACCCAGCAGCAGTGATGGTCGAAGTCGGGAACGATGCGCAGGCTGGCCGCGCTCGGGGAGCGCAGGTGGCGCAGCCATCCTTGTGCCAGCTCCGCCGGCAGTTCTCGATCCTTCGCTCCCGAGAGATGAATCTGCTCCAGTTCAGACAGCGCAGGCGCGACCACGACGGGGTCCAGGGATCCCTCGAGCGGGGTGATCCGGTGCATGCGCGTCCAGGCCGCAGGGTCGAGGTTGCCGGCGACGGTGATCAGGCGCTCGACGTCATCGCGGCGTGCGGCAACCAGGGCCGCGATCGCGCCCCCGCCGGAATAGCCGACCAGTTCCAGCGCTTGTGCACCATGATCGGCTTTGATGCGATCGAGCGCGTGGTCGATCGAGTCCACGACCTCGGGAGCGAAACGGTGGGATGTCCAGTATTTGTTGCTGCAATTGCGGCGTTCCATGTCCAGCGTGAACTGGCAGGGCCGGGCCAGGTGGACCGCGGCCCCCGAAGGGTGGCGCAGCGCGAGGCCCAGCGCCACCGGATCGAGAGGTGTGGGGTCGCGCGAGGGCTCCGAGCGGCTCAGCCAGGCCAGCCCATCACCCTCGATATAGACACTGAGCCTCTCGACGCGTTGCACGGGGCGGGGACGGTGAGCGATCAGCACGAAGCGCCCGCTGTCGATCGCGACACGCTCCCAGCCTGCGTGCGCGGCGAGGCTCCGCGCTTCGGACCGGCGCGCTTCGAGCCCGGTCGGCGAGCACGCGCTCGTGGCACCAGCTGCCATCAGGGCGAGTACGAGGCGCACGGGCGGAGCAAGCAGAGAGTTCGCGAGTGTTGCTTTCATGCGGTGAAGGTGAGGTTCGTGCTCGTGCAGGGTAGGCAATCGGATCGTGTTGCAGTATGTTTCCAAATAAGAGATCGTTTCTACACCATGGCGCTGACAAAGACTTGAACCGTGCGATTTGGGCGAGAAGCAAGCGTGAAGGCTGGTGCCATACGATTCATCCGGAGCCCACAGGGTTGCCGGACGTGTTCCTCATGATTTCTCTAAGGGAGGCTTGACGTCATGAACAAGAGTCATCGTATCGTCTGGAGCGACGCGCGCAACGCGTACATCGTCGCTGGAGAGAATGCAGCCGCAAAGGGCAAGCCTTCGTCGGTCCGCAAGGCGCTGGCTACCGCGATCGCGGCGCTCTTCATGGGACCAGGCCTCGCCACAGCGCAGTCCTGTGAGGGGCAAAATCCGCTCACCGACGCGCAGACCTCGACGCAATGCTACGAGAACGTCGATGTGACCGTCGCGGCCGGCGGGAGCGTCGCGGCCACTGGAACGACCGCGATCGGGGTCGAGGTGCAGGCGGCGCCTTACGCGCGCAACTTCGCGAACCAGGGCACGCTGGAGGCCGATGCGGAAGGCTACAACGCCTATGCCTACGGCGTCCTGTTCGAAGACCGGGTCTCCGGCAGCGTCGTGAATGCTGCGACCGGCACCGTTTCCGTCTCTGCCATGGGCCAAGGTAACGGTTACGGCGACGGTTATGGCGTGCTGGTCCGGGGCGATCTGGGCGGGAGTCTGACGAACGAAGGCACGGTCGAGGTGTCGGCGCAGAACGTCGCGAGCAGTGGCTACCGGTACGCCGGGGCGTACGGCGTATCGATCGATGGCGACGTGGATGGGACGCTGAGCAACTCGGGCAATGTCCGTGCCGAGTCCCGGGCGGATAGTGTTGGAGGCTCTTCGTATGCCTACACCGATGCCGAGAGCGTCCGTATCCGTGGATCGCTCAACGGCACGCTCGCCAATAGTGGTGCCATCGAGGCCCATGCCCAGAGCGCTGAAGGCAGCAGCAACTACAACGACTACGTCCGCGCCTACGGGGTTTCCATCGGAGAGGATCTTGCCGGTTCGCTGGAGAACACCGGCACGATTCATGCAATGGCGACGCGCTCGTCCGAGGGTGGCTATTCCTCCTACTCGGACTACATGTGGGCCGTAGGCGTGCATGTCAGCGACGACCTGACCGGAGATCTGCTCAACTCGGGCGAGATCCTGGCACGCACCGAGGTCAGTGGCGGCGACCAGTACGGCTACGCGAATGCCTACGGCGTGCGAGCCTACGGAACGATGAGCGGGACGATCGACAACGCCGGGACGATCCGGGCAGAGTCCGTTCGCACCGGGGGCGACGGCGGTTCATCGACCTACACGAAGGCCTATGGCGTCGTCACCGGCGATCTGGTCGGCAAGCTCGATAACAGCGGAAGCATCAGCGCCCGCAGCGAGGTCGAGGACGGCTATGCGCACGCGTACGCCTACGGTGTCTCGACCTATTCCGGCGACCTGATCGGCACGATCGAGAACGACGGCGAGATCGTCGCCGAAGCCGTGAGCAAGGATGGCTACGCTGGCGCTTATGGTGTCGGCGTCGGCTACAATCTCTCCGGGGTGCTGCAGAACAACGGCGAAGTCTCGGCGAGGGCCGAGGCGATGAACGCGCGTACGCGGGGTGTGTCGATCCGTTATGGCGATCTCATCGGTACGATCGACAACAAGGGCATGATCGATTCGACCGCCATCACGCAGGATGGTTACGCCAATGCGGTGGGTGTCGCCGTCGGTGCAGGCGAGGACTATTACGGCGAAGATTACTACGGGTACGGCAAGGTTTCCGGCTCCTTGCTCAACGCGGGTTCGGTGACTGCCACCGCCATCGCTCAAGGCCGCGAGTCCGGTTCGGGCTACACCTTGCTCGCGATGGAAGAGGAGCCGGAGCCTTCGACGAGCATCGCGGTGCGCGCGGGTAGTACGTATGCCATCGGTGTGGGTACGGGGCTGGTGTCCTCGCAAGGGCGGATCGAGAACACTGGCTCGGTTGTCGCCGAGGCGCGCTCCGAAGCGGTTGCGGATGCGGAGGACGAGGCGTACGCGAGTGCCTATGGCGCCGACGCCGTCGGTCTGGCGAGTTCGGCCGTCGATGGCAAGGTTTCGAACACCGGGTCGATTTCGGCAAGCGCGACCTTGTCCGCCTCGGCAACCGGGGATGCTGCGGCCGCGTTTGCGACCGAAGCCTGGGCTTCGGGCGCCAGCTTCGGCGGTGCCGGCGGTGATTTCGACAACAGCGGCGCCATCCGTTCGAGCGCAGCCGCGTCGGCCTTGGCGAATGGTGCTGCGAGCGGTGGCGCATATGCCGAGGCTGCCGAGGCGACGGGCGTCGAGATCTGGGTTTCGGGTCCGGGCGTCTTCACCGGGAACTTCACGAACACCGGAACCATCCAGGCAGAAGCCACCCTGTCGGCCGTTGCGACTGGCGAGGAGGCCGAGGCCGGCTCGGACGACGGTGCGTCGGCCTACGGCGTCATCGCCGACGGCTTCGATGGGCGCTTCAACAACACCGGCACCATCCACGCATCCGCTACCGCGACCGTTACCGCCAATGGCGAGAACGTCGAGGAAGGTGCAGGCGCCGGCGCGGTCGGTGTGTTGGTGGTTCATGGAATCGGTGCAACGGGCGTGCTCGACAACAGCGGAACGATCAGCGCGGTTGCGGATGGCATGGCCACGGGCATGAGCGGGGTCGCCGGGGTCGTGATCGGAGCGGACGACCTCATGCGCGAGCCCGAGGTGAGCGTAATGGTCGGCGAGGACTCAGAAGAGGAGGGTACGGACGAGGGCTTCTACGGCACCTTGAACAACTCCGGAACCATCACCGCTGAAGGTCGTGGCGGGATCCAGTCTGCAGGGGTGTTTTCCGTCATCGCATCGGGTGGCACCGGCACGGTCAACAACCTGCAGGGTGGCGTGATGTCGGGTCGCTTGTTCCTAGGTGGCGAGGTTGCCATGAACAACGCGGGAGTTCTCGACATTCGCGACAGCGGTCGGTTGCTGAGTGATCAGTCCGAGGCGGCTGCCGAGGGCGAAGTCGAAATGGCCGCGATGGCCGCATCGCCCCTGGAACGCGGCGGTAGCCACGTGGGTGGCAACTTCACCCAGAGCGCGACAGGTGTGCTGAAGATCGACGTCGTGCCGGTCCGCGACGAGGCGGGCGCTATCGTCGACAACGGTTATGGCACGCTACATGTCGGTGGCAAGGCTCAACTCGCCGATGCCACCGGTGTCCGCGTCAAGGTCGACCCGGCCAGCACGCTTGCCAACGGGGATGTGCTGCAGGACGTGGTGTACGCCGAAGGTGGCATCACCCGGGGTGCGGTCAAGGTGACCGACAACGTTCTGCCGCTGAATTTCGTGGCGACTTCGGACGCGTCGCCCAAGGACCTCGACCTCTCCGTCGTGAGTACCGGTCTTACCACCATTTCCAACGCGGTGAACGCAGCCGGGCTGAGTTCGGCCACGGGTGTGGCCGGTGTGCTCGACGGCCTGCTGGGATCGGCTGACTCGCAACCGGGGGCATTGGGTGACTTCCTGTTCGATGTAGCCGGTTCGGGCAACGCCGGCGAGGTCGCGGACAAGGTCGCCACGTTGCTGCCGCTGGCTAGTGGTGGCGTGACCACCGCGACGCTCGGCGCGCTGCACGGTGCGAATCGTGTCGCGCAGGCGCGGGTCGAGAGCAACCTGGGGCGTTCGTCCGGCGACGGCTTCCTCGGCGACAAGCGCATGTGGCTGAAGGGCTTCGGCAGCTGGGCGGACCAGGACGCGCGTAGCGGCGCTTCCGGCTACGACGCGGATACCGCCGGCGTCGCGGTCGGTGTGGATGCGGTCGTGACCGACACCAACCGCGTCGGCGTGCTGTTCGCGTACTCCGAGACCGAAGTCGACAGTACCGGCGTCGCGACGCAATCTGCCGATGTCGATACCTACCAGCTCGGCCTGTACGGCAGTCACACGCTCGACGAGCGTACCGACATCAATGGCGTGATCGGCTTCGGTCGTCACAGCACCGATGGCACCCGCCACACAACGGGTGGCGTGGCCGCCTCCAGCTACGACAGCAAGAGCATCATGGCCGGGGTCGGCATCGCGCGTACCTACCCGATGAGCGAGAAGACCACGCTCACGCCCTCCGTCCGCCTCGACTACACCCGAATCAAGGATGACGGCTATCAGGAGCAAGGTGCGGGGGCGCTCAACCTCAGCGTCGACAAGAACACGGTCAGCGAGCTGATCCTGTCGGTCGATGGCAAGGTCACCCACAAGCTCTCCGACACGCTGACCTTCGTCGGTCACGCGGGGGTGGGTTACGACTTCGAGAACGAGCAGTCCTCGATCACGTCCACGCTCGCGGGTGCGCCGGGGGCGTCCTTCGTGACCCGTGGCGTCGATCCGAGTCCTTGGCTGGTGCGCGCGGGCCTGGGGCTGGTCAATACGCCGATCGAGTCGTGGGAGTTCTCGGCCCGCTACGAGGTCGAGGGACGTAGCGACTTCCTCAACCACACTGCCTGGCTGAGGGCGCGCAAGGCCTTCTGATTCGGCAGCTTCTGCCGTAAGCTCGAGCCACGGGTTCACCGCCCGTGGCTTTTTTTTCGATCGGCGGCAGGTCCTGCAGGTGGCGCTCAGGGGCCGCATGCATCCGGCCGTTGCCAGGGATCATCGCGAAATCTTGATCAAGACTTACCAGGAACTTTTCGACCAGCGCGGCTCGGCCTACGACCGCGCGATGAGGCGTTACCCGGACGCCCGCAGGCAGGAGTTCGAGCAGGCGGTCGCCGCGGCCGGCTTGGGGCCGGGGATGGTAGTGGCCGACGTGCCGGCGGGTGGTGGCTATCTTCAGGCCTACCTGCCTCCCGGATGCACCTGCCTGGGCCATGAACCTTGCGCGAGCTTCACGAACCATGGTGCCGTGGCGGGGCAGCCGGCTCCGCTGCTCCCCTTGCCCTGGGGGCGTGCGAGCGTGGATGCGGCGATCAGCCTTGCGGGAGTACATCACCTCGACGACAAGCGGCCCTTGTTTTCCGAGCTGCGTAGGGTCGTCCGCCCTGGGGGGCGACTCGTGGTTTCGGATGTGGCGACCGCTTCGGCGGTGGCCCGCTTTCTCGACGGTTACGTCGGGGGGCACAACAGCACCGGCCACGAGGGCGCCTTCCTCGACGAGCGCACGCTTCGCGAACTGGCCGAGGCGGGCTGGACCGTGGAGAAGGCTGCGATCCGCGACTTCCAATGGGTTTTCCCGGATCGAACGGCCATGGCGGCTTTCTGCCATGAACTCTTCGACCTGCGCTCGTCCAGCCTGGCCGATACGCAGGCGGCGATCGAGGACCAGCTCGGGGTGAGCACGCTCGCGAACGGCCGCACCGCCATGCACTGGTCCCTGATGACCATCTCGGCGCGGCTGGCGTGAGCGGGTCGGCGCAGCAAACGCCGTTGCTGCGGCAGGGGCCTTGTCGCCTGGTCCCTGGCCATGTGCGCGGCCGGCGCCAGCCCTGCATGCTGGCGAGCGTGCTTGCGGATGCCGATGCGCTGATGGCGCTGGAGACCACGCACCCCGGATGTGTCGGACAGGTCGTCGGAGAGGCTTGGCGCGAGGCCTTGGGGGAGCCGATTTCATCAGGGACGACGGCGCCACATCCCGCAGGCTTGCGTGCGTGGATGGAGTGGCTCGGTGCGTGTGTGGTCGTGCTACTGCAGCGCGCAGGCATCGCGGTGTTCGAAACGGCGGAGGTGTTGCATCTTTCGAGGTGGGAGAGGGGGCAGCCGGTGCGGATCACACTGTTGCTCCCGGTGATGCCCGGACGCGAGGATGCGACCGCGCGGGCATGGTTGCTGGTGCTCGAACTGTTCGGGGGCGCATTTCAAGGCGCAGAGGCGACGCGGCTGCATGAGTGCCTTCATAGGGGCCTCGAGTCGCTGCGGCGGCTGGCCCCGCGCGGAGGCAACACGCCACGCTTCCTGCGTGCCGCACACGAGCTCGGCATACCCGTGATGGCCCTCGCCTTCGAAGGCTATCAGTACGGTCACGGAGCCCGTGCCCAGTGGCTGGAAAGCACCCTGACCCTGCAGACGCCCGGGCTAGCCGTCGCTCTGGCGCGCGACAAGCTGGCTTCGGCTGCGCGGCTGCGCCAGGCGGGGCTGCCCGTGCCCGCTCACCAGGCAGTGTCTGGAGCGGACGAAGCGGTGCGTGTCGCAAGCCGACTCGGCTATCCCGTGGTCGTCAAGCCGGTCGACCGGGACGGCGGCCTGGGTGTTTCGGTGGGGCTCGAGACCGAGGACGAGGTTCGTGCGGCTTTTGCCGGTGCGAGCGCGGTCTCCGCGCGAGTGCTGGTCGAGAAGCACGTCGTCGGCAGGGACTACCGGCTGACGGTGCTCGACGGGAAATTGTTGTGGGCCATCGAACGGATTCCGGCCGGGGTGATCGGAGACGGCGTCTCCACCGTCGAAGAGCTCGTCGCGCGCGAGAACCGGGATCCCCGGCGCGGGGACGGACCCCATGCCGCCTTGAAGAGGTTGGCACTCGATGACGAGGCACGGCGCCTCCTGGCGGTGCAGTCTCTTGCCGCCGACGCGGTCCCCGCGTGCGGCCAGGAGGTCCGGCTTCGTCGTATCGCCAACGTGAACGGCGGAGGCCGGCCGGTGGCGGTGAACGAGCGGGTGCATCCCGATAACGCCGCGCTGGCGGTGCACGCGGTCGAGGCCTTGAGGCTCGACCTCGCCGGGGTGGATCTGCTGATTCCCGACATCGCGCGCTCCTGGCGCGAGACCGGAGCGGCGATCTGCGAGATCAACGCGCAACCTCAGCTCGGTGCGACGACGGCGCCCCATCTTTATGGCGAAATCCTGCGCAGCCGGCTCGGGGGCGATGGACGCATTCCGATCGTGGTCATCCTGGGCGACGCGGGATCGCCCGCGCTGAGCGAGCTCTTCGTGATGCAGCTGCGGCGGAGGGGGTGGGCCGTGGGCTGGTGCGACCGGCGCGGCGCCGGGGTCGACGACGAATGGCTCGTGCGGGACGGTGGCATCTTCGCCTCGGGCCAGGTATTGCTGACCCACCCGCGTGTGGATGCGCTCGTGCTCGCCATACACGACGACGAGCTCCTGCAGACGGGACTCCCCATGGACAGGTTCCACTGGCTCGTGCTTGCCGGTGACGCGGTGGAACCACGCTTCGCTTCCGGACAGAGGGCCGGCGGGTCCGGGTCGGGAAGCAAGGCGCTCCTCGACGGGTTGCTCACCTCCTTGTTGCCGGCGTGCTCGAAACGGGTCCTGTTCGTCGAGGGTTCGGGCTTCAGCCGTGTCGGTCCGGCGCAGGGCGGCATGGCAGCCTGCGCGTTCGAGGAGATCGAGCGCGAGCGGCTGCTTGACGCGCTGGAGCAGTTCCCGGCCTGAAGACAGGGGGGCGCGGCGCAGGGAATGCGTGCGCGCGATCGAAGTCGAAGGAGGCGATGCCGACCCTCCTGCCCGATACAATGGCGCCCATCATGCCTTCACTTCCCAACTCCGATCTTCCTCGCGCCGTCGCCGACCCGGTCGCGACCAGCCTGTTCGCCGGGGCCGCTTCCGGCTATCGCGCCGCCCGCTTCCTGCCGATGTCGCGTGCCGAGATGGACGCGCTCGGCTGGGACGAGTGCGATGTCATCCTGGTCACCGGCGACGCCTACATCGACCACCCCAGCTTCGGGATGGCCCTCGTCGGACGCATGCTCGAGGCGCACGGTTTCCGCGTCGGCATCCTCAGCCAGCCCGACTGGCACTCGGCTGAGCCCTTCCGCGCGCTGGGCAGGCCGCGGCTGTACTTCGGCATCACCGCGGGCAACATGGACTCGCTGGTCAATCGCTACACCTCCGACCGCAAGATCCGCTCCGACGATGCCTACACGCCCAATGCCGAGGCCGGCAAGCGCCCCGACCGCGCAGTGACGGTATACGCCCAACGCGCGCGCGAGGCCTATCCCGGCACGCCGATCGTGATCGGCAGCATCGAGGCCTCGCTGCGCCGCATCGCGCATTACGACTACTGGTCGGACAAGGTGCGGCGCTCGGTGCTGCCCGACTCCAAGGCCGACATCCTGCTCTTCGGCAACGCCGAGCGCGCGCTGGTGGCGCTGACCCATCGGCTCGACGCAGGCGAGCCGATCGAGTCCATTCGTGACTTGCGCGGTACCGCCTTCATGGTCAAGCCGGGCTGGAAGCCGGCCGCGGACTGGCACGCGCTCGACTCGCGCACGCTCGACAAGCCCGGCCGCATCGACGCCCACCCCGACCCCTACGCCATGGAGCCGACGGCCGCCGCGCCCAAGCACGCCGCCGACGGAGCGCAGCCCGTGCGCATCGTGCCGGCGGCCGAGCGCCTGGCAGCGCGTCGCGCGGACCGCGCACGCACGGTGATCCGGCTGCCGTCCTACGAGGAGGTCAAGGACGACCCGGTGCTCTACGCCCACGCCTCGCGGGTGTTCCACCTCGAGTCCAACCCGGGCAACGCGCGCGCGCTCGTGCAGTGCCACGGCGAAGGCCCCGGCGCGCGCGACGTGTGGATCAACCCGCCGCCCGTGCCGCTGACCACGCCCGAGATGGACTTCGTGTACGACCGCCCGTATGCCCGCGCACCGCACCCGAGCTACGGCGGCGCGCGCATTCCGGCCTGGGACATGATCAAGTTCTCGATCAACATCATGCGCGGCTGCTTCGGCGGCTGCACCTTCTGCTCGATCACCGAGCACGAGGGCCGCATCATCCAGAGCCGCTCGCACGCGTCGATCATTCACGAGATCGAGGAGATCCGCGACAAGTCGCCCGACTTCAAGGGCCACATCACCGACCTCGGCGGGCCGACGGCCAACATGTACCGCATGGCTTGCAAGAGCAAGGCGATCGAGGAGAACTGCCGGCGCCTGTCCTGCGTGTATCCGGGGATCTGCGAGAACCTCGACACCGACCACTCCTCGCTGGTCGAGCTCTACCGCAAGGCGCGCGCGGTGCCGGGCATCAAGCGCATCACCATCGGCTCGGGCCTGCGCTACGACCTCGCGGTGCGCTCGCCGGAGTACGTGAAGGAGCTGGTGACCCACCACGTCAGCGGCCTGCTCAAGATCGCGCCCGAGCACACCGAGGAGAACACCCTCTCCAAGATGATGAAGCCGGGTATCGGCGCGTATGAAGAATTCCGCCAGATGTTCGAGAAGTTCTCGGCGCAGGCGGGCAAGAAGCAGCACCTGGTGCCGTACTTCATCGCCGCCCACCCGGGCACCACCGACGAGGACATGCTCAACCTGGCGCTGTGGCTGAAGAAGAACAACTTCCGCCTCGATCAGGTGCAGACCTTCCTACCCACGCCGATGGCGCTGGCGACCACGATGTACCACTCGCGCAAGAACCCGCTGAAGAAGGTCTCGGCGGATTCGGAGGTCGTCGAGACCGCGCGCGCCGGCCGCATCCGCAAGCTGCACAAGGCCTTCCTGCGCTGGCACGACCCGGAGAACTGGCCTTTGCTGCGCGAGGCGTTGATCGAGATGGGGCGCGCGGAGTTGATCGGGAACGGCCCGCACTGTCTGGTGCCGCGCCAGCAGCCGGCGCAGCTGGTGGCGGCGAAGCCGGGAGTGGGACGCCACGGGCAGAAGGGCTCCGTCACCGAGCGCAAGGGTGAAGTGGCGGACGCCCGAGCTCGACCGGGCGATCGCAAGCCCGAAGCCGGCAACGCCCGCGGTGGCGCCGGAGCGCGCAAGCCCGGCGGCTGTGCGAAATCGCGCAGCAGGCGCGGGGCCTAGGAAGCGCCGAGCGTCTCGAGGCGGTTGCGACCGCCGGCCTTGGCGCGGTACATCGCCTCGTCTGCGCGCCGCAGCAGGTCCTCGGCGCGCAGCTCGCTGCCGTCGAAGCAGGCGATGCCGATGCTGGGCGTGCTGTGGTGGCGGATTTCCCCGAACACGTAGGGTTCGTTGAGTGCCGAAAGGATGTTGCCAGCGATCAGCGTCGCCCTGTCGCCGGCCTCGGTGGCGATGTCGCCGAGGTCCTCGAGCATCACCACGAACTCGTCGCCGCCCAGTCGTGCCACCGTGTCGCCCTCGCGCACGGTCTGGCGCAGCCGGGCGGCGATTTCGCACAGGAGCTGATCGCCGGCCTCGTGGCCGTAGGTGTCGTTCACCCGCTTGAAGTGGTCGATGTCGATGAAGAACAGGGCGCCATGGCGGCCGTGGCGGCGGGCATTGGCCAGCCCCTGGCGCAGGCGGTCGAGCAGGAAACGGCGGTTGGGCAGTTGGGTCAGGGTGTCGACGAAGGCGAGGTTGCGGATGGCCTCTTCCGCCGTCTTCCGCTCGGTGATGTCGATGATCACCCCGTCCAGCCGGAGCGGAGCGTCATCCGGGTCGGTCGCGACGCGGCCGCGCTCGCTGACCCAGCGCACACGCTGGTCGCGTCCGCACATGCGGTATTCCACCTCGTAGTTGACGTGACGCGCGCGGGCGTCCTCGAGTGCGGCCATGATGGCGGGGAAGTCTTCCTGCAGGATGAAGTCGCCCAACGACACCCGGCCGGACACGAACTCGTCCGGCGTCGCTCCGGTCAGCGCAGTGATTCCCCGGCTGATGTGGATCACGCGCCAAGGTGGCTCGATGCCGCAGCGGAAGACGACGCCCGGCACGTTCTCGACCAGGGTGCGGAACGCGTCACGACTGCGCGCGAGGTGGAGAGCCGCGGCACGCATCCTGCGGCGATGGCGGGCGTTGCTGTGCATCACGGCGAACAGCATCAGGCTGAGTGCGCTGCCGCCGTAGAGGATCAGGGCAGGCTCCGCGCTCGCGTGGTCGGCTTCGAAGGCAGGCGTGCTGCTGAATCGCGCCACCCAGTCGCGGCCGGCGACCTCGACCTGGTGGGTGACGACGTAGCGCGCAGCAGGGTTGCGTGCGCCCGAGGCGTAAAGCAGGTTCTCCGGCCGATCGTGGAGGTCGTGAAGCTCGACATCGGCGTTGCGCAGGTCTTCGCGGAAGATCGCCTGCATCATGTCGTGGGCGCGGAACGGCGCGTACACGAATCCGACGAGGTCCGCACGGCGTTTTTCCAGGCTGTCCGGCGGCATTCGGCTGCCGTACACCGGCACGTAGATCAGGAAGCCGGGTTGCACCTCGGTGCCGAATTCCTGGACCAGCGTCACCCTTGCGGTGAGTGCTGCCCGTCCGCTGTCGCGCGCGCGCTCCATCGCCTCGCGGCGCACTGGCTCGGAATACATGTCATAGCCGAAGGCGCGCTGGTTGCGGGCGTCGAAGGGTTCGAGATAGACGATGCTGCTGTACTGGTCTCGATATCCTGCCGGGTGCACCCGGTAGTCGGGAAAGCCCTCGGCACGAACCTCGGCGACGTGGGCCTCCAGCCGTGCCGCAGGCAGCATGAGCGTAAAGCCGGTGCCCTGGATCCCCGGCAGCGAGCGGTCGAGGTGCAGGGCGGAGACATAGGCCGCCCACTCTCCGCGGCCGACCTTGTCGCTCGCCGCGAACAACGCGGCACCGCCGTGGAGCACCTGCTCGTAGGCCTGCATCCGCGACAACAGGTTGTCGCGGGCGAGCGCGGCGTGGTTCGAGAAGCGGTCGCGGGTCCGCTCCTCCAGGCCATCGTCGACATATCTCCATAGCACCACCGTGAGCACCAGTCCGAGCACGAGCGCGAGCCATGCGGCCGTGCTGCGATCGAGCAAGCCGGCGGTACGCACCTGGGAAGTTCCGGCGTCCTGCTTCATGGGGAGAAGATGTGCGACTGGAGGGCCTGCACGCGAGTGTTCCACGAATCGGCCGGAGCTGCCAGCGTGCGGCACGTCCCGCGGTGGCCGTCGGGCTTACAATCGCATGCGTTTCGAGGTCGCGCGCACGTCCGGCAGCGGGCACAATGCCGCCCTTGTTCCTCTTGGCCACCGGCAACCGCAAGCAATGCCATATGAACTCCTCGTCGGCCTGCGCTACACCCGCTCGCGCAAGCGCGCGCAGGGGCGCAACCGATTCATTTCCTTCATCTCCCTTGTATCGATGTTCGGCATCGCGCTCGGGGTTGCGGCGCTGATCGTCGTGCTTTCGGTGATGAACGGCTTCCAGGAGGAGCTGCGCACCCGCATCCTCGGCGTCGCCTCGCACGTGCAGGTGCAGAGCCCGGAGGGCGGGCTCATGGCCTGGCAGCAGGTCGCCGACGAGTCGCTGCGCCATCCGGCGGTGCGCGCCGCGGCGCCTTACGTGCAGGAGCAGGGCATGCTCTCCTTCGACGAGGGCGTGCGCGGCACGCTCGTGCGCGGGGTGATCCCGTCCGAGGAGGACAAGGTCGCCGATTTCGGCCGCTACATGCAGGCGGGCAGCTTCGATGCGCTGCAGGCCGGGCGCTTCGGCATCGTGCTCGGGCGCGACCTCGCCGCCGCGCTGCGCGTTCGCCTGGGCGAGAAGGTGACGCTGATCGCGCCGCAGGGCCTGGTGACGCCGGCGGCGGTGCTGCCGCGGGTCAAGCAGTTCGAGGTGGTGGGGATCTTCGAGGCCGGCATGTACGAGTACGACTCCAGCCTCGCCCTTGTCCACATCGCCGATGCGCAGGCGCTGTACCGGCTGGGCGACGCGGTGAGCGGCGTGCGCCTCAAGCTCGACGATCTCTTCGCCGCGCCGCGGGTGGCGCGCGAGCTGGCGATGACGATCAGCGAGCCGGGCCTGGTGGTGGCCGACTGGACGCGCAGCCACGCCAATTTCTTCCGCGCGGTCGCGCTCGAGAAGACGATGATGACGCTGATCCTCTTCCTGATCGTCGCGGTCGCGGCCTTCAACATCGTATCCACGCTGGTGATGGCGGTGCAGGAGAAGTACGCCGACATCGCGATCCTGCGCACGCTGGGCGCGAGCCCGGCCTCGATCATGGCGATCTTCGTGCTGCAGGGTTCGGTGATCGGCCTGGTGGGCCTGGCCGCGGGCGTGGCCGGCGGGCTGGCGATCGCGCACAACCTCGACGTGGTGATCCCCGCGCTCGAGACCCTTACCGGGGCCACGCTGTGGAACAAGGAGATCTATTACATCAACGAGCTGCCTTCGCAGGTCCTGTGGTCGGACGTGAGCACCATCGTCACGGTGTCCTTCGTGCTGACCCTGATCGCCGCGCTCTACCCGAGCTGGCGCGCCTCGAAGGTCAACCCCGCGGAGGCGCTGCGCTATGAGTGAAATCCTCGACCCCGGCGCGCAGCCTGCGGTGGTCGCGTGCACCGGGCTGTCCAAGCACTTCCGCGAGGGTGCCGAGGCGGTCCGCGTTCTCGACGGTATCGAACTCGCGGTGCTGCGCGGAGAGCGCGTCGCGATCGTCGGCTCGTCCGGTTCGGGCAAGAGCACGCTGATGCACCTGCTCGGCGGTCTCGACGTGCCTAGCGCGGGCAGGGTACGTCTGATGGGGCAGGACTTCTCCACCATGTCGGAGGCTGCGCGCGGCCGGCTGCGCAACAGTTCGCTCGGCTTCGTGTACCAGTTCCATCACCTGCTGCCGGAGTTCTCCGCGCTCGAGAACGTCGCGATGCCGCTCTACATCCGCCGTGTGGCGCGCGCCGAGGCGGACGAGCGTGCGGCGCAGATGTTGCGCGAGGTCGGCCTCGGTCATCGTCTCGACCATGCCCCGGGCGAGCTCTCGGGCGGCGAGCGCCAGCGCGCCGCGATCGCGCGCGCGCTGGTCACCCAGCCTGCCTGCGTGCTCGCCGACGAGCCCACCGGCAACCTCGACCGCCGCACCGCCGGTGCGGTGTTCGACCTCATGCTCTCGCTCAACGAGCGCCTGGCGACCAGCTTCGTCATCGTCACCCACGACGAGACCCTGGCAGCGCGTGCCCAGCGCACGCTGCGCCTGGTGGACGGCCGGATCGGCGCCTGAGGAAAGAAATCCCGTCGCGACGCTCCGGGATGGGTCAAGTCTTGTCGGAAACGGCCGTAAACAGGTTCGAAGACCATCCTGTCCGGCTCGCGCGCCGGAAATCGAGCCATGAAAATCCTCTTCCAGCCTGCCGTCCGACTGCTCGATCGACTGAGCTATCCGCTCAAGTTCGGGCTCATCATCCTCGTCTGCGCCGTCGCTTCGGTGATCCTGCTCGCGCAGATCTTCACGAGCCTGCGCGACGAGATTCGCGTGACAGAGCGCGAGATCGCCGGCCTGCAACTGTTCGACGCGGGCTTCGGGGTGATTCTCAAGACCCAGCAGCACCGCGGCCTTTCCGCAGGGGTGCTGGGTGGCAGCAGCGAGTTGGTGGCGAAGCGCGAGCAGAAGGCGGCAGAGTTGCGTGCCGCGATCGGCGTGCTCGATGCGGCAATCGAGGCCGAAGCCGGCTGGGCGGGCCTGCGCGCGGGCTGGCAGACCCAGCGCGCCGAACTGCAGCGCCTCGCCGATTCCGGCCTGACGATGGCCCCGGCCGAGAACTTCCGCGTCCACACCGCCACGATCGCCGGCTTGTTGCGCTGGCTGGGGGATCTCGGCGATGCATCCGGGCTCTCGCTCGATCCAGAACCTGCGAGCGCCAACCTGCTGGCCCCGCTGCTCGGCACCCTGCCCGAACTCAGCGAGCGGCTTGGCCAGCTGCGTGCCCGAGGCACCGCGCTGAGCGCGCGCCGCGAGCTTGCGCGCAGTGACGAGCATGCGGTGGTCGCGCTGCTCGCCGAGATTGGTCGTGCCGAATCCGCGCTGCTCGAGCGCCTGCGCCGCACCGCGGCCGCCAATGCCAATCTCGCCGGCAGCGTCGATGGCATGGGGCGCGAGATCTCGGAGGGCGTCGCACGGGTGCGCGAGGCCACCCGCCTTGAGCTCATCGACCAGCGCTTCGGGCTCAGCTCGGCGGCTTTCTTCGAGTTGGTCACCGCTGCGATCGATACCGCGGTACGCAACTTCGATCAGGTCCTCCGTCCCGAGGTCGGTCGCCTGCTCGAGGCCCGCCTGGACAGGCTGAGCCAGCGCCTGCAGACCCAGGTGGCGCTCTCCGTGATTGCGATGCTGCTCGCCGGATATCTCTTCATCGGCATCTACCTCGCCATCGTGCGCTCGGTGCGCGAACTCTCCGCAGGGGCGCAAGGCTTTGCCGCGGGCGACTATCGGAGCCGGGTGGTGTTCTCGGCGCGCGACGAGCTTGCCGAGGTGGCGCGCCAGTTCAACTCGATGGCCGACCACGTCGCCGGACTGATCCGCGACATCCAGGCCGGCGCCGCCCATGTCGGCAGCGCCGCCACCGAGATGTCGGCCTCGGCGCGTCGGGTCATGCAGGGCTCCGAGACCCAGAGCGACGCCGCTTCGGGCGTCGCTGCCGCGATCGAGGAGATGTCGCGCGGGGTCGATGGCATCGCCCACCACGCCTCGACTGCGCAGCAGCTCGCCGAGGATTCGGGGCGCCTGTCGCAGGAGGGCCGCGAGGTCATGGAGCAGTCGGTGGCGGAGATGGAGCGCATCGCCGAGGCGGTGGACCTGTCGAGCGAGGCGATCCGCGAGCTCGGCGAGAAGTCACGCCAGATCAACGCGATCGTCGATTCGATCCGCGATATCGCCGACCAGACCAACCTGCTCGCGCTCAACGCCGCGATCGAGGCGGCGCGCGCCGGCGAGACCGGGCGAGGCTTCGCGGTGGTGGCCGACGAGGTGCGCAAGCTCGCCGAGCGCACCTCGCTCGCCACGCGCGAGATCGGCGGCATGGTTGCGGCGATCCAGCACGGTACCGAGCGTGCGGTCGACACGATGCAGCAAGGCGTTCAGCGCGTGCGCGACGGCGTGGAGATGAGCAATCGAGCGGGCTCGTCGATGGCACAGATCAGCGCGGGCGCCGACCAGGTGCTGACCGCCGTGCGCGAAATCTCCACCGCCCTGCACGAGCAGAGCCTGGCAAGTAACGAGATCGCGCGCAACATCGAGCGTATCGCCGACATGACCGAGCACAACAGCGTCACCGTCCGCGAGACGGCGACGACCGCCGAGACACTCGAGCAGCTCGCCGGCACCCTGCGTGAGCAGGCCAGCCGTTTCCGCGTCTGATATCCCCGGGCGGACGGCCGGTACCTGGCGCTAGCGCCGGTGCCGGCGCTGCCGCCACTGGCGGATCAGCCACAGCCTCCAGCCCCAGCGTACCGCGAGATACGAGACGACCGACAGGCTCGCGGCGAGCACGATGAGGCCGACCACGAGCGGCTGGCCCAACTCGCCCGCCCAGGCGGCCAGGTCGGCCGCCCACCGCATCGGATCGAAGCCGGCGAACTCCGGCGGCGGGATGAAATCCACCTCGCCATCTCCCGAGACCAGGCTGCCGATCGCGAACGCCGCGAGGTAGAGCGGCACGATGGTCAGGGGGTTGCTGTACAGGGTCGTGATCAACGCGAGCGGAAGGTTGACCCGGAACAGCACGCAGAAAAGCGCCGCGCTCGGCATCTGGAAAGGGCCGGGCACCAGGCCGCAGAACATCCCCACCGCCACCGCTCCGGCTGCCGAATGCCGGTTCAGGTGCCACAGGCGCGGATGCAGGAGGGTGGACGCGAAGGGCCGCAGCCAGCGGTTCTCGCTGACGCTGCGGTGGTCGGGAAGGAGTCGCCTGAAGAGCTTGCGCATGATGCCGGTCCGGGTGCGCGAGTCTAGCAGGAGCCCAAGCCCGCCGTGTCGTCATGATCGCAGCCGGTCCGAGGAGGGCGAGGCAAGCCGCGATGGGTACCGACGTGCCTGGTGGAAATGCCTAAGGCATAATCGGCGCCATGCTCATCGTGGCTCCTGCCTTCCTTGCCGGAATCGTCGCGGTCCAGCGCTCGGCTGCGCTCGATGGCCTGGTGGCTGCGGCCGGGCTGGGGCTCGTCGTGGCGCTCGGCTTGCGGCTGGCGTCGAGGCGAGGGTGGGGGCAGGAGCGGCCGGCAGCGCGCTGGAGCGGCCTTGCCCTGGTCGCTCTGGCCGCGCTCGCCGCTGGTGTGGGCTGGGCGGCATGGCGGGCCGAGCTCCGGCTGGCCGACGAGCTCGCCGGCACGCTCGAGGGGGTGGAACTGCAGGTGCGGGGCAGGGTGGCCGGCCTGCCGCGGGCAAGCGGGCCGGGCTGGCGCTTCGAGTTCGAGATCGAGCCGGCTGTACCCGGGGTGCCGCGCAACGTGCAACTCGCCTGGCGCCCTGAACGCGCCGATCCGCGATCCGATGCCGGGGCGGCGCTCGCCATGCCTCGCCCGGGCGAGCGCTGGCAATTCACCGTGCGCCTGTGGCGGCCGCACGGCTTCGCCAACCCGTCCGGCTTCGACTACGAGGCCTGGTTGCTCGAACGCGGCGTACGTGCCACCGGCAGTGTTCGCGGACCGGGACAGTTGCTCGACGGCGGCGCTGAAACCCTGATGCAGCATGTCCACCGCCTACGCGCCACGGTACGCGAACGCATGCTCGCGGCCCTGCCCGAGGGCCGGCAGCGCGGACTACTGGTGGCACTCGCAGTGGGCGACCAGCAGGGTATCGAGGCCGCGCAATGGGAGGTCTTCCGGCGCACGGGGGTCGCCCACCTGGTATCGATCTCGGGCCTGCACGTGGCCCTGGTGGCGCTGTTCTGTGGCGGCCTCGCCGGGGCCGCGTGGCGCCGGCTGCCGGCGCTGGCGCTGCGTGTGCCCGTGCAGCGGACACGCGCGCTCGCCGGGCTGGGCGGAGCGACCGCCTATGCGCTGCTTGCCGGGATGGGCGTGCCGGTGCTGCGCGCGTGGTTGATGCTGCTGGTCGGTGCGCTGGTGCTGTTCGCCGGGCGACGCATCGCGCCCTCGCGCGTGCTGGCGATCGCGCTGCTGGTCGTGCTGGCCGTCGATCCCTGGGCGGTGCTGTCGGCGGGGTTCTGGTTGTCCTTTGGTGCGGTGGCTGTGATCCTCGCCGTGCTCGGCGGTCGGGTGGTGCCGCTGGCCGGCTGGCGCGGCGCGTTGCGGGTGCAGCTCGCGCTCAGCTTTGCGCTGGTGCCGCTTCTGCTCGCCCAATTCCAGTCCGTCCCGCTGCTCTCGCCACTCGCCAACCTGATCGCGGTCCCGCTGGTGAGCTTCATCGTCACCCCGCTGGTCCTGCTCGCGATTCCCTGGCCCGGACCCCTGCTGCTGCCAGCCGACCTTGCCGCGGGGCTGATGATGGATTTCCTGACCCCGCTCGCAGCGCTGGAGTTCGCGGTGATCGAGCGTGCCGCACCGCCGACCTGGCTGTTCGGTGGTGCGCTCGCCGCGGTCGCGATGCTGCTGCTGCCACGCGCCAGCCCCGGCCGGCTGGCGGCGCCTGCCCTGCTGGCCGGGCTGCTGTTCTGGCAGCCGGCCCGCCCGGAGGAGGGTGGGTTCCGCGTCTGGGTGCTGGACGTCGGCCAGGGGTTGGCGGTGCATGTGCAGACGCATGCCCACGACCTGCTCTACGACACGGGCCCGCCCTTCGGCAGCTCCAACGATGCGGGCGAGCGGGTGATCCTGCCGTGGCTGCGTGCGATTGGCGTGCGCAGGCTCGACCGGCTCGTGCTGTCCCACCCGGACTCCGACCATATCGGCGGCGCAGCTTCGCTGCTTGCGGCAATGCCGGCGGACTCCGTGCTCGCCGGGCAGGCACGGGATCTTCGCGAACGCGAGGACTGGTCGGTCCAGCTCGGGCAGGGCCGCGTGCCGGCGGACTGCGTGGGCGCGCCGGCGTGGACGCGCGACGGCGTGCTCTTCGAGATCCTGCATCCGTCGCCCGCGCGGGGGGCCAGCAGCGTGGCCCCCGACACCGGCGAGAACGCCCACGACAACGACGCGTCCTGTGTCCTGCGCGTCACGGGTGCCGCCGGTGCGCTGCTGCTTCCAGGCGACATCGGGGCCGCGGCCGAACAGGAGCTGATCCGCCGCCAGCCGCCCGCGGGCCTCTCCGCGGTGGTCGTGGTGAGCGCCCACCATGGGAGTCGCTCGTCGTCCTCGCCTGCCTTCGTCGATGCGACCTTGCCGGAACACGTGATCCATTCTGCCGGTAGCCGCAACAGCTTCGGTCATCCTCATCCCGACGTGTGGGCGCGCTGGTCCGGGGCTGGCGCACGCAACTGGCGCACCGATGCGCAGGGCGCGATCCTGGTCGAGTTCGCGGCCTCATCGGAGGAAGGCGTCCTGGTGAGCGCCGAGCGCGAGACGCGGGTGCGTTACTGGCACGGGCGCTGAGGGCTGCGGCGCGCATCTCCCGGAGCCGTCGCTTCGGGCTAGACTGCTTGCCACCCGCAAACCCCTCGGAGAACATGCAGCTCATGTCCCTGCTCGATTCGCTCAAGAAGCTCCTCGGTCCATCCGTGCCCGAGACCATAGCCGACCGCGGAGCGGCATCGCGCGAGCGCCCGCTTGCCGTGCAGCCGCGCGCACGGCGCGTGTTATGCAGCGGTCCGCACGGGCTGCACGACATGGCCTACATGGAGTGGGGCGAGCCGGACAATCCCCGCGTGCTGGTCTGTGTCCATGGCCTCACGCGCAATGGCCGCGATTTCGACGATCTCGCCCGGGCCCTCGCCGACGAGTACCGGGTGGTGTGCCCGGACGTGGTCGGGCGCGGGCGCAGCGACTGGCTGGCCGACAAGGCAGACTACGGTTTCCCGGTCTACGTGGCCGACATGGTCACCCTCATCGCCCGCCTCGACGTCGAAGAGGTGCATTGGGTGGGGACCTCGATGGGCGGCATCATCGGCATGCTGCTCGCCAGCCAGGCCGGCACGCCGATCACGCGTCTGGTGTTGAACGACGTCGGCCCGGTGATCACCGCAGCGTCGCTGTGCCGCATCGGCCAGTACGTCGGGCGGGCGCCGCGCTTCGCCGATGTGACCGCGGCCGAGGCCTACATCCGCGAGGTTGGCGCGCCCTTCGGTGCGCTCACCGACGCGCAGTGGCGCCACCTCACCGAATATTCGGTGCGTCGCATGGACGACGCCGAGGGCGGCTACGCGATGATCTACGACCCCGGGCTGGGCGAGGTCTTCCGGCTCAACCCGGTCCCGGTCGATATCGACCTGTGGCCGGTGTACGAAGCGATCCGCTGCCCGACGCTGGCGCTGCGCGGGGCCGATTCAGACCTGCTCGAGGCGAGCACGCTGGCGGCGATGGGCGTGCGCGGCCCGCGGGCGCGGACAGTGGAATTTTCCGGCGTCGGCCACGCGCCGATGCTGATGGACCCGGCGCAGATCGCAGTGGTGCGGGACTTTCTCCTCGCCGGCGCCTGAGCACGTGCGGACCGAGCGCGCGACGCGCTGTCGCGCACGCGTCTGCGCGTGCCGCGCACTACCAGCCCGGATTGAGCCGGCGTGCCTCGGCGATCTCGCTGCGGATGGCGCGGAAATGCTCCCAGCGCCGCGGGTGGATGGCGCCGGCCGCGAGCGCGCCGAGCAGCGCGCAGCCCGGCTCGCTGTCGTGGCGGCAGTCGCGGAAGCGACAGCGTCCGAGGTGTGGGCGCAACTCGATGAAGGTCTCGGCGAGGTCCTCGGCCGCGAGGTGGGCGAGCCCGAAGACCTGCAGGCCGGGGCTGTCGATCAGCCAGCCGCCGCCGGCCTCGTCCGCGGTCACCGGCAGGCGGTACAGGCGGGCGAAGGTCGTGGTGTGCTTGCCGGAGTCGAGCGCGTCCGAGATCTCGCGAGTGGCGGCCTGGGCCTCGGGCACGATGGCGTTGGTCAGGGTCGATTTGCCCATGCCCGACTGGCCCACGAAGATCGCCTGCAGTCCGGCCAAGCGGGCACGCAGCGCGTCCGCGCCCTGCAGCGCCGACACCTCGACGACCTCGTAGCCGAGCTTGCAGAAAGGCTCGAGTTGCCGGCGCGCGGCCTCGAGGCGCGCGGCGAGGTCCGCCTTGTTGAGCACGATCAGCGGCACGATGCCCTGGCTCTCGGCAGCGGCGATGCAGCGCGACACCAGCAGGTCGGAGAATCCCGGCTCGGTGGCGACCACGATCACCAAGTGGCTGAGGTTGGATGCGATCAGCTTCTCGCGGAACGCATCCGAGCGCCACAGCAGGTTGCGGCGTGGGTGCAGGGCCTCGATCACGCCTTGGCCGTCGCCGCCGGGTACGAGCTCGATCTCGTCGCCGCAGGCGTAGCTGCTCTTCTTTCCGCGCGGATAGCACTGCAATCGACCGCGCGCGGTGTCGACCTCGTAGTGACGGCCGAAGGCGGCCACCACCAGGCCGTCGATGCGGCCTTCGGCGATGGTGCCCGCGTGGGTGCGCTTGCGCATGCGGCTCACCGTTGCAGCGCCTGCAGGCGCGCGATGCGCAGCGCGGCGGGTGGATGCGAATCGTGGAAGCGCGAGTACAGCGGGTCGGGCGTCAGCGTCGAGGCATTGTCGCGGTAGAGCTTGACCAGCGCGCTCACCAGCTTGCCGGCGTCGGCCTGGCGGGCGGCGTAGGTGTCGGCCTCGAACTCGTGCTTGCGCGACCAGTGGCTCAGCACCGGCGCGAGCGGGAAGCTGAACACCGGCAGCACCAGCGTGAAGAGCGCGAGCGCACTCGCCAGGTCGGTGCTGTGCACGCCCAGCCCGGAGAAGAACCAGGGCTGCTGGGCGAGCCAGCCGAGCAGGGCGAGCACGCCGAGGCTGGCCGGGGCGAGCACCGCCAGCCGGCGAAGCAGGTGGCGGTGATGGAAGTGGCCGAGCTCGTGGGCGAGTACCGCCTCGACCTCGTCGGCGTCGAGCTTGTCGAGCAGGGTGTCGAAGAACACGATGCGCTTGGCTGCGCCCAGCCCGGTGAAGTAGGCGTTGCCGTGCGCCGAGCGGCGCGAGCCGTCCATCACGAACAGGCCCTTGGCGCGGAAGCCGCAGCGCGCGAGCAGGGCCTCGACCCGCGCCTTCAGTGCGGCGTCGGCGAGCGGGGTGAACTTGTTGAACAGCGGCGCGATGAAGGTCGGCCAGATCACCATGGCGAGCAGGTTGAAGCCGAGCCAGAAGGCCCACACCCAGGCCCACCACAGCTCGCCCATCGCCAGCGTCAGCCACAGCACCGCGGCGAGCAGCGGCAGTCCGATCAGTGCGGCGAGCGCGGCCTCGCGCGCGGTGTCGGCGAGGTAGAGGCGCGGCGTCATGCGGTTGAAGCCGAAGGCCTTCTCGATGCCGAAGGTTCGCAGCAGCGCGAAGGGCAGCTCGAACAGCCAGCCGAGCACGCCCAGGCTGGCGAGCAGCGCCACGCCGTGGCCGAGCCCGCCGGCGGGCAGTACGCCGGCCCAGGCGTCGTGCACCGCCTGCAGCCCGCCGCCGAGCGTGAGCACGAGCACGAAGACGGCGTTGGCCGCAGCGTGGATCGCGGACAAGCGTGCGCGAGCGAAGGTGTAGTCGGCCGCGCGCTGGTGCGAGTGCAGCGGGATCGAGTCGGCGAAGGGCGGCGGTACGGCGTCGCGGTTGCGGCGCACGTGATGGGCGTGGCGGTGCAGCAGGCCGAGACCGAGCACGGTGCCGGCGATCAGGAAGGCCAGGAACACCAGGGAGAAGGGCTGCAAGGCGAGCGGCGACAGCACGAGGGGGGCAGGATCGGTCATTGCGAAGCGCGGGCGGTGGAGGAAGGTGCGGCTGCGGGCGGGGGTGTCACCCTGCCGGCTTGCGGTGCGGCCCGTGACGGGCTGCCGCGATCGCTGCGCGCCGAAGCCGGCAGCGTACGCGATCTATGACACAATCGCGCCCTCGATTGTTTCGCAGGAAGGCCCTTAAAAGGGCGGACGGATTATGGCACAGGACCCGAAGACGCTGATATGGCTGGACATGGAGATGACCGGCCTCGAACCCGATCGTGACCGCATCATCGAGATTGCGATCGTGCTCACCGACGAAGCGCTCGAAGTGATCGCCGAGGCACCGGTGATCACCGTGCATCAGCCCGACAGTGTGCTCGACGGCATGGACGAGTGGAACCGCAACACTCACGGCAAGTCGGGGCTCACCGCCCGGGTACGCGCCTCGGCGGTGTCCGAGGCCGCGGCCGAGGCACAGGTGCTGGCTTTCCTGCGTGAGCACGTGCCCGCGCGCACCTCGCCGATGTGCGGCAACTCGGTCTGCCAGGATCGCCGCTTTCTGGCGCGCTGGATGCCCGAGCTCGAGGCCTGGTTCCACTACCGCAACCTCGATGTATCCACGCTCAAGGAGCTGGCGCGGCGCTGGCGTCCGGAGGTCTACGCGGGGGTGAAGAAGGCGGGCAGCCACACCGCGCTCGCCGACATCCACGAGTCGATCGCCGAGCTGCGCCACTACCGCGATCACTTCCTGCGCCTCGCCTGAGCGCAAGGGCGAGAGAATCGCCATGAGGATCGAACCCTCCGAGCGGGTGCGCGGCCTCGTTGCCTGGGCGCGCCGCCACCGGCGACTGCTGATCGTGCTCGTGTTGCTGTCCCTGTTCTTCAGCGTATTGGGCTATTTCACCAATCCGGTGTCGCTGCCGGGGATGTGCAAGATCTACGGTTGAGCGGGCCGGCCTGCTGCGCTCAGCGCCCGGCGCGGCGCAGCAGCCGGAAGGTTTCGGCGCGCTTTCCGGCGCCGCGGCGGTATTCCCACACGGTCTCCCATTCGGGCGCGAGGGCGGCGGCCTGTCCGCGGCGCTCGACGTGCACCAGCAGCAGCGCGCACGGGGTGGCGCCGGCGTCGATGGCGCGGGCGCGCAGGCCGGCGAAGTAGTCCATCGAGGTCTTCATCGCGTCGGGCAGCCCGGTCGTGGCGATGCACTCCTGCGCCTGCGCGCCGCGCTCGCCGCGTACCGCGATGTCGAGTGACTCAACCACCGCGCGGTAGCTGCGGCCATGGTCGAACCAGGGCATCAGCAGCACAACCGCCAGGCTCCACAGCATGACCAGGCCGATCGCCCAGTTCGCCGGCGCCCGTGCGGGTGAGCGCGGCAGCCGGGCCACGAGCAGGATCCACAGCGCGCTGATCGCGACGCCGGCGAGCATGCGCAGGTTCGCGTCGGGCGGCACGAAATCGGGGGCATTGCGGGCAACGTGGCGGGCCAGGCCGGTCGGCCAGCCGGCGATCTGGGCGCTCCACGCCAGCCAGACCAGGATGCCGAACACTGCCAGGCTCATCAGCGAGAACCAGTCGAGCGCGCTTGCCGCGCCGCGGCGCAGGCTGGCCACGCCGCCGCCGGCGAGCAGGGCGAGCGCGGGAACAAGCGGGATCAGTCGTGCCTGCGACAGGTCGTCGATCGCCACCAGCCAAGCGAGCACGAGGCCGGCACTCGCCAGAGGCAAAAGGATCGGCAGCACGCGCGGCTGGCGGCGGCTTCTCCACAGCGCCCACAGGGCCAGTGGCCATAGCGGCCACATGAACCACGCGCCGAGCTCGAGCAAGCGCGGCAGCTCGGCCGGGCGCAGCATCGGGCCGGTGATCCACTGCCACTCGTTGCGCAGCCACAAGCCAAGGAGTTCGGGCTGCTGCAGGTGGAGGGCCAGCGGCCACAACGCGGCGACCGTCAGCGCCACGCAGGCACCGAGCAGGAGAGCTCCACTCGCGCGCGGGCTGCGACAATCGGTGCTCAGCAGCATTGCCAGCGGCAGTAGCGGCGCGCTCATCCACAAACCGCCAAACCCTGCGGCGAGAAACGCCAGGCCGCTGCCCACGCCCGCCTTCAGTCCACCGGCGAGCGGACGTGTCGGCAACTCGGCGAGGCCCGACAGGGTCAGCGCGATCATCGCGAGGAGCGCGAGCAGAGGCTGTGTCTCGTGTGCATGGAGAACGAGGCCCAGCGTCCCGAGCGTGAGCAGCGCGGCGGGCGTGCGCGCCGGGCGGCCGTGGAGGGCTTCGGCCGCGCGCGCCAGCCACCAGATCGCCAGCGCAACGAAGAAGGCGCTCGCCAGGCGCGCACCGGCGTGTGCCGGCAGGTAGGATGCGGTGAGCGCGGAGAAGCCCGAGGCGATCCAGTAATAGAGCGGCGGGTGCTCCACCAGGGGCTCGCCTGCGAGCAGCGGAAACAGCCACGACTCGCCGCGCAGCATCGCCAGCACCGGCCCGAAGTGGCGCGCGTCGTCGCCCCGCCAGGGGTCGTGCGCGGTCAGTCCGACGAGCAGGTACAGACCGATCAGCACGGTCAGGCCGACCGTGCCATAGACGCGGCGCTGGAACAGGGTGGGCGTGGCGGGATCGCGGATCATTCGGGCATTGTGCTTCGGAGTGGCTGTGCGGACCAAGCGCGGCGGAGGGGGCAGGGCGGAGCGGGCGGGCGTCTGCCGGCGGCGGGCAACAAAAAAGGCAGCTTGCGCTGCCTTTCTCGGTGCCTTGCGGAATCCTGTCGCGACCGCCCGGAGCGGTGCGGATTCCGGCTGCGCTGCGGATCAGTTCGCGCGCTGGACGTTGCCGTACTTCTGGCGGAAGCGCTCGACGCGGCCGGCGGTGTCGACGATCTTCTGCTTGCCGGTGTAGAAGGGGTGGCAGGCCGAGCATACTTCGACGTGGTACTGGGGCTTGCCCAGGGTCGAGCGCGTCACGAAGGTATTGCCGCACGAGCAGGTGACGTTGACGTCGGCGTACTTGGGATGGATGTCCGCTTTCATGGTGATTTCCTGAATCTTGCGGGCGGAGGTTGTGACCGCCCTGTGTCGTAAAGGGCAGCATTATCCGCCAGCGGTCGGGCTCTGACAAGGAAAACCGTAGCGATCACGCCCGGTCGGAGCGGTTTTTCGGCCGCTGACCGGTACAATCGCGCGCCTGATCAACGACCGGGGAGGGCAACGCGTGCGCCTGCTGCTTGCGCCCATGGAGGGCGTGGCCGATTTCGTGCTGCGCGACGTGCTGACCGCGATCGGTGGCTATGACCTCGCGGTGTCGGAGTTCGTCCGCGTCTCCGGCACCCTGCTGCCGCGGCGCATGTTCGAGCGCATCTGCCCCGAGATCCTCACCGGCAGCCGCACCGCCGCGGGCACGCCGGTGGCCGTGCAGCTGCTCGGCAGCGATCCGGCACTGCTCGCCGAAAACGCCGCGCGCCTGGCTGCGCTGAGCCCGCACGGCATCGACCTCAACTTCGGCTGTCCGGCCAAGGTGGTCAATCGCCACGGCGGCGGCGCGATGCTGCTCGACCGCCCGCGCCTGCTGCACGACATCGCCGTCGCGGTACGCGCCGCCGTGCCCGCGGCGATCCCGGTCAGCGCAAAGATGCGCCTCGGCATCGCCGATCCTTCGCGCGCCCTCGACTGCGCGCATGCACTCGCCGACGGCGGTGCGCAGGCCATCGTGGTCCATGCCCGGACCCGCGAGCAGGGCTACCGCGCACCCGCGCACTGGGAGTGGGTGGCGCGCATCGGCGATGCGGTGCGCGTGCCGGTGACGGCCAACGGCGAGGTGTGGAGCGTGCGCGACTGGGGGCGCTGCCGCGAGGTCTCCGCAGCCGAGGACGTCATGATCGGCCGCGGTGCGGTGTCCGACCCCTGGCTCGCGCGCCGCATCCGCGGCGAGCTCGACCCCGAGCCGGACGAGCGCGACTGGATCGAGCTGCACCCGCACATCCTGCGCTACTGGGAGGGCGTGCAGGGGCGCGCCGCACCGGTGCACGCCTGCGGCCGGCTCAAGCTGTGGCTGGGCATGCTGCGGCGCACTTACCCCGCCGCGGGCAGGCTGCACGAGGCCGTGCGCCGCGTGGTCCACCCCGCGCGCATGAACGAGGAACTCCGCCGCCACGGCATCGGCGCGCTCGACCACCCGCCCCGCACCGCGCCGACGTGCCCCACGACGAATCCCGACCGATGAGACCGGCCCGATGAGCTACGCCAACTCCCGCATCCCGCAGAGCGCCCAGCAGGGTGTGCACGAGGCGCTCGCCGAGCGCGTTCGCAAGCATCTCGAGCATCCCTTCCGCAAGCCCTGCACCGATTACAACCGCGCCGCGCTCGCCGCGGCACTCGCCGGCCGGGACCGCGCCGCGCCGCTGATCCTCGACGCCGGCTGCGGCGTCGGCCACAGCACCATCCAGATCGCGCGCCAGTTTCCCGACCACTGGGTGATCGGCGTCGACCAGTCCGCCGACCGCCTCGCCCGCCGCAAGCCCTATCCCGAGGCGCTGTTGCCGAAGAACATGGTCTTCGTGCGCGCCGACCTGGTTGACTTCTGGCGCCTGCTCGACGAGGCCGGGCTGCGCCTGGCGCGCCACTACATCCTGTATCCCAACCCCTGGCCGAAGATCGGGCACCTCGGCCGGCGCTGGCATGCGCACCCGGTGTTTCCGTGGATTCCGCGCCTCGGCGGCGTGCTGGAATGCCGCAGCAACTGGAATGTCTACATCGAGGAATTCGCCTTCGCGCTCGGCTTCGCGCTCGGCCGCGAGGTCGCCTGGGAACGCTTCGAGGCCACCACGCCGCTGACCCCCTTCGAGCGCAAGTACCGCGACTCGGGGCAGCCGCTGTACCGGATCGGGCTGGATCTCGCGGCCGCGGGGTGATTCCGCAAGATCGTGCTTGCCCGGCGCGCCGCCTTGGGCCACCCTTGGCGCCGGTCACAGGAGATTGCCATGAACGGTATGGAAGAGAAGGGTGCGGACGCCTCCGCGCTGCGCACGATGAGCGACGAGGATTTCGAGGCGCTGGAAGAGATCCTGACCTCGGACATCGTTCCCGAGGACTGCATGGATCTCGAGATGCTCGACGGCTACCTCGCCGCTGTGATGATCTCGCCGAGGCCGATCGCGCCCGAACGCTGGATGCCCGGCGTGTGGTCGGCGCACGGCGACGAGGTGGGCTTCGGTTCGGGCAGCGGACTGCAGCGCGCGATCCGCCTGGTGAAGGCGTACCACAACGAGCTGCTGGTCACGCTCGGCCTGGACGATGAAGACGAGGCGTGCTGGGAGCCGTTCTGCTTCGCAGTCGCCGAGGGCGACGGACTCAAGCTCGGCGAGGCCTGGGTGGACGGGTTCGCGCAGGGACTGGATCTGTGGCCGGAAGGCTGGGAGGAGGGGCTGGACGCCGAGGCGGTCGAGGCCGTGCGCGAGACCCTCGACGAGGTGCTCGCGCCTTGGGGCGAGGAGGACGCCGCGAAGGCCGACGACGAGACCCGCCTGGGCTGGCTCGCCGATCTCGGCGAGGCGGTCAACGACATCTTCGCCCACTGGCGCGACCTCGGCCTGCCGGCCGCCGAGCCGCTGTCCGCCGAGGCCCCGCGCAAGCCCGCCAGCGGCGGCCCAGGCCGCAACGATCCCTGCCCCTGCGGCAGCGGCAAGAAGTACAAGAAGTGCTGCGGTGCCAACGGCGCCGAGGCGGAGGGCGGCGAGGCGGAGAGCTGAGCCCCTCCATCGCCCATGGAGGAGCGCCGGCAGGCGCGAATGCGGCGGTGGGCCGCGCCGGCCTCGTCGGTTGCCGGGTGGCCGTTTTCGCGGCTGGCGCCGCTCCTGCAGCGGGGCTTCGGTGGGGAACGTCCGGCGGCTCCGATGGCGGGCGGATTCGGGGGTGATGCGAGGCGATTCTCCGCTGCTGAAAATGTTTCGGGAAATGATTCTAGAGCGCTGAAAACAAAGCGCTTTATTTGGCTTTGCGGGGCGTTCAGGCGGCGTTAGAATGCGCTCCCCGCGGCCCTCGGCCGGTCTTCTGCGCGCTCCGTTCATGGACGACTTCAACCCCTGCCTCGACTGCGGCATCTGCTGCACGCACTTCCGCATTTCCTTCTATTGGGCCGAGGCGGACGATGCACCGGGGGGCTTCGTCCCGGTGGAGATGACCGAGAAACTGAACCACAACCTGCGTTGCATGAAGGGCAGCAACCAGGTGCCGAGGCGTTGCAGCGGCCTGACGGGCGAAGTGGGCCGAGAGGTGTCCTGTTCGATCTACGAGAACCGACCTACACCGTGCCGCGAGTTTCCCGTCTATTTCGAGGATGGAACGCCCAACCCGAAGTGCGACGAATTGCGGGCCACGATCGGCCTGCCGCCGCTGCCGCAGAGCCCGCTTCCGCGCGCGGCCTGAGCCTAGCTGCCACGCGGGCGGCAAACGGCGGCGAGTACCGCGAGCGGGCCGTGGCGGCGAAGTCCGTCGATCTGTGCGCGGTCGCGCACGAAGAGCGAGCCGGCCCAGGCGAGCGAGTTCAACGACACGTCGTCCCATTTCTCGCGTGAACGCGGCACCAGCAAGAGGGCGTTGCGGCTCACCAGCAGGTTGTAGGGGGGCATCGGATCGGCAGCGCACGCCAGGTCGAGCCGCGCGCAGGCGAGGCGGAAGGCCGTGTGCAGGGCCGCGCCGCTATCCTGTGGGCGCGACCACGTGGTGTCGTCCAGGCCCACGACTGCATGCGCCCATGGCAGCGAGGGATTGTCCACTGCCGCGCCAGCGCGCAGGGTGGGGAGGAAGTCCTCCAGTGCCGAGGCCTGCGCGGGAACCCACTGCAGGTGCTTGTGTGCCTGGCTCGCCCCGGCGATTCGACCGCCGTTGTAGAAGCCCAGGCCGCCGTGCGCCCCCACCACCGCGGCAAGCGCGTTGAAGTCGGCGCTATCGAGCGGGGTGCTCTGGTCCTCGAACTCGCGGGTGACGATCAGCAGGTGGCGGTCGATCACCGGAAACTTGTTCAGTACCACGAGGTGCTTGTCCCCGAGCGGCGCGACCGTGAGCGCCGGCTCCGGTGGCAGAAAGGGATTGAAGTCGGGCCGCCGGGCGGTGACGGTGTCGACCCGATCGCGATCCTTCAGCGCGAGCGAGGACACCCAGCGCACCGAGAAACGCAGCCCTTCCTGCTCCAGCCAGTCCTGTTCGGTACGGATCGGCTGCAGGGCCCCATCGGCGAGCGCCGCGACAATCACGCGGTCGGCGCGCTCGAGAAGGTCGGAGGCGTCCGGGATGGTGCTGTGCGGAAAAGCGGCGGCGGGCGTGCTGGTCATGGGCAGGCGTGCGGGAGACAATGACGCCATTTTGACACGGTGAACCGTGCGCGATGGCGCGGCGGGCAGGAGGATTCGTGATGGCGATCAGGTTTGAGGTGCGCGGGGAATACATCCAGCTCGACCAGTTGCTCAAGGCCGCGGGCCTGGTCGACTCGGGGGGGGCCGCGCATGCTGCGGTGGATGACGGCCTGGTGAGGGTGGACGGAAGGCCCGAGTCGCGCAAGCGCGCAAAGCTGCGCCCCGGGCAGCGAGTGTCCTTCGCCGGAGAGGCCATCGAGTTGGTCGCCGAGGGCGCAGAGTAGAAGGTTTGTGCAGGAGCGCCGCGAGGCACGAAGGGGCGACGACGGAGGCGCGGGCAACGTCGTTCTCCGCCCCAGGGCGCCTCAGGGTAACTGTGGCTGGCTTTTCTTGCGCCTGCGCTGCGCGAGCAGCTCCCAGATCCGCCCGCCGGGGAGGTCGCGGCCGGTGAGGATGTACTCCAGGGTGTGCTCGTTGGCGATGATCAGGTCGATGTCCTCGAGCGCGCGCCGGGTACCGGCGAAGAGCAGTTCGTCGCCGGGGCGGATCTTCTCGTCGGGGGCGGGCGTCATCACGTGGTCGTCGTCGTCGCGGTCGAGGTAGAGCACCTCGCAGTCGAGTGCCATCGAGCGGTCGGCGGGCGAGCGCAGCAGGCGCTCGAGCGTGATCGTCTCGCCGCGCATCAGGCGGCGATACAGCGCCGGCGCGCGCGACAGGTTGATGCGTTGGCTGCGGATCTGCGGCACCCTCCAGCCGAGCCGGTGGGTCAGGCGGTGAAGCAACTCGCCGCACCACTCCTCGTCGCGGCGGCGGATCTCGTCGAGGAAGGGCGCGAGCAGCGGCGTGCTCAGGATCGCGATGCATTCGTGCGCGATCACCCGGCTCGGCACCACGGTGATGTCCGACTCGAAGGCCTCGAAGAGGGCGCGATTGGATTCGTGGTTCTGGCGCAGGATCACGAAGAGCGCCTTGTTGAGCTCGCGCGCCGTCACCGCGATCGACAGATTGTCCACATCCGAGCTGGTGCCGCACACGATTCCTGTGGCCTCGAGCACGCCGGCCTCGTGCAGGGCGTCGGCGCCGGTGCCGTCGCCCTGCACCCAGCGGTGGATGCCGTCGGGCTTGGGGTCGATGTCGATGATGGTCACCGGCACCGCCTCGGAGTCCATCGCATCGACCAGCAGGCGGCCAAAGCGGCCATGGCCGCAGACGATCCAGTTGCCGCGCGGCGGATCGCGGCGCTGCTCGACGTGGCTGCCTGGAAGGCCGGTGAGCCAGCCGAAGAGCTGCGAGGCTTTCGGCGCGTGCAGCGAGAGCGCGAGTGTCTCGCTGAAGCGCTCGAAGGGGTTGAGGATGTGGCGGGTGCCGAAGGAGGCCATGTTGGCCGAGGTCGCAGTGCGCTCGGCCCGGCACAGCGCCGGCACGCGCGGGGCGAGCAGGCGCGCTGCGATCGCGATCGCGAGGTTGGTGGCGTCGTCGTTGGTGAGTGCGATCACGCCGATGCAGCTCGGGTGGGTCAGACCCGCGAACTTGAGCGTCTCGGGGTTGGCGGCGTCGGCGCACAGCGCGGGCACGTCGGCCGCATAGCTGTGCAGGTCGAGCTCGCCGAGCTTGTTCTCGTCCACCTCGATCACGACCACCCGCAGCCCCATGCGGTCGAGCGCGTCGCAGATCAGGCGACCGGTTTCGCCGTAGCCGCAGACCAGGTAGAAGGGCTCACGCAGGCGCCGCACGGCGCGCACGAAGCCCTGCATCGCGATCGCCTGGCGCAGGCTGCGGTCGGCGAGCAGGTTGAACACCGAACCCAGCGTGTATGCCCAGCCGATCACCGACAGGTAGATGCTGATGATCACCCACAGCCGCTGCTGGTCGGAGAAAGTGTAGGGGATCTCGCCGAAACCGATCGTGGTGGCGGTGTAGCTGATGAAGTAGAAGGCGTGGAAGAAGCTCAGGTAGCTGGTCTGCCCATCGACCACCGGGCCGGGGACCAGGGTGAGCCCGAGCACCGCGATCGCGAAAAGGGCGATGAGCAGGATCAGCGGCGCACGCATGCGCCGCAGGATCAGCAGGAAGATGCTGTGGTGGCGGGCTAGGGCCTGCTGCACGGCTCGGGCCTCGGTGGGCGGGGGGTCAGCGGCGCTGCATGATGGTCTCGGCGATGAGGATGATCACCGAGACCACGTTGGCGAAGAGCGCCCCGCCCGAGAGCGATACGACGCGCGCGGTCATCTCGGGGCTCATGCCGCCGCCGACGTGCGCGGCGTACCCCCACACCATCGCCGCCGCGATCAGCTGCAGGTCGGCCACCAGGCTGGTGGACAGATGCACGGCCCCGATCTGTGTGCGGTCGCCGAACTTGAGCACGGTGGCGATCAGGCTGACGACGAGTGCGGCGAAGAGTTCGTAGACGTCGTGGTGTGCCGGGTTCTCGATGTCGCCGACGAAAAAGCCGAAGTTCAGCGTGGCCGCCAGCACGATGAAGAATCCGAAGATGACTTTCTCGAGGTTCATGATCTTCCGTTGGATACGTGCGATGACGATGGGGCAATTATGCGCGCGCCACGGCTGCGGTGTCGCGCGGCGCGGGCGACGCGCCGGATCTCAGTCGTGGAGGTCGCCATCGAGGTAGTACCAGCGCCCGTCTTCCTTCACGAAGCGGCTGGTTTCGTGCAGGCGCTGCGCGCGTCCGCCGATGCGGCAGCGGGCGAGGAACTCGACCTCGGCGCGGTCGTCGGCGAGCGGGCGGTGGGCGCGCACGTCGAGGCCGATCCATTTGGGCGGCGGCTGCTCGTCGAGCGTGAGCTCTTGCGGACGGGTGGACGCATGCCAGCTCTCCAGCAGATAGGCCGTGTCGCGCAGCGTGAACGCGGTGTAGCGGGAGCGCATCAGCGCCTCGGCGGTCGGCGGCGGGCGTTCGCCCGACAGCGCCGGACCGCAGCAGGCACCGAAGGCGCGGCCGGAACCACAGGGGCAGGAGGTGGCGGGTTTCATGGGGCGGGAGTATAGCGAGCCGGACCGTGGCGCATGCAGGAGCGCTGGAAGGCGCGCATGTGGCGCGGTGCTCAGCGACCTCCCAGGATCTCGCGTAGCACGTAGGGCAGGATGCCGCCGTGGCGGTAGTACTCGATCTCGATCGGGGTGTCGATGCGGCACAGCAGGGGCACGGACTGCCTAGAGCCGTCGGCGCGCTCGATCTGCAGCGTGAGCTGCTGCTGCGGCGCAAGGCCGGCGGCGATGCCTTCCAGCGTGAAGCGCTCGCTCCCATCGAGGCCCAGCGCCTGCCAGCCGTCGTCGCCGATGAACTGCAGCGGCAGCACGCCCATGCCGACGAGGTTGGAGCGGTGGATGCGCTCGAAGCTCTTCGCTACCACGGCCTTCACTCCGAGCAGCGCGGTGCCCTTGGCCGCCCAGTCGCGCGAGGAGCCGGTGCCGTATTCCTCGCCCGCGAAGACGAGGGTCGGCACCTCGCGCGCCATCCAGGCGCTCGCCGCCTCGAACACCGTGGTCTGTTCGCCGTCGAGCAGGGTGTAACCGCCCTCGACGCGGCTGCCGTCGGGGTTTGGCGGCAGCATCAGGTTCCTCACGCGCACGTTGGCGAAGGTGCCGCGCACCATCACGTCGTGGTTGCCGCGGCGCGAGCCGTAGGAGTTGAAGTCCTCCTTCTCCACCCCCTGCTCGCGCAGCCAGCGCCCCGCCGGGCTGGTCTCGCGGAAGGAGCCTGCGGGCGAGATGTGGTCGGTGGTTACCGAGTCGCCGAGCAGCAGCAGGGCGTGTGCGTTGTGGATGTCGCGTGCCGGCGGTGGCGCCATCTCGAAGCCGTCGAAGAAGGGCGGGCAGGCGATGTAGGTGGAGGGCGGCCAGTCGTAGGCCTGCCCGGTGGGTGCGGGGATCGCGTTCCACAGGTCGTGGTCGCGGGTGAAGTCGGCGTACAGCCGGCGATAGGTGGCTGGGTCGGTGGCGAAGGGGAAGGCGGCGGCGATCTCGTCCGAACTCGGCCAGAGGTCGCGCAGGAACACCGGCTGGCCATCACTGCCGGTACCGAGCGGCTCGGTGGCGAGGTCGATGCTAACCCGCCCGGCGAGTGCGAAGGCCACCACCAGCGGTGGCGAGGCGAGGTAATTGGCGCGGACGTTGGGGTGGATGCGAGCCTCGAAGTTGCGGTTGCCCGACAGCACCGCGGCCACCACCAGATCGTGCTCGGCGATCGCCGCATTGAACTCGGGCGCTAGGTCGCCGGCGTTGCCGATGCAGGTGGTGCAGCCGTAGCCGGCGAGTGCGAAGCCGAGCGTGGCGAGCGGCTCGAGCAGGCCGGCCTTGCCGAGGTAGTCGGTGACCACCCGCGAGCCGGGCGCGAGCGAAGTCTTGATATGCGGCTTCACGCGCAGGCCGCGCGCGACCGCCTTCTGCGCCAGCAGGCCGGCAGCGATCATCACCGCCGGGTTGCTGGTGTTGGTGCACGAGGTGATGGCGGCGATGAGCACGTCGCCGTGGCCGAGGTCCACATCCTCGCGCGCGGTGGCGAAGCGGTCGTCGAGCTGGCCGGCCTCGCGGCCGAAGCCGTTCTCGGACACCGGCGCGGAGAACAGGTGCTCGAACGCGTTGCGCATGGCGGGCAGGCGGATACGGTCCTGCGGGCGCTTGGGGCCGGCGAGCGCAGGCTCGATGCTGGCGAGATCGAGCACCAGGCTGCGTGTGTAGTCGATCTCTCCAGCGCGCGGCACGCCGAACAGGCCCTGGGCGCGGAAGTAGTCTTCCATGAGCGCGCACTCCGCCTCGTCGCGACCGGTGGCGCGCATGTAGTCGATGGTCTTCGCGTCCACCGGGAAGAAACCCATCGTAGCGCCGTACTCGGGCGCCATGTTGGCGATGGTGGCGCGGTCGGTGACCGACAGGCCGGCCGCGCCCTCGCCGAAGAACTCGACGAACTTGCCCACCACCTTCTCGCGGCGCAGCATCTCGGTGACGGCGAGCACCAGGTCGGTGGCGGTGGTGCCGGCGGGCAGGTTGCCGCGCAGCTCCACGCCGATCACGTCGGGTGTGAGGAAGTACACCGGCTGGCCGAGCATCGCCGCCTCGGCCTCGATGCCGCCTACGCCCCAGCCCACCACGCCGACGCCGTTGATCATGGTGGTGTGCGAGTCGGTGCCCACCAGCGTGTCGGGGAAGCACAGGCCGTCGCGCGTGCGCACGCCGCGAAAGAGGTATTCGAGGTTGACCTGGTGCACGATGCCGATGCCCGGCGGCACGACGCGGAAGGTGTCGAAAGCCTGCATGCCCCATTTCATGAACTGGTAGCGCTCGCGGTTGCGCTCGAACTCGATCTCCATGTTGCGGCGCAGTGCATCGGGCGTGCCGTAGTGGTCCACCTGCACCGAGTGGTCGACGACGAGGTCGACCGGCACCAGCGGTTCGATGAGCTTGGCCTCGCGGCCCTGCGCGACGGCCACGCTGCGCATCGCGGCGAGGTCGGCGAGTAGCGGCACGCCGGTGAAGTCCTGCAGCACCACGCGCGCGACCACGAAGGGGATCTCGGCGGTGCGCGGTGCGTCCGGTTGCCAGCCGGCGAGTTCGCGCACGTGGTCGGCGGTCACCTTCTCGCCGTCGCAGTGGCGCAGCACGGCCTCGAGCACGATGCGGATCGACACCGGCAGGCGCGAGATGCGGCCCACTCCGGCCTCCTCCAGCACCGGCAGCGAGTGGTAGGAAAGGCGGCCGCCGGACGAGGGCAGGGGGCGGAGCGTATCGAATGGGGTGGCGGACATCGCGGGTCTCCTGTTTGTGTTGGGGCCAATACACAGGATAGCCGGCGGACGAGGAAGTTCCTGTTGGACTCGCTTGCATGCGGCTGCAGGAGCGGCGGAAGCCACGGACAGGGGCGCCCGACGAACGAGCGTGTGCCCATTCCCGCCGCCGTTTTCGCGGCTTGCGCCGCTCCTACAGACGCCGGCGTACGTGCTGGGCCCGTGTAGGAGCGGCGCAAGCCGCGAACACGCGGCCGGGCAACCGACGCGGGCGGGGCGATCGACGCTGCATTCGCGCCCGCCGGCATTCCTGCACGAGGCCATGGAAGGAGCAGGAATCCGGTGCGCGGGGATATCCCCCGTGGCGTGACGAAGGCGTAGAATTAGTCGGCTCGAATGTCGGGCGACGAGCCTCGGTGCTGCACTGCACCGCAAGTCTTATAAAAGACATATAATCTCGCCCGATCCGGTGGGGCCGACCCGTCCGGAGTCCCGATCACCGTCACATAGTGAGGAAGTCGCCGTGCTTGAAGCCTACCGTGCCCATGTCGCCGAACGTGCCGCCCTCGGCATCCCGCCGCTGCCGCTCTCCAAGCAGCAGGCCGCCGAACTCGTCGAGCTGCTGAAGAACCCTCCCGCCGGCGAGGAAGCCTTCCTCGTCGAGCTGCTCACCTACCGCGTCCCCGCCGGCGTTGACGACGCCGCCAAGGTCAAGGCCGAGTTCCTGGCCAAGGTCGCCAAGGGCGAGGAAGCCTGTGGCCTGGTGTCGCGCGCCAAGGCCACCGAGTTGCTAGGCACCATGCTGGGCGGCTTCAACATCAAGCCGATGATCGACCTCCTCGGCGATGCCGAAGTGGGCGCGGTCGCCGCCGAGGGTCTCAAGAAGACCCTGCTGATGTTCGACTACTTCCACGACGTCAAGGAGCTGGCCGCCGCCGGCAACGCCAACGCCAAGGCCGTCATGCAGTCGTGGGCCGACGCCGAGTGGTTCACCAGCCGCCCGGAAGTCCCGGCCTCGCAAAAGCTCACCGTGTTCAAGGTCACCGGCGAGACCAATACCGACGACCTGTCGCCCGCGCCCGACGCCTGGTCGCGCCCCGACATCCCGCTGCACGCGCTGGCCATGCTGAAGAACCCGCGTCCGGGCATCACCCCGGAAGAAGCCGGGGTGCGTGGCCCGGTCAAGTTCCTCGAAGACCTGCGTGCCAAGGGCAACCTGGTCGCCTACGTTGGCGACGTGGTCGGCACCGGCTCCTCGCGCAAGTCCGCCACCAACTCGGTGCTGTGGTTCACCGGCGAGGACATCCCCTTCGTCCCGAACAAGCGCTTCGGCGGCGTGTGCCTGGGCTCGAAGATCGCCCCGATCTTCTTCAACACCATGGAAGACGCCGGCGCGCTGCCGATCGAGATCGACGCCGGCCAGATGGACATGGGCGACGAGATCGAGCTCAAGGTCGACGCCCAGTCGGGCAAGGTCACCGCGCTCAAGAACGGCGCCGTGATCTCCGAGTCGCAGCTCAAGACCCTGGTGATCCTCGACGAAGTGCGCGCGGGTGGCCGCATCCCGCTGATCATCGGTCGCGGCCTCACCTCGAAGGCGCGCGAGGCCCTCGGCCTGCCCCCCTCGACGCTGTTCCGACTGCCTCAGGCCCCCGCCGATTCCGGCAAGGGCTTCAGCCTGGCGCAGAAGATGGTCGGCCGCGCCTGCGGCATGCCCGAAGGCCAGGGCATCCGCCCGGGCACCTACTGCGAACCCAAGATGACCACCGTCGGCAGCCAGGACACCACCGGCCCGATGACCCGCGACGAGCTCAAGGACCTCGCCTGCCTCGGCTTCTCCGCCGACCTGGTGATGCAGTCCTTCTGCCACACCGCGGCCTATCCGAAGCTGGTCGACGTCAAGATGCACCGCGAGCTGCCGAGCTTCATCAGCACCCGCGGCGGCGTGTCGCTGCGCCCGGGCGACGGCGTGATCCACTCCTGGCTCAACCGCCTGCTGCTGCCCGACACCGTCGGCACCGGCGGCGACAGCCACACCCGCTTCCCGATCGGCATCTCCTTCCCGGCCGGCTCCGGCCTGGTGGCGTTTGCCGCGGCCACCGGCGTCATGCCGCTCGACATGCCGGAATCGGTGCTGGTGCGCTTCAAGGGCAAGATGCAGCCGGGCGTCACCCTGCGTGACCTGGTCAACGCCATCCCGCTGTACGCCATCCGCCAGGGCCTGCTGACCGTCGAGAAGAAGGGCAAGAAGAACGTCTTCTCCGGCCGCATCCTCGAGATCGAAGGCCTGCCGGACCTGAAGGTCGAACAGGCCTTCGAGCTCACCGACGCCTCGGCCGAGCGCTCCGCCGCCGGTTGCACGGTCCACCTCAACAAGGCGCCGATCGTCGAGTACATGAACTCGAACATCACCCTGATGAAGTGGATGATCGCCAACGGCTACCAGGACGCCCGTACCCTCAAGCGCCGCATCAAGGCCATGGAAGACTGGATCGCCAACGGCACGCTGCTGTCGGGCGACGCCGACGCCGACTACGCCGCGGTGATCGAGATCGACCTGGCCGACATCAAGGAGCCGATCGTCGCCTGCCCGAACGACCCGGACGACGTCAAGCTGCTGTCGGAAGTTGCCGGCGACAAGATCGACGAAGTCTTCATCGGCTCGTGCATGACCAACATCGGCCACTTCCGCGCCGCCGGCAAGGTGCTGGACGGCAAGTCCGACATCCCGACCCGCCTGTGGATCGCCCCGCCCACCAAGATGGACGCGATGATCCTCAACGAGGAAGGCTACTACGGCGTGCTCGGCAAGTCCGGCGCCCGCATGGAGATGCCGGGCTGCTCGCTGTGCATGGGCAACCAGGCGCAGATCCGCAAGGGCAGCACCGCGATGTCGACCTCGACGCGCAACTTCCCCAACCGCCTCGGCATCGACACCCGCGTCTATCTGGGTTCGGCCGAGCTGGCCGCGGTGTGCGCGCTGATGGGCAAGATCCCGTCGGTCGAGGAATACATGGCGCAGGTGGAAGTGGTGAACAAGAAGGCCGCCGACATCTACCGCTACATGAACTTCGACCAGATCGAGGAATTCCGCTCGGTCGCGGATACGGTGGAAGTTTGAGTCGGTAGCTAGCTGAAGCGCCGGGACGGCCGGGAGGCTGTCCTGGTGGAAAGGCCCCTCGTCAGCGATGGCGGGGGGCTTTGCTCTATGTGGGGCGGATGATCCTGGGTCTCTCTCGCCCCATCACCCGCAGGGGCGAGCAAACGGGCGCAAGACCCGTGGCGGCAACTTTCCGTGGTCGTGGGCTTGCCCGCGTATCGACTGCTCGCCACCGCCGCGTTCGACGTACTGCGGTAGAGTTCGACATGAATCACGATCCTGGCGTACGCACGATGAATCCCGCGCGCATCATCCGAAACGGCGCGGGCGAGGGCCTTCTGCTCGAACATGACACTGCCTGACGGCCTCTACGACCAACTCCTCACCGACGCCCTCCGCGATGCCGTCACCCGCGCGAACGACACGCACGCCCACAGCCTCCAGCCCCTCGCCGTCGAAGATGCCCCCGAGCGCCTCGCAGACGCGCTCGCAGCCCAACTCTCCCGCATCCTCGACGACCTGCACGGCGACGGCGCCGAGAAGCTCCGGCAGCAGCTCGACCTCGTCAACTTCCTCCTGGTCAGCCTGAAGCAGCGCCTCGGCAAACACGCAGGCGACGCGGAGACGCTTTCCGTTCCGCCCCAGATTCTGCAGGCCATCCACCAGCGCTCGCCCAAGCCGGCGATCCCGGAAACCGGCCTGGCCTTCCCCTGGCTCTTCACCGCGGGCAAGGGCTCGCCCTCGCTGCTGACCGAGTTGCGCCGTGAGCTGGCGGCCTGCGAACAGGTGGACATCCTGGTGAGCTTCATCACCCATTCCGGCGTGCGCAAGCTGCTCGACATCCTGCAATCGATCACTGCGGTCGGGTCGGATGGCGAGCCGCGCACGCGCCTGCGCGTACTCACCACCACCTATACCGGCGCCACCGAGATCCGCGCGCTGGACGAACTCGCGCGGCTGCCGGGCTGCGAGATCCGCGTGTCGCTGGATGGCCGCCGCACCCGGCTGCATGCCAAGGCCTGGCTGTTCCGCCGCCGCACCGGCTTCGGCTCCGCCTACGTGGGTAGCGCCAACCTGTCGGGCGCGGCCTTGATGGGCGGGCTGGAATGGACGGTGAAGTTCACCGAGCGCGGCCAGCGCGATTTGTTCGAGCGTGCCAGCGCGCATTTCGAGACGCTGTGGGAAGACAGTGAGTTCCAGGGCTACGACCCCGCCAACCCTGCACATCGCAAGGCGCTGGGCGAGGCGCTCAAGCGCGAGTCTGGCGACGAGCTGATCGCGCGCCCGACCTATTTCGACCTCGAGCCCAAGGCCTATCAGCAGGAGATGCTCGACCAACTGCAGCTCGAGCGCGATCACGGCCGCTGGCGCAACCTGGTCGTCGCCGCGACCGGCACCGGCAAGACGGTGGTGGCGGCCTTCGACTACAAGCGGCTCTGCCAGCAGGCCGGCGGGCGGCCGCGGCTGCTGTTCGTGGCGCACCGCGAGGAGATCCTCAAGCAGGCGCTGCGCATCTATCGCGAGGTGCTGCGCGACCACGCCTTTGGCGAGGTGCTGGTTGGCGGCGCGCAGCCCGAGGGCTTCGAGCATCTGTTCGCCACCATCGACAGCGTGTCCGCCCGCGAGCTGGTGTCGCGCTGCGGTGCGGATTACTGGCACACCGTGGTGATCGACGAGTGCCATCGCCTGGCGGCGGATCGCTTCGATGCCTTTGTGAGCGCGGTGCGGCCGCGCGTGCTGCTCGGCCTGACGGCGACGCCGGAGCGCAGCGATGGCAAGCCGATCCTGGGCTACTTCGACAATCGGCCCGATGGCGCGCCGGCGGTGGAGCTTCGACTGTGGCACGCGCTCGACCAGCAGTTGCTGTGCCCCTTCGAGTATTACGCTTGCGACGACGAGACGGACTTTTCCGCCGTGCCGTGGCAGCAGGCGGGGGAGGTGGCGGCGCTCGAGAAGCTGGTCACGGGGAACGATGTCCGCGCGCGGCTGGTGCTCGACGAGTGGCGGCGCCTGGCGGGCGATCCGGCGCGCGGGCGCGCGCTGGTGTTCTGCGTCTCGGTGGCGCACGCGCAGGACATGACGGCGCGGCTGAACCGGGCCGGCATCAAGGCGCTGTGCGTGCTGGGCGACACGCCGACCGACGAGCGCCGACGCGCGCCCGAGCTGCTCGCACGGGGCGAGGTCGGCGCGCTGGTGACCTGCGACCTGTACAACGAGGGCGTCGACCTGCCGCTCGTCGATACGCTGCTGCTGCTGCGTCCGACGCAGAGCCCGGTGCTCTTCCAGCAGCAGATCGGCCGCGGCCTGCGTCTGGCCAAGGGCAAGGAGAGCTGCCTGATCCTGGATTTCGTCGGCCGGCACCGCGAGGAGTTCCGCTTCGATCGCCTGCTGTCGACCCTCACCGGGCTGTCGCGCGCGCAGTTGATCGAGGCGGTGGACAAGGGCTTCGGCCTGCTGCCGCCGGGTTGCCACATCCACCTGCAGCGCCAGACCCGCGAGCAGGTGCTGCGCAGCCTGCGCAAGTTGGTGCAGCAGAACTGGCGGCGGTTGCGTACGGAGCTGCAGGCTTATGCCACCTTGCGTGGACGGGGCGACATCCGGCTCGCCAGCTTCCTCGCCGAGCAGGCGATCGAGCTCGACGACCTCTATCGCAGCAGCGGCCGCTCGGGCTGGACCAACCTCAAGCGTGACGCGGGGCTGCTGAGCACGCCGTCCGGCAGCGAGGACGATTACTACGGTCGGCGGTTTGGCGATCTGCTGCACGTCGACGACCCGGCGCGGACCGATCTGCTGTGCGCGCTGCGCGAGCCGGGCGCGGTCTACCGGGTGCGGGACGAGCGCGATCGGCGCTTACTGCAGATGCTCGCCTACCAGGTCGATGCGCAGCAGCATCAGAAGGGGAGCGGCGAGGAGTTCCTGCAGCGGCTGCAGCATCACCCCGAGCATGCGGCGGAGCTCGCCGAGTTGAGCGAGGTCTTGCAGGCGCGCAGCAGCTTGCGGGCGCAGCCGGTGCCGGGGCTGGAGGACGTGCCGCTCTGCCTGCACGCGGCGTACGGCATCCGCGAGATCCTGAGCGCGCTCGGCTGGCTGAGTCCGAGCCGGCGCACGCCCTTCCAGGCCGGCGTGCTCGCGCTGCACGAGCGCAAGGTCGAGCTGCTGTTCGTGACCTTGGACAAACGCGAGGGGTATCACGAGCGCATCGCGTATCGGGATTACGCGATCAGTCCGGAGCTGTTTCACTGGCAGTCGCAGAACACGGCGGGGCCGCAGACGCCGGCAGGGCGGCGGTACCTGGAGAGTCCAGGCAATGGCTGGCGCTTTCAGCTCTTCGTTCGTGCAGCAAAAGGAACGCCGTATCGCGCCTGCGGACCGGTGACGCTGGAGCGGGCAGAGTGCGCGAAGCCGATGGGCATCCACTGGCGGCTGGGCGTGCCTTTGCCGGGGCGGCTGTTCCGGGAGTTCAGCATCCTGCGTGGCGATTGAGCTGCAAACCGCGTGTTTCGTAAAAGGCGTGAGCCGTGCGATCGGCGATAATCTCCCCATGAACCCGCGCCGCCTCCCTTCCCGTATCGTCTGCCTGACCACCGAGACCGTCGAGGTCCTCTACGCCCTGGGCGAGGAGGACCGCATCGCCGGCATCAGTGGCTACACCGTGGTCCCTCCGCGCGCACGCAAGGAGAAGCCGAAGGTGTTCGCCTTCTCGAGCGGCGACCTCGAGAAGATCCTCGCAGTCGGGCCGGACCTGGTGCTGGGGTTCTCCGATATGCAGGCGGACGTGGCGCGCGAGCTGATCAAGGCGGGCGTGGCGGTGCATGTGTTCAACCAGCGCAGCGTCGAGGGCATCCTGGCGATGATCGAGACGGTGGGCCGGCTGGTGGGGGCGGAGGCGCGTGCGTTGGCCCTGGTGGCCGAGCTCGAGGCGACGATGGACACGGTGCGCGCGCGAGCGGCGGCGCTGCCGCGGCGGCCGCGGGTGTATTTCGAGGAGTGGGACGAGCCGCCGATCAGCGCGGTGGGCTGGGTGTCGGAGCTGATCGGGATCGCCGGCGGCGAGGATGTCTTCGCCGAGCGCGCGCGCCACCCGGGCGCGGCGCAGCGCATCCTGGCCGATCCGATGGAGGCGGCGCGGGCTGCGCCCGACATCGTCGTGGGGTCGTGGTGCGGCAAGCGTTTCCGCCCCGAGCGCGTGGCCGCGCGCACGGGCTGGGAGGCGGTACCGGCGGTGCGCGACGGCGAGCTGCACGAGGTGAAATCGGCGCTGATCCTCGCACCCGGTCCGGTAGCGATCCGCGAGGGCCTGCCCGCGCTTGCCGAGATCATCGCGCGCTGGGCGGCGCAGACGAGCGACTGAGGCGACGCCGGCGAACGACGCATCCTGCCGTCCATGCACGTCCGTGGCAGGTGGACGGCTTGCCCGGCGTCGGTGCGGCGGATGGTCTCGCTTCATCGAGTCCGATCGACCAGACAACGCCTCCAGGATGAGTCCTTCCGGCCGCAGTGAAGCCCCGCAGCGCGTCGACGACATCGCGCGATCCCGATCGCGGCCGCTACCTGATCCTCGCGGCGAGTCTGCGCATGCAGAGCCTTGTGAAGGGGGACGCCGTGGAGCTGGGACACGCTGGCCAGACACGCATCCACGTGCCGCATGCGCTGCTCGGCTCGGGCAGTCTTCACTCAGCGCGACGGCGGGGCGCTGTCTAGACTGAAAGTGAGAGATCACCGCCAAGGGAGTGCGTCATGAACACCATCCTGCCCAATGCTTCCACCCTCGCAGGCGCTTCGTTTCCGCCCGCCGATGCGGCACGGCAAGACAGCGTGGCCGGGTCGCGCCTGCAGCGCCAGGGAGCGGCCACCGAGTCCGAGCTGCGCAAGGAGCTGAATGTAGGCATCCTGCAGGCCTCGATGCAGGTTTCGATCCGCTCGGGCGACCAGTCGCAGGCGCTGCTCTTCCGCTCCGCGATCGAGGGAATCAACGAGGCGCTCGCACCGACGCTGGGTCCGGATGCCATCCAGAACGCGATGGGTCAGGACAACACCGCCGAAGCGACCGCGGGGCGCATCGTGTCGATGTCGACCGGATTCTTCGAGGCCTACGCCGCCCGCCGTCCCGATGACGATCCGGAAACCGTGCTGCGCGATTTCATCGACGTGATCCGTGGCGGCTTCGAGAAGGGCTTCGGCGAGGCGCGGGAGATCCTCGACGGGCTGGGGGTTTTCGCCGGTGCGGTCGAGACCGACGTGATGAAGACGCGCGAGCTCGTGCTGCAGGGTTACGACCGCTTCCTGCAGGATCGCCTGCCCGGTTCTGCTCAGGCAGTGTGATGGATGTGCGTCACCGGGAGCGGGGGCAGATCATGCCGCTGAGGGAGTTCGATCTCGCGGCTCATGCGAAGCGGATGAATGATCTGGCGGAATCGAGGTTCTGGATCGAGTCGGGGTGATTGCTGCTACCTGCTCGGCTCGCGCCGGGGCCCATGGCATCGCGATCGCAGGATTGAACGGGTGTCGTTGACAGTGCGGAATTCTGCGCGCTATATAATCGCGAGTTCCGCAGGTCATGTCGCAACCCGTGGTGCATTCCGATCATTCCAAAGCCACGGTTCCACCCATTGCAGTTCAAAACCGGAGGGGGTCAAGTGAATAAACAGGAACTGGTTGCAAGCATCGCGGAGAAGGCTGGCATGACCAAGGCAGATGCGGCGCGCGCATTGGACGCGACCGTCGCCGCGGTGACCGAGGCTCTCCGTCAGAATGAAACGGTCACTCTGGTCGGCTTTGGCTCCTTCTACGTGGGCGAGCGCGCCGCGCGCACCGGCCGCAACCCGCGCACCGGGAAGAACATCAAGATCAAGGCGGCCAAGGTTCCAAAATTCCGTGCTGGCAAAGGACTGAAGGATTCAGTAAACTAGCGGACTTTGCTGCTCCGGCATCCGCGCCGGGGAAAGCGCGGGTGCTTAGCTCAGTCGGTAGAGCGTCGCCCTTACAAGGCGAATGTCGGCGGTTCGACCCCGTCAGCACCCACCACCGAATACGTTGATTCCTCAGCGAAACGAAAGGCCCGGACAGCGCTCCGGGCCTTTTTTCATCGGGCGGCGGAAATCCTGGGTGCTCGGGGGCTGCGTCACCGTGGCATTCGCGCCTGTCGGCGCTCGTGCGCAACGACTGGCCCGATGCAGGAGCGGCGGAAGCCGCGAAGCGGGCGCGGATGGGGCGGTGACGTACCTTCCAATTCGTCGACCGACGCCAGACCGCGCGACCCTCCTTGCAACAACCCGTTTCGTTGCTTGCCCGGCGATCCGGTCTAAAATATCAATGTTTGATGTAAATGCGGGGCGGCATCCAGGTGGTCGCGGCAAGTGTTTACCGAACAGGGCGATCCGGTCGCATTGCGGATGCCTTTCGCCCTGGCAACGCCGATCCCCGATCTGGCGGGGGCATCATCACCTGTTCGCCCATCCTCGTTGCCTGTCACTGCCGGAGCTCGCCGATGTCCCTCTCCCGACTGTTCTCGCTGCCCGCTGCCTTGTCTGCGGGGCCGCGCGAGAGGGTGCTGGGGACGCTGGGGGTTGCGGTAGGGCTGGGGTGTACCGAGTGGATCGGCTACCTGGCGCTAGGCGGGCAGCTGCCCTGGTTCATCATCCCGATGGGGGCTTCGGCGGTGCTGCTGTTCTGCGTCCCGGCGAGTCCGCTCGCGCAGCCTTGGCCGAGCCTGGCCGGCAATCTCGTGTCGGCGTTCATCGGGGTGGGCTGCTATCGGTGGCTGGGCGAGACCGGAGCGGCGGTCGCGCTCGCCGGCTGCCTGGCGGTGGGAGCGATGTTCGCGTTGCGCTGCCTGCATCCACCAGGCGGGGCGGTGGCGCTGACGGCGGTGCTGGGCGGCCCGTTGGTGCATGAACTCGGCTACGGGTTCGCGTTGATGCCGGTGCTCGCCAACACGGTGGCGATGCTGGTGATCGCATTCCTGTTCAACAACCTGGTCGGCCGACGCTATCCACATCTGGCACCGACGCGCCCTCAGCCGCACGACACGGTCGATCCGCTGCCGAGCAAGCGTGTCGGCTTTCGCGCGGAAGACCTCGACGCGGCGCTGGCCTCGTTCGGCGAGGTGCTCGACGTCGACCGCGACGACCTGGAGGAGATCATGGTGCGCGCGCAGATGAATGCGCGCCGGCGCACCTGGGGCGCGCTGCGTTGCGCCGACATCATGTCGCGCGACGTGGTGAGCGTGGGCCCGCAGGCATCGGTGGACGAGGCCTGGGCGCTGCTCGCGCACCATCGTATCAAGGCCTTGCCGGTGGTCGAGGAGGGCGGCCGGCTGGTCGGCATCGTGTCGGTGCCGGACTTCTTCATCGATCGCCACAACCCCGAGCCGCAGCCCGTGCCACGCATGAGCGCCGCCCGCGTGGTCGCCGAGATCATGAGTCCGCGCGTGCGCAGCGCCCGCCCCGGGCAGTCGCTTGCCGACCTGGTCGGGGCGTTCTCGGACGGCGGCCTGCATCACCTGCCGGTGGCCGACGAGGACGGCAGGCTGGTCGGCATGATCACCCAGTCGGACGTCGTGGCGGCGCTCTTCGCCGGCGAGCGCGCCGGCTAGGGGGCTGGAGCGGTCCCGGATGTGCCGCAGCGCGAAGGAGTAGCATTGCAGATGGATAGCCGTCACAAGGGAGAACGAGCCATGAACGATCGAACGAATGCCGCGAGCGGCGAGACTCGCGTCGAGAAGCTCAAGGGGATGCTCGGATTCCAGCAGCAGGCGATCGTGAGCCGCATGCTGGTGAAGAACGCCGCCGGCAGCGTCACGTTGTTCGCCTTCGACAAGGGGGAGGGACTCAGCGAGCACACCGCGCCCTTCGATGCGCTGCTGATCGGCGTGGAGGGCGAGGCGGAGGTGCGCGTTGGCGCCGACATCCACGTGCTGGGCGAGGGCGAGACCTTGCTCATCCCTGCAGGGGCGCCGCATGCGGTGGCGCCGCAATCGCAGTTCAAGATGCTGCTGGTGATGCTCAAGGGCGAGCGCAAGGCCTGAGCAAGGAAGTCGGCACTTGCCGGGCGTCCCCGCGCGGACCTGAGCGTGCAGGCTCCCCGGGAACGATATTGGAGAGCGTGGTCATGGCGAAGAAGTTTCCCCTTCATCCAAAGAACCCCGAGCGCATCTGCTGGGGGTGCGACAAGTATTGCCCGGTCGATGCGCTCGGCTGCGGCAATGGCTCGGGACGTACCCAGCATCCGATCGAGTTGCTCGGTGACGACTGGTATACCTATGGTGACTGGGGAATCGACCCGGAGGACCCCGCCACACCGGGCAGGAAGAAGGTGGAGTGAGCGCGCAGGCGCTCGGCCGCGGCGCTTCCGGTCATGCGCATGAAACCTGGGTGGAAGACGATCCGGGATGTTATCGGAGTGAATCGTCGGCACCGGTGTCGTGCTTGGGTAGAGAATGCTGCAGTGCAGCAAAAAAGTGTTGACGACCGGATCCAGCCCGCTATAATCGGCTCCATTGTGCGGTGCAGCAGAACGAAGCCGAAAGGGTTTCAGGCATCAAGGCCGCATGGACCGAGACGTTTTCTCGCATCATCGACTCCACTGCAACTCAACAGGAAGCCAGCCATGACCAAGATCCAGACCCCCGAGCAGTTCGCCGCCGTCGGCCAAGCCAACCTCGAAGCCATGATGTCGCTCGCCAACAGCGCCATCGCCCGCGCCGAGCGCCTGGCCGAGCTCAACCTCAACACCGTGCGTTCGGTGCTCGAGGACAGCGTCGCCACCACCCGCAAGCTGGCCGAAGCCAAGGACCCGCAGCAGCTCGCCAAGCTCCAGGGCGAACTGACCAAGCCGATGCTCGACAAGGCCGTCGCTTACGCCCGTAGCGTCCAGGAGATCGCTACCGAAGGTCAGCAGGAAGTCTCGAACCTGTTCGAGAAGCAGATCGCCGACCTGAACAAGCGCTTCCACGACATGCTCGAGCAGGCCGCCAAGCAGGCGCCCGCCGGTTCCGAAGGCGTCTTCGAGGCCGTCCGTTCGGCGATGAACACCGCCAACAGCCTGTACGACAACGCCAGCAAGGCCGCCCGCCAGGCTGCCGAAGTCGCCGAAGCCAACATGGCCGCCGCGACCGAAGCCACCGTCAAGGCCGTCGGCGCCGCGACCAAGAAGTAATCGCGTCACCGCCTGGAGGCGTCCGCGCCTCCTCGCGGCAAGAGGCCGCCCGGCACCCGCCGCGCGGCCTTTTTGTCGTGGCGGCGGTCGTTCCAGAGGCTGGTCCCGGTTTGTGCAGGAGCGCCGGGAGGCGCGAACATCACCAGATCCGGCCTTCAAGCAATCGACGCGCATCCCGCCCCCCACTGTGCCTCGCGTCGCGCAATGCCGTGCTTGACGCCCGGCGGCTCGCCTTCTAGAATGCGGCCTCTTTTCGGGAGGGCGGTTAGCTCAGCGGTAGAGCACTGCCTTCACACGGCAGGGGTCACTGGTTCGATCCCAGTACCGCCCACCACCCGCAGCGGTGGCGCACCTTCCGAAGAATCCTGCACCAGGATGCGGCTTCCGCGTCCTCGGCAGGGCGGTTAGCTCAGCGGTAGAGCACTGCCTTCACACGGCAGGGGTCACTGGTTCGATCCCAGTACCGCCCACCAGACACTCGAACGCCCGGCCCTCGCGTCGGGCGTTCTCGTTCTTGCGCCAACGCCAGCGCTTCCGCCAGCCTCGGCGCTCCCCGCCCGGACGGGCCCATGGTCCCGGACGCGTGCTTCGGCGCCTTCGCCGCCCCCCGGCGCCCGGTCATGCGGTTACGATTGGATCTCTTCCAGACCAGCTCTGCCGGAGCCTGCCGATGCCAGCCCGTTCCACCCGCTCGCCCGCCGCCGCCCCGGCGCTGCATGATCATCCGCTGCCCGCGGTCGAATACCGCATCCGCCCGGCGAATCCCGGCGCCCACCTGTTCGAGGTGAGCTGCACGGTGGCCGAGCCCGACCCTGCGGGCCAGGTCTTCAGCCTGCCGGCGTGGATCCCGGGCAGCTACATGATCCGTGAGTTCGCGCGCAACATCGTGCGCATCCGCGCCGAGGCCGACGGTGTGCCCTGCGCGCTGGAGAAGCTCGACAAGCACAGCTGGCGCGCGACCCCGATGCGCGGGGCGCGCGTGCTGAGCGTGCATTACGAGGTCTATGCCTGGGACCTGTCGGTGCGCACGGCGCACCTCGACACCACGCACGGCTTCTTCAACGGCACGAGCGTCTTCCTCGCGGTGGCAGGTCGCAGCGATGCGCCCTGCGTGGTGACCATCGAGCGCCCCGAGGGCGAGATCGGTCGCGACTGGAAGCTCGTCACCGCGCTGCCGCCCGAGCACGGCCGCCCGGGCCAGGCCTGCCGCTTCGGCCGCTTCCGTGCGGCAGACTACGACGAGCTGATCGACCATCCTGTCGAGATGGGCCGCTTCGCGCTGGCGCGCTTCGAGGCCGCGGGGGTGCCGCACGACATCGCGCTCACCGGTCGCCACGACTGCGACCTCGAGCGCCTGTGCGCCGACCTGCGCCGGGTGTGCGAATGGCAGATCGCGCTCTTCGGCACGCCGGCTCCGGTCGATTACTACGTCTTCCTGACCATGGTGGTGGGCGAGGGCTATGGCGGACTGGAGCATCGCGCCTCCACCGCGCTGATCTGCAGCCGTGCCGAGCTGCCGTGGAAGGGCATGGAGGGGCTGCCCGACGGCTACAAGAGCTTCCTCGGGCTGTGCAGCCACGAGTACTTCCACACCTGGAACGTCAAGCGCATCAAGCCGGCGGCGTTCACACCCTACGACCTCGCACGCGAGAACCACACCCGGCTGCTGTGGGCCTTCGAGGGCTTCACCTCGTACTACGACGACCTCGCCCTGGTACGCAGCGGCGTGATCGGCATCGACGACTACCTCGGGCTGCTCGGCAAGACCCTCGCCAACGTTCTCCGCGGCAGCGGCCGGCTCAAGCAGAGCGTGGCGGAGTCCTCGTTCGACGCGTGGACCAAGTACTACCGCCAGGACGAGAACGCGCCCAACGCCATCGTCAGCTACTACGCCAAGGGGGCGCTGATCGCGCTCGCGCTCGACCTCCAGCTTCGTGCCGGTACCGACGGCGCGGCGAGCCTGGACGACGTGATGCGCCTGCTGTGGCAGCGCCACGGCCTCACCGGCGTGGGCGTGCCCGAGGACGGCATCTTCGCCGCGGTGCGCGAGGTCGGCGGCGAACGCCTCGGCGTGCGCCTGGCGAAATGGCTGCACAAGGCGGTGGAGGGCTGCGAGGACCTGCCGCTGGCGCGCCTGCTGCGTCCCTTCGGCGTGAGCCTGCGCGCAGCGGCAGCGGGGAGCGCGCCCGTGCTCGGGCTGAAGCTCGGCGGGGGCAGTGGTGAGGCGAAGGTCGCCAATGTGTATGACGATGGGCCGGCGCAGGCGGCGGGCATCTCGGCGGGAGACGTGCTGATCGCGCTCGACGGGCTCAGGATCGCGAGCGCCAAGGGGCTGGACGAGCTGCTCGCCCGCCGGCGCGTGGGTGACGAGGTGGAGCTGCATCTCTTCCGGCGTGACGAACTGATGCGCTTCCGCGCGGTGCTCGCGGCGGCGCCTGCCGAGCGCCAGGAGCTGAAGCTCGTCCCGCGTGCCGACAGTGGGGCGGTGAGGCTGAGGCGGGGCTGGCTGGGAGCGTGATCACTCTCGGGTAGGGCTGCGGGGAGCCGTTCGCGGAGGGGGAAGTCCCGCCCCGAGCGATTCGTGGCGGCCGTTTGCCCCCGCGATGAGGGCGATCGTTCAGCCCTCGCGCATGGCGGTTTCCACCGGGAAAAGCTTCGGCTGCCAGTAGCGCCAGGCGAGGAAGCCGGCGAGCGCCGCGATGATCAGCCAGAAGCCGACGCCTTGCCAGAAGGCGATCGGGTCGGTGGCGAGGAAGTAGTCGCGCGGCGGGCGAACAAAATGGATTCGTCCGCTGAGCAGTGCGCGCAGTGCTTGCGCGATCGCCGCAAGCGCAGGCGCGAACCACACGAGCAGGCCGGCACCGACGATGACGCGGTCGAGCAGCGGCGTCTTACGGCTGCGCGCGCGATAGACGCTGCGCACACCGAACCACACGGAGACCACGAGGCCGATCGCCGCCGCGAGCGGACCGATCGCCATCGAACCACCAAGCAGGGTGGTCGCTGCGAGGAAGCTGAGCCCCTCCAGGCGCACGATCTCCGGCCACAGCCGTTCCAGCTGGCTGAACAACAACCACGAGGCGGGCAGGGCGACCACGCACACCAGCAGCGCGAACAGCGCGCGGCGGCGGTCGAGATCGCCCGGCAGAAGGGCGGAGCGAGCGGGAGACGGGGCGGAAACAGCGACGGCGGGGGAGGTCTCGGGCATGGAGATGGGGAGCGGGAGCGGATGGGAATCGCCGCAAGTGTACTACGCCCGTCGCCCCGATCCCCCGGATCGAGCACCGTGGCCCATCGTAAGGCACCGTCAGCCGAAATACCCATGCACGAACCATTGCCCAGGCGTATCCAGGTTCTCGAAGATCCAGCACAGGACCTTATCGGCGTCGTGCGCGAGGTAGTAGTCTCGGCGCACGGGGATGCCGTCCCACCAGCCGGCCTCGATGCGTTCGGCGGCGCCGAGCAAGGTGTAGCGAGGGGCGGAGATCGGGTGTGGCACCGGCAGCAACCAAAGCGGGCGCAAGCCTGTGCATGTGCCGACCGGCGGCGGTGTTGTCCGCCTCGAGGGCACCCTCGAGGCAGCGTCGCGGCCGGCGCGTGCGGTGGCTGGCTGCGTGGAGGGCACGGTATTTCGCCAGGCGGCCTCGGGACGGTGATCGTCGCGAAGATCCAGGCCCTGCACACCGTCCTCGCCCAGCCGAGCCTGCAGGCGGGCGAGCAGCAGGGCGGCGTCCTCGTCCGCCTGGGCGGGATCTCCGAACAGGTCCCTGCCGCGCGGGTCGACGGCGACCGGGCTTTCCGCGCTGAGGGTGATCGAGTCGACTTCGCCGGACAGCTCGAGCACGGCCAGGCGTTCGCGCACGATCAGGGCGAAGCGCGCCTCGTCGCGGCTCGGACGGCCGAGCGCGAACTCGAGTTCGGTGGGCGCTCGCGAGCCGTGGCCGAAGCGCAGGTGGAAGCGATCGATCGCCGCGTGGTGCGCATCGAGCCAGGCGGCAAGGCTGGCGAACAGGCGGCGCGTGGCGAAGAGCAGGGCCTCGGCATGAAGCTCCGGCGCGGGCAGGGCGAGGCTGTGGTGGAAACGCAGCGGGGCCTCGAACCAGGGGCGCGGATCGGCGAGTTCGCCGCGCGCCCGTGCAAGCGTCCGGGTTGCCGTTTGGGCGCCACGGCGGGCGAGCCCGGCGGACGGCAGGCGGCGAAGCTCGCCCAGGGTGCGCAGGCCGAGTCCGGCGAGCAGCTCCAGCGTGGCGGCGTCGCAGGCGTCTTCTTCGCGCAGGAGCTCGAGCGGCAGCGGATCGAGCGCGGTGCGCCAGTCTTGCTCGTCGGCGCGGGGGGCGTGGGCTGCATCGGTCGGTGGGTTGGAAAGGGTTGAGGGGGTGAATGGCGTCACGGGGGCGGATGAGCGGGTGTCGACAGGTGGGGCTGCGACGCCTACTCGCGCCAGCCAGCGCGCAGCCAGCGGTGTGGGGGCGCAGCCCAGCTGGGCCGCGAAGCCGAGCTCGGCAAGGCCTTCGTGCAGGGCGGCCTCGATCGGCGCCGCGCCGCCGAACAGGCGCAGGCAGGAGGAGATCTCCAGCAGCACCGCATCCGGCGCTGACAGGCTGATCCGCGGGCTGAAGCGTCCGGCCCAGGTGGCGATCTCGGCGAGGGCCTCGGCTTCGCGCGTCGGGTCGCGCGGCTGCAGGCGCAGTTCGGGCAGCAGGGCGAGAGCGCTCGCGGCGCGTTGTCCCGCTTCGATGCCGGCCGCGCTCGCTGCCGCGCTGGCAGCCAGCACCCGGCCCCGCGGCGACAGGATCGCCAGCGGCGGGGCCTCACGCACGCTGCGGGTGAACACCTGCAGCGGCAACGCCGGCAACAGCATCGCCAGCCACAACATGGATTGGCTCCGGTTGAATGTTGATGAATGAAGCGACCGCGGTGCCAGCCCGACGGCCGGAATTCGCGCCTGGCGGCATGCCTGCAGAAACCGCCGCGGCCCGATGTCCGTGTAGGAGCGGCGCAAGCCGCGAACCGCGGCGTGTCTTTCCTCGCCGAGGCGTATCGCCAGCCCGACGGCCGGAACTCGCGCCTGGCGGCATGCCTACAGAAACCGCCGCGGTTCGGTCCCATGCAGCTGCGAATGGCTGCCTGAGGCGAGCACGAGCGGCGCGGCGGCGAGTGGCCCACGGCGCTTGAGGATGCGTAGCTGCAGGCCCTCGGGGTGCGGGGTGAGCGCAATCCGCAAAACGGCGGGCGAGGGCTGTTCGGCGACGCTGGCGGGGCGGAAGAGGAAGAGCGGGGTGGCACTTTCCTCGGCGGCGAGCTGCAGGCGGCGCAGTCCAGCGTTATCGATGCGCTGCGGCCACGCCAGCACGCAGGTGCAGCTGCCCGACAGCAGGGCCTGACGCGCGGTCCACAGCAGGTCTTCGCGGCGCTCGGGGCGCACCACGAGCAGGCGCGCCAGCGGCACGCCGGCGCGCGCCAGCGCGGGGGCGTAGGGCAGCAGCGGTGGGGCGATGCAGACGATCCAGCGCGCGGGCGGGGTGGCGCCGAGCAGCGGCAGCAGCAGGCTCAGTTCGCCGATGCCGGGGCGGTCGGCGAGGAGTTCGATGAGCGCCCCGGCCGGCCAGCCACCACCGGGCAGCTCGGCGTCGAGCGTGGTAAAGCCGGTCGGCAGCACCGTTCCGCCGGCGTGTGCGAACCGGCTCGCCTGCCACACGCTGCCCGCGGGCAGGCCGGCGAACACGTCATGCATTCCGGTGGCTTCGGGAACGGCGGCGCGCAGCGACGCGTCGGCGTGGCGTTGAAGAGGGAGGGCCATGGCGGGCGCTGCATCGGGTCGCTCAGTGGTCCTTGCGGATCAGCCCCACCATGACGCCTTCGATGACCAGCGGCTCGCGGCGGGTGTCCACGATGATCGGGGTGTAGTCGGGGTTGGCGGGGAGGAGCTCGACCACCGGGCCCTTGCGCTGCAGGGTCTTGACGGTGACGTCGTCGTCCACCCGGGCGACCACGATCTGGCCGTTGCGCGCCTCGGCGTTGCGATGCACCGCGATGAGGTCGCCGTCGAGGATGCCGGCGTCGCGCATGCTCATGCCGCGCACGCGCAGCAGGTAGTCGGCCCTGGGCGAGAACAGCGCGGGGTCGAGCTGGTAGCGCGCCTCGACGTGTTCGGCGGCGAGGATGGGGCTGCCCGCGGCGACGCGGCCGACCAGGGGCAGGCCGAGCGCCTCGGCCAGGCGGATGCCGCGCGCGCGGCCCTCTTCGAGCAGGATCGCGCCCTTGGCGGCGAGCGCGCGCAGGTGGGTCTCGGCGGCGTTGGGCGAGCGGAAGCCGAAGGCGGTGCACACCTCGGCGCGGGTGGGCGGGCGGCCTTCGGACTCGACGGTGGAGCGGATGAAGTCGAGGATTTCCTGCTGGCGCGCGGTGAGGTTTTCGCTACGGGCGGTCATGACAGCCTCCATGGGATGGCTGTAATTTTAAACAGTCCCGCGCCGCTGGCAAGGGGAATTCAGGGGAATTCAGGGCAGCAGCACCGCCGCCCCCTGCAGCGCGCCGCGGCGCAGGCGTTCGAGGGCGTCGTTGGCCTCTTCGAGGGGAAAGCGGACGACCTCGGTGCGCACCGGCACCTTCGGCGCGAGGGCGAGGAACTCGTCGCCGTCGCGGCGGGTGAGGTTGGCCACCGAGACGATGCGGCGCTCGCCCCACAGGATGTCGTAGGGGAAGGCGGGAATGGTGCTCATGTGGATGCCGGCGCACACCACCGTGCCACCCTTGGCGACGGCGCGCAGCGCGGCGGGGACGAGCTCGCCCGCGGGGGCGAAGATCAGCGCGGCGTCGAGCGGGTGGGGCGGCCGCTCGTCGCCCGCGCCCGCCCAGCAGGCGCCGAGCTGGCGGGCGAAGGCCTGGCTTGCGTCGTCGCCTGGACGGGTGAAGGCGTACACCTCGCGGCCCTGCCACACCGCCACCTGGGCGATGATGTGGGCCGCCGCGCCGAAGCCGTAGAGGCCGATGCGGCGCGCCTCGTCCGCCATCTCCAGCGCGCGGTAGCCGATGAGGCCGGCGCACAGCAGCGGCGCGGCCTCGGCGGCGTCGAGGGCCTCGTCGAGCGGGAAGCAGTAGCGCGCGTCGGCCACGGTGTATTCGGCGTAGCCCCCCTGGATCTGGTAGCCGGTGAAGCGCGCCGTATCGCAGAGGTTCTCGCGCTGGCTCTCGCAGAAGCTGCAATGCCCACAGGTCCACCCCAGCCAGGGCACGCCGATGCGCTGCCCCGGCACGAGGTCCGTGACGCCTTCTCCGGGCTCGACCACGCGGCCGACGATCTCGTGACCGGGGATCATCGGCAGCACCGGGTCGGGCAGCTCGCCGTCGATGAGGTGGAGGTCGGTGCGGCATACGCCGCAGGCCTCCACTCGCAGCAGGACCTGCCCGGGGCCGGGGTGCGGCACCGCCAGCCGCACCGCGCGCAAGGCTTCGCCGGGGCGTTCGAGCTGCATCGCGCGCATGCTGCAGGGAAGCTGGGCGAGGGCGTTCGGATGGGGTCGGGACATGCTTGCGGTCTCCAGGAGAGGCGGAACGATGGTGCGCTGCGACTTGAGTACGGCCCCGATCTGGGCTATTCGTTGCACAAGGTGTCGGCTGGCGGCACCCGACACGACGACCAGGAAAATGGAGGAAGGCCCCATGCTCGACCAGTCCCAGGCCCGTGGTCCCGGCGGTAGTGTTCGCCTGGGGTCTCGGCTAGAATCCGGGCCACATCAGGGAGAACACATGCTGCAGAGCGGAGACATCGCCCCCGCGTTTTCGTTGCCGGATGCCGACATGGAAATTTTCGACCTCGCGTCGGCGGCCGGCAAGCACAATGTGGTTCTCTACTTTTACCCTCGCGACAAGACCCCGGGTTGCACGCGTCAGGCTGCCGATTTCAGCGACCACGACGACGAGTTCGCCCGCTACGACTGCATCGTGGTCGGCGTGAGTCCGGACGACTGTCTGACCCACGCCGAGTTTCGCGACCAGGAAGGGCTGTCGATCCGCCTGCTCTCCGATTCGGACACCGAGGTGTGTCGGCTATACAACGTATGGCAGGAGCGCGAAGTCGACGGGATGAAGAAGATGGGCGTGCGGCGGTCGACCTTCGTGATCGACAAGCAGGGCAGGATCCGCCACGCGCTCTACGATGTGACACCCCGCGGCCACGCCGCCGCGGTTTTCGAACTGGTCAAGGAACTGGAACCCCGGAATGCAAAACGAAATCGTCAAGAATAGCGTGGTGACGCTGAAATACACCGTGCGCGACCCCGAAGGCGCGGTGATCGACGACGGCGAGCACCCCCTCGTCTATCTTCACGGCGGCTACGACGGCATCTTCCCGCTGCTGGAGGAGGCCCTGCACGGCAAGAAGGTCGGTGAGCAGCTCCAGGTCAAGCTGCAGCCCGAAGACGCCTTCGGCGACTACGACGAGGAACTGATCCTGGTCGAGGACGCCAAGCTCTTCCCGGACAACATCGAGATCGGCATGAGCTTCGAGCGCGTCTCCGAGGACGGCGAGGAAGACATGATCTACCGCATCACCGACATCGCCGACGGTAAGGTCGTGGTCGATGGCAACCACCCGCTGGCCGGTGTGGCGCTGGTGTTCGACGTCACCGTTGCCGAGGTGCGCGCGGCGAGCGCCGAGGAGATCACCCACGGCCACGTGCATGGCCCTGGTGGGCACCACCACCACTGATCCCGCAGATGTCTGCAAGGGGCCGCGCAAGCGGCCCTTTCGACATGTGGACGGCTCATGTGGCGCCGCGGTGCGCGGCAGATGCCGTCCGCGTCCCTTCGCATCGACCTGCTGCGGCCCCTCGAGGGTCGTCTCCTGCGCATGAACGCTCCGCTCCCCGCCGATCTACCTGACGCCGCGACCGCGGCGCTGCTGCACGTCGAAGGCCTGGGCGTCGCGATTGCGCGCAGCGATGGCGAGGACGTCCACCCGGTCGACGGGGTGGATTTCGCCATCGCCGCGGGCGAGACCTTCGCGCTCCTGGGCGAATCGGGCTGCGGCAAGTCGATGACCGCGCTCGCGCTCGCCCGCCTGCTGCCCGACGGCGGGCGCATCGCCGCCGGCAGCGTGCGCCTGGGCGACGAGGATCTGCTCGCGCTGCCCGAGGCGGCGATGCGACGGGTGCGCGGCGGGCGCATCGGCATGATCTTTCAGGAACCCGCCACCAGCCTCAATCCGGTGATGAGCGTGGGCGCGCAGATCGTCGAGGCGCTCGTTGCCCACGGCCTGCGCGGCGAGGCGGCGCGTGCCGAGGCCTGCCGCCTGCTCGCCGCGGTGGGCATCCCCGACCCCGAGCGCCGGCTGCAGGAGTTTCCCTTCCAGTTCTCGGGCGGGATGAAGCAGCGCGTGATGATCGCGATCGCGCTCGCCGGCCGCCCGCGCCTGCTGATCGCCGACGAGCCCACCACCGCGCTCGACGTCACCATCCAGGCCCAGGTGCTCGACCTGCTCGCGGCGCTGCAGCGCCGCGAGGGCATGGCGATGCTGCTGATCACCCACGATCTCGGCGTGGTCGCGCGCGTCGCCCACCGCGTTGGGGTGATGTACGCCGGCCAGGTGGTGGAGACCGGGCCGCGCGAGGCCTTCTTCGCCACGCCGCTGCATCCGTATTCGCGCAAGCTCTTCGCCGCGCTGCCCGAGGCGGCCAAGCGCGGCGGCGCGCTCGATGCGCCCGTGGGCAGCGTGCCGCCGCCCGATCGCCACTTCCCGGGCTGCCGCTTCGCCGAGCGCTGTCCGGCGGCCTTCGACCGCTGCGACGAGGAGGCGCCGACCTGGCATGCGGTCGGCGTGCAGGCGGTGCGCTGTCATCTGTACGAAGGCGTCGCGGTACCGCGTCCGTTCGTGGCCACGCTCGCCGGTGCGGCCGACACGGTTGCGGCACGCCCGGCGCAGAGCGTGCTGGAGGTGGCCGACCTGGCGGTGCATTTCCCGGTGCGCAAGGGCTTTCTGCGCCGCACCGTCGGCCACGTGAAGGCGGTCGATGGCGTGAGCCTGCGCCTGCAGCCCGGGCGCACCCTCGCCCTGGTGGGCGAGTCGGGCTGCGGCAAGACCACCGTTGGCAAGGCCCTGCTGCGCCTGCTGGAGCCCACCGCCGGCCGGCTATGGCTCGACGGCGAGCGCTACGACACGCTGCCGGCCCAGGCCCTGCAGCCGCTGCGTCGCACGGTGCAGATGGTGTTCCAGGACCCCTTCGCCTCGCTCGATCCGCGCATGCGGGTTGGCGAGATCATCGAGGAGGGCCTTGTTGCGCTAGGCATCGGTGCCGACCACCGTGCACGCCAGGCCCGCGTGGTCGAGCTGCTAGAGCGCGTAGGGTTGTCGGCGGACATGCGCTGGCGCTATCCGCACGAGTTCTCCGGCGGCCAGCGCCAGCGCATCGCGGTGGCGCGTGCGCTCGCGGTGGCGCCGCGGGTGATCGTGTGCGACGAGCCCACCAGTGCGCTCGACGTCTCGGTGCAGGCGCAGCTGCTCAACCTGATGCGCGAGCTGCAGCGCGAGGAAGGGCTCACCTACCTCTTCATCACGCACAACCTCGCGGTGGTGGAATACCTCGCCGACGAGGTCGCGGTGATGTATCTCGGCCGCATCGTCGAGGAGGGCCCGATCGAACACGTGCTCGGCGTGCCTGCCCATCCCTACACCCGCGCGCTGCTCGCGGCGGTGCCGCGGATCGAGAGGGCGGTTGGGACGGTGCCGGATGTGGGCGTCGCAGAGGGCGGTTCGAGCCGTGTCGAGGCGGCTGGTGGTGAGGTGGTCGGTCGGGAGGTGGTCGGTCGGGAGGTGGCGGCGGGGGACATTCCCGGCGCAGATTCAACGCCCGCCGGCACGATCATGGCCGACCTGCCTTCCCCGCTCGCTCCGCCCGCCGGTTGCCATTTTCACCCGCGCTGTCCGCAGGCGACCGACGTATGCCGGATCCGCTATCCCGAGCCCGCCGACCTCGGCCAGGGTCACCGTGTGCGCTGCCACTGGCCGATCGTCCGCCGCTGATCGGAACATTCCCGAAGCGCCGCCAGGCGTGAACAGGCGCCTGTCCATGCGTCGGCGCTCCTTTCATCGCTGGATTCGCGCCTTGCGGCGCTCCTACACGGGGTGCTCGCAGCGATGAGGCGGGTTCTTTGCAGGAGCGCCGCAAGGCGCGAACAGCCGGCTGTCCATGCGCCGGCGCTGCTTTTATCGCTGGATTCGCGCCTTGCGGCGCTCCTGCAAAGGGATGCGGAGATCAGCGCTTCTTGCTGCGCTTTGCGGAGCGCTTCTCACCGGGGCGTGGCTTGGGCTTGGGCGACTTGAGGCGGGGTTCGCCGCTACGGGCCTTGCTGGTGTTGAGCTTGAGACCAGGCTGGCGGGCGGCCGTGGCGGCGAGCGGGAGCAGGCTGGTCACCTCGAGCGCGCCGTCCGGATCGACGCCGTCGGGTACCAGCAGCGAATAGCCTTCGCCCGGCTGGCTGCCCGGGCCCAGGCCGTTGAGCTTGCGCAGCTCGGCCGAGCTCAGCCCGTGGCGGGCGGCGACCGCCTCGAGGGTCTCGCCCGCGGCCATCACGTGCATCCGCCACTCGCCGTCGTCCTCGTCGAGTTCGGCGAGGCCTTGCTGCAATTGCTCGGCGCGATCGGTGGGCACGATGAAGATCTGCCCCGGCGTGGTCACCGCGGGGCGGTTGAAGCTCGGGTTGAGGGCGAGGAACTCGTCCAGCGGCATCCCGGAGAGCTTCGCTGCGGTGGCGAGATCCACGCCGATCGGCGCCTCGACGCTGACGAAGTGCAGCTCGTTGGCGACGTAGGGCAGTTCGAAGTGGAAGAGCTCGGGCTCGGAGACGATGTTCTTGATCGCCTGCAGCTTGGGAACGTAGTTGCGCGTCTCGTCGGGCATGCGCAGATGCTCGTACTCGAGCGGCAGGCCGGCCTCGGCGTTGCGCTTGAGCGCGCGCTGCACCGCCCCTTCGCCCCAGTTGTAGGAGGCGAGGGCGAGATGCCAGTCGCCGTGCATCTCATAGATGCGCTGCAGGTAGTCGAGCGCGGCGTTGGTCGAGGCGATCACGTCGCGACGCTCGTCCACCCAGTGGTCCTGGGTGAGGTTGTAGTGCTTGCCGGTCGAGGGGATGAACTGCCACAGTCCGGAGGCGTGCGCGCGCGAGTAGGCCATCGGGTTGTAGCTGCTCTCCACCATCGGCAGCAGCGCGAGCTCGGTCGGCATGCCGCGGCGCTCGAGCTCGTCGACGATGTAGTAGAGGTAGCGCCCGCCGCGCTCGAACACCTGCTTGAGGAAGCGCGGGCGGTTGAGGTAGAAGCTCTGCTGGTCCATCACGCGCTGGCTGTCGAGGTCGGGCATGCCGAAGCCGCGACGGATGCGGTCCCAGATGTCGTTGGCGTCGCGGGTGAGGTCGAGCGTGAGCACGCGCGCCGTCTCGGGCGCGGGCGTCGCGGCCAGGGAACCGTCAGGTGTATCGCCGATCCGAAGCGAGGTGGCCGGGAGTGTGGCGGAGGCGCTGTCCTGGGCTTGCGAGGGCGTGGCGAGGACGGTCAGGGCGAAGGCGCAGGCGGCCAGCAGCGGGCCACGCCTGCGGCTGCCACGGGCGGGAACGGCACAAGAAGGGGAAGAGGTCATCGGGGCTCAGAAGCGGTCCTTCCAGGCACGGAGCGCGGCGAGGCATTCGAGCGCATCCTGCGGGCGGCTGCCGGCATGCGCGGCGACCGCCTCGATCACCCCGGGCTGCTCGCAGCGCAGGAAGGGGTTGATCGTCCGCTCGCGGGCGATGGTGCTCGGCAGGGTGGGTTCGCCGCGGGCGCGCAGCGTCTCGCAGTGCGCGGCCCAGGCATCGCGTTCGGCGTTATCGGGCTCGGCCACACGTGCGAAGGCCAGGTTGGACAGCGTGTATTCGTGGGTGCAATACACCCGGGTGTCGGGGGGCAGCGCGGCCAGGCGGGCGAGCGAGTGCCCGAGCTGGGCCGGCGTGCCTTCGAAGAGCCGGCCGCAGCCGGCGGAAAAGAGCGTATCCCCGCAGAACACCAGCCCGGGCTCGATGTCCATGCCCACATAGGCCACGTGGCCGGCGGTGTGGCCGGGCACCTCCAGCACGCGCAGCGCGATGGCGGGCGCCGGGAGGTGGATCTCGTCGCCGTCGGCGACCGCATGGACGACACCCGCGATCGACTCGCGCGCGGGGCCGTACACCGGAACGCGGTGGCTCGCCACCAGCGCGGCGATGCCGCCGGTGTGGTCGGGATGGTGGTGGGTCACCAGGATCGCGCCGAGCACGAGGCCGTGCTCGCGCAGGGTTTCCTCGACCGGGGTCGCATCACCCGGATCGACCACCAGGGCATGGCGGCCGTCGTGGACGAGCCAGATATAGTTATCGCGGAAGGCGGGAATAGGGATAATGTCCATCCCGCGAATTGTGAGGACCTGAGTGCCGATGTCAATCCTCCGGCTCGAGGAATGGTTGCAGACGCCGCAGGGGCGTTACCTGCTCGACTGGGAGCAGGACGGAATGGACCGGCTGGTGGCGGACATCTTCGGCTATCACGCGGTGCAACTCGGCCTGCCCGGCTTCGAGCTGTTGCGCGCCAATCGCATGCCGCGCCGGATCCGTTGCGGCCCACAAGGCCGCGACCTGCGCTGCAGCGAGTACGAGCTGCCCTTCGCTACCGGCAGCCTCGATCTGGTGCTGCTGCCGCACGTGCTCGAGTTCTCCGCGCATCCGCACCGGGTGCTGCGCGAGGTCGAGCGCGTGCTGGTGCCCGAGGGCAGCGTGGTGATCAGCGGCTTCAACCCGCTCAGTCTGTGGGGCCTGCGCCGCCTGCTCGCACGCCGCGGTGCGGAGGCGCCGTGGAGCGGCCACTACCGCTCGGCGATGCGCATCCGCGACTGGCTCACCCTGCTCGGCTTCGAGATCCAGGAGAGCCGCTTCGGCTGCTACGCACCGCCGCTGCGCACGCCGCGGTGGCTGGAGCGCTGGGGCTGCATCGACCGTGCCGGCTCGCGCTGGTGGCCGGTGCTGGGGGCGGGCTACCTGCTGCACGGGGTCAAGCGGGTGCAGGGCATGCGGCTGATCACCCCCCACTGGCGCGGCCGCAAGGCCGTGGCCAAACGACTTTCGCCGGTCGCCCAGCGCGACGGCTCGACGAGGAACATGCAGTAGCGATGGAAGAAGTGGATATTTATACCGACGGCGCCTGCAGCGGCAACCCGGGACCCGGCGGCTGGGGCGCGATCCTGCGTTTCGGCGCGCACGAGAAGGAGATCTTTGGCGGCGAGCCGGCGACGACCAACAACCGCATGGAGCTGCTCGCGGTGATCCGCGCCCTCGAGGCGCTCAAGCGCCCGGTGGCGGCGCGGGTGCACACCGACAGCCAGTACGTGCAGAAGGGGATCTCGGAGTGGATCCATGGCTGGAAGGCGCGTGGCTGGAAGACGGCCTCGAAGGAGCCGGTGAAGAACGCCGACCTGTGGCGGGCGCTCGACGAGGCGGCGTCGCGCCACCAGGTGAAGTGGCTGTGGGTGCGCGGCCACAACGGCCACCCCGAGAACGAGCGCGCCGACGCGCTGGCGCGCCGCGGCGTGGATGCGGTGCGCAAGTCCGGCGCCGTGGTGGACTGCTGAGGAACTGCCGGCAATGAGACAGATCGTCCTCGACACCGAAACCACCGGCCTCGACTGGCGCAACGGCGACCGCGTCATCGAGATCGGCTGCGTCGAGCTGCTCGACCGCGGCCTCACCGGCCGCCATTACCACGTGTACATCAATCCCGGGCGCGGCATCGACGCCGAGGCGGTAGCGGTGCACGGCATCACCGAGGAGTTCCTCGCCGACAAGCCGAAGTTCGCCGACATCGTCGCCGACTTCGAGGACTTCGTGCGCGACGCCGAACTGGTGATCCACAACGCGAGCTTCGACGTCGGCTTCCTGGACGCCGAACTCGATCGCCTCGGGCGCGCCAAGCTGGGCGTCCTGTGCGCCGGGGTCGTCGACACGCTGAAGCTCGCCAAGGAACAGAACCCGGGCAAGAAGGCCTCGCTCGACGCGCTCTGCGACCGCTACGAGATCGACAACGCGCACCGCGAGCTGCACGGCGCGCTGCTCGACGCGGAGCTGCTCGCCGAGGTCTTCCTGGCGATGACGCGCGGCCAGGAGAGCCTGATGATCGGGCTCGACGACGAGCCCGCGCCGCGCGAGTCCGACGGTGAGGGGGCGCCCGTCGTGCGCGCTGCGATCCGGGTGCTGCGCGCGAGCGCAGAAGAATGCGCCGTGCACGAGGCGTCGCTTGCCGACATCGCGAAGGCGAACAAGGGTCTGTGCCTGTGGTTGCCGCCCGCAGCGGAGGCGGCACAGGCAGGGTGAGCAGAGGACGCGCGACGCCTACCGCCGCCCTGCACGAGCGGCGGTAGGCGCGAACGGACCCGAATGGCGGTCGAGACGCGTGCCGGGCATCGAGGACTGCGTTCCACCTTTGCGCCTGCCGGGGCGCATCGCGGTGGCCTTCAGCGTTCCTCGCGACGGACCTTCTCGAGGCCCTTGAGGATGTCGTGGCGGGAGAGCTGGCCGATCAGGCGCGAGCCCTCGACCACCGGCAGGCTGCGGTAGTTCTTGGACAGGAAGAGCTCGATCGCATCGATCAGGCTCGCGCTCGCCGAGATCGAGGTCACGTCGCGGCTCATGAAGTCTTCCACCGTGCCCTCGTCGCGGCGGAAATACGAGGCGTCGAGCGCCGCCTTGAGGCAGTCCTTCTCGGACAGGAAGCCGACCAGGCGCTGGTTCTCATCGACCACCGGCGCACCGCTGAGGCCACGCTTGAGCAACAGATGAACCGCCTTGAGCAGGTCGGTGTTCGGCGAAAAGGCGAGGTGGTCGCCGACCATGTAGTCCTTGACGAGCAGGGAACCGAGCATCATGTCTCCCGGGAAAATCAGTGTTGTTGTTCGGCCTGTGCCGCCAGCATGCGGGCCTGGCGCTTCGAGCACGGCTTCTTGCAGCCGAACTCGCAGTCCTGGCCCATCGCGCCGAGCCCGCCGCAGCTTCCGGCAATGGGTTTGCGCCCGAAGAGGACGCCGACCGCCATCCCCAGGATCACGAGACCGACGACGAGCAGGGTGATGAGGAAAGTGTTCATGATCTACAGCCTATCGGGTTGCGGATGTTCAGGCATCCGAACGGGTGGACAATAGCGCGGGCCGGCGGGTTCTGGCCATGGGGGCGTGTGGCCGGGGGCCGGCGCTGCTGGCTCGACGGCGCCTCACATGCGCAACATGCCGCCGGGCAAGCCGCCCGCGGCCTCCAGGCGGGTCACCGTGGGCAGGAGGTCGAGGCCGGTCTCGGTCTTCAGCTGGCGGGCACGCTCGCGCAGCTCCTCGACGCCGCGCTCGATCGGCTCGCCCGCCGTGCCGAAGGCGACGACGTTGCCGCTGTCGCAGGACGGGAAGGCGAGCGCGCGGTCATCAAAGGCGCGCACGATGCGCTCCAGGCTGGTCTTGTAGCCGCGCGAGCGCCCGAAGAGATTCACCGCCATGATCCCGCGCGCCGACAGGCGCGCGCGCACCGCCTGGTGGAAGGGCTCGGTGTCGAGCACGCCGGCCCGTGCATTGCGGTCGAAGCCGTCGACCAGCACGTAGTCCCAGGTCTCGTCGTGCTCGAGCACGAACTGTGCGCCGCAGCCGATGTGCACCGAGAAGCGCGCGTCCTCCGTCGGCAGCTTGAAGAACTGGCGCGCCGCGGCGACCACCGCGGGCGCGATCTCGACCACGCGGATCTTCGCCTGCGGCAGGTGGTGATGCACGAAGCGCGCCAGCGAGGCCGCGCCCAGGCCGATGATCAGCACCTTGCGCGGCCAGTGCGCGCCGTCGGCGGCGAGACCGTCGCGCAGCAGCAGTCCGGCCATCATCTCGCGGGTGTAGGCGAGCTCGAGCGCGTGAGGCTTGCGGATGCGCATCGCGCCCTGGATCCAGTCGGAGCCGAAGTGCAGGTAGCGCACGCCGGCTTCTTCGGAGATCTCGATTGGCGGGTTCATGCGTTGTGGTCTCCGGCCAGGCGCTTGAGGGCGTAGAGGCGCTCGAGCGCCTCGCGCGGGGTGAGCGCGTCCGGGTCGATGTCGGCGAGCTCGGTGAGCACCGGGTGCGACAGCGGCGCGTCCTCCGGTTCAGGCAGCGCGGCGAAGAGGTCGGCCTGCGGGCCGGCGTCGATCTCGCGGTTCTCCAGTGCGCGCAGCCGGCGCTTGGCGTCGCGGATCACCGCAGCCGGGATGCCGGCGAGCGCGGCGACCTCGATGCCGTAGCTCTGGCTCGCCGGGCCTTCTTCCAGCGCGTGCAGAAAGACGATGCGGTGGCCGTGCTCGACCGCGTCCAGGTGCACGTTGGCGCACTCGGGGTAGTCGGCATTGAGGCGGGTGAGCTCGAAGTAGTGGGTGGCGAACAAGGTGAGCGCGCGCGACTTCTCCAGCAGGTGGCGGGCGATCGCGAAGGCGAGCGCGAGCCCGTCGAAGGTCGAGGTGCCGCGGCCGATCTCGTCCATCAGCACCAGGCTGCGCTCGGTGGCGCCGTGCAGGATGGCGGCGGCCTCGGTCATCTCGACCATGAAGGTGGAGCGCCCGGAGGCGAGGTCGTCCGAGGCGCCGATGCGGGTGAAGATCGCGTCGAGCGGGCCGAGCTCGGCGGCGTCCGCCGGCACGAAGCTGCCGACGTGGGCGAGCAGGCAGATGAGCGCGACCTGGCGCATGAAGGTCGATTTGCCGCCCATGTTGGGGCCGGTGATCATCAGCATGCGGCGGGTGGCGGCCAGGCGCGCGTCGTTGCGGATGAAGCTCTCGACCTGGCGCTCGACCACCGGGTGGCGGCCGCCGACGATATTGAGCCCCGGCGTATCGACGAAGCGCGGCTGCACGTAGCCGTAGCGCAGCGCGGCCTCGGCCAGCGCGGCGAGGCCGTCGAGCAGCGCGAGCGCGCGCGCGATGCGCTGCAGCGCCGGTATGTGCGCGGCAAGCACGTCCAGCACCTGGTCGAAGAGCAGCTTTTCGCGCGCCAGCGCGCGCTCGTTGGCCGACAGCGCCTTGTCCTCGAAGGCCTTGAGCTCGGGCGTGATGTAGCGCTCGGCGTTCTTCAGCGTCTGGCGGCGGCGGTAGTCGTCGGGCACCTTGTCGGCGTTGGCGCGGCTGACCTCGATGTAGAAGCCGTGCACCTTGTTGAACTCGACCTTGAGCCCGGGGATGCCGCTGCGTTCGCGCTCGCGTACCTCCAGCGCCATCAGGAACTCGCCGCAGTTGGTCTGGATGCCGCGCAGCTCGTCGAGCTCGGCATCGAAGCCGGGGGCGATCACGCCGCCGTCGCGCACCATGGCGGCGGGTTCGGCGGCGATGGCTTGCTGCAGCAGCGCGAGCGGCTCGGGGGCGATGGCGAGCGCGCCGACGATCTCGGCGAGCAGCGGCGCCCGGCAGGGGGCGAGGGCGGCAGCGAGCTCGGGCAGGCGCAGCAGACTCTCGCGCAGCGCCGAGAGGTCGCGCGGGCGCGCGCTGCGCAGTGCGATGCGTGCGGTGATGCGGTCGACGTCGGCCACGCCGCGCAGCGCGCCGCGCACCGCGAAGGCGATGCGGCCGTCGCGGCCGGCCAGCGCGAATCCACCGGCGGCTGCGTCCGTTTGCTCGCTCATCTCGCTTTCGGCCGTACCCACGAGTTCCGCCACCGCGGCATGGCGCGCGGCGGGCTCGGCGCGGTGGCGCAGCGGGTGGTGCAGCGCATGGCGCAGCCAGCGCGAGCCCATGCTGGTCACGCAGGTGTCGAGCAGAGAGAGCAGGGTGGGCGCGGGCTCGCCGCGCAGGGTCTCGGTGAGCTCCAGGTTGCGCCGGGTGGCGGCGTCCAGGCGCAAGGTCTCCGATTCGCGCTCGACGACGAGGCCGGTGACGTGGGCGAGCGTCTGGCGCTGGGTGGCCTGGGCGTAGTCGTACAAGGCCGCGGCGGCGCCGAGCGCCACCGGCAGGTCCTCGACGCCGAAGCCGGCGAGGTCGCGGGTGCCGAAGTGGGTGGTGAGCAGGCGCGTGCCGGTCTCGGCGTCGAACTGCCAGTCGGCCAGCCGGCGCTGGGCGGGGGCGAGCGCGTCGAGGAGCGGCAGGGCGAGTCCGTCGGGCACCAGCACCTCGGCCGGGCGCAGCCGCTCGAACTGGGCCTGCAGCGCGTCCGACGGGCACTGCATGAGGCGGAAGTCGCCGTTGGCGAGGTTCAGCCAGGCCAGCCCGAGCACGCCGCGGTGCAGGCTGGCGGCGAGCAGCAGCGCGTCGCGGCGGTCGTCGAGCAGCGCGGCGTCGGTCAGCGTGCCGGGGGTGACGATTCGGCTCACCGCGCGCTCCATCGGCCCCTTGGTCGCGCCCGGCTCGCCCACCTGCTCGGCGATCACCACCGATTCGCCGAGCCTGACCAGGCGGGCGAGGTATTGCTCGACCGCGTGGAAGGGCACGCCCGCCATGCGGATCGGCTTGCCGCCCGACTGGCCCCGCGTGGTGAGCGTGATGTCGAGCAGGCGCGCAGCCTTCTCGGCGTCGTCGAAGAAGAGCTCGTAGAAGTCGCCCATGCGGTAGAAGAGCAGGGTGTCCGGATGCTGCTGCTTGATCCGGAGGTACTGCTGCATCATCGGAGTGTGGGCGCTGATGTCGGCCTCGCTCAGCGCGGCGGGGCGGATGGCCGTGTCGTCGAAGGGCGGCTTGCGGATTGCCAACTGAAGAAACCTCCCGGTTGCCGTGCTGTCGTCAGCAAAGGCAGGATTATCACCGTGGATCGAAGGAAAGACCGACTTGAACACACCCGACGCCGACACCCGCCGCATCGGCCGCAGGCTGGGCCTGCTGGCGACGCTCGCCTTTCTCGCGCTGGGCTGGGTGAGCTTCGACGGCGCGCTCGAGCGCCGCGAGGACCCCAACCGTAATCTCGTGGTCGCCCCGGGCGCCAGCGAGCTGGTGCTGCAGCGCAACCGCGCCGGGCACTACCTGCTGCCGGGCGAGATCAACGGCCGTCCGGTGCGCCTGCTGCTCGACACCGGCGCGACCCAGGTCTCGGTGCCGGCGCGGCTGGCGGCGGAACTGGGCCTGCAGGCGGGCGCGCCGGCCTCGGTGCTGACCGCCAACGGCGCGGTGACGGTGCGCCAGACGCGCATCCCGCGCCTCGCCTTCGGCCCCTTCGAGTTCCGCGACGTGGCCGGCCACCTCAACCCGGGCATGCAGGGCGACGAGGTGCTGCTCGGCATGTCGGCGCTGCGTCACCTGGAGTTTACCCAGCGCGGCGACACGCTGACCTTGCGCGCGCCGGGCTCGGGATAGCAGGCTTGGGGCCGAGGCCTCAGGCCTGCAGGTTGGCCGGGCGCCAGGCCTGGATGATCGGCAGCAGCTGGCCGAAGATCTTCGGCGTGCCGGCGACCAGGTTGCCGGTGGTGAGGTAGTTGGCTTCGCCCGACAAGTCGGACACCAGCCCGCCGGCTTCCTGGATCAGCAGTACGCCGGCCGCCATGTCCCAGGGCGACAGGCCCATCTCCCAGAAGCCGTCGAAGCGGCCAGCGGCCACGTAGGCGAGGTCGAGCGAGGCGGCGCCCGGGCGGCGGATGCCGGCGGTCTTCTGGGTGAGCTCCTTGAACATCGCCAGATAGGCGTCGACATGGTCGAAGCGGCGGAAGGGGAAGCCGGTGCCGATCAGCGCCTCGTTGAGGCGGGTGCGGCGCGAGACGCGGATGCGGCGGTCGTTGAGGAAGGCGCCGGCGCCGCGCGAGGCGGTGAACATCTCGTTGGTGTTGGGATCGTAGACCACGGCGTGCTCGAGCACGCCGTTCTTCGTCTGCGCGATCGAGACCGCGTATTGCGGCAGGCCGTGGATGAAGTTGGTGGTGCCGTCGAGCGGATCGATGATCCAGGTGAATTCGCTCTCCGGCCCGGACTCGCCGGACTCCTCTGCTAGAATCCCGTGCCCCGGGAAGGCGTCGCGCAGCACCTCGATGATCGCCTGTTCGGCGGCGCGGTCGACCTCGGTGACGAAGTCGTTGGGCGACTTGGACTGAACGGTCAGCAGGTCGAGCTGGGTCGACGCGCGGTTGATGACGGTCGCGGCGCGACGGGCGGCCTTGACGGCGATGTTCAGGGTTGCATGCATGCGGAGCGGTCTCGGTTAAAGAATCGGGGCCTGCCGCGTGCGCCTGGCGTGCGCTGCCGCCCGCTTCATCGGGCCGCCGTGCGGCCGCCGGGCCACGTTCCGGGCAGGCAGCCCGGCAAATTCGGAAAACGTGGAATTTTAATATGAATCGCCCCCTTGCGCTCGACCGCATCCGCGTCGTGCTGTCCCGTACCAGCCATCCCGGCAACATCGGCGCCGCTGCGCGCGCGATGAAGACCATGGGATTGCACGAGCTCTGGCTGGTCGCGCCGGAGTCCTTTCCCGACGAGGTCGCCACCGCACGTGCCTCGGGCGCGGCCGACCTGCTGGCCGATGCGCGGGTGGTGGGCACCCTGGAGGAGGCGCTCGCCGACACGGTGTTCTCTGCAGCGCTCACCGCGCGCCGGCGCGAGCTCTCGCTGCCGCGCCTGCAGGCGCGTGACGCCGCGGTCGAGCTGGTCGGGCGCACGCAGGACGGCGTGATCGCGCTGGTGTTCGGCAACGAGACCAGCGGGTTGACCAACGAGGAAGCCGCCCTGTGCAGTTTGCCGGTCACCATTCCCACCGACGCCGAGTTCTCCTCTCTGAACCTCGGCGCGGCGGTGCAGGTGCTCGCCTACGAGTTGCGCATGGCCGCGCTCGGCGAAGCAGCCGCGCCCGCCGACCTCCAGCCCGAGCCGGCCACGCACGCCGATTTCGAGGGTTTCATGGCGCACCTCGAGCGTGCGGTGACCGCCAGCGGCTTCCACGATCCCGCCAATCCCAAGCGCCTCTTGCCGCGCATGAGACGTCTGTTCAACCGGGTCCGCCTGGAGCGCGAGGAGGTCGCGCTGCTGCGCGGCATGCTCACCACTTTCGAGACTCCTCGGCGACGCGGCTGATCGCGGCGGGCCGCGCAGTGCCCGAGGCACAGGAAAGCCCGGGCAAGGTCGCCGCAGCCACGGGCAGCCCGTACGGTGGTCTGCCCGATGTGGGATAATTCGAGCCATGGTATCCGTCACCCACGCAATTTCCCAGGGCGACACCGCCCCTCCGATCGTTCTTCTCGCCGCCGGCCTGGAGGCTGCAGAGCGCGAGCGCATCGAGGCCGCGCTCGAATGGATCGCCGACCTGTATGAAGGCAAGGTTCTCGGCACCGGCGAGCCGACCTGGACGCACGCGATCGGCGCCGCGCTGATCGCCGCCTCGCTGCGCCTGGACGCCGAGACGCGGGTCGCCGCGCTCCTGTTCGCGGCCTGGGAAGAGCTCGACGAGCCGGCCGAGGAGATCGAGGCGCGCTTCGGCCCGGCGATCACCACGCTGGTGCGCGGCCTGTACAAGCTCAACGGCCTGCGCGTGCTCACCCGCCTCACCACCAACGCGAGCGCGCCCGAGATTCGCGCGCAGACCGAGGTGCTGCGCAAGATGCTGCTGGCAATGGTCGAGGACATCCGCGTCGTGCTCGTGCGGCTGGCCTCGCGCACCCAGACCTTGCGCTTCTACACCGACCTGCCGGGCGACGCCCGCGTCGAGGTGGCGCGCGAAAGCCTGGACATCTACGCGCCGCTGGCCAACCGGCTGGGAGTGTGGCAGCTCAAGTGGGAGCTGGAGGACCTCTCCTTCCGCTTCATCGAGCCGGAGACCTACAAGCGCATCGCCAGGATGCTCGACGAGCGCCGCATCGAGCGCGAGCAGTTCATCGAGGATGCGATCGCGCGGCTGCGCAAGGAAGTGGGCGCGGTCGGCATCGAGGCCGAGATCACCGGCCGGGCCAAGCACATCTACAGCATCTACAACAAGATGCGCAAGAAGCGGCTCGACTTCTCGCAGGTCTTCGACATCCGCGCGCTGCGCGTGCTGGTGCCCGAGATCAAGGACTGCTACACGGTGCTGGGCATCGTGCACCAGATGTGGCAGCCGATCGCGAAGGAGTTCGACGACTACATCACCAAGCCCAAGGGCAACAACTACCAGTCGCTGCACACGGCGGTGCTGGCCGGCGACGGGCGCGCGCTCGAGGTGCAGATCCGCACCTTCGACATGCACAAGCACGCCGAGCTCGGCGTGGCCGCGCACTGGCGCTACAAGGAAGGCGCCAAGCAGGGCGGCGACTACGACGAGAAGATCGCGCTGCTGCGCAACCTGCTGTCGTGGCGCGACGAGGTCACCGACGCCGCGCACTGGGTGGAGCAGCTCAAGCGCGCCTCGCTCGACGATACGCTCTACGTGCTGACCCCGCAGGGCAGGGTGGTCGACCTGCCGCGCGGCGCCACGCCGATCGACTTCGCCTACCGCTTGCACACCGATGTCGGCCACCACTGCCGGGGCGCCAAGATCGACGGCCACCTCGTCCCGCTCAACACCGCGCTCGAGAGCGGGCAGACGGTGGAGATCGTCACCGCCAAGGAGGGCGGCCCCTCGCGCGACTGGCTGGATGCGCGCCAGGGCTACGTCGCCACCTCGCGTGCGCGCAGCAAGATCAAGCAGTACTTCGCCCAGCTCGACGAGGAGGAGATCCTCTCGCGCGGGCGCAGCTTCGTCACCAAGGAGATGCAGCGCGACGGCCACGGCCAGGCGAACATCGACGGTCTGGCGGACCGCCTGGGCTTCAAGAACGCCGAGGCGCTGTACCTGGCCGCCGGGCGGGGCGAGGTGGGGCCACGCGCGATGCAGACGGCGCTGCGCGAGGGCAACGCGCCCGAGCCCACGGCCGAGGCCGAGCCCGAGTTCGTCGTCAGCCGCAGTCGCAGCCGCTCCGGCGACAACCAGGACAAGATCCTCATCGACGGCGTGGGCAAGCTCATGACCTCGCTTTCACGCTGCTGCAAGCCTGCACCGCCGGACGCGATCGAAGGCTTCGTGACGCGCGGTCGCGGCATCTCGATCCACCGCGTCGACTGCGCGGACTTCCAGGACCTTGCGCGCAAGCACCCCGAGCGGGTGATCCCGGCCGAGTGGGGCGAGAAAGCGCACGACACCCGCAACGCGCTCTATCAGGTCGACATCAGCGTCCAGGCGAGCGACCGCCAGGGCCTGCTGCGCGACATTTCCGAGGTGCTGTCGCGCGAGAAGCTCAACGTGATCGCGGTCAACACCCTGACAAAGAAGGGCACCGCCTACATGCGCTTCACCATGGAGGTCGGCGGCATCAAGCAGGTGCAGCGCGCGATCACCCTGGTGCGCGAGGTACCGGGCGTGATCGACGCGCAGCGCAAGTAGGGCCGTGCTGATCCCCGCGTCGATTGTTTCGGGTGGGGAACGCTTCTGTACGGTGCCGGCTGCGGGGCAAAGTTTTCAGCTGCTCGCCGCAAGTTCCTTCAGCAGGATGAGCTGGGCCGCGCGGCGGATGCTGCGCGGGTGCTTGCGGCGGTACTTGCCGTCGGGCTGCATGTCCCAGGCCTGGCAGTTGTCGCCGAGGTAGGGGCGCAGGCCTTCCTTCATGACGCGGCGCTTGAGGCGCGGGTCGAGCACCGGGAAGGCGATCTCGATGCGGCGGAAGAAGTTGCGGTCCATCCAGTCCGCGCTCGACAGGTACATGTGCTCGGCGCCGTCGGCGTGGAAGTGGAAGATGCGGTGGTGCTCGAGGAAGCGCCCGACCACCGAGCGCACGCGGATGTTGTCCGAGAGGCCGGGCACGCCCGGGCGCAGCGCGCACGGGCCGCGCACGACGAGGTCGATCTCGACGCCCGCCTGCGAGGCCTCGTAGAGCGCCTCGATGGTCTCGGGTTCGAGCAGTGCGTTCATCTTCGCGATCACCCGCCCGCGGCGGCCCTCGCGCGCGATCACGGCCTCCTGCCGGATCGCGGCGACGACGTTGGGCTGCAGGGTGAAGGGCGCCTGCCACAGGTGGCGCAGCTCGGTGGCCTTGCCCAGGCCGGTGAGCTGCTTGAACACGGTCGCCACGTCCTCGCCGATCTCCTTGTTGCAGGTCAGCAGGCCGAAGTCGGTGTAGAAGCGCGTGGTGCGGGGATGATAGTTGCCGGTACCCATATGCACATAGCGGCGCAGGCCGTCTTCTTCACGGCGTACGATCATCAGCAGCTTGGCATGGGTCTTGTAGCCGAACACGCCGTACACCACATGGGCGCCGACCTCTTCCAGGCGGTTGGCCAGCGTGATGTTGGCCTCCTCGTCGAAGCGCGCCATGAGCTCGAGCACCACGGTGACTTCCTTGCCCTTCTGCGCGGCGCGGGCGAGGTGCTCCATCAGCACCGAGTCGGTGCCGGTGCGGTAGACGGTCATCTTGATCGCCAGCACCTGCGGGTCGTCGGCCGCCGCGCGCAGCATCTCGATCACCGGAGCGAAGCTCTGGAAGGGATGGTGGAGCAGGATGTCGCCGCCGCGGATCGCGGTGAAGACCTGGCGGCGCTTGTCGAGCACCTTGGGCAGGCCGGGCACGAAGGGGCTGTATTTCAGGTCCGGGCGCTCGACCCAGTCGGGCACCTGCATCAGGCGCACCAGGTTCACGATGCCGGGCGTGCGGTAAAGGTCGTCCGGGGTGAGGTGGAAGTGCTGGAGCAGGAAGCTTGCCATCTCCTCGGAGCAGTTGTCCGCGACCTCCAGGCGCACGGCATCGCCGAAGTGGCGCTGCTGCAGCTCGCCCTTGAGCGAGGTGCGCAGGTCCTTGACCTCTTCCTCGTCGACGAAGAGGTCGGAGTTGCGGGTGACGCGGAACTGATAGCAGCCGAGCACGTGCATGCCCGAGAACAGCTCGCCGACGTGGGCGTGCAGCACCGAGGACAGGAAGACGAAGCCGTATTCCTGCTCGCACAGTTCGCGCGGCAGGCGGATCACGCGCGGCAGCGCGCGCGGCGCCTGCACGATCGCCGCGCCCGAGTCGCGCCCGAAGGCGTCGCGGCCTTCCAGCTCGACGGCGAAGTTCAGGCTCTTGTTGAGCACGCGCGGGAAGGGGTGTGCCGGGTCGAGTCCGATCGGCGTCAGCACCGGCATGACCTCGCGCATGAAATACTCGTGGATCCACGCGCGCTGAGCCTCGGTCCACAGGCTGCGGCGCGGAAAGACCACGCCTTCCTTCTCCAGCGCGGGCAGGATGTCGCCGTTGAGCAGCTGGTACTGCTCGGAGATGATCTCGTGCACCTCGTCGCTGACGCGTGCGAGCAACTCGGTGGGCGCGATGCCGTCCTCGCCCGATTTACGGCTGCCGATGCGGATCTGCTCCTTGAGGCCGGAGACGCGGATCTCGAAGAATTCGTCGAGGTTGCTGGAAACGATACACAGGAAACGCAGGCGCTCGAGCAGCGGCACGTTCGGGTCGGCGGCCTGGGCAAGCACGCGGCGCTGGAATTGCAGCAACGAGAGCTCGCGGTTGAGGAAGTGTTCGGGGGGGTAGGTCAAGGTCATGCGGTCGGCGTGCATTCGGGATTCCTGTGCGCGGAAGTTCGCTCGCGATTATGTGACATTTCCATTTCGGTTTCATGACTGCCCGAGCGCCATCCGCTGGCACCGGAAATGCCCTGCCGGCTTGGCTCGGAAGGCTTTTGCAGGGTGTTAGAATCCACGGTTCCGGCGCCCCGGGGTGCCAGCTGCCGACACCACAATGCAAGATCTGATCGCTGCAATCGACCTCGGTTCCAACAGTTTCCGGCTGCAGGTGGGCCGTATCGTCAACGACCAGATCTATCCGCTCGATGGCCTCAAGGAGGCGGTGCGCCTCGCGGCCGGTCTGTCGCCCGACAAGATGCTGGATCTCGCCTCGCAGCAGCGCGGCGTCGCCGCCCTGCAGCGCTTCCACGAGCGCCTGCGCGACTTTCCGCCCACCCGGGTGCGCGCGGTGGCCACCAACACCTTGCGCGTGGCCAAGAACGCGCCCGAGTTCCTGATCCGCGCCGAGGCTGCGCTCGGCTTCCCGATCGAGATCATCGCCGGGCGCGAGGAAGCGCGCCTGATCTACGTCGGCGTCGCGCACACGCTCCCGGATCCGCACCGCCAGCAACTTGTGGTCGACATCGGCGGCGGTTCGACCGAGTTCATCGTCGGCAAGAGCTTCGAATCGCAATTGCTCGAGTCGCGCTACATGGGCTGCGTAGGCTACAGCCTGCGCTTCTTCCCAGATGGCCGCATCGACAAGCGCGCCTTCAAGGAAGCGGAGCTCGCCGCCCGCCGCGAGCTGCAGACCATCTCGGCCGCCTATCGCGAGGCCGGCTGGGAGGAGGCGGTGGGCTCGAGCGGCACCGCCAAGGCGATCGTCGAGATCCTCGAGCAGAACGGCCTGTCCGCGAGCGGCATCACCCGCGAGGGCCTGGAGAAGCTCAAGGCCCTGTTGCTGCGCGCCGGCAGCCTGGACAACATCGACCTCGCCGGCCTCAAGGGCGACCGCCTGCCGGTGATCCTCGGCGGCTTCGCGATCATGAGCGCGATCTTCAAGGAGTTCGCGCTCGAGCACATGGTGTTCTCCGAAGGCGCGCTGCGCCTCGGCGTGCTCTACGACCTGCTCGGGCGCTACCACCACCACGACCTGCGCGACGCCACGGTGAGCGCCTTCGTACGCCGCTACGGGGTCGACCTGCGCCAGGCCCAGCAGGTCGCCGACACCGCCTGCCACCTGCTCGCGCAGCTCGAGCCCGAGACCGCCGATCCCGAGCACGACGACCATCGCTTCCTGCGCTGGGCGGCGCTGCTGCACGAGATCGGCATCTCGGTGGCGCACTCGAGCTACCACAAGCACAGCGCCTACATCGTCGGCAACGCCGACATGCCCGGCTTCTCGCGCATGGACCAGGCCCGCCTGGCGCGCCTGGTGCTGGCGCATCGCGGCAAGCTCGAGCGCGTCGCCTCGATCGACCCGGGCAGCGTGGACTGGCTGCTGATCGCCTGTATGCGCCTGGCGGTGGTGATCCATCGCGCGCGCGATGCCCGCGGCCTGCCGCCGGTGACGCTGCGCCGCGAGGGCCGCGGCTTCAGCCTCACCGCCGCGCCGGGCTGGCTGCAGAAACTCCCCCTCACCGCGGCCGCGCTCGACGAGGAGCAGCGCCAGTGGCAAGGACTCGGGCGCGCGCTCTACATCCGCGCGCTCAGCCTGCGAACTTCTGCCGCCTGAGCGTCGATGGCAGGGCGCGCGCTCGACGAAGTGTTCGTAGCAGGAGCCTCGGGTATCCGCCTTGCGGGCGACTGGACCCTGCGTGGCCTCGACGGCCTGCTGCCCGCTTTGCGCCGTGCGCTCGCCGCGGTGCCTGCCGATGCGAACTGGTCGCTGCGTTCGATTCGCCGCATGGACAGCTTCGGGGCGATGTTGCTGTGGCAGGCCTGGGGGGGACGCTGGCCCGTGGCGCTGGATGCCGACGAGGCACAGCGGGCGATCATCGGACGCATCGGGAAGGTGACCGCGGCGGCGTTGCCGATGCCGCCGCGCATCTCCGCCGCCGATGCGGTCGCGCTGCTCGGTGCGCGCCTGCTCGGTTTCGTCGACCACCTCGGTGGCTTCGTCGCGCTGCTCGGCCGCCTGGTCCTCGACCTCGCCCACCTGCTGCGCCATCCGCGCGACTGGCCCCTGCTCGAGATCTCCGCCAACCTGTTCAAGGTCGGTGCCAAGGCGATGCCGGTCTCCGCCCTGGTGGGTTTTCTCATCGGAGTGGTGCTGTCCTATCTGTCGGCGCTGCAGCTGCGCACCTTTGGCGCAGACGCGTTCATCGTCAACATCCTCGGCATGGGCATCATTCGCGAACTGGGTCCGGTGCTGGTTTCGGTCCTCGTCGCGGGGCGCTCGGGTTCGGCGATGACCGCGCAGCTCGGCGTGATGCGGGTGACCGAGGAGATCGACGCGCTCGCGGCGATGGGGGTTTCGCGCAGCCTGCGCCTGGTCCTGCCCAAGGTCGTGGCGCTGACGCTGGCGATGCCGCTGCTGGTGCTGTGGACCTCGGCGATCGCGCTCTTCGGCGGCTGGGTCTCGGCCTGGGTGGAGCTCGACATCAGCCTGCATTTCTTCCTGCAGGCGCTGCCCGACGCGGTGCCGGTTGCCAACCTTTACATCGGCCTGGCCAAGGGGGCGGTGTTCGGCTTCCTGATCGCGCTCATCGCCTGCCACTTCGGGCTGCGCGTGCAGCCCGACACCGAGAGCCTGTCGACCCACACCACCGCCTCGGTGGTGGCTGCGATCACGGTGGTGATCCTGGTCGACGCGGTGTTCGCGATCGCCACCCGCTCGATCGGGTTGCCGCTGTGACGGGACCGGTGGTGAAGGATCCCGCACAGTTCGACACGAGCACGGGGGGGGCGGTGGTCCGCCTCGAAGGCATCTGCACCCGCTTCGGGCGCAATGTCGTGCACGAGGGCCTGGATCTTTCCATCCGCGCCGGCGAGATCGTTGCCCTGGTGGGCGGTTCGGGCAGCGGCAAGACCACCCTGCTGCGCCACGTCATCGGCCTCACCCGGCCGGCCGCTGGTCGGGTGGAGGTGTTCGGCGAGACGCTCGACGCGGGCGGGGCGGCCGAACGGCTCGCTCGCCAGCGCCGCATGGGGGTGCTGTTCCAGCACGGTGCGCTGTTCTCGGCCTTCAGCGTTGCGCAGAACATCGCCTTTCCGCTGCGCGAGCTCGGCGTGATGAGCCGGCGGGAGATCGACCGACTCGTCGCACTCAAGCTGGAGATGGTGGAGATGGAGCCGGCACACGCGCTGCTGATGCCCGCCGAGCTCTCGGGCGGGATGGTCAAGCGGGTGGCGCTCGCACGTGCGCTTGCGCTCGAGCCCGAACTCCTGCTCCTCGACGAGCCGACCGCCGGGCTGGACCCCGACCGCAGCGCGAGCTTCATCCGCCTGATTCGGGCGCTACACCGCGAGCTCGGGCTCACCGTGGTGCTCGTCACCCATGATCTCGATACACTTGCGCAGATGGCCACGAGCGTGGCGGTGCTTGCCGAGCGCAGCATCGTCAGCCACGCCTCGCTCGACGAGACGCTCGCTGCCGATCACCCCTTCGTCGCCCGCTTCTTCCGCGGGCTGCAGGCGCGCCACGGCCAGTCGCACGGCGCAGGAGCAGGCTGAAATGGAAAACCGTGCCCATGCGCTTGCCGCCGGGCTGTTCGCAATCATGCTCGGCGCCGGAATCGTGTTCGCGATCTGGTGGTTTTCGGACCAGCGCGCGCCGATGCGCGAGATCGTGCTGGAGGCTCGCGGCGACATCAACGGCCTTGGCGAGCAGTCGCGGGTGCGCTACCGCGGCATGGCGGTCGGCAGCGTGCGCGCGATCGGCATCGATCCCGCGGATCTGCGCACCTTGCTGGTACGTATCGCAGTGCCGGTCGACCTGCCCCTGACCCAGGGCACGACCGCGACCCTCGGCACGCTGGGAGTGACCGGACTGGCCTTCGTGCAACTGGACGACCGCGGCGACGATAGCAGGCTGCTGCTCGAGGAGAATGGGCGGGCGCCGCGCATCGAGCTGCGCCCGGGGCTGGTCGAAGCGCTCTCCGGACGTGCGCTCGGAGCCCTCGATGAGTTGCATGCACTTGCCGAGCGGCTGGCGCGGCTGGACGACGATCGCACGATCGAGCGCCTGCATGCCACGCT
>ENA-UOUJ01000054-UOUJ01000054.1-activated-sludge-metagenome-genome-assembly--contig:-NODE-54-length-110372-cov-39.493750_pt1 | contig 110372 bp, 109 predicted proteins | sample MGYA00249839_ERZ747224 | MGnify/ENA primary metagenome ERZ747224 (study PRJEB28782, sample SAMN03220277) | activated sludge metagenome | biome: wastewater; feature: sewage sludge; material... | reverse complement strand
GCCGAACAGCCGAACAGCCGAACAGCCGAACAGCCGAACAGCCGAACAGCCGAACCAACCGGGCTATTCAAACTGACCAGGTCCAGTCCGACCTGGCCCAGTCCGGTTTACCTACGGCGGGGGGCCACAATCTAATGGCCCGCCCACGAAAAACCCGCCTTGTGGGCGGGTTGCGGGCAGAGCGACGATAAGCCGGGCTGCGAAAGCGGGTCAGGCGCGGTTATGGTGAACCGGGCGGGCGCTTGGGTGGGATCACCACCCAAGTCGCGACATGAAGACGGTATTAAGCCGTGGTGGCTTCAGCTTCTTGCTGGGCGATGGTGTGGCGGTTAACCGCACTCAAGATCGCCAGGAAGGAGGAAGTCACGATGTCGGCGTGGATGCCCACACCAAAGCCCGATGGGCTGTCGCCGATACGCATTTCCACGTAAGCGGCAGCGCGGGTTTCAGCACCGGAACCGATGGCGTGCTCGTTGTAGTCCATGATCTTGATAGACAGATCCAAGGCATTCACAAAAGCAGAGATCGCACCTTCGCCCGAACCCTTCAGGGTGCGAACCTGGCCGTCGTGCTCCACATCCACTTCAATCGTGAATTGCTGGCCGCTGTCGGCGTGAGGCTGGCTGATGATGTTGTGCTTGAGCAGCTTGTAGTGCTTCTTGCAGTTCAGGTATTCGGATTCGAAAATGCCGTACACATCTGCAGGCGTCACTTCCTTGCCGGAAGAGTCGGTGACGCGCTGAATGGCGCGGCTGAATTCGATTTGCATGCGGCGTGGCAAGACCAGACCGTGCTCTTGTTCCAGCAAGTAGGACACACCGCCCTTGCCCGACTGGCTGTTGACGCGGATCACCGCATCGTAGCTGCGGCCCAGATCGGCCGGGTCGATAGGCAGGTAAGGGACTTCCCAGATTTCGTCGGCTTTTTGTTGAGCCAAACCTTTCTTGATGGCGTCCTGGTGGGAGCCGGAGAACGCGGTAAAGACCAGGTCGCCTGCGTAAGGGTGGCGTGGGTGCACGGGCAACTGGTTGCAGTACTCGGCGGTGCGACGCACTTCGTCGATGTCCGAGAAGTCCAGTTCAGGGTCCACGCCCTGGGTGTACAAGTTCAGGGCCAAGGTCACCAGGCAAACGTTGCCGGTGCGCTCGCCGCTACCGAACAAGCAGCCTTCGATACGGTCCGCGCCAGCCATCACAGCCAGTTCAGCGGCAGCGACCGCAGTGCCACGGTCGTTGTGCGGGTGCACGCTCAAGGTGACGTTGTTGCGCTGTTCCAGATTGTTGTGCATCCATTCGATCTGGTCGGCGTACATATTGGGCGTGGTGGCCTCAATCGTAGCGGGCAAGTTCAGGATGACACGTTCGTCAGCGGCTGGGCCCCATGCTTTCACGACGGCGTTGCACACCTCCAGAGCAAATTCGGGCTCGGTAGTGCTGAACACTTCGGGCGAGTATTCGTAACCCCATTGGGTTTGCGGATACTTGGCCACTTCGTTCTTGACCAAGCGTGTACCGGTCAAGGCAATTTCCTTGATCTCGTCCTTGCTCAAGTTGAAAACAATCTTGCGAAAGGCGGGGGCACAAGCGTTGTACAAGTGAATGATGGCGCGTTTGGCACCGGCAGCCGCTTCAGCCGTGCGCTTGATCAGGTCTTCGCGCGACTGCGTCAGGACGATGATGGTGACATCTTCAGGAATGCGGTTTTCGTCGATCAGCTTGCGAACGAAATCGAAGTCGGTCTGCGATGCGGATGGGAAACCGACCTCGATTTCCTTGAAACCGATTTTGACGAGTTGCTCGAAAAAGCGCAGTTTGCGAGCCACGTTCATGGGCTCGATCAGGGACTGATTGCCGTCACGCAAGTCCGTGCTCATCCAGATAGGCGCTTTGGTAATGCGCTTGGAAGGCCAGGTGCGTTCAGCGAAGTCGCGATCAAAGGCGACAAAAGGACGATACTTTTGAGAGGGGTTTTTCAGCATTGCCATGGGGATACCTGTCGGACAAAAAGTGTTGATTACTTCTTGCCGTCACCAGCGATTGCAGCATTTACGTAGGCCGGTGGCGGCACAAATGACGTAGATGTGGCTGAGTATTGGCTGCCGAACTGCCACGGGACACTAGGCCCGGCAACCGGACGCTAGTAGTAGCAGCTGGGATAGGCTGGAGGCAGGGGCCGAAGAACGGCCTTCACGCACGGAACGCGACAAGGCTGCTTCAGCGGCGGGGCTGAAACCTTGGCAGGCGTAGGAGAATTGGCGTGCGTGAGTCATGACCGTTAGTCAAACACAAAAAAAACAGGAAGGCAAGCTTTAGGCTTGTGGCTCGTGACGTTCGTAGTCGGCTTGCAGCAGGCGGCTTTGCTGCTCGGCCAGTTCGATTTTGCTAAAACGTCCGGAGCGCAACTCGCTATGGGCTCGTTGTAAATCGCCCACAGTCAACGGGCTGCGCTGGTCGGGCCAGCACCACAAAATCACTTCACGGGCCGGACGGCTGAGTGATCGGGCCAGTTGAGCCACCGTGGACTCGTCGATAATGCGTTGCTGGTTGCGTCGCATGACCCCTTGTACGAAGCCATACAAAAGATAGGCAATAATGAGGGTTATGACGCCCACTACCGTCCACCAGAAAAACGGGTTGTACTGCTTGATTAGCGCCAGGTTTTGAATGCTCAAGGCCTGCAGGCCGGAGTAATCCAGGCCACGCCCAAAGCTGATAAGACGGTTGAGCAGGTCCCACCAGATAATGGCGACCACGATAGTGACTACGGTGCAGATAATAGTGGCCGTGGCGCACAGCTTGAACAGTGTGCTGCGCAGAGCCTGACTATCGTTGGCGGTGGGTGTCTGGGCGTTGTCAGTTTTCATGGAAACGATTGTACCTATGCTTACGCGTCAGTCACTAGATTTACGCCAGCAGCAAACGCTGGTTTTGACGCCGCAATTGCAACAGTCTATTAAAGTGTTGCAGCTATCGGGGGCCGAGCTGGAGCAGGAGTTGGCTCAGGCTTTGCTGGATAACCCCTTGCTGGAACGTCTGGACGTGCAGACGGATGTCGCCGCCGAGCCATTGCCCGAAGCCGCTTCGGGCGAGGCGGAATCCTCGTGGGCGAGCCTTGAGTTTCCCAAACATCAGGGAGATTCGGACGACCCTGACTGGACTCCCGAATCGGCCATTGCCCAGGACCTGGCTGCTTATTTAAGCGAGCAGCTGGGACTGTTGCGTTTGAGCGACCGTGACCGCGCTTTGGCGCAGTTATTGATTGATGAACTGGACGATAACGGCTACCTGCCCGTCTCGCTGGAAGAGGTGCTGGACTGCCTGCCCGACGAGCTGGATATTGATGAAAGTGACTTGCGCTGTGCGCTGGCCCAGGTGCAGTCTCTGGACCCGGCCGGTGTCGGTGCGCGGGATCTGGCCGAGTGCCTGGACTTGCAGCTGATGCAACAGGCTCAGCAATTGGAACCTGCCTTGCTCGACTGCGCCCGCTATCTGGTGCGCGAGCATGTCGGAATTCTGGCCTCTCCCAGTCAGTTGCGTCAGCGTTGTGCCGGTCGCTATTCGGCCGAGCTGGTCGAGCGCGCCCATCATCTGGTCTTGAAGCTGGACCCCAAGCCGGGGCGGGCCTGGACGCAGGACGTCTCGGCTTATGTGGTACCCGATGTGCTGTTGATTCGCGGCAAGGACAATTGGCAGGCGGCCTTGAATCCCCTGGCTGTGCCACGCCTGCAATTGGTGAATCTGCACGATTACGAAATTGAAGCGCACCCTGCCTTGCTGGCAGAGCGCCAAAAAGCGACTGGCTTGCTGCGCAGCGTTAACAGCCGTTTCGTGACGATTTTGCGGGTGGCCCAAGCGATTGTGCAGATGCAGCAGGACTTCTTCACGCAAGGTGTGTCGGCGCTCAAACCCATGCAATTGGCCGATCTGGCAGCCGAGCTGGATTTGCACGAGTCCACGATTTCTCGTGCAACGCGGCAAAAGTACATGCAAACACCGCATGGAGTGATGGAGCTTAAACAGTTCTTTACCGTGGCCTTGGCCAGTGCTGATGGCAAGGCTGATCTGTCGGCGGCTTCGGTACGGGCACAGATCGCACAGATGATTCGTGACGAGTCGCCAGCCAAGCCTTTGTCGGATCAGCAGATTACCGATCTCTTGCAGGCTCAGGGCCTGACTTTGGCGCGCCGTACGGTGGCGAAGTACCGGGAAGCGGAAGGTTTGGCACCGGCTTCACAACGCAAGATGCGGGCGGCGGCTGGGGTCTAGGAAAACGGGCCACAGCAGGTCAAAGGTTCCTGGCGAGCCTGGCCGAGCAACTCGCAGCCTTGGACGTCAAAACAATAAACAAACAGGGCCTGCGCGCACATATGAACAGGCCCTGCAAAAGCCCTCCTTTGCAGCCATCTGCTCCGCTCAATTAAATAGCCAAGGCTCCTGCTTCTTGCGCTGCTGTTCGTAAGCCCGAATAGTTTCCATCTTTTGCTCCGTCACGCTGACGTCATCCAGCGCTAGCAGCAAACGGCGTCGGCGTTCCGGTTCTATCTGGAAGTGAATGCGCTGATCGGGGCCGATCAACATGCCCGCCTCCAGATCGACCATCCATTCAGCCCAGGGATGATTGGTGGCGGTGACAAACAGGGCATCTACCTGGTCGGTGTTGAGTTGTAATGGCAACAGACCGTTTTTAAAGCAGTTATTGCGAAAGATGTCTGCAAATGAAGTGGCGATCAGCACCGAAATACCCAAATCCTTCAGTGCCCAAACTGCGTGTTCGCGGCTGGACCCGCAGCCGAAGTTCTCGCGTCCGAGCAGAATCCGGGCTCCCTGGGCGTGCGGCTGATGCAGGCAGAAACTGTTGATGGGTTCACGCTCGTCCAGTGGTTTGCCGGGGTAGCCAATGTCCGCGTACCGCCAGTTGTCGAAGGCATATTGTCCAAAGCCAGTGCGCGACAAGGATGTCATGTACTGCTTGGGCAAGATAGCGTCGGTGTCTACATTGGCACGGTCCAGCGCAATCAGGCGCGAGCGCACGGAAGTAAAAGGTGTGTTCATGCGGCGTCCCAGTTACGGATATCGACAAGATGGCCCGCAATTGCAGCGGCAGCAGCCATGGCGGGGCTCATCAGGTGTGTACGTCCCAAGGCGCCCTGCCGGCCCTCGAAATTACGGTTGGAGGTGGAGGCGCAGCGCTCGCCCGGGTTCAGGCGGTCTTCGTTCATGCCCAGGCACATGGAGCAGCCCGGCTCGCGCCATTCAAAGCCGGCTTGCGTGAATATCTGGTCCAGGCCTTCCTGCTCGGCCTGACGGCGTACCAGACCCGAGCCGGGTACGACCAAAGCTTGCAGCACTGTGCTGGCTACGCGTTTGCCTTTGACCATGGCAGCGGCGCTGCGCAGGTCCTCAATACGCGCATTGGTACAGGAACCGATGAACACCCGGTCTATGGTGATGCCTGCCAACGGCTGCCCGGCCTGCAAAGCCATATAGTTCAAGGCGCGTTGGGCATCAGCTTGTTTGCCCGTGGCAGCGGCTAATGGATCAGGTACAAGCTGGTCGATGGCCGCCGCCATATCGGGCGATGTGCCCCAAGTGACTGTGGGGGCAACCTGCGTGGCGTCGATCAGCAAATGCTGATCGTATTGGCAGCCTTCATCGCTGATCAGCGTGCGCCAGTACTGCTCTGCCTTGTCCCATGCCTCTCCTTTTGGTGCCAAGGGGCGGCCGCGCACATAGTCCAGGGTCTTGTCGTCCACAGCGACCAGACCAATACGGGCCCCCGCTTCGATCGCCATATTGCACAAGGTCATGCGCCCTTCCATGGACAAGGCACGGATGGCGGGGCCGGTAAATTCGATGGCACAGTCCCGTCCTCCATCCGCACCCATGCGGGCAATGATGTGCAGGACCAGATCCTTGGCGGTGCTGGTGGCAGGCAATTCACCTTGCACATCGACCTGCAGGCTGCGCATGCGTTTTGCGGCCAAGCATTGCGTGGCCAGAACATGCTCCACTTCGGAGGTGCCAATGCCAAAGGCCAAGGCCGCAAACGCACCATGCGTGCTGGTATGGGAATCTCCTGCCACGATGCTGGAGCCGGGCAAGGTCATGCCCTGCTCGGGTCCGATCACGTGGATGATGCCCTGGCGCTCGTCATCCAGGCCAAAGTAGCGCAGGCCAAACTCCCGGCTATTGATCTCCATCTGGTCGATCTGTGCCTGCGCCAACGGGTCTTCCAGACGCTGATTGCGGCGGTGCGTGGGCACGTTGTGGTCCACCGTGGTCAGCGCAGTTTCCGGGCGACGCACTTGGCGTCCGGCCAAGCGCAAACTCTCGAAGGCTTGCGGACTGGTGACTTCGTACAACAACTGGCGGTCTATGTAGATCAGATCATGCTCATCGTCTACCGTCGCAACGCGATGTGCATCCCAGAGCTTTTGAAAAAGGGTGCGGGCCGTGCTCATGGTTGGCACACCTTCAAGGCGTAGGCTGGTCCTGCTTTGTGCAGGCGACTTTGAACGGGCTCTTGCGTCAGGGCTGCGATTTCTTCGGCCAAGGGCTGGAGCGCTTCCAGACTCAAGCCTGTTTCCACACCGCTGATTTGGAACATATGGGCCAGATCTTCCAGGCTGGCATTGCCGCTGGCACCGGGGGCGTAAGGGCAACCGCCCAAACCGGCCAAGGCTGCGTCAAACCGACGCCCTCCTTCGCGATACGCGGCCCAGGCATTGGCCAGGGCCAGCCCGCGGGTGTCATGGAAATGGGCGGTGACGCCTTGTTCACCATACAAGCTCAAGGCAGCCTGGGTCAGACGTTCCACATCGGCGGGCGAGCCCATGCCGGTGGTATCGCACAGGCTGACGGAGCTGGCTCCCATGCGTTGCACTTGTTGCATCAGTGCAATCACGTGCGCGGGGGCGACGGCGCCGGTAAAGGGGCAGCCAAAAGCGGTGGACAGGGACACGTTGACTGGCGTTTTGCCCGCCGCTTCCAGCACTTGCTCCAGCTGGGCCAGTGATTGCGCAATGTTCATGCGCAGATTGGCCAGGTTATGCGCTTCAGAGGCCGAAAATACAAAGTTCAGCTCGTCCATATTGGCCGCTAAAGCACGCTGTGCACCGCGCAGATTGGGAACCAGGGCGGTGTAGCAGACTTGGGGCGCGCGCGCGGTCAGGCTAGCCAGCTCGTCGGCATCCGCCAGGGATGGGATGGCTTTGGGCGAGGTAAAGGACGTCAGCTCTATCTTGCGCACGCCGCATCGAGGCAGTGCTTGCGCGATACGCAGCTTGTCCGGCGTAGGCACCCAGCGTGGCACAATTTGCAGGCCGTCACGCAAGGTGACATCAGTTAATAACACGGTACTCATTCCACGATTCCTTGTTCACGCAGAGCTTGGCGGCGCTCCGGGCTCATGCCCAGTTCTTGCAGGATGCTGTCTGTGTGTTCACCCAACTCCGGCCCCAACCATTGGGTGGCACCGGGACTGCGGCTTAGCTTGGGGACGGTGCCGGGTATGGTCAGTTCCTGGCCGTCCTCCAAGGTGTGTTTCTCCAGCATGCCGCGGGCCTGGTAATGCGGGTCATCAAGAATGTCGGCGGCGGTGTAGATGCTGCCGCTGGGGACTTCAGCCTGATCCAGCACGCTCAACACCTCTTCCAGGCTGCGGGCCCCTGTCCAGTCGCCAATCGTCTGGTCCAGCATGGCGCTGTGTTCCACCCGTCCGGCGTTGTCGGACAGGTGCGGATCGCTGGCCAGATCAGGACGGTTCATGGCCTGCATCAGACGGATGAAAATGGCGTCACTATTGGCGGCAATCACTACCCATTTGCCGTCGCCGGTGGGATAGGTGTTGGAGGGGGCGATGCCGGGCAGGCTGGCCCCGGTACGTTCGCGCTGATGACCGTTCAGTTGATAGTCTGGAATCAGGCTTTCCATGATGGCAAAGACAGATTCATACAAGGCCACATCAATCATCTGCCCCTGCCCGCCTTCCTGACGTAGATGGTGCATGGCCAGCAGCGCGCCAATCGTGCCGTACAGCGAAGCCAGCGTATCGCCCAGGCTGACACCGGCTCGTACAGGGGGCCTATCCGGATAGCCGGTGCCATAACGCAGGCCACCCATACATTCCGCGATGGCGGCAAAGCCGGGGCGACGGTGATAGGGGCCGTCCTGTCCATAACCGGAGACGCGCACCATGATCAGGCGTGGGTTCAGTGCGTGCAGCGTTTCCCAGCCCAGGCCCCAGCGTTCAAGCACGCCGGGGCGGAAATTTTCAATGACGATGTCGCTTTGCAAGGCCAGTTCACGGGCAATTTCCTGGCCCTCGGGCTGGCGCAGATCCAGCGCAATGGAGCGCTTGTTGCGACTTTGTACGCGCCACCACAGGGAGGTGTCCTTGTGCAACTGCCGCCAGCGGCGTAGCGGGTCGCCCTTGCCAGGCGGTTCGATCTTGATGACATCGGCCCCGAATTGGGCTAGCAGGCTACCGGCATAGGGGCCGGCAATCAAGGAACCCAGCTCCAGGACTTTGATGCCTTTGAGCGGGGGTTCGGTAAAGCTGTTCTTATCCATTTCTGTTTCCTCCAGTTATTGATTCTGGGATAGAAAAAGAAAGTAGAAAAGCAATCAAATATTATGCTGCCATCGTAAAAAACGTGGATGGAAAATAAAAAAAACCCGCATGAAGCGGGTTTTATTTTTTAAAGCGTTCTGGGTAACCAAAGAATGATTTCGGGGAAGATTGTCAAAATCACAATCGCCAAAATTTCCAGTGCCACAAAGGGCAGAGCCCCGCGTGTAATCTGCTGTAGCGATATTTGTGGGGCAATGCCCTTGATCACATACAGGTTCAAACCCACCGGCGGCGTAATGACGGCCATTTCGCAGGCAATAATCATCACAATGCCAAACCATAATGGATCGTAGCCCAGCGCCACAATAACAGGCAGTAAAACAGGTGTGGTGATCAGGATAAGAGAAACAATATCCAGGAACATGCCGATCACAATAAGAAATAGTAGAACGAATATCAGAATGACCCACGCCGGTTGAGACGAAGCCGTAATCAGCGTGACCAGCTTTTGCGGAATCATCAGACGCGTCATGATGTAGCCAAACAGCAGCGCGGCGGCCAGAATCAGCAAAATCATGCCACTGGTGACGGCGGTGGAGCGCAGAATCTGCAAGGCCGTGCGCCAGTTCATTTCCTTGTAGGCAATGGCAATGATGAATGCCCCTGCAGCACCAATGCCGGCCGCTTCTGTCGGAGTAGCAATACCCAGATAGATCGTGCCCAGCACCAGCAGAATCAGCAAGGAAGCGGCCCAGATGTCTTTCAGGGCGGCCAGTTTCTGTGCCCAGGTAACGACTTCCGAATTGCGCGGTGCGGACTTTGGTTTGAATATCGCAACCAGAGCGACATAGATCACCATCATGACGGTGACCATCAAGGCGGGTAGCAAGGCACCAATGAACAGCTTGCCGATGGATTGGTCAGCCATTTCGCCATACAGCACAAAGCCAATGCTGGGTGGAATCAGCAAAGCCAGGGCACCGGCCGCAGCAATCGTGCCGCCAGACAGGCTGGGCGAGTAACCACGCTTGAGCATTTCTGGAATGGCAAAGCGACCAATCGTGGCGGCGCCCGCCACGCTGACCCCGCTCATGGCACCGAAAACGGCCGAGCTGCCCACACTGGCTACAGCCAAACCACCGGGCAGGCGGTTCAGCCACAGATAGAACAGCTGATACAACTTGCCGCCGATACTGGTGCGGGCGATGACCTCACCCATCAGAATGAACAGCGGAATGGCGATCAGGGAATAGCTGGCCATGCCGCGGTGCAAGGTGGCGGGAATGACGTCCAGGCCGCCCAGGCCGGATTTCATCAGAATGCCGGAAACACTGGCGACACCCAGTGCGGCAAAAATGGGGGTGCCGATAACCATCAGGATGGCAAAGCAGGCCATCATCAGGCTGAAAATGAGCATGGAATCCATGTCAGAACTCCTTGATGCTGTCGTTGGATTCCACACTGTTCGGGATGAACAGCTGGCGCAGAGCAGCCAGGCCCAGCAAGGTGCCACCCAATGGGATCATGCCGTAGGCAATCCACAGGGGGAAACGCAGCATGGAGGCCGAGCGGTAGTTACGGGCAATCGCGGTTTCCACCACGGAAATACCGGCCCACAGCAGCACCAGGCAGAAGAACAAGATGCACAGCTGCGAAATGCAGGTGGCCAGGCGCTGGCCGCGTGGCGAGAAGCGCATGTGGAAGGCTTCCACGCTGACGTGGCGGTTTTCCAGGTGAACCCAGCCGATGGACAGCCAGGAGCAGACCAGCAGCAAGTACACGCACACTTCGGTGATGTAGATGCTGGGGCTATTAAAGACGTAGCGTGCAATGACGCCGTAGGTGCAGGCAATCATCAGAGCGGCCAGTGCAACTTCGGCCACCAGAATGGCGAGCCGGTTGCTACCGCGCGCAAATGCGCCCAGAAAATGAATAAGTGGATTCATGGTGTCTCCACACGAGGGATGCGCGCCGGCTGGTGGTCCGGCGCGCAGTCACGCGTGATCAGGGCTGGCGGGTTTTTTCGATCAGTTCCAGATAAGCGGGACCGTTTTCAACCTGCTTGCTCCATTCATCAATGGCGGCTTGGGTTTGCTGACGCATTTCGGCCAGTTGAGCGGGCTCAACACGATTGATGGTCACACCGGCTTGCTCGTAGCGTTGCAGGGCCTGGCCTACAAAGGCGTTCACGCGCTCAAACTGTTCTTCGTCGCGCTGGTGGGCGGCCTTGCTGATGATTTCTTGCAGATCAGGTGGCAGGGATTCCCACTTTTTGCGGTTGATGGTCAGCACGGACACATCGATACCGAAGTTGGCGATGGACAGGTACTTGGCCACTTCATACAGGTTGCGGCCAATGCCGGTTAGCAAGGGACGTGGGGTGGCGTCGATCACGCCACGGTCAAAGGCCAGGTACAGCTCGGAAGACGGCATGCCGGTAGGTGAGCCCCCCAGCAGTTGCAGGGCGCGTGCGTCCATGGAGCTGGTCGATGCCCAGACTTTGCCCTTGATGTCCGCGGCCGAGTTGATCGGTGCCTTGCGGCTGTAAAACTCGTACGGGTCCCAAGGGGCCAGGCCCAGCACCACGGCATCGTGGGTGTCACGCAGTTCCTGCTCGGCACCCAGCTTGAACAGACCTTGATCCAGGGCACGCTTCAGGTGGGCCGTGCTGTCAAACAGGAATGGCAGGGTAAAGATGTTCAGCGCTGGCACGGTGCCGCTGGGGTACGTGCTGGTCATGTTGACGATATCCACGTCACCGCGCGACAAGGCTGGCAGCTCCTCGTAGCCATCGAACAGCTGACCGGAGTGGAACACGTTGATCTTGATGCGACCCTGGCTTTCTTTTTCCACGGTCTGAACGAAGTTCTCGATGGGTTTCCAGGCGTATTCGTAGGCCGGGGGCAAATAGGTTGAGAAAGTCAGCTCAACTTCTTGGGCTTGGGCGGGCGAGATGCCCAGCGCCAGGGTGCAGGCGGCCATCGCCGCTGTCAGGGCTTTTTTCATGAGAGTCTCCTGTGGTTTCTTTTTTTGTTGCGCGTTTAAAGCGTGTGTAGATGAGCGATCAAGTCTGCCGAGGGCAGGACTTCGGCGTACTTGCTGGCCATATCGATCAGATTGCTGCGATGTTGGGCTGCCGAGCGGTCAGCCACCGCATCTTCAGCCACGAACGGGGCAAATCCCGACTGCAAGCTGTCCACCACGCTGGCACGCACGCAACCGCTGGTGGTGGCACCGGCCACAATCAGCATGTCGCAGCCCTGATGGGCCAGCAAGGCGGGCAGCGGCGTGCCGTAAAAGGCGGAAGCCTGGGTCTTGTACAGGATGATGTCTTGTTCGGGGTCGTAGTCCAGCCGTGGGTCCAGCTCACAGGCAGTCGAACCACGCAGCAGGCAGCGCAAGGACGAGGCCTTGGTCAGCCACAGATTGGCGTCGGCCAGATGGGCTTCGTAGCCGATGATGGTGAAAATAACGCGACCCTTGCCACGCATGGCGCGAATCAGGGTGTTGGTTTGTTCGATCTGGCTGTCGCAGTTCGAGGCCAGTGGCGTCAAGCCAGGCTCGGTAAAGCCGCGTTGAAAATCGATAACGACCAAAGCCGGCTGTTGCCCCATGGGCAGGGTGCCGTCAAAGCCCCCTTTCAGATTGTCGCTGTCGCGCATCTTGTTTCTCCCCTCACTCTCTATTCCTGACTTAAATAATCAGGTTCCGTATTATGTGCGTAGTCTGTCATCGCTAATGACGTGAGTACAGCGTCAAATTGCGATGGTGCTATCGCAATTGATGATGGCAGAGTGCTTGTCGACCCGCCCTTCCTAGGATGGAATACTGGCTTATGAACATCGATCCCAAATCTTTACGGCTGTTTTTATTGGTGCTGGAACGCGGCACCATCTCGGGGGCGGCCGAGCAGTTTCATATTGCGCCTGCCGCGGTCAGCAAGCGCCTGAGCGATCTGGAGCAGCAACTGGGCGCAGCCCTGATTGAGCGCAGCAACAAGGGTGTGTATCCGACGGCAGCGGGCAAATCATTGGCGGCCATGTCCCAGCGCCTGCTGGACGATATGGATGCCATGGGCGCGCTGATGCGCGACTTTGCCGGCGGGGCCACTGGGCATGTGCGGATTGCGGCCAACCTGTCGTCCATCACGCAGTTTTTGCCGCAGGCTTTGAGCTCTTTTATGGCGCGTCACCCCAAAGTGCGGGTGTCCTTGGAGGAACGTATCAGTGCTGGAGTCGCCCAGGCGGTGGCCGATAATAATGCTGATCTGGGAGTACTGATTCGAGGCGTAGGCAGTGCCGAGGTGGAGTACTACGACTATCGCCAGGACGAGCTGGTGTTGCTGGTGCCTGCTACCCATCCTTTGGCAGGACGGGGGGAGTTGGCCTTTGCCGACACGCTGGATTTCGACTATGTGGGGATGCACACTGGCAGTCACCCCAATCTGTTGCTGTTACGCGCCGCCAGCGAGCTGGAGCGCACCTGGCGTTGCCGCGTGCAGGTGACCAGTTACGATGCCCAGTGCCGCATGATTGAGGCGGGGCTTGGAATTGGCATGTTGCCGCGTTCTGTGGCCGAGTCCTATGTACAAAGCCTGGGCCTGGCCTTGTGCGTGATCAAGGAGCCCTGGACCTCACGTCGCGTGGCCTTGTGCGTGCGTAGCCGCTATAGCTTGTCGCCCGCCGCGCGCTTGTTGATGGACCATCTATTGCAGAATTGATGCGACTGTCGTTTTCAGGCCAAGACCGCAAGGGCAGGCTGCAAGCCATTCCCAGGGCTATATCGAGGAAAGACAGTTCTTAATGAGAATGACTCTTGATATTTTCAGGTTTCTTGATAATAATAGTTCTCATGTTTATCTGCATATGTAACGCGATCACCGAGCGTCAAGTACAAGAAGCAGTACGTGGCGGCGCTTCCAGCCTGGCAGACCTGCAAGGTCAGCTTGGCGTGGCGTCTTGCTGTGGCTGTTGCGCGGAGACGGCTCAGGACTATTTGCCCGGCGGACGCTATGCCAATCAGACCATGATTGCCAGTCTTGAAACCGCCCGGGTGGATTACGCTGCCAACGACAGCCTGATCCCTGCCCCTGAGTTCGGCCGTCTTGTTTGCCGCGCCTAAGCGCGTGTTTTTGATCAGGATTTTCCATTCCCGCTATTGTTAGTGGGAATGATTGTTATTGGTCCTGTTACTAACCCAAAAGTGCAACGCTTTCTGGGTGTTTAGCTGTTTTTTAAGCCATGGCACATGTGTGCATGGTAGCCTGTCACATTCATCCCCCATTGTGTTTTTGCCTGCATCGCGTCTGCGTGCGATCTGTGGCGTGAGCAGCATTTGTGGGGGCTCGGCGGCTCCTTGGGGGGAGCGCCGTCAGATTTACAGGAGAACAGCATGTTTGGCGATAAAGTGGTAATTCAGCATCTGAACAAGCAGCTAAAGAACGAACTAACAGCAATCAATCAATACTTCTTGCACGCTCGCATGTTGAACCATTGGGGCTTTAACAAGCTGGGCAAACACGAGTATGACGAGTCCATCGGCGAGATGAAGCACGCCGATATGCTGATCGAACGTATCTTCATGCTGGACGGCCTGCCCAACCTGCAGGACATGCACAAGATCATGATCGGTGAGAACGTGCCTGAACTGTTGGGCTGTGACCTGAAGCTGGAACAGGCTGCCCGTCAGACCGTGGTAGAGGCTATCGAGTACTGTGAGTCCACCCGCGACTACGTGTCGCGTGATTTGTTCTTGAAGATTCTGGACGACACCGAAGAGCACATCGATTGGCTGGGTACACAGCTGGAGCTGATCGAAAAAGTGGGCCTGCAAAACTACCTGCAATCGCAGATGGGCGACCACGAATAAGTCTTCGTTTGGTCAGACCAAAAAAAGCACCCGTTACTAACGGGTGCATTTTTATTGTCCTTGGCAGCTTCCTGCTCTGGAAACGAAGCCTTCAATTGCAAAGGCAGCGTAGCCTGGGAAGCGACTACAGACAGCTTAGAAGGACTTGCTTGGGCAGCCAGGCACCTTGCCCCAGGCATTGTTCGGACCGCAGTACTTGTTGCGAGCATCCCAGGAACAACTTGGGCGATCGAAAAAGCCTTTTTGGCTACAGGCATTCAACTCTTGCTGCAGTTGTGCCTGCCAGGCACCGTTATTGTTGCCGGCCACTTGAATATCCTGTGGTGGCGGTGGTGGGGGCGTGCCTATATCTACCGGCTGGATAGGCTCGGAGCCACCCAGGTTTACACGAGCAATCCCTTGCAACTCCCGGTTCTGCTCGGTCATGGCAATTTGAATGGCCTGCTCCAGCGAAATGGACGTGGTGGCCAAGGCAATAGGTGGCTTTTCTTCCGTCAGCGTAGACGTGTCAATTTCCCAAGCGATCGGTGTGGGTGCTTGCGGCACTCCCAGGCGGCCATTGGGTAAAGGCTGCGGCGGTTGCGCGGTAAAGGGTTTGCCATCGGCATCAAGCGTAGGCAAGTCTGACGGGTCGGGGGTGCTGACCGCCATGGACTTTTCAGGGCCGTGCGCGATTAGCCAGTTCCCCAGTTCCAGGCCGCCCCACACTGAAGCACCTGCGGCCAGCAGCAAGACAGCAATGATAAAACGCCAGGGCATAAGCGATGTCTCGGTTGAATCAGGGGCAATCCGGTCGGCCGGATGCGCGTAATTAAAAGAAAAGAGCCGTCATTGTAGCGAAATGTCGGCCCTGCTCTTGTGACAGAATTAGACGGCATCCCCGAAAACGTGTCCACCATGTTCACGTAATGCGTGGAATTCAATGCCCGGATTCAGCTCCTGAGCCACGCGCAACTGCGCAGGCGAGCTTGCTAAAAAGGCAGTGGCCTCGACCACGTCATAAGCAATATTGCCCGCGTTGGTCTCGATAAACTTCTTCATGTCCTTGGGGTCTTTGGCCGTTACCCAGCGAGCCATATTGAAGCGGCTGGACGACAGGCGCGCTTCCACACCGTACTCCGTTTTCAGGCGGTGGGCCACCACTTCAAACTGCAGTTGTCCAACCGCGCCCAGCAGCATCATGCCGCCTGCCATATGGGGACGGAACACCTGAATGGCACCCTCTTCACCCAGCTGGATCAGGCCGGTACGCAATTGCTTGGTGCGCAATGGGTCTTTGACCTCAATGGACTGGAACAGTTCGGGGGCGAAGAAAGGCAGCCCGGTAAATTGCAGGTTTTCGCCTTCGGTCAGCACGTCGCCCAATTGCAGGATGCCGTGGTTGGGCACACCGATAATGTCGCCAGCAAAGGCATCATCCAGCAGTTCACGGCGTTGCGACAGGAAGGACACCACGTTATTGGGGCGAATTTCCTTGCCGGTACGAGACACTTTCAGTTTCATCCCGCGCTTGAAATGGCCGGAGCTGACGCGCACAAAGGCCACGCGGTCACGGTGGGCGGGGTCCATATTGGCTTGCACCTTGAACACCACACCACTGAACTTGGGCTCGTCCGGCTGCACTTCACGCTGCAAGGCAGCGCGTGGGCCAGGAGAAGGAGCCAGATCAACCAGTGCGTCCAGCACTTCCTGCACACCAAAGTTGTTGATGGCCGAGCCAAAGAAAACGGGGGTTTGCTTGCCAGCCAGGAACAGGTCCAGATCGAATTCGGGGGCTGCAGCATTGAGCAGCTCGATTTCTTCCTGAGCCTTTGCAAAGGGCTCGCCAAAGCGTTCGGCAATCACAGGGTTGTCCAGGCCAGGGATGATTTCATCCTCGCCATGACGTTCCTGACCGGGCTTGAACACACGCATATGATTGGCGCGCAGATTGAACACACCGCCAAAGCGACGTGCCATCCCGATAGGCCAGGAAAACGGCACCACTTCCATGCCCAGGTGCGATTCGATTTCCGACAGCACATCCAGCGGCTCTTGAACTTCGCGGTCCAGCTTGTTCACGAAAGTGATGATGGGCGTATTGCGGGCCCGGCACACTTGCAAGAGGCGAATGGTTTGCGGTTCCACACCGTTGGCCGCGTCAATCACCATCAAGGCGGCGTCCACGGCGGTCAGCACACGGTAGGTGTCTTCGGAGAAGTCCTGGTGACCGGGGGTGTCCAGCAAGTTGATCACGCAGTCGCGGTATTCCATCTGCATGACCGAGGAGGCCACCGAAATACCACGTTGCTTTTCAATTTCCATCCAGTCCGAGGAGGCGTGACGGCTGGCTTTACGGGCCTTGACGCTACCTGCAATCTGAATCGCACCCGCGAACAACAGCAGTTTTTCTGTCAGTGTGGTCTTACCCGCGTCAGGGTGAGAAATAATGGCAAAGGTGCGGCGTTTCTTGACTTCAGAGCGTATGTCACCGGACGACATTGAAAATCCTTGTGGCAGCGCCAGTCTGGCGCGTGGAAAACAGTGAGCGAATTATCCGTAAAGCAGAGCTTGGGGGCAAGCTGATGCGTGCACAAGGCTAACGCGACACGCTGGCCAATACCGTCCCTGCCAGAATAAATAGCGAACCGAACACGCGGTTCAGCAGCCGGACATGGCTGGCCTGACGCAGCAAATGCAACATGCGAGCGGCCAGCGACGTGTAGCAACCCATGGCCACCAGATCCGTAAAGCACAGGGTCATGGCGATCAGCAGGTATTGCAGCGGCATGGGCCGATTCAAGTCCAGAAACTGGGGCATGATGGCCAGCAAAAATACCAGACCCTTGGGGTTGGTGATATTGATCAGGCAACCCCGTATCAACAAATCGCGAATACGAAAGTCGCTGGGTTCCTGACCTGTGACCTGCACCGGCATGGCGTCGGTGCGCAATTGCTTCCAGCCCAGATAAATCAGGTAGGCGGCACCCAACCATTTAAGCGTGGTGAACGCCAGTTCCGAGCGCGCCAGGACTTGGCCCAATCCCAGGCTGATGATGAATATCTGGATCATGATCCCGATATTGAGGCCTATCGCCATCCAGTAGCCACGCTTGAAGCCGTATTTCAGGCCGGAGGACATGGAGGAAATCGCACCTGGGCCAGGTGAAAACGAAATAACCCAGGAAGCCGCAAAAAAGGCGAGCCAGGTGCTCAGTGCCATGGTGTGCTCGGTTCAAAGGCGGGCGCTGTGCCCGCCTTTGGCAGGCACAGTCCCTTTGCAGGGTTTAGGCTTTGGCTTGTGCGGAACTGCGGTTGCTGCGGTTCGGGCCGCGGCTGTCCTGACGGCCACCGGGGCGACCTTGGCCAGCACGGGCTGCGCCACCGCCTGCACCGCCAGGAGCGGCGCTGCGACGTGGGCGGTTGTCGTTGCCAGGACGGCGCGGACGGCTTTCGCCATTGCCACCACGGCCTTCAGCGGAGCGACCTTGACCACCACCGTTAGGGCGACGGGCACCAGGAGCACGAGCGCCAGGAGCGCTGTTGAAGCGGCGCTCTGCGTAGGTGTCTTCCTTGGCTTCTTCAGCCAGAGCGGCGCGCGAAGGAGGCGTCCAGCCTTCCACCACGATGCGTTCGATAGGATTGCGGGTCATGCGCTCGATCTGCTTGAGCAAACGCATTTCGCTGCGATCTACCAGCGACAGAGCCACGCCTTCGCTACCGGCACGGCCAGTACGGCCAATGCGGTGAACGTAGTCTTCAGGAACGTTAGGCAGTTCGAAGTTGACCACGTAAGGCAGTTGATCAATGTCCAGACCACGCGCGGCGATGTCGGTGGCAACCAGTACCACAACCTTGCCGTTCTTGAAGCCGGCCAGCGCACGGGTACGAGCCGCCTGGCTCTTGTTGCCGTGCAGGGCTTCAGCGGCCATACCGTCCTTGGACAGTTTTTCGGCCAAACGGTTGGCGCCGTGCTTGGTGCGGCAGAACACCAGAACCTGGTTCCAGCCGCTTTCGCGAATGATGTGGCTCAGCAGATCACGCTTGTGTGCCTGGTCAGCCAGAATCACTTGCTGGGTAATCAGTTCGTTGGTGGTGTTGCGGGCAGCAACGGCCACTTCGTCAGGGTTGTTCAGCGAACCACGGGCCAGTTCACGGATTTCATCCGAGAAAGTCGCCGAGAACAGCAGAGTCTGGCGATCAACTGGCATCAGGCTGATGATCTTGCGAATGTCGCGGATAAAGCCCATGTCCAGCATACGGTCGGCTTCGTCCAGCACCAGGATTTCCACGCCGGTCAGGTCCACGGTGCGTTGACGCACGTGGTCCAGCAAACGGCCAGGAGTGGCTACCAGAATGTCCAGGGGCTTGCGCAGCGCATGGAACTGGGGGTTGATGTTCACGCCACCAAACATGACCATCGAGCGCAGACGGGTGTGCTGGCTGTACAAACGTACCGATTCTTCAACCTGGGCGGCCAGTTCACGGGTAGGGGCCAGGATCAGCGCACGTGGGCGGCCTGGTTTACGGTTTTGCTGAGGGTTGTTCAGCAGACGGTGCAAGATAGGCAGGGTAAAGCCTGCGGTCTTGCCGGTGCCGGTTTGAGCGGCAGCCAACAGGTCGCCACCTTCAATGACCTTGGGGATGGCCTGGGCTTGAATAGGGGTGGGGTGGGTATAGCCTGCGTCGGTTACAGCACGCAACAGAGGTTCTGCCAGCTCAAGAGAGGCAAAAGTGATTTGAGAGTCCAAGAATTTTCCAGTGACTAGCCCAAAAGCCCTCTTTGGGGCCCTACCAATCCAGGCTAAGGTGTTTTGTTATGGCGACAATGCCACGGCAGGGGCAAGAACGCCGCCTGCTGCAAGAGGCGCAGTGATTGGTGCGCTGCGCAATCTGCCATTATAGCGTGAAATTAGTAAAAATCCTCATTGACCATCTTGTATCATTTTGAGCGGTAGCGTTAAAACAACCTGCTTCAAACGTAAACGGTCAGGCGGATTGCCCTGCCGGATTTGACAGAAATTGTTAAGCGCCGCCATAGACGTACTTGTTATGCTGCGGTACGCGGTTTACGCTTGGCGTGCACGCACCGCCGGGCTCTGTTTGGCACGTGCCCGAGCAAATGGGTCGTAACCCGTTTTTGTTGTTTATCTGCTTATTTTTGCAGGAAAAAAATCATGACATCATGGATACGATGGGTCTTTATCAGCAGCGTGGCGGTTTTGCTGTCTGGTTGTGGGTATAACGAGATCCAGCGCCTGGACGAGCAGGTCAAGGCCGCTTGGTCGCAAACCTTGAATCAATACGAGCGCCGCGCCGAACTGGTGCCCAAGCTGGTCAGCTCGGTCAATGCCTATATGGTGAACGAGCGCGCGGTGCTGACGCAGGTTACCGAGGCGCGCGCCAAGGTCGGCACCATTCAGATGAAAGTGGATGATCTGGACAACCCCGAAGTGATGGCTCGCTTCCAGGAAGCCCAGAATCAGTTGTCTTCGGCGCTATCGCGTTTGATCGCCGTGTCGGAAAACTACCCGCAACTGAAAAGCGATGGCCTGTTCCGCGACTTGATGACGCAGCTGGAAGGCACGGAAAACCGTATTGCCACCGAACGCGGCCGTTATGTACAGACGGTGCAGGAATACAACCTGTTCATCCGTCAGTTCCCTACCCTGATTACCGCCAAGCTGTTTGGCTACAAGGTCAAGGAAAACTACGGTGTGGATCGTCAGAGCGAAATCACACGCGACCCCGAGGTCAAGTTTGATATTCCTGCGACCCCCGCTCCTGCTGGGTATTGATTAATTCTGGAGGTGGAGTCATGAACGTGCACGATCTTGCACTGACTGCTGGGCCTGGGTCTGCACGTTCTGGCAGGCTGGCCTGGGCCTGTGGTTTGTTGATGGCCTTGTTATTGCTGTGCTGGCCCTGGACGCAGGCGCAGGCCAAACCTGAACCGATTCCCGCCATTGCGGGGTGGGTAACGGATACCACGGGCACCCTTAGCCCGGATCAAAAAGACGCCCTGAACCAGCAGCTCAAAGCCGTGGAACAGGAAAAGGGCGCGCAGGTCGTGATTCTGATGGTACCTACCACAGGCGAAGAAACCATCGAACAATACGCGTTGCGTGTCTTTGATCAGTGGGAAATTGGCCGCAAGAAAGTGGACGATGGCATCTTGCTGCTAGTGGCCAAGGATGATCGCCGCATGCGTATCCAGACCGGCTATGGTCTGGAAGGCGCGGTCACGGACTTGCAGGCGGGGCGCATCATCCGCGAACAGATGACGCCTCGTTTTATCGAAGGCAACTTCTATGCCGGTATCCAGGCCGCAGCCGATAGTCTGGTGGGTCTGGTCAACGGCGAAGAGCTTCCCCCTCCTCCTAAAAATGCCCCTGTCACCTCGTCGGGTGAAGAAGGTGTGTTCTGGGAGCCTTTGCTGGCTGTAGGCGCGATTGTATTTTTTGCTTCGCCTTTGTTTGCCGCCTTTGCTGCTGGTGTGTTCACGCTGGTGGTGTCGGGCAGTATTGGCCTGGCCCTGCTTGCCGCTGTTGTCGGTGCAGGCTTGAGCATGATTGGCCGACTCTTTGGGGCAGGCGGCAAGTCCAGTTCCGGGCGTGCCTCGCGCCGGGGTGGTGTCATTGGCGGCTTGGGCGGTTATTCCTCCGGTGGTTTTGGCGGGAATGGTGGCAGCAGTGGTGGTGGCTTCGGCGGTTTTGGCGGAGGCAGCGGCGGCGGTGGTGGCGGTAGCGGAGGCGGTGGCGCTTCCGGTAGTTGGTAAGGCCACAGGGGAGCGACATGAGTGTGAATTGGAAAGAATTGTCGGGTTGGGCATCGGTACAAGGCCAATGGCTGCGCCGTCGTCATTTCAATGCCGAAATGTTGGGCCATCTGGCTGAGCAGATCCGCAAGGGTGAAGAGAACCATAGTGGTGAACTGGTCGTGGCGATTGAAGCGGTTTTGCCCGCCCATGAAGCCGATAGCGCCCAGCGTGCCCTTGAAGTCTTCGGTCGTTTACGTGTCTGGGACACACCCTTGAACTCCGGTGTCTTGCTGTATCTGGCCTTGGGTCAGCGCCGTATCCACATCATTGCAGACCGGGGCATCAAGGCCGATCAGGCTCAATGGACACAGATCTGTCAGCAGTTGGAAAAAGATCTGGCCTCGCGTGAGTATTTGTCTGGTTTGCTGGCCGCTGTCAGCGCGATTGAAACCGTCTTGCAGCAAGGCGCTCCGGCGCAGACTCCAGGCGTGGCGGCAGTCAATGCCTTGCCTGACGAACCTGTACTTCTTTAAGTGATGGCCAGTGCCATGAAACCGTCTGAATCCGTCGGCTCCTGGCAGCAGCAAACTCTGGTTGAAGCCATACGTTTGCGCGAGACCCTGTGGGGGCCTGTTGAAGACCTGTCTGAATCGCGCCGTGCGCGGGCTGCAGGTGGCTCCTTTGCCCAACGTGTGTCGGCTCGGGCCTTGGCGCTGGCGCGACGCGATGGGCTGGAACAAGCCTGGACGCGCTGGTGGCGTGTTGCCCGCCTTCTATTGATTGCCATGGCGGTGCTGGCTTTGCTGGCCGGGGCTGGTACAGCTGCGGGTGCATTGGGCGATGGCAGCCGAGCCGTGAATGTAGTGACGGCTTTGGGTGCGTTGCTGGGTCTGCACGTACTGACTTTTATTTTCTGGCTGTTCAGCCTGGCCTGGTCGGGCAAAAGTAGCGGCACAGGCAGTTGGGCCGGTGATGCCTGGTGGTGGCTCAGTCGCCGCTTCGTCAAAGGCGACGCTAGTCTGGTTCCCCAGGCTTTTGCCGCCGTGCTGGCGCGCCGGGGCAGCCAATCCTGGTTGGCCGGTCTGATCAGCCATAGCTTGTGGGTGCTGGCCTTTTTGTCGGCCCTGAGTACCCTGCTGCTACTGCTGGCCTCACGCCGCTATCACTTCAATTGGGAAACCACGCTTTTGACGCCGGATACCTTTGTCTGGCTGGTTGAAGGCCTGGGCGCCCTGCCATCCTTGTTGGGCTTTGCCCTGCCCGATACCCTCACCATACGTAGCAGCGATGGCCTGCAAATGCTTGATGCCCAGGCTCAGGCCCTGTGGTCCAGCTGGCTGTTGGGCGCGGTGGTGACTTATGGTTTGCTGCCTCGTGTGCTGGCTTTGGCCTGGAGCCTGTGGCAATGGCGTAAGCACACGGCTCGTCTGAGTCTGGACGACAGCTTGCCGGGTTTGGCAGAGCTGCGTCCTCGTTTGATGCCCGTTAGCGAGCCGACGGGTGTGGATGAATTGGCGTCGCCCGACAGAGTGGCGCGCATGCAAAACCAGCCAAGCACACCTTTGGCGGCCAATGCACTGTGTGTGGTGGGGTTGGAGCTGCCACCAGAACATAGCTGGCCCCCTGCTTTCATGCAGGCGCAGATGCAGGATCTGGGGCGGGTGGACTCGCGGGCCGAGCGTCTGGATATTCTGGGCCGCTTGCAGTCTGCCAGCCCTCGTCATTTGTTGATGGTCTGTGATGCCGCTCAGACGCCGGATCGCGGGGTGGTGGCAACGCTGGTTGAATGGGCACAATTGGCGCAGCAGTCCGATGTGGTGTTGTTGGATGAAGCTTTGGCCGACCCGGATCAAACGCGTCGTCGTAGCTGGCATGAACGTTTGGTGGCGGCAGGCTTTGCGCCTGGGCAGATTCACGATCAATGGCCTGACTTGTCTTTGAAGGAGCCATCATGAGTGCTGCGGCTTTGACGCTGGCGGTGGTGGGTCACACCAATACGGGCAAGACCTCTTTGCTGCGTACCCTCACGCGAGATACGGAGTTCGGCCAGGTCAGCAATAGTCCTGGCACCACACGGCATGTGGAAGGCGCCAGGCTGACGGTGGACGGCGAGGCTTTGGTGGAGTTGTTCGATACCCCCGGTCTGGAAGACAGCATGGCCTTGCTGGACTTCATGGATCAGCTCAGCCAAGCCGGTGAACGTATTGATGGGCCAGAGCGGGTACGTCGTTTTTTGGAATCCCCAGCGGCACAGGGCCGTTTCGAGCAAGAAGCGCGCGTGTTGCGCAAGCTGCAATCCTGCGATGCAGGCTTGTATGTGGTGGATGCGCGCGATCCGGTCTTGAGCAAGCATAAGGACGAGCTGACCTTGCTGGCCTATAGCGGGCGGCCTTTGCTGCCTGTACTCAATTTCGTTCGTAGTCCGCAGGCGCGGGTGCAGGAATGGCGCAGTGCCTTGGCACGCTTGGGTCTGCATGCCTTGGCGGAATTCGATACGGTGGCACCGGCTTTGGATGGCGAGGCCTTGCTGTACGACAAGCTGGCGGTGCTGCTGGAGACGCATGCTGGGGTGTTGCAGCAGTTGAAGGTGGATTTGGCGCAGCAGGCAGCATTGCGGCGGCGGGATGCCTTGCGCTTGCTGGCAGAGCTGTTGATTGATGTGGCGGCCTGGCGTGTCAGTACACCCTCGGACAAGGAGTCCATGGAGCTGGCGGCACAGCAGCTAAGGGAGCCGGTGTTGGCCCGCGAGGCCAAGAGTGTGCAGGCTTTGCTCAAGCGCTACAGCTTTGGCCGTCAGGATGTGGTGGCGGATTTGCTGCATTTCGAGGGCGGCCGTTGGGGCATGGACTTGTTTGATCCCCAGGCTTTGAAGGAATTTGGCGTGCAGTTGGGCAAGGGTGTGGCCGCAGGTGCCATGGCAGGCGCCACGCTGGATGTGATGACAGGTGGCCTGAGCCTGGGAACCGGGACGGTGCTGGGCGCCTTGGCCGGTGGTTTGTGGCAAGGCGCGGATAAGTGGGGCCAGCGTTTGATGGGCAAGTTGCGGGGCGAGACGGAACTTAGCGTGGATGATGCCGTGCTGCGTTTGCTGGCCGTGCGGCAGCTAAGCTTGATTGCGGCTTTGGAGCGGCGCGGTCATGCCGCACAGACGCCGATTCGCCTGGGCGAGATTGATGCCGAGAATTTCGATCAGGCCTTGCAGCGGGAATTGAATGTCTGGCGGGCGCAAGGCCTGCCGGAGGAACTGGCGCAGGCACGGATACATCCGACCTGGTCTACCTTGCGCTCAGACTATGCGCCGGATTCGCGGCGGGAGACCTGTGTGCAGAGCTTGGTGCAGCGTTTGCTGGGGGCGCGTAATGGGCCGAATGCTAACGCTGTCGGGCAGGCGCAGGAATAACAAACCCCGGATTATTTCTTTTCATCTTTCATTAAGTGCGCATAGCAAACCGGCGAGCTGGGTTCATTGCCGTCGTGTATGCGATCTTCTTCAAGCAAAGCCTGAATCACAGCCTGTTTGAGCACCGTCAGGTACGAGGTTTGCGGGTCGTGGGTGGCGGTTAGCAATTGCAGTTCGCCTTTGCGGGCCAGCTTCATCAAGGAGAGCAAGGAATCAGGGTCGTGCTTGAGCTGTTCCTGATAGCGACGCTGGAATTGCTCGGGCGAAATATCGTCCTTATGAAAGCTTTTGCGTAATTCACTTGTGGGGCTGGCCTCGTGCAGCCACTGGATGTCGCCCAATTCGTCTTTGCTCAGGCCGCGTGGCCAGAGGCGGTCTGTGAGTACCCGGGCCGCTTTGCCGGCAGGCTCATGGACGGCGTCGTAAATGCGACTCAAGGTGATGGTGTAGGGCATGACTGGCTCCGGGAGCGTCAGGCTTTTTGTGTTTACGCGCTGGCGGTCAATGACTTATTGTCTATTTTTTCTGTGAGTCAGAGTCGCGTATCGACAGGTATCGGCGAATCGAGCCTCATGCAGACTAGCAAATGGTTGTGTAGCAGCCTTGCAGCCGTGTGTGGTGATGTTTCGGATCGCCAATCACATTAGCTGCAAGGCTGCCGTTTTGTATTTATACGGCGTTTTACGCTTTCTTGCTGACCAGTCCGTAGATAAACAGGACGATGATGGCACCCACAATGGAACCGATCCAGCCTGCGCCTTCACCAGGCACGTACCAGCCCATGGTTTGTCCCAAGTAGCCTGCGACAAAGGAGCCGACAATACCCAGGATGGTGGTCATTATCCATCCCATTTTTTGATCGCCAGGCATGATGGCTCGTGCCAGCAAGCCTACGATAAAGCCCACAATAATCATGGAGATAATACCCATCGTGCTACTCCTGTTCTGTGTTTGCCGGTCTGGGATTCGGACCGCTCTGCTTATCTTAGGTATGGAGTTTTTAGGCGTCTATCGTTTTGCGTTTTTGAAACAGTTAAAAACGTCAGGTTTTGTAAATGGAGGGTGTGTAATCAGATTTGCTTAAGTCAGCAAGGCAGGTTTACGTTTTTGCACCCACTGTGTGGCCTGCTCATAGGCGTAGGACAGCTGCAGCACCGCCATGTCGGCCTGTGCAGGGCCCATGATCTGTAAGCCCATGGGCAATCCGGCTTCGTTAAAGCCCGCAGGCACGTTCATGACGGGCAGCCCTGCCAGAGAGCCGCCGATCACGATTTCCATCCAGCGGTGGTAGGTGTCCATTCTGCGCCCGGCGATTTCGCCAGGCCAGTGGGTGGTGCCAGCAAAGGGGAAGACCTGGGCGGTAGGCAGCACCAGATAGTCGTAGGTCTGGAACAGCTTGCGCAGGCTTTCGTACCATTTGCTGCGGTTGATGGAGGCTTGATAGACCTGCGCCCCGCTCAGGTTCAGGCCCCCCGCTACTTCCCAGATCGCCTCAGGCTTCATTTGGGCGCGCAGTTCCGGTTTGGCGTACAGGCCCTGTGCGCTTCCGGCTACGGTGAAGTGGCGCAGCGTCAGCCAGGTTTGCCATAGCTGCTCCATGGAGTAGTCGGGCTGGGCCGCTTCAACGGTGCAGCCTATGGCTTCAAAGCTCTTCAATGCGTTTTGGCACAGGTCCATGATGCCGGCTTCCATAGGCAGATAACCGTTGTAGTCGCCCAGCCAGCCAATGCGGGTGCCTTTGAAGTCGCGTTGCAGTTTCCCGGCGAATTGTTGTGGGTCTTGACCGATGCTAAGCGGGGCGCGAGCATCGAAACCGGCCTGGGTGGACAGCAGCATGGCCAGGTCGGACACGGTACGGCCCATGGGGCCTTCGTAGCCCATTTGCTGGAAGAACACTTCGGAGGACGGGCCATAGGGCACGCGGCCTTGGGAGGGGCGAAAGCCGTAGACGTTGTTGAAAGCACCGGGGTTGCGCAGGGAGCCCATCATGTCGCTGCCATCAGCGACGGGCAACATGCGGGTGGCCAGGGCCACGGCGGCCCCGCCACTGCTGCCGCCAGCACACAGTTCGGGCTGGTAGGCATTGCCGGTGGTACCGAACACGGAGTTGTAGGTATGCGACCCCAGGCCAAATTCCGGGGTATTGGTTTTACCGATCAGAATGGCACCGGATTGCCGCACGCGCTCCACGACAATGGCATCTTGTTTGGGCAGATAGTCCTTGAAAATCGGTGAACCGCTGGTGGTGACAATATCGACCGTGGCCGCCAGATCTTTGGGTGCCTGGGGCATGCCGTGCATCCAGCCCATGTACTGACCTGCTTTCAGTTGCTGATCGCGCTTGTCGGCCTGGGCCAGCAGGCCGCTGCGTTCTTGCAGGGACACAATGGCATTGACCTTGGGGTTCACACGGTCGATGTGGTCCAGATAGGCCACCATCACTTCGTGGCAGGAGACTTGGCGTTGTGCGATCCAGCCCGACAGAGTCAACGCGTCGGCCATGATGATGTCTTGAGCCGTGCCCGGACCGGGAGCGGTTTTTGCGAAGGCCTGACGTCCCAGGGAAGGGGCCATACCCGCCAGCGGCAGCAGTCCGGTGGTTTTCAAAAAGCGGCGGCGTGTACCCAGCGGCGTTGGGGAATCAGTCATGTTTGTCTCCGGTGTTTTTGTAGGGCCATCCAAGTGGCCAAGCCATTCTATGCAGGTACAATGCGCGGCTCAAACGCCAAAAAATCATCAAGTTGATGCGGTCTGTGCATAAGCCGACTCAAGCGTCAGCAAGGGGACAAGCATGGACTTTCGCAAGCTGCGGCACTTTGTGGCCGTTTGCGAACACGGTACGTTTCACCGGGCCGCGCAAGCTGTCCACTTAAGCCAGTCTGCCTTGAGCCGTAGCATTCAGGCTCTGGAGCAGGAGCTGGGTGTGCCGCTGTTTGATCGCAGCAGTCAGCGCATTTTCTTGACGCCTTATGGTCGGGTACTGCTGGAGCGAGCCCCCCGGGTTTTGCAGGAAGGCCGTGCCTTGCAGCGCGAGCTGGCCTTGCTGCAGGGCGAGGACGCGGGCAGTCTGCGTTTGGGCTTAAGTTCGACCCCCGCCGCGGTCTTGCTGCATCCGTGCATGGTGGCGCTGCTCGACGAGTACCCGCGTTTGCGTGTGGACGCGGTGATTGGCCGCACGCTGGAACTGATCGAAGGTTTGCGCCGGGAACACTACGATATGGTGGTGCTGGACGTCAGCGCGGTGACTGATGTGCGTGGCCTGGATATTGAGTATTTGCCTGCCATGCAAGGCGATATGCTGGTACGCGAAGGCCACCCGCTGTTGCAGCTGGAGTCGCTGGACTTTGCTGCGATCAGCCAGTATCCCGTGGCCTGCTCCGTGATCAGTGATGATTTGACTGACCGTCTGATTGCCGAGTTTGGCGCCCAAGGCCATCCCGACAGCTTTGTACGCTTTTGTTGTGATAGCTTCAGCATTCAGCGCGATGTGGTACTGGATAGCGATATGGTCTTGATGAGTGTGCTGGCGGCGGTACGGCGCGATATTGATGCCGGTGATCTGGTGCCGCTGGGCTTTTTTTCTTCTTCCTTGTCCGGGCACTATGCCTTGGTGCGTTTGTCGGGTCGCACGCAACTGCCGGCTCTGGATATTGTGTACGATCTGGCGCGTCGCCTGTGCAGGGCCTAGGCTAGACGCCCCGCTTTCTGATCTGCCTTGTTTGAGGGTTTGCTGATGACGATTCCCTTGCCCATTCTGGACCTGAAGCAGTCAGGTGCCGAACACGTTTTTCGCGCTTTCATTGGCTGGTGGCCAGACGCGCAAACCCGCGCCTGGCTGGCGGAGCAGGCGCTGCACGCACATGCGATTTATGGCGGGCGGATGATGCAGCCTGATCACTTTCACTTGACCCTGGCGTTTCTGGACGGCAGCCGTGTGTCGGATCTGCAGACTTTGGCGACACAGATGGCGCAATGGACGGTGCCGCAGATCAAGTTGGATCTGACCATACGGGATGTATTCGAGAAACCAAGGGTAGTGTGGGCCGGGCCGGACGAGTCGCAAACTCAGGCACTGGCGGCCTTGCAGCAGTGGCATGATGAGATCTGGGCCAAGCTGAGTGCTTTAGGCTGGACGCAGCCGCCGCGTCGTTTTCGCCCGCATGTGTCCTTGTTGCGCCATGCGCGGATTGCCGCCGGTCAGTCCCATTGCCATGCTTTGCCCACGCAGGCCTTTGTGGGTGATGGTGCCGGTCTGATCGTGTCCGTTCCCGGTGAGCTGCGTAGCCAATATCATCTGGCCGCCCTGATGAAGCCTGAAAGGACAGGTGCATGAATATCCGCTTTTTAGAAACCTTTATCTGGATTGCCCGTTTGGGTAGTTTCCGTGCGGCAGCGAACAAGCAGCATCTGACACAAGCCGCCGTGTCGGGGCGGATTGCAGCCCTGGAAGCCGAGTTCCAGAAAACCCTGTTCGAGCGGGGCCACCGCGATCTACGCCTGACTCCCGCAGGTCGAAAATTGATGCAGTACGCCGAGCAGATGCTGGGCATGGAGCACGATTTACGTGAAGCTCTGGCAGGTTCCAGCCGCTTGAGTGGTCGAGTGCGCCTGGGCGTGGTCGAGTCCATTGTGCATACCTGGTTCAAGGATTTGATTCGTCAGCTGCATGCGCTCTACCCCGAACTGGAAATTGAGCTGACCGCCGAGTCCACCTTGCGCCTTCACGACCTGCTCAAGCGCGGCACCATTGATGTGGCCTTGCAGACCGACCCCATCATGGGGGACGGCATACGCAACTTGCCCATGGGCTCCATGCGCATGGGCTGGGTATGCATGGCCGATGAGTCCATGCCGGTACGCAGCGGTTTGCAGGAGCTGGTGCAACGCTGGCCTTTGGTGACCTTCCCTCGTGGTTCCCAGCCGCATCTGGCCTTGGTGCAGCTGCTTGAGCCCTTGCCTGTGGATCAGGCCCGGATTCACTACGTTTCTTCAATTGCCGCCAGCACGCAATTGATCGAAGCCCAGCCTTGCATTGCCACCTTGCCCCTGGCGGCAGTCAGCCGTCAGCTGGACAGCGGTCTGTACCAGGAAATTGTTTGCGAACATGCCTTGCCTGATTTGCGCCTGGTCGCCAGTTGGCGGCCCGACCCTTTAACGCAGACCGCTCAAGCGGTGATTGGCGTGGCGCTGGAGCGCATGCACCATTTTGCTGCCCAGCACCCTGGCCTGGCTTTACCCCCGCCAGACACGCGTGTCTTCGCGATTTAGCCTTTGAGGGTTTTCCCCTTGCCTGCGCATGTGTACTGAGCGTGGGCTTGCTTGATAATCTATATACTGCGCCATTCGCTTGATCTGATCGCTTTTTCTTATTGCCCCAGGCTGAAATAAACCGTTTGGAATCTGCTTGGCAGCCGTTGGACACTCCCACAAAGAGTGTGCAATGACCTTGATTCGGGAGGGCTGTCGTGTCTGCTACTTTTCGCACTGATCGTGATGCGCCGGGGGAACTGTTCATCTGGACAGACATCGCCCCAGAGCATGAGCAGGATTTCAATCAATGGTATGAGCGCGAGCACATGGCTGAACGCGCTGCCATACCGGGTTTTCAATGGTCGCGCCGTTATGTGCGTCAAGGCGCCGGGCGCAAGTATCTGGCCTTGTATCGCACCGAGTCCCTGCGGGTTTTTGGGACGGCGGAATACAAGAAGGCCTTTGAGCAGCAAACGGATTGGTCCAATACCAACTTTGCCCGCATGAGCAATACCCAGCGGCGCGTGATGGTGGTGTCCTTGCTGGGCGGTGCCGGTACCGGCGCCGTGGTCTTGCTGGTGCGTGTGCCGGAGGTGGCTCAACGGGAAGCCCTGGCACGTCAATGTGCCGCCTATCTGGAACAGACCGATGGCCTGCTGGCCTTGCGTGTGCTGACGCCAGACCCAGAGCTTTCGACCCCTTTGCCGTCCGAGGATACGCAGCAGCGCAGCCTGGACCCCTACCTGGTGGCGGATCTGACCACCTTGAATGCCGCTCGTACCCTGGCTGCCCGTTTGCAGCAGGATCTGGGGGTGGCGACCAACGATGTATCCGAGTTTTCTTTGTTGTGGGATCTGCAGTCACGGGATCTGAATGCAAGCCGCTCATAAGGCGGCCATCACCTCAATTCTTGGGAGAAGCGACATCATGATCAAAAAACTACTTTCCATGGCTTGCGTTCTGGCGCTGGCTGGCACCGCGCAGGCGGCGACCAACTGGAACATGAGTACCGAGCAGCCTGATAACAACTTCCTGACGCAAAACGCGCGTGAGTTTGCGGCAGACATCAAGGCGGCCACCAACGGGGAACTGAATATCAACGTGCAGTCGAACTCGGTGCTGCTCAAGCGCCCCGAGGTCAAGCGCGGTGTACAGCAAGGTGTGGTGCAGGCTGGTGAAATGCTGGTGGCGGCCATTGGCAATGAAGATCCTTTGTTCGAGGTCGATAGTGTGCCGTTCCTGGCCTCGTCCTTCGATCAGTCGGAAAAACTGTGGAAAGCCACTCGCCCCTTCCTGGCCGAGCGTCTGGACAAGCAGGGCATTGTCCTGGTTTATGGTTCGCCCTGGCCACCGCAAGGCATTTACACCAAAAAGCCGGTGGAACAGTTGTCTGATCTGGCCGGTGTCCGTTTCCGTGCCTACAGCCCCGCTACCAGCCGCCTGGTTTCCTTGATGGGAGCAGTGCCCACCACGGTGCAAACACCCGAAGTGCCTCAGGCGTTTTCTACCGGCATTATTGATGCCATGCTGACTTCGCCCGCAACCGGGGTGGATTCGCAGGCTTGGGACTACGTGAAGTACTACTACGACGCCCAGGTCTTCATTCCACAAAGCTTTGTGATCATCAATAAGCGCGCCTTCCAGCGCCTGCCTGAAACTGTGCAAAAAGCCGTGCTGGATGCGGGTGCACGTGCCGAGGAGCGAGGTTGGGCCATGTCGCGCGAGCAAACGTCCAAGTTGACGCAAACCATGGCGGATAAAGGCATGGTAGTGGGTAATCTCAGCGAAAAACTGTCCAGCGAAATGCACGCGATTGGTCAAACCATGACCGAAGAGTGGCTGAAGAAAGCCGGTGCAGATGGTCAGAAGTTGCTTGACGCTTACCGTCAACCATAAGCAAGGGGTGCGTCCATGATCGTTCTGGAGCGTATGGCCAGAGTCTGCGGCGCACTGGCCGCATTCTTCCTGTGTTTGATCGGGGTTGTGGTGACTGCGCAGATTGTGGCGCGCCTGTTTTCCATGCAAATACCCGCCTCGGATGACTTTGCGGGCTGGTTTATGGCGGCGTCTATTTTCCTGGCACTGCCTTATGCCATGTTGCGCGGGGATCATATCCGCGTCACGCTTTTGCTGCAGGTGATCCCCGAGCGTTTGCAGCGTCCTTACGAGCTGCTGGCCACCACGATTGGTTTGGTGCTGGCCGCCTGGTGCACTTGGGAGACGGCTCATTTTGTTTATGAGTCCTTTATCTACAAGGAAGTGGCACAGGGCATGGTGGCGGTACCGCTGTGGATTCCGCAACTGGGTATGCCGATTGGTCTGGGATTGTTGACCCTGATGCTGTTGCGGCGCTTGCTGCACGCGGCGCAAGGTCAAACACTGGAGGCAACTGAACATGGCTGATTTATCTCAGGCAATAGTGCTGTTTGTGGTTCTGCTTGCCTTGCTGGCCAGTGGTGTGTGGGTGGCGCTGGTTCTGATCGCTTGCGGTATTTTGTCTATCTTTCTGTATGCCGATGCACCGGCGGGCATTATCTTTGCCACCAAGGCCTGGGACTCTTCGGCCAGTTGGGCCTTGACGGCCTTGCCCCTGTTTATCTGGATGGGGGAAATTCTGTATCGAACACGGTTGGCTGAAGATATGTTCAGCGGCCTGGGGCCGTGGGTACAGCGTTTGCCTGGGCGACTGGTGCACGTGAACACGTTTGGTTGCGGTATCTTTGCCGCGGTCAGTGGTTCCTCGGCGGCAACGGCTGCGACCATCGGGCGCATCTCCTTGCCCGAGTTGAAAGCGCGCGGCTACGACGACAGCATCAGCATTGGCTCCCTGGCCGGAGCAGGGACCTTGGGCCTGTTGATTCCACCGTCCATTGTGATGATTGTGTATGCCGTTGCTGCTCAGGTTTCCATCATCCGCCTGTTTGTGGCGGGTGTGCTGCCCGGCATCATGCTGATGTGCCTGTTCTCGCTGTACATCGCGATCTGGTCCTTGCGCCACCCGGACCGTGTGCCTGCTGATGTCGAAACCTTGACCTGGGGCGAGAAAATCCGCCGTCTGCGCTTGCTCTTGCCCGTGGTGCTGCTGATCATGGCGGTGATCGGCTCGATCTACGGCGGTATCGCCACCGCCACCGAAGCCGCGGTGCTGGGTGTGATCGGCTCTTTGGTCATCGCTGCGTTTGGACGATCGCTTAACTGGAAGAATTTTGTGGAGAGTTTGCTGGGGGCGGCACGGACCTCCTGCATGATTTCCTTCATCCTGATCGGTGCCGCTTACCTGACCAGTGCCATGAGCTTTACCGGACTGCCTGCGAATCTGGCCGCCTGGATCGGCTCCCTGGGTCTGAGCCAATACGCCTTGATTGCCGTATTGACTGTGTTTTTTGTGATTCTGGGTGCGTTCCTGGATGGCATCTCGATTGTGGTCCTGACCACATCGGTCTTGCTGCCTGCCGTGATTGCGGCGGGTATTGATCCAATCTGGTTCGGTGTCTACCTGATCCTGACAGTGGAAATGGCGCAGATCACCCCGCCTATTGGCTTTAACCTGTTTGTGATTCAGGGCATTACCGGACGCAATCTGTTTGAGCTGGTGCGCATGGCGTTTCCGTTTTTCCTGTTGCTGGTTCTGGCGACAGCCCTGGTGACGATATTCCCGCAAATCGTCATGGTCTTGCCCAACGCCATGTAAGGGGGAAGGGAGATGGCAATGGCTTACGTAACTCTGGGTTCTCAGCGCTACAAGGTAGAGCGCGCCTGGACTCAGGCGGACATCAGCAGTATCACCAGTGTGGCGGTGCTGGCTGATGGGCGCATCGCCGCCTTGCTGCGTCGCCCGGCCTGCGTGCTGGTGCTGGCACCGGATGGGCAGGTGTCGGCGCGCTGGCCCCTGGAGGAAATCCTGTGTCCGCACCATATCAGCGCCCGGCCGCAAGGTGGGGTGCTGGTCACGGATCTGGACGGGCATCAGGTTCTGGCGCTGGACGCCCAAGGCAATGAGCAATGGCGTTTGGGCAAACCCGAGCAGCCTCGCTGGCAAGAGCCCTTCAACCATCCCACGCATGCTGTCGAGTGCGCCGATGGGGGCTTATGGGTCACCGATGGCTACGGCAATACGGTGGTCCATCGCTTTGACCCGCAACGCCAATGGCTGGCGGCATTAGGCGCGCCGGGCTCTGGTCCCTTGCAGTTCAGCACCCCCCATATGCTGGCCTGTGCCGCCGACGGCTCGGTCTGGGTGGCTGACCGTGAGAACAACCGTGTCCAGCACCTGGATGCGCAAGGCCGTTATCTGGGCGAGCTGCGCCCCATGCACAAGCCCATGGCGGTAGCTGTGCAAACAGACGGTACGGTGTTAGTTAGTGACCAAACGGCCAGTCTGTCCTTGTTCGATCCGGATTCGGGCACCTTGGTGGGGCGTTGCCGGGTACAAGGCGTGTACGGGCACGGCCTGTCCGCCGGTTTGGATGGGCGCATTTATATAGCGGAAATGTTGCCGGATTGTTTGACCTGCTTACAGCCTGCTTAATTGTCCACAAAGCAGAAGCAGTAATCGGCGCTATGGAGGCTCTCAGGGTAATTTCCCTTGTTCGTAAGGACGTAGTGTAGAACGCGGCTCTGCTTGCCCGATCTGTTGGAAGAAGGATTGCACTATTTTCGCGATCTTGTTGGCCAGGAGAGGTGGGACTGCATTACCTACCTGATGATATTGCTGAGTCCTGTTGCCCTGGAAGAAGTAGTTATCCGGGAATGTTTGCAGACGGGCTGCTTCCCTGACTGTCAGGCTGCGGCATTGGCTGGGATCGAAATGAATAAAGTAATGCCCGTCTTTAGATATATGGCTGGTTACGGTGGTAGCAGGCAAGTTTCCAAGTTGCACACGGAAGCGATCAGCAAATTTTCCGCTTTCCCAGTTGTCATGATTAGGGCGTAAACCGTCGAGTGTGAAGTCCTTATGTCCTTTTGGCGACCGTCCGACTACCTCAGCAAAAGCAGCAGCGTATACGTATCTGCGCAGATCACTCGTCATATGGCTACGCGCCTCGTGATTGAGCCATACAGTGAGATGCTCGTCCTCATACCAGCGATCGAGTTCTGATCGATCGGTACATGCTGATGAACGTTTGGGCATTCTCAGACCGCCTCGGGGAAGGACCTTGATGGTCTGGGATGTGCGTTTGAGTGCTTCCCTGATCCGGGTCATTTTTGGTCCTTCAATCAAGGACGCTGCATGTTCCAGCTCAACGAGGTGTTGGACGACAGTTTTTTTCCATTGTTCCGCATTATCTGTCTGCCTGCTTAAAGCGCTACGCAAGGGCGGCAAGTTGCCAATCGCATCCGAAACCGAAACGGGAGGTTCGACTACCAAGCAATCTGGCTGTATACCGAGTTTCAGAATATCTTCACGAATTCCCATGAGAATGACGCGATGTCGAGCCTGTGGAATTCCATGCTCTTCTGCCTTGACCACAAAGTCATGAGCGTTGATGGATGCAGGGTCGTCACCTCGACCGAAGGTTGTTTGACAGGACAGGGAGTAAATTCGATAGCCTTGGCCGGAGCATGGGGATTTCAATGCCGAGTCCGGATCCGTCAAGTCTTGCAGGATGGAGTGAAAGATCCGCTGCCCACCAACAGAGGAAGAAAGTATGCCCTTGACATTTTCCATGATGAAGACGGCAGGGCGATGTTTTTGCAGGATCCGCAGGTATTCCTTATAGAGAAAATGACGATGGTCCTCCTCTGGTATGTAGTCTACCTCTCCCCGATTTCGAGCTCTTCCGACAAGCGAGTATGCTTGACAGGGAGGGCCTCCTATCAGGACCCATGGTGTGCGCGAATCAATGCCCGCCTTGCTGATTTGCTCATCTAGCTTTTGATTATCGGCAGGTTTGCCAAGCGTCAGCCGCTGTGCTTCTGTTCCCGCTTCATCCCATATGTCCCGATTGCTAGCATCATAGGGAAGTGGCGTCAGCCCATGACAATATTGATAGTATGACTGCAGAAACTGGTCAGATTGCCGGCGCTTTAATAGACGGAAGAATGCCCTCAGTCTTAGTGTCGAGTGTGCTGCTTCATCCATTTCAGCGGACACCGCAATGCGGAATGGCTCGTCGGGCAGCGATGAAAAGCCTTCGCCCAAGCCGCCCGGGCCAGCAAAAAGGTCAACGATTGGAATTGGTTTTGTAAGTTTTTCGAAGTTCACTACAGTCTGCTTTGCTAAATGGATACCACAAGAATTTATCCAGGATACCAGGAACCATGGATGTAGTCGATGTTGCTACCCGTTCAAGAATGATGGCGGGGATACGCTCAAAAAACACACGGCCGGAAGTTCGCCTGCGGCGATTTCTGCACGGAAGAGGTTTTCGATACCGTTTACATGCCAGGAATCTGCCTGGAAGTCCTGATATTGTGCTCTCCAAGTACCGGGTTGTGATTTTTGTACATGGATGTTTTTGGCACCAGCACTCAGGGTGCAAGTACGCAACAATGCCACACAGTAATAAGGAAAAGTGGCAAAAAAAATTTGCGGACAATGCTGTGCGTGACCAGAGAAATATGGATGACCTGATCGCGGCGGGCTGGCGCCCGATTGTAGTTTGGGAATGCGCGTTGCGAAACAAAGTCCCGGATCAGGATCTAGAGTGGATTATTGCCGAAATTCTGGCTGGACCGTGGAACTGAGCAGCTCCGTGCATGGTATCGATATTGGAAAGCTTTCATGCAAAGCATGAAAAAGTAGTCGGCGCTATGGAAGCTCTCAGAGCAAATCCATTAGACTATGCGCATGAATACGTCCGTGCCTCTGTATGTTCGTACAGATTCCTCCGGCCAGCTGCAATTGCTAGGCGATTGGTCCTTGCGTCACTACGAAGCGCTGCAAAGCAGTTTGCGCTCGCTCAGTGACAAGCAGGGCCGTTGGTCTTTGGATTTCAGCGAATTGAAGTCCCTTGACACCACGGGAGCTCAAGTTCTCTGTGAATGGCTGGGTGCCGAGCGTGTGCAGGCGGCGCTGGACAGTGCTCAAGGCTTGTCCAAAGAGCGCCATCAATTATTGCAAACCGTTGCCAAGGCGATGAGCCGCATGGACCATGAGCAGTTGGTTCCGGCGCGTTGGGGCATTACAGATTTGTTCGAGCGCGTGGGCCTGTCCATGGTCCATATTTCGCGCAATGTGCGCGAGCTGCTGGGCTTTATCGGCCTGACGCTGGAAACCCTGATTCTGAACATGCTGCGGCCCAGCCAGTGGCGCGTTACGTCGATTGTGGCGCAGCTGGAAGAGACGGCCTTTAACGCCGTCCCTATCGTGGCTTTGCTGACTTTCCTGGTGGGCGCGGTGATCGCGTTTCTGGGGGCGACGGTGCTGGCGGACTTTGGTGCCACCATTTACACCGTAAACCTGGTCGGCTTTTCCTTTTTGCGTGAATTTGCGGTGCTCTTGACTGCTATCCTGATGGCAGGTCGCACCGCCAGTGCCTTTACCGCGCAGATCGGCTCCATGAAAGCGAACGAGGAAATCGACGCTTTACGTGCCCAAGGCTTGAATCCCATGCTGATTCTGGTCATTCCGCGTGTACTGGCCATGTTGCTGGCCATGCCTATTTTGACTTTCGTGGGGATGGTGGCCGGGATCTTTGGCGGTGGGCTGGTTTGCGCCCTGATTCTGGATATTTCACCCACCATGTTCATCAATATCTTCAATCAGGATATTGATTTGCGGCACTTTGTGCTGGGCATGGCCAAAGCCCCGATCTTTGCCTTTTTGATTGCCGTCATCGGTTGTCAGGAAGGTTTCAAAGTGACCGGTAGTGCGCAGTCCGTGGGTGAACATACGACCTCGGCAGTGGTGCAGTCCATCTTTATCGTGATCCTGATTGATGCGCTGGCAGCACTGTTTTTCATGGAGATGGGATGGTAGAGGCCACCGCTCGTCCCATTATTCAAGTACGTGACCTGGATAATCGCTTTGGCGATCACGTCGTGCACGAGCATCTGGATATGGATGTGTATCCCGGTGAAATCGTGGGCGTGGTGGGCGGCTCCGGCACGGGCAAGTCCGTGCTGCTGCGCTCCATTCTGGGATTGCGCCCACCTACTGGCGGCACAGTACGCATTTTTGATCAGGAAATAGGCACGCTGTCACCCGAAGCCCGTTCGCGGCTGGAGCGTCGTTTAGGCGTGCTGTTCCAGCAAGGGGCTTTATTCTCCTCGCTGACGGTGGTGGAAAACATTGCCATGCCCCTGATCGAGCATATTGGCTTGTCCCGGTCTTCTGCAGAACATATCGCTGCCATGAAAATGTCTCTGGCGGGTTTGCCGGCCAACGCGGCCACCAAATATCCGGCAGAGCTGTCCGGTGGCATGATCAAGCGTGCCGCTCTGGCACGTGCTCTGGCGCTGGACCCGGAAATTCTGTTTCTGGACGAACCCACTGCCGGGCTGGACCCGGTCGGTGCGGGGGATTTTGACCAGCTTATTTTGACCTTGCGCGATGCGCTGGGATTGACCGTGTTTCTGGTTACACACGATCTGGATACGCTCTACACCATCTGTGATCGAGTGGCCGTGCTGGCGCAAAAGCGTGTGCTGGTTAACGACACATTGGCGCGTGTAGAGCAAGTTGATAACGACTGGATCCGGGAGTATTTCCACGGTCCACGGGGACGAGCCGCCGAACAGGCCCAAAACCGTCGTCAGGAGCATAGTTAATGGAACCGCGTGCCCATCATGTATTGATCGGGGTCTTTACCTTGGTAGTGGCTGTGGCTGCTGTCCTGTTCTCGCTTTGGCTGGCCAAGGCGGGGCAAGATGCCGAGACCCGCGATTACGATATTGTCTTTCTGGAAGGTGTGCGTGGTCTGTCTCGTGGCAGCGCCGTGCAGTACAACGGCTTGCGGGTTGGTGAGGTGCGCTCGCTGCGCCTGGATCCGCACGATTTGCAGCGTGTGCGTGCGCAAGTGTCAATTCAGGCCGCGATCCCTATTCACGAAGATACCCAGGCGCGCCTGGCACTGGCCGGCATTACCGGCCAATCCGTGATCGAACTTAGCGGGGGGACACCCAATAGCCCCTTGTTGGAAGCCACCGGCGATGGCCTGCCCATGATTGTGGCTTCGCCTTCCCCTCTGGCCCAGTTGATGGCCGGTGGTGAAGAGTTGATGACGCAAATTTCCAAGCTGCTGGAGAACGCCAATACCTTCTTGTCGTCCGAAAACTCCAAGTCCCTGTCCGCCAGTTTGCAAAAGCTGGAAGCCTTGATGGGCCAGCTCTCGACCGCTAGCGAAGGCGTGCCATCCTTGGTCAAGGAGTTGTCCCAGGCCAGCCAGCAAGCCACCACCTTGCTGTCGTCTACACAAGGTCTGCTAGACCGCCAGGGCACGCAAGCCATGAATGCCATCCAGAAATCCATGGAGGATTTCAGCCGTGCCACACAAAGCTTGAACAAGCTGTTGGAGCAGAATTCGGCCGCTATTGGCCGGGGTGCTCAGGGTCTGACCGAGATCGAACCCGCCTTGCGTGAATTGCGTCAGGTGCTGGCCGGTTTCCGTGCCGTCACCTCCCGTCTGGAAGATAATCCAGCAGGCTACCTTTTGGGTCGCGACAAATTACAGGAGTTCACACCATGATGCCCACTGTTGTGCGTCGTTTCTTGCAGATATCGCTAGTCGGTCTGGCCGTCTTGTCCACCGCCTGTTCGGTCCTGCCTCAGGCCGAATCCCTGACGTATTATCAGCTTCCCGCTACCAGTTTGAAGGCCCAGCAAGCGCCCGCTTCGCATAAGAGCCTGATTATTCAGGTGAACCGGCCCCACGCCGAGCGCCTGCTGGCCAGCTCGCGCATTACGGTTCTGCCTCAAGGTAACGAGCTAAGTGCCTACAAAGGCGTACGCTGGGGCGACGATGTGCCCGCCTTGTTGCGTAATCGACTGGCCGATGCCTTGCGTGACTCGGCTCAGTTCCGGGCGGTGGTGCTGGATACCGAATCTGTCATCGCTGATGTGGAAGTGGGCGGGACGTTGGGAGCTTTTCAGGTCGAATATATTAAGGGCGCCCCACGGGTACGGATTCAGTTTGATGCGTTAGTGCGCGATCAGCGCTCGGGCCAGTTGATTCAGACCCGTCGCTTTGTCGCTCAACAGGATGTTGTCGGCACGGCCGTGCCACAGGTGGTTGAAGCATTTGGGCAGGCCACGGATGCCTTGTCCTTGCAGGTCAGCCAATGGTTAGCTTCTTTAACGGTCCAGGCTAATACTCTTTAATGACATGTACGAGTCACGTGATGAGCCCCTGATTACGGGGTGGCAATTTGCCAAGCGCCTGTTGGCGCATGCCCTTATCGGCATTGTTTTCGTGGCCTTTTCTCTGATGCTGGGGGCATTGGGCCATATGTGGTTTGAAGAGAATGTGCACTGGCACGATGCCGCCTTGAATGCGGCCATGATGGTCGGTGGGCTGGGGCCGATGGCCTTGCCTGAAACATGGGCTGGCAAGGTGTTCTTTGCCATTTATGGCGCGTATATCAGTCTGGTACTGGCCGCGACTTTTGGTCTGATTATTGCCCCTGTGCTGCATAGAATCTTGCACACCTTCCATCTGGAAGACTAAGCAACAGAAAAAAGGCCCCGCTCTACGCTTTTCGGTTTGCTGCCGCCTGAGGGGGCTTTCTATTGCCTGGCTATGAATCAGCCTTGTACCCGTTCCTGCTCCAACTTGGCGATCAAAGCGGGTAGCTCGTCCATGCGGCGGAAGGTGTCACGCACACCCAGGCGGCGCAAATCCTCCTCCTTATCAGGAACCGGGCAGTAGCCCAGCACCGTGGCGCCTGCGGCCAGGCCTGCACTTGCGCCAGTCACGCTGTCTTCCACGACCAGGCATTGTTGCGGGTCAACGCCCAGCCCTTGAGCGGCGGCCAGATAGACATCCGGGTATGGCTTGTTGCGTGGCGTTTCAGCGCCGCTATAGATATGGGTGCCGAAGTAATCCAGCAGACCAGTCTGGCCCAGTTGCAACACCAGCTTGGCGCGGTCAGCGCCGGACGCGCAGGCAATCATGCCGGGCTTGTCGCGCAAGATCGCATCCAGCGTGTCCTGAATACCGGGAATGGCCATGACTTCATTGGTCAGTGCGTGGTTGCGGCGCATGCGAAAGGCCATCACCCATTCCATATCCAGATCTTTACCTGTCATCTTGCGCACGGTGGGCAGCTCGTCGGGTAGCGCCTTGCCAATGAACCAGTCATAGCACTGCTCATAAGTCATCACCCAGCCTTCTTCTTGCAACATATCCCGCAGTACACGAACCGTGATTGGTTCGCTGTCTACCAGCACACCGTCACAATCAAACAGCACAGCGGAAAATGTCATGGGTAATACCTTTTAAGCCAATAAAACTAGAAGTCTGTGATGATACAGCAGGCCGTCCGCATACAGAATTCAGGTGCAATATCGGCGCCAGACCTTATGGGTCCGTAGCGTGCTTAGTGAAAACCCCGACTTATAAATAATTGATTATTGATATATTTATATCTAAACTAAAATTTCATAACAAACCTTTCTGCGGAAGTTCCGTCATGGTGAATAAAACAACTCGGGTGGTGGCAGCGGCCTTGCTGGCTTTGGGAATGGCTGGCGCGCAGGCAGCGGAAGTAACGCTGAAAGCGGTATCTGTCTTTACGATGGACACCTTCTTTACCAAGCGCTTCAAACAGTTTGTGGACAAGGTCAACGCAGAAGGCAAGGGCCTGGTGCAGATCAACGTGATTGGTGGTCCAGAGGCCATTCCTCCTTTCGAGGTAGGTAACGCGCTACGTTCCGGCGTGATTGATTTTGCCAATACCACAGCCGTATTCCACGCCAATCTGGTGCCTGAAGCATTGGCTTTGACGCTGACAGAAAAACCCATGAGCGAGCTGCGTCAGAACGGCGGCTACGAGCTGATGGACAAGATTCACCGCGAGAAAGCCAACATCACCTGGCTGGCTCGTACGACAGATGGTTTGCAATACCACATCTATACCAACAAGCCTGTGACCTCGGCAGACCTGTCGGGCTTCAAGCTGCGTGGCGTGCCTGTGTACCTGTCCTTCTTCCGCGAAATTGGCGCAACGCCGCTGCAGATTCCACCGGGCGAGGTCTACACCGCGCTGGAGCGCGGCGTGGTGGACGGCTATGGCTGGCCTTCCGTAGGCGTGATGGAAATGGGCTGGCATGAAAAGACCAAATACCGTGTCGAGCCAGGCTTCTACAACGTGGAAGTGGGTTTCTTCATGAACCAGAAGAGTTGGGAAAAACTGGACGAAGACCAGAAAGCCTTCATGCGCAAGCAAATCGAGTGGATGGAGTCGCAGAACGTGACAGAACACCAGATGGCAATTGATGAAAAAGCGGCTACCGAACAAGCCGGTGTGCAAGCCTTGGTTCTGGAACCTGACGTAGCTCGTGCCTTGCGTACCAAGGCTTACGAAGCAGGCTGGGCCGGTATCGATAAATCCAGCCCCAAATACGCCGCGCAACTGCGCGAACTGTTTGGTGGTTATCAGCCTTAAACAAGATTGCTGATTACGTAGTTTTTGACAGTGGACATTGCGCCCTTGGGGACAGTGTCCACTTTTTGATGGTGCCATACGGGCGGCAAGATGCCCGCTCTTTCAGTGACTTTGATCTGCGGAGAAGACGCGATGTCTGCTGCAACTGCCCCGGAAGGCCAGCCTTCCAACACGACCTGGGGGCGTCCTTACGCTCTGTTAATGAACGCTTGCGGAGCCGTTGCGGCGCTGACTTTCGGGCTGATGAGCCTGCTGGTTTGTGCCGACGTGGTGCTGCGCAACCTGGGTTACGACGCGCTGTCCACCAGCGTGGAAGTAACCGAATACATGCTGATCATTGCCACCTTCGTGGCAGCGCCGTGGGTGCTGTACCTGGGCGGCCATATCCGTATCGACGTGCTGTTCAACAATCTGCCCACGTTTGTCCAGCGCTTGCTGGACCTGATCTCCAACCTGCTGGGTCTGGTGGTTTGTGGTGTGTTGGCCTGGCAATGTGCCGTCGTCGCTCTGGATGCTCACGAGCAAGGAGCCATGGTATTTAAAGCCCTGGTGTTCCCGGAGTGGTGGCTGAATCTGCCTTTGCTGTTTGGGGCATCCATGCTGGCGCTGGAATTCCTGCGCCGCCTGATTTCCCGTCCTGTTGAGCAAGGAGTCTGAGCATGGAATGGCACATGGCCTTGATCCTGCTGCTGGGATCACTTTTTCTCTTGATGGCCATCGGCACACCGGTGGTCTTTGCCTTCCTGTCCGTGAACTTGCTGGGCGCGTGGCTGTTTCTGGGTGAAGCGGCTGGTTTGGCCCAATGGGCGCGTAACACCACCGCCTCTATTGGCAGCTTTTCCTTAACGCCCATCCCATTATTCGTCCTGATGGGCGAGGTGTTGTTCCACACCGGATTGGCCTTTAAAGCCATCGACTCCATCGAACGCATGATCTCGCGCGTGCCGGGCAAACTGTCCATCGTCAGTATTTTGGGCGGTACGACCTTCGCTACATTGTCGGGTTCGTCCATTGCCAACACCGCCATGATGGGCGGCGTGATGCTGCCAGAAATGCTGCGTCGCGGTTATCACCCCACCATGGCCATGGGACCCATCATGGCGGTAGGCGGTATCGCCATGCTGATCCCACCTTCGGCTCTGGCCGTCATGCTAGGTAGCCTGGCGGGCATCTCCATTGAACGACTACTGATTGGCGGCATCCTGCCCGGCATGTTGATGGCAGCAGGCTTCCTGGCCTACGTGGTCGTGCGCAGCCGCCTGCGTCCGCAAGACGCGCCCATGAGCGACGAAGATCCAGCCACTCGCCTGAAAGGCTGGGCCTTGTGGAAACCCTTCGTGTTCAACGTCGTGCCATTGCTGGGTATCTTTATTGCGGTGGTTGGCTCGATGCTGGCCGGTTGGGCATCGCCCACTGAATCGGCCGCGATCGGCGTCGTGGCTTCGGTGATCGCCACCATCGCCTACCGTGCCCTGACCCTGAAAGCACTGTGGAAGAGCCTGATCGAAACTGCCAAAGTGTCGGTTGTGATCCTGTTCATCCTGGCCGCCTCCACCACCTTCGCCCAGCTGCTGAGCTTTTCTGGAGCTAGCGCAGGCTTCCTGGGCATGATCAAAGACTACGACCTGTCGCCCTTCGTGCTGGTTATCTGCATGCTCCTGGTGCTGCTGGTCATGGGCATGGTGCTGGACCAAATCTCCATGATGATGATCGCTTTGCCCTTCTTCATGCCTTTGGCTCTGGCCGCAGGTGTGGATACCGTCTGGCTGGGTGTCATGATCCTGATCGCACTGGAAATTGGCCTGCTGACCCCACCGTTCGGCCTGCTGCTGATCGTGATGCAAAGCGTGGCCCCGCCATCTATCCGCTTGCCCCACATCTACAGCGCCGCTGTGCCCTTCCTGGTCATAGAAGTCGGCATCCTGGCCCTGGTCTTGTTCGTTCCCTGGATTGCCGTGGGCTTGCCAGGACTGATCGGCTAAGACAGAGCAGGCAGTCTGAAAGCGGGACAATAAGGATGTTGTCCCGCGAAGAAAGCTGGAGTCTGGAAAAGCTTTCCAAACTAAAAAACCTCAGTTCGGCAGATGCCAAACTGAGGTTTTTTTATGCTCGATAGTGCTGACCATTTTTTGCCGCCTATTTATGTGCAGCAAAGTGATTGATGTGGAAGCGGCGCATAAAAACTTAAATGATTTTTCTGCCTGTTGCTGAGGTCGATTCTGGAGCCGAGCAGGACGCAGGCAGTGTGTGTATCGACAGCGTTCAAGTCAGTTTTTAAGGCTTAAGCGCATAAGCCGCTACGTTTTTAACCTGTGTAGTAAAGCGCACTCAGACATTGGCAAGTACGGGCTTAGGACAGTGACTGTTTACTCCCATCTTTCCAAGCAATTCCTTTCATCCAGCAGCTCCACGATCAACCTTTACTACGATCAGCGATCCCGTTAAGAACACTAAGTCGGAGCATTCAAATCCCGATCAGCAATCGTCCGATAAAAGATGCTGTGAGCTGATTGAGGGGCTGTCCCGGTGTTGGGGCGGATCAGGTGACTTGCCGCCGGCAGATAATTGCGCAGGGGTGCAAGCACCTTGCTGTTTGAGTCCGACGTTTGTGGTTTGTCCGGGGGACAAACCACCGGACGAGTTCAAGGTGCGCCCGTAGCGATTATCTGACCAGGGCACCGGCGCATAGCGCCGGCAGTTGCCAGCCCCAACACCGGGACAGCCCCTTAATCAGCGTCTTATAGCCACCTTCTTCATCGCGTCGAACAGTTGCTGACTCCAAGCCTTGCGTCATCCCGATCTCTACACGCTGGGCATCTAAACCCAACCCCATCCAATCGAGCCATTCCAAAGAAAGCAGTTGAGAAACTGCCTTTACTCTCGCACAGGATCAGCATAGATCCCGCCATCCCGCAAAGCCAAAGCGACCTTATCCCCCCGCTGGACAGCCTTATCCAGCACACGAGCAATCAACACCGGCCCCGCATCGCTGGCAACCGTAGCCAGCATATACACCCCAATCTCCTCGCCAGAGATGGCGCTACGCGTCAATTCTGTGACCACACCAGACGCACACCCCTCAGCCAGAAACTCATCCCCATGACACCTCGGACACAAGAACCGCGCCGGAAACACCCGATGATCACACTGCACACAACGAAATACAGAAGGGCTCATCACAAGGCCTCCAAAACAAGCGCGGTCGAACACATGCCATAGCGATACTCCACCATGCCGTATCCCGTGACCAAACCGTAACGAGCCTGCGCCACCTGACGCTCCCCCGCCTGACCGCTCAACTGACGCATCACCTCCACCAGTCCATGCAGACTGCAAGCAGCCCCGGCCTGCCCAGCCGACAATTGCCCGCCAGAGGTATTCAAAGGCACACGTCCCGTTGCAATCGACTCGTGAATAAACTGCTTGGCGTTATCAGCCCGAAAGAAGCCCAAATCCTGCAATTGCGCCAGAACCATGACGGGGTAGTCATCATAAATACTGAGGACATTCATATCAGCCGGACTCAGCCCCGAATCCGCCCACAAAGCCGGAGCCAAAGCCGCCAAACCCGTGCTCAAGCCATCGCCTTGCTGATCATCAATATTATGAAAACTGCGTAAAGCCTTTACCGTAATCGCCGGCTGATTCTGCGCCGCCGGATGATCCGCGCGCGTCACTATCAAGGCATTGGCTCCATCCACCACCGGCACACAATCCAACCGCGTCAAAGGATCCGCCACTTGAGGCGCATTCAAATAATCATTCAGACTCATGGGACTGCGATACGCAGCACCCGGATTCATGCTGGCCCATAGCCGCTGGCGCATCACCAGAGCTGCGTAGTCCTCTCGCTCCAAACCCAGCTTGCGCATTTGATTCGCCGTCAGCATGGCAAAGCGATGATTCGGACTGCCCGCCCCTAAAGGGCGCAAATGATCGTAAGTTGTCTGGTTGTAGTTCTCGACCAGTTGCTGGAAGTCCTTGGCCTGAAAATGATCCCCGGCCAGAATCGCAATACAGCGGGCATCACCTGCCTGAACCGCACGAATAGCGTGTTGCAGAATATTCAGACCACTGGCGCCGCCATTGCTGTCATCCATGATCCAGCCTACCTTCAAGCCCAGCTTCCAGGCCAGATCAATAGCCCGATCCGGTGCGTGGGTGAAGGAGGCTACCCCCAAGCCATCAATGTCGCTGGCCTTCAGACCTGCTGCGGCAAGAGACTGCTTGAAAGCCTGGGCCAGCAGCTCGGAGGTGCCAAGTTGACCACGCCGGGTGTAGGTGACCTCGGTTGCGCCCAGCAGGCGCACCGTGTCCAGATTGAAATTAGGCGTCATATTGAATTCCTGTGGCAGCCATCAGCGGCGAACCTGATAGCCTGCTTTTTCTCTATCCCAGGTGTCGGGACCAATGCCGCGATCACGCAGGGCAAACTTCTGAATCTTGCCATTTTCCGTGGTGGGCAAGACCTGGGCAAACTCAATAAAGCGCGGCACCGCAAAGTAGGGCAGACGGCGCTCGCAATGCTGCAGCAGCTCCTCGCAGCTGACCGTGCAATCCGGACGCAACACAATCATGGCCATGACCTCATCTTCGGCCAGCTCGGACTTGGCGGCATAGACAGCAACCGTATGGACCGCAGGATGGCTGGCCAAAGCCTGCTCGACTTCGTAGGAGGAAATGTTCTCACCACGACGGCGAATCATGTCCTTCAGGCGGTCCACAAAGCGGTAGTAACCATCCGCATCGCGCACGACGCGGTCACCCGTGTGGAACCACAGGTTTTTCCAGGTTTCGACTGTCTTGTCCGGTTGACCGTAGTATCCCAGCGCGAAGGCGTAGGGTTCATCGGCGCGCAATAACAGCTCGCCCACTTCACCGTCTGGCAAGGGATTGTCGTGCTCATCCACGACCAGAGCCTCAAAACCTTCCGACACACGGCCCATATAGCCATTGCGCTGTTCCTGAATGCCACGGCCCATGACATAGTTAGTCTCGGTAGAACCAAAGCCATCCAGCAGATGCATGCGGCAGCGCTCCAGAAACTGGCTATGAAACTGCTCGGGAACACCCGGGCCTAATGCTATGCGCGTCTTGTGCAGCTTCTCTGCCGCCGTCTCAGGTTTGGACAGCAAGATAGGCACCATTGCGCCTAGCAGATAGGTAATCGTGGCGCCGGTTTCATACAGATTGTCAAAGAAACGGCTGGCCGAGAAACGCTTGTCCACCACCATGCAGGCGTCGCTGACCAGAGCCTGGAAAAACGTGTTCAAGGCATTGGTGTGGAACATGGGCAGGCAGGTGTACAGCACATCATCGGGCTTCATGCCCAGCTTGCTGGCAGTGTAAATGCCCCACCAGTAGAACTGGGCGTGCGGGCACTGAACGCCTTTGGAAGGGCCCGAGGTGCCGGAGGTGTACAGAATGGCCAGCGTATCGCCGGGGCCTATATCGGCAGGCTCGCAGTAATCGCCCAAAGCAGGCAGATCGCAGGTGCTCACCGCCAGTGTTTGTGCCGCTTCCTGGCCTTGAATCAACCAGGCTTGCTGGACGGCGGTAGCGCCAAGGTCCACATCGGCCAGCAGCGGCGTCAGATCCGTTTCCACTACCAGCAAACTGGCTTGGCTATTGCACAAGATGTGCTGCAACTGCGCCCCGCGCGAGGCCGTATTGATAGGCACCACAATCGCGCCCAGCCAGCCGCAACCCAGAACCATATCCAGGAATTCGTGGCGGTTGGTGCACAGCAAGGCAACACGGTCGCCACGTTTGATACCGGCACGGCTCAATCGGCTGGCACTGGCAGCGGCCCTGTGCAAGGTTTGCTGGCCGGTGTAGTGAGTGTTGCGGTCTGAAAACAGCGGAGCATCACCCATGCGCTCTGCGCGCAGGCGCAACAGGGCGGGTACCGTGCGTTGCGTGGCAGGTATTGAAAACAGCGGCAATTCAGAAGCAGGAATGGAATGGGCGTGCATGATCTATCTGTCTCCCGGCCAACGCGCGATTAAGGCGGCAAGCCGATATGCATGGGTGAAATTACTAATATCCTGCAAACAGTATACTGCAATATATTATTTTGAAATTCCTGTCCTTCACCGGAAAAACCCGAAGTAGCAGAGCTCACCAGGCAGTGGTATTTCGCGCAAACCAGGGGCGGAGCAAGGACAGAAAAGGGGGCGTTTTGCAGGCCGGAGCAGGATAGCCAGCAAGACGGTTGATCAGGTTTATGGACGACAGTTGATCAGCAACAAACAGGCCAGGCTCACGTGTTTGAGCCAATGTGCTTCACAATGACTTTGAATAAGCCCACAGGGGCAACGGGGATAGAACAATGAAGGTATGGCTTAAATTAGCAACGTGTTGTGCGCTGATGTTGGGTGCACAGGTCCATGCTCAAAACAAGAATGTGACGCTGGTTGTGCCTTACCCACCGGGCGGTGCGGCTGACCAGTTGGCGCGGGTGATTTCTCAGGAAATGGGCACACGCTTTGATCAGAAAGTCATTGTGGAAAACCGCCCGGGTGCGGGTGCCCAGGTTGCCATGAACGTGGTGAAAAACGCCAACCCCAGCTCCTTGGGTACGGTGTTGTTCCTGGCCGATAGCGGTGCTTACTCCTTGAACCGCCACCTGTACCAACGTCTGAATTACGACGTGGCTACCGACCTGATCCCCATGACGCTGGCTGCCAAGGCGCCGGTGTTCCTGCTGGTCAATAAAGACAGCCCCTTCAAGACGGTTCAGGATCTGGTGGCTGCAGGGCAGAAGCAGGAGCTGACATACGGTTCGCCTGGTATGGGTACGGGCACTCATCTTTTGGGCGAGATGCTGCGCAAAGAAACCGGCGCTCGTCTGGTGCACGTGCCTTACAAGGGCGCAGGCCCCGCTTTGATTGATGCCGTCAGCGGCCAGATCGACTTTATCTTTGACGTGCTGACGGGCAGCCGTGGCTTCCTGGAAGATGGGCGCCTGCGCGCGATTGCCGCGGCGACAACCGAGCGCAGCCCTTTGCGTCCAGACGTGCCTACGATTGCCGAAGCCGGTATCCCCAATGTGGCATTTACCATCTGGTGGGGGATTTCGGCCAAAGCCGGTACGCCTGACGAGGACGTAGCCCGCCTGACCGAGCAACTGACGGCTGTCCTGAAAGAGGATGCAGTGGTCAAGAAATTCGTGGACTTCGGCATTCAGATCGAGCCTTCCACTCCCAAAGAGTTTGCTGATCTGATCGAGCACGATGCTCAGGCCATGGGACCAACCATCAAGGCCCTGGAAATCACGCTGGACTAAAAGACGTGATGGCTTGAAGAAAAAAGGCGCTACGGCGCCTTTTTTTGTTGTGCGTGGGCTGTTCCGGAACCAAGAGGGGACGCTGTCTTCAGCACACAAGGCAATTGCTTGGGCTGATGGGCTAAACCTTGTATATGGGTTATAGCCGGGGCTTTATATTGCCGGTGATTGAGCAGGAAGCATCGACGGCGGCAATCACCGCCTGCCTTGCAGCTTCCTGCTTATGCTGAATCATTAAGCCAGCAGCTCCGCCTGCTTGAGGCAGTAAGCCGAGCAGCAGATGACCAGATTTTCCATGATCAGATGGGCCGCCTGCTCTTCCTGACGCTCGCTGAAAGCCTGACAAATCCCCTTGGCCCGCTGCATGGTTTCCAGACGGAATTGAGGGTCTTGCAAGCAGGCAATCCGGGCCTGATCGGCCTGGTCATGCAGACGCGCCATCGTATCGACCAACTGCTTGTTGGGCACCATGCTGATCCAGGCGCTGCGGAACGCCCAGTTGGCCTGAATATTGTCGATGGGATCGCCTTGCTGATGGGTAGCTTCAATACGGCTCAAGGCCTGTTCCATGGCCTGCATGCCCACTCTGCTTTGATTGACGCAAGCCAGCTTGGCGGCAGGCGGTTCCAGCAAGAGGCGCACCGAGAAAATATCTTCAATATCCTGGGCGGTGTAGACCCGCAATACAAAACCGCGCGATGTTCCTTCCAGCACCCCTTCGTTTTTCAGTTGCAGCAAGGCTTCGCGCACCGGCATGCGCGAGACATTCAAGCTGGCGGCAATTTCGTTATCCACCAGCCGCACATCAAAACCGATTTTGCCCAAGGCAATGTCCTGGCGCAGCATGCCGTAGACTTGTTCACGGATATTGGGTTCGCGTTTTTTATAAGGATTGGCAGCCATAAGCTCGCCCGGCGCCTGGCGCACGGCAAAAGACTCAAAGGGCTATAGGATACCAAGTAAGCACCGGGGACTGACGCGTTTTATGTCAGGCCAAGTTGCAGGATAATAAGTTGTTTTCAGACCAGCACGCAGCAGGAGGGCCAGTCGATGCGGTGGCGGCATGTAGAAATTTTTGATGCGATTTGCCGTGGCGGCTCGTTGACGCAGGCCGCGCAACTGTTGCATATCTCTCAGCCTGCGGCCAGCAAAATGTTGGCGACTGCAGAAATGCAGCTGGGCTTTCGATTGTTCGACCGTGTGCGCGGTCGCCTGATCCCTACGCGTGAGGCCAGCATTCTGGCTCCCTACGTTGCGCGTCTGCATCAGAATCTGGATGACGTCAGCCGCTTGGCGCGTAATCTGCGCTCCCACCATGAAGGCTTGTGGCGTATTGGCAGCAGCCCGGCTTTTGGTTTGGAGCTATTGCCGGTGGCCTTGAGCCGTTGTCGTCGGGCTCACCCGGCCATGAGTTTCGAGCTGCGCACACACCACAGCGGGGAGCTCTTGCAAGCTCTGGAGACGCGCGACCTGGATATGGTGATGAGCTTTGATCAGGGCGAGTCTTCCGGTGTGCAACAGCAGGTGCTGGCCCATACCGAACTGGTGCACGTTACCTTGCCGGGCGTTGCACCCTTACGCCATTGGGAGGAGATGGCCGAGCGTGCTTTCATCGTTTTGGACGCTGACGATCCCGTTGGCGCGATGGTGGAAGATCTGCTGCAAAGCTATGTCCCCGATGTTGCCCCCTTCATGCGTGTGCAGACCCATTACGTGGCTTGTGGCCTGGTTTTACAACAGGTGGGCGAGGCCCTGGTGGATCTGGTTACGGCCCGAGCCATGCAAGGCCGAGGCCTTGCCATACACCGCCTGCCCGAGCCTTTGCTAATTCCAGTCAGCATTTTGACGGCTCACGACGATGCCGGTTCTGGCTCGCGTGAACGTGTGTTGGACCACATCCGGCAGGCTCTGCTGGAATGCCGTTTTCCGGATTGAGTAGAACGCTGATTCCATAACCCAGGGTTATGGAGTGCGCCAACTATTCATTGGCGCTCTGCAGCGACCCCCAAGACAATAGAGGCCAGTTATTGGGGGTATTTCCATGCATGTATGTATTATCGGCGCCGGTGTCATTGGGATGAGCACTGCGTTCATGTTGCGCCAGAAAGGGGTGAAGGTCACGGTACTGGAAGCCGGTTCGCAAGTAGCCGGACAGACCAGCTTTGCCAACGGCGGACAACTGAGCTACAGCTATGTGGCCCCCCTGGCCGATCCCGGTGTGTTCAAGGATTTGCCACGCTGGTTATTGAATAAAGACTCGCCCCTGCGCTTCAAGCCTGCGTTGAGCCCGCAGCAGTGGCGTTGGCTGCTGCATTTTCTGAAAGCTTGCCGAGGCGATGTGGTGCGCCGTACCACCGCGCAGATGTTGACCTTGTCCTATCTGAGCCGCGATATCCTGCACGACTGGCAAGAGCGCTTCAATCTGGAGTTTGCCCATCAAAACAATGGCAAATTGATTGTGTTCCGCAGCCCTGGCCCGTTCCAGCATGCGCGTGAACAGGCGCAATTGCAGGCGGATATGGGATCGTCACAACAAGTGCTGGAAGCGGCCCAAGTGCTGGAGCTGGAACCTTCTTTGCAGGCGTTGGGCTTGCGCTTGCAGGGTGCGATTTACACGCCTAGCGAAGAAGCGGGCGACGCTTATCTGTTTTCCGTGGCCTTGCACGAGCGCATGCAAAACGACAGCGACTACCAGTTGAAGCTGAACACGCCGGTGCAGCGCTTCGTGATGGAAGGGCGCGATATTCGTGCGGTGCAAACCGCTGAAGGCGAGATTCAGGCGGATCAGTTTGTTGTTGCCAGCGGGATGGGTACGGTGCCTTTACTGCGTCAGCTGGGTGGCCGTCCTCTGATCTACCCGCTGAAGGGCTATAGTTTGAGTCTCCCCTTGGAAGGCTTGAATCAGGCCGTGCCGGCTATCAGTGTGACCGACTACGAACAGCGCATTGTGTATGCCCGTTTGGGTGAAGTGCTGCGTATGGCCGCGATGGTAGACATTGGTTTTGATGGCCTGGATATTCCCGCTGCCCGTATGGCAACTTTGAAGCAACAGGTGAAGGATCTGTTCCCTGGCCTGCCGCTGGAGCAGGCGCAGACCTGGGCCGGTTTGCGTCCTGCTACGCCTTCGGGCAAGCCCGTTGTGGGGGCCAGCAAGCTGGCCGGTCGCTTGTGGGTGAATGCAGGCCACGGCGCATTGGGCTTCACCTTGGCTTGCGGCAGCGCGGCGATTCTGGCGGCTCACTTGACAGGCGAGGCTTCGCCTATTGATGATGCTCCATTTCGTCCTTAGATCTTGAAGCGGATGATGGGTACGTGGCAATCAATTGTCCGTGGCCGGTCGTGGGTTTACGGTAGCAGGGCGTGGTATTGAACGTTTGGCGCTGGGTAATTGGCCGTTAGTAATCAGTAGCGATGATTGCGCACCAGTAGATGGAGATGGGCAAGTTTTCCCTTGGAAGCTTGCCCATTTTTTTGACGTATTTGTTTTTAGACGGTTGCCCGCAAAACCGGCGTCGCTTTGAAGCCCGCCGTCAGCAACAGGGATAGCCCATAAATAGCTACCGCCAGCACCGGAATCGACCACAGCGCATTGAAATCCAGTGCCGTGAACAGGTAGCGGTACATCAGGTCGATCAGCCAGGGGTGGATCAAATACACCCCCAAGGTCAGCTCCGCCAGATGGGCACTGATACGCGAGTTGATCAAGGGCTGATCCCAGTCACGCAGCAGCAGAATCAGTGCGATGGACATGGGGATGACGGTGATGCTCAGGTAATCATAAAAGTACGCACCCGTTTGTCTATCGTGCGTGATAGCCAGTGCATAAAAGCCCCAGGCCGTTGCCATGATACTGCCCAGCAGCACCGTGATAGTCAGCCAGCGGGGCACATTCGCCGGCACTTTGCGCAGCAGGTAACCGAGCAGGAAATAGGGCAGATAGGACAGGAACCAGGTAAAGAAGGGCGCAGAGTGGGTGTTCAAGTCCGGATTGCTGAGGGTGCTAAGGGCGGACAGCACAAAGGCCGCTCCGGTCAGCGCAGCCAGCTGCTTCAAGTTGGTGTTCTGAACCATGCGACGCAAAAAGGGCGTGAACAGGTACAGGAACACAATCATGTACAGAAACCAGAGATGGAAATAAGGCCGACCCTGTAGCAGCCGCTCCAGATAGGGATAGGGGTCCGCGTCCGGCGTCCACCAATGCTGCTTGAAGGCCGTCCAGCCCAAGTAGAAAGCGGTCCAGAACAGCAGCGGAAGCAAGACTCGCGATGCTCGCTTCCGATAGAACAGCTTCATGCCTTCCTGGGGACGAGGCTCGAGCAAGAGTGCGCCGCTGACCATGACGAATACCGGCACACACCAGCGGGTGGCGGCATCGTAAAGGTTGCCACTCCACCAGTTGGCGGTGCCCAACTCGGCGTTCAGGACGGCATAGGCGGCGATATGCAGGCAGACGACAGAGAAAATCGCCACGATCCGTGCATTGCTGATCCAGTTCATGACAAGACAGAAAAATCAGAGACCTCCCCATCCTAACGAGCAGACGTTTCTGATTTGTCCCCCAAATACGGGATTTAGCGTCCAGTTTTATCTGGATGTGACTGTATGGCTGAAGGTGGTATGTGAATGCGGATTGGATGAAATCATCCCGCTCCCTTTCGAGAGAGACTGTAAAAGGGTGTATAAATTACCAGCGTTATACGGTTAAATAGCAGGCTTAGCCAGACAGACCCGCCAGGGCATTCCTGAGCGGGCGGTGCTGGGCAGGAGTACGGTGGATGGAGCTGGATTTGAGGGGCTTGGATGTGCTGATTGCCCTGGTCACCTTGGCGCTGGGTTTGCTGATCGGGCTGTGGCTGAGGGCGCGCATGAGTGCGCCTGTCGAGCAGGCCTTGGCGGATCGCTGCGCACGTCTGGAACAAGACTTGGCCCATGCACAGGAGCAGACTCAGGATGCGCAGGATAGGGCAGTGGAGCTGGACAAAGAGCTGATACGCCGCGATGCCCAGTTGCAGGCTCAGGAGATGCGCAATCAGGCCATACAAGAGGACCTGGAGCATAGCCGCGAGCAGATGCGTTTGCAGTTCGAGTCTTTGGCCCAGCAGATTCTGGAGGCTAAAGGACAGACCCTGCGTCAGGATAGTCAGCGCACTTTGGATGAAATGCTGCGACCATTCCGGGAGCAATTGGCAGGATTCCAGCTGCGTGTGAATCAAGTGCACGATGAATCCGTCAAAGGCCAGACTGCCTTGAGTCTGGAGCTGCAGCGCATGCAGGAAATGGGTCTGCGCATGAGTGCCGAGGCTCACTCCCTGGCGGTGGCGCTGAAGGGCGACAAAAAGACTACTGGCAACTGGGGTGAAACTCAGCTGGAAAAAACGCTGGAAGTGGCCGGTTTGGTACGAGGTGTCCACTTTGACACACAATGGCAGGCCCGCGACGAGCAAGGCCGCTTGCGATACCCTGACTTCGTGGTGCACCTGCCTCAGGACAAGCATCTGGTGCTCGATTGCAAAGTATCCCTGGTGGATTACGACCGCGCTATTCGCGCTGAGACTGACGAGGAACGTCAACAAAGCCTGCAAGCGCATGTGCAAGCGCTACGCAATCATATTGATGATCTGGCCTCCAAGGATTACAGCGCCTTGGCAGGCTTGAACAGCCCCGGCTTCGTGTTCATGTACGTGCCCATTGAAGCGGCCTATATGCAGGCTTTGCAGCAGCATCATGGCCTGTTTGACTACGGCCTGGGCAAGAACGTCCTGATGGTCTCGCACACAACCTTGCTGCCTATTTTGCGTACCGTAGCCAATATCTGGATGATGGTGCGCAGCAACGAGCAAGCCCATGAATTAAGTCAGCGCGCAGGTGATATCTACAACCAGGTATCCATCCTGGCCGAGCGCCTGAAAAAGCTGGGCGAAACCTTGGGGCAGGCGGGCAAACACTACAACAGCACGGTGACTGCACTGGCCGGCCAGCAAGGCTTGTACGGCAAAGTCAGCCGCTTTGCCGAGCTCTCGGCCAGGGCTAAACGCACTCAACCTGGCATTGAGCCCTTGCATACGGATATAGAGCACGAGCGTCTGGATTGGGTCTTGCCGGAGGATGAGGTGCCTGGCCAAAACAAGGAAGCTGATGCCTGATGGTGTTTAGATCAGTGTTTGGGGGCGAATCAAGCTTTCGGCTGGGATACCAAGGGTGGTGTGCAAGCGCCAGATCATTGGCAGTGTCAGGCCACGTTTGCGATTCAGGACCTCGTAGACGCGATTGCGCTTACCGATCATCGGCTCCAAGTCTTTGGCCGTCAAACCACCTTGTTCCATACGGAATTTGATGGCCTCTACAGGGTCTGGCAAATCAATCGGATAGTGTTTGGCTTCATAGGCCAATACCAGTGTGGTTAGCACATCCAGACGATCGCCATCAGGCGTGCCCAGATCTGGGTCAGACTCCATAAGCCGAGAGATTTCTTTCAGAGCCGACTTGTAATCGGCCTCGGTGTGTACGGGGCGGATTTCCATGTTTACTCCATTTCAATAGTTTCGGCGTCGACCTTGTCGTACTCCTCGTGAGTGCCGACAAATTTTATGTAGACGATGCCTAGTTTGAATGCCACTGCAACAATCAGGCGGTAGTTGTTGCCTTTGATGTTGAAGACGACACGCCGATTCTTCAAGATACTGGCACTACGATAGTGAGCCTTGATATCGGTGGGTTGAGTCCATTGCGCCTTAGTCGCTTCATCGACCCATGCTTTGATGGGCTGCTCTGCATCGGGGTGTTTCTCCCAGAATTGGCGAAGGGTGCTGACGGCTATAACTCGCATGATCTGATATTAGTCCCATTTTGGGACTAATGCAAGATTGTTGGAAGGGTGATGCAGGAGCTTACTGCGGCTCCACCGGTCCGCAGTCTTGCTGAATCACTTCCAGCCACTGCTCCACCAATTGCGGTGCACTGAACAGATAGCCTTGCAGCGCATGGCAGCCGCGACGCAGCAGGAATTCTTTTTGCTGCTCGTTCTCCACGCCCTCGGCCACGACATGCAGGCCTAGCTGTCTTGCCATTGCCAGCACCGTGCGCACAATGGCGTTGGCTTCCTGTTCCATGGGTACGCCCAGGATCAGGCTGCGGTCCATTTTCAGCTCATACAGAGGCAGGCGGCGGATTGCGGCCAGGTTGGAATAGCCAGTGCCAAAGTCGTCCATGGAAAAGCGGATACCCAGGTCTTTCAGCTCGCGCATCATGGAGTTGGCGGAGGAAAAGTCTTCCATCAGCACGCCCTCGGTGATTTCAAAGATCAGGCGATGGGCCGGTGCGCCGCTGGTTTCCAGGATCTGGCGTGTACGGCGGGCAAAGTCAGGGCGGCGGAATTGAATCGGGCTGACGTTGATGGAAATGGGGAAGCTGCATTCCTGGGTCTGCAGCAGCAGATCACAGACGGATGCCATGATCCAGTCGCCCAAGGGGGTGATCAAGTCCGTGCTTTCGGCCAGCGGAATGAACAGGTTGGGTGTCAGCATGCCGCGTGTCGGGTGCAGCCAGCGCAGCAGCACTTCGGCCCCGCTGATGCGGTTTTGCTTGTCGTACTGGGATTGGACAAACAGGCGCAACTGATCCGAACCAATAGCAAATCGCAGGTCGTGCTGCAGGCTCAGGTGTTCTTCAAGCGCCTCTTGCATGCCAGGTTCGTACAAGGTGATCTGGTTGCGGCCATTCTCCTTGGAGCGATACATGGCGGTGTCGGCCTGACGCATCAAGTCTTCAGAGGTCAGCGTACTGTCGGTAATCAGCGCCAGGCCGATACTGCTGCTACTCAGGTAGGAGTGGCCTTCGATGCTGTAGGGCTCTTCCAGACGGGTGCGTACCAGTTCAGCAAATTCCAGTGCTTCTTTGTAGCAGTCGCGCACAGTGCCGGGATGCAGGATTTTCAGGATGACGAATTCGTCTCCGCCCAGGCGGGCCACGATGTCCTGGGGATCAATCATCAAGGACAAGCGGCGCGCGACTTTGCGCAGCAAGGCATCGCCAATCGCGTGCCCTCGTGCATCGTTAATGTGCTTGAAGCGGTCCAGATCCAGGAAGTACAGCGCACCGGGTCGTTTGTACGGCTCTATGGTCTGCAGGTGACGTTCCAGACGCTGCAGCAGCAGGCGGCGGTTGGGCAGCTCGGTGAGCGGGTCATAGAAAGCCAGCCGGTAGTTCTCTGACTGCGTGGCTTTCAGGGCCGAGATATTCGTGGAGATACAGTACAGACTGGTCTGCCGGGTCTCGGGGTCTTTGACCGGCATTTTGATGGAAAAGAACGTGGCGCGTATATCGCCTTTCCGGTCGCGTACCACTTCTTCCACGGCCAGGCGTTCACCGCTGTACAGCACCTGCTCGTCGTTATGGCGGAACTCGTTAATAGTTTGTTTGTTGGCGTACAAATCCTGGTCGGTTTTGCCCACAATGCTGACGGTCGTGTAGTTCAGGTCTTCGCACAGCTTGCGGTTGGCGTACTGATAACGAAACTGATCGTCCTTGATGTAGACGTACGCATCAATCGCATCCAGTACCGTATGCAGATGGTGCTCGGTACGGACCAGTTTCTTGCGTTGACGACGCAGGCCAATGCGCATCAGGGTGACGGTCAGCAGGGCAATGGTCAGCAAGACACCCAGTGTCAGCAAGGCGGGGATAATCCAGGGCTTGGTCGGTTTCTCGATCAGGCGCAGGCCCCATTGGTTCAGTGTTTCTGTGTAAAACGGGTCGTTATTGTCTTGCCATTGCTTGATGTGAGTATCAATGGCGGCCAGCAGGTCCAGGTGGCGGTCCTTGGCCGTGACAAAGTAGGTATTGGTTGGCTCCAGCCGGATGGGGGCGGTTTTCAGGCCATGCTCGCCCGCATGGCGCACTCCAAATAAATGGCCGACTACGGCGGCGTCGGCCTGTTTGCTTTGGACCAGTTTCAGGGCATTGTATTGGGAGTCAGTAATAACCAGCCTGGAACCCAACTCCAGTTTCTGCAAAATATTGTAGAGCTGGGTTAGTTGCAGGGTGCCGCTCATGACAGCAATGCGCTTGCCATTCAAGTCGTTCAGTGCACCGATATGGGTGGTTTTACCTGTGAAGATCTGGGACCAGTCCTCGAGCACGGCGCGACTGTGAAAGCTGTACAGGGCGGCGCGCTCAGGGGAATAAGCCAGGCCGGGCACAATGTCCAGCAAGTCATTTTGCAGGGCATTCAAGCATTGCTGCCAGTCGCATTGCACGGCTTCCAGAGTCCAGCCTTCACGCTTGGCAATCTCCAGCAGGAGTTCGCCCATGATGCCGCCGGGCCTGGCTTGGCTGTCCAGCAGCAGTTTGGGTGGGTTTTCGTAAATACCCACGCGCACAATATGCTGCTGGGAATGCGGTGCAGCATGGGCGGCGGGGGCGACGAAACCCAGAGTGGCCAGCATGCCTAGCACGTACATTGCCCTGCGCAGCGATAGAGTAAAAAGGCGGGGCAAATTCATAGGGTAGAGGCTGCACAAAGCAGGTAATCGGGGGCGGGTGCGGTCATGCAACAATGATGCGACTAATTTAACTGAATATTGAGATGCGGGGCGGATGCTGCCACATTTCGGGCACAAATAGCAGGGAGCAGGCTAATGGCGGATTGTGAAACGGTAGAAGTGTGTGTTAAAGGCCGGGTGCAGGGGGTGGGGTTTCGGGCAAGTGCGCTGCGCCATGCTCATCTATACGGCGTCAAAGGTTGGGTCAGTAACGCGGCCAATGGGTCGGTTGAATTGGTGTTGCAGGGCAGTACGGATGCGATTGACCAGATGGTTAGCTGGCTGCATATTGGCCCTGAACAGGCCCAGGTCGAGCAGGTAGATATCCAGCGTTCTTACACAGACAAACGCTACGATTTTTTTGATATACGTTAGCGCGGCAGCGTTGACGGCAGAAGCTGGTGGGGCGCATTTCACCGACAAACAAGTGATTACGTGTCGGATAGTTTGCGGGCAAACCCTAGGAAAACACTTGTTTTTTTTTAGTCGGTTCAGATTACCATTCGTTTTATTTCCAGCAGAACGTCGATGGAAGCCGAATGGAACCTTTGCTGCGACTGCAACGCATTTTGCCAGAACTGACGCCTGAGTTGCTTCGGGCTGCCCAGTGGGTTGAACGCCATCCTGTTGAGGTCAGCCTTTGGTCCATGCGCAGGCAAGCTCAGGCCTTGTCAGTGGCTCCCGCCACGATGCTGCGTTTGGCACGGGCTGCCGGTTATGACAGCTATGACCGTTTCCGGGCGCCGTTTCAACAAGCCTTGCATCGCAATGACGACACCATGGCTTCGCGGGCTCAATCCTTGCAAGGTAGTCGCGCTGCAGAACAGCAGACCCAGGCCTTGGGCCAGCAGCAGGAGGCAGCCGTGGAATCTGTCCTTCGGCTTAACCCGGCGGGCAGTCTGGATGCGTGTGCCAAATCCATTCTGGCGGCACCCAAGGTTGGCTTTCTAGGGGCGGGCGCCAGCTTTGCCTGCGCCTTCCAGATGCATTACGCCTATCAACTGATGTGTGGCAACGGGGTGCTGCTTAACCGAGCCGCAGATGTATTGGTGGAGCTGGAAACTGGCCTGGAAAGTGGTGGTGTGCTGCTTGTGATCAGCCAGGCCCCGTATGTGAAGGCCGTCGTGAACAGCGTTCGCTCTGCGGTGGAGCGTGGCACGACCGTGGTGGCCCTGACCGATAGCGTCTTGTCACCCATTGCACAAGGTGCCAAGCATGTATTGCTGTTTGATCCTCATACGGGCAAGCAGCCCATGGCCAGCTTTTTTCATTCCTTGGTAGGGCCTGTGACCGTAGCCGAACATCTGCTGGCTCGTATCGCTGCACAGGGCGGCAAGACAGTAGTAGAGCGTCTTGCGCAGCTGGAGTCCTCATTTCGCCGTCAGGAGATTTATTGGCAGGAGGGTGATGTTGCTGTCACTAATCCGCCTTGAGCACCACGATAGAAAGTAAACCGGGCATTCCGGCAATTCAAATGGGGTCCACCCCAAGGGAGACAAAAGATGAAGCACACTGCAAAGAAAACAGGTAAGAAACTGGTGTTGGCATCAAGCACAGCCGCCGCTTTATGTGCCATGTTATTGAGTCCTTTGCCGGCCAGTGCCCAGCAAAAATTTGTCAGCATCGGAACGGGTGGGGTGACAGGGGTGTATTACGCGGCCGGTGGAGCTATTTGCCGGTTGGTGAATAAAGACCGTGGGACCGATGGCGTGCGATGCTCTGTCGAGTCTACCGGCGGTTCGGTGTTTAACGTCAATACCATCAAGGCGGGCGAACTGGATCTGGGGGTGGTGCAATCCGACGTGGGATACAACGCCTATAACGGCGAAGGGCAGTTCAAGGACGGCGGTGCCTACACCAAGCTGCGCTCGGTGTTTTCCATCCATCCCGAACCCTTTACGGTGTTGTCGCGCAAAGAAGCCAATATCAGTACCTTTGACGACTTCAAGGGCAAACGGTTTAACGTAGGCAATCCGGGTTCGGGCACACGAGCATCGATGGATCAGTTGCTGCAGGCAATGGGCCTGGATAACAGCTTTTTCTCGCTGGCCTCCGAGCTGCGCCCGGACGAACATGGTCCAGCCCTGTGTGATGGCAAGATTGATGGGTTCATCTATGGAGTCGGGCACCCTTCGGCCAATATTCAGGACCCGACCACATCTTGTGGCGCCAAGCTGGTTCCTCTGACGGGGCCTGCTGTAGAAAAACTGGTCGAAACCTATCCTTACTATGCCAAGGCCGTCATTCCGGGTGGTCTGTATCCTAACAACCCAGACGATGTCCAAACTTACGGTGTTTTAGCGACCTTTGTGACGTCAGAGGATGTCCCTGAAGAGTCCGTTTATAACGTCGTCAAAGCCGTGTTCGACAACTTTGATGATTTCAAGCGTTTGCATCCTGCATTGGCAAACCTGAAAAAAGAAGACATGGTCAAGAACGGCCTGTCTGCTCCTTTGCACAAAGGGGCTGAAAAGTACTTCAAGGAAAAAGGGCTGCTGTAAGGCGGCCTGATATTGACCAGGCTGGCTACGCTGGCCTGGTCGCAAGTGCCACCGCACCGGCTGTGGTCTTGCTTCTGGTTTGGAGTTCCTGGGCTGCCTGGCCCAGGTGATCGGTGCCTGGTCGTTTGACCCGGCTGCATCGGCGCTTCAAACCAGGCTTTCCTGGAGACATATGCAAATGACACAACAAGAACAGAAGAAAATGGGGCCGGACGTCGCCCTGACACAGGATGAAACGGCAGAACTGGAAAAGCTGGTTGCAGACGTAGACAGGGGCGGGCGCACTGTTGCGGGCGCAGCGGGCATGGTTTTGTTTCTGGCGGCCATAGGCTGGTCCTTGTTCCAGCTTTGGTACGCTTCCCCGCTGCCCTTTGCCCTGAATATGGGCATTTTCAATGACACTGAGGCGCGTGCCCTGCATTTGGGCATTGCCATGTTTCTGGCCTATCTGGCTTTCCCTGCCCGCAAAAAGTCGGCTCGGGACCGTATTCCAATTCATGACTGGGTCCTGGCCCTGATCGCTGCTTTTTGCGGCTCATATTTGTTCTTTTTCTATAAAGAACTGGCCATGCGTCCAGGCATCCCGACCACAATGGATGTGGTCGTGGCCAGTGTTGGCCTGGTGTTGTTGCTGGAGGCTACACGTCGCTCTTTGGGTGCGCCGATGGCCGTATTGGCACTGATCTTTATCGCTTATATTTTTCTCGGCCCCTGGCTGCCGGATGCCCTGTCTCATCGTGGTGCTTCATTGCAGCGCCTGGTCTCGCATATGTGGCTGACTACCGAAGGGGTTTATGGGGTCGCACTGGGCGTTTCGGTTTCTTATATCTTTATTTTTGTATTGCTGGGCTCCTTGCTGGATCGTTGCGGGGCGGGCAATTACATGATGCAGGTCTCGTTTGCCTTGCTGGGGCATTTGCGTGGTGGGCCTGCCAAGGTTGCCGTGGTGTCCTCGGCGGTGAATGGCATTGTGTCTGCGTCCTCCGTTGCCAATGTGGTGACGGGCGGTATTTTCACGATTCCCCTGATGAAGAAAGCCGGTTACGGCGGTATTCGGGCCGGGGCCATTGAAACGGCGTCTTCCGTCAATGGCCAGATCATGCCGCCTGTCATGGGAGCGGCGGCCTTCCTGATGATTGAGTATGTTGGCATTCCCTATACCGACATCATTCGACATGCGCTGCTGCCCGCGGTCATTTCGTATATCGCGTTGTTTTATATCGTGCATCTGGAAGCGCTCAAGCTGGGAATACAGCCGATGATGTCATCGGGCAAACCCAGAACGTTCATGCAGAAGCTGGCCGGCTGGGGCATGGGCACGGCGGGTACTTTAATTGTGATGGGACTGGTGTACTGGATAGGCATAGGGGTTCAGGCGGTAGCTGGTGCCGCCGCTATCTGGATTTTGTTGTTCCTGCTGCTGGTTCTGTATGTGTTTTTGCTGAAAGTGGCTGCAGACCACGAGGACCTGCCCACCGATATCAATGTCAACACACCGGTGCGCCCCGAACCGTGGCCAACGGTGCGAGCCGGTTTGTATTTTCTGATCCCTATCGGCATTCTGGTCTGGTGTCTGACGGTAGAAGTGATGTCTGCGGGCCTGTCGGCCTTCTGGGCCGTTGTGGCCATGTTGTTCCAGATGGCAACCCAGCGTCCCATCATTGCCTGGTTCCGCAAGCAGGCGACAGCTCAGCCATTGCGCCAAGGCGTCGGTGAAGTCTGGGTGGGGCTACAGGAAGGTGCCCGCAATATGGTGGGCATCGGCATTGCTTGCGGGACGGCCGGCTTGATTGTGGGTGCTATCACCTTGACGGGTCTGGGCCTGCGCATGACAGCTTTTGTGGAGCTGGTCTCCATGGGCAATGTGCTGGTCATGCTGTTTTTTACCGCCGCTGTGTGTCTGGTTTTGGGCCTGGGTATGCCTACCACTGCCAACTACATTCTGATGGCGACCTTGATGGCGCCGGTGGTGGTGGAGCTGGGGGCGCAAAGCGGCATGATCATTCCGCTGATTGCCGTCCATATGTTCGTGTTTTATTACGGGATCATGGCGGACATCACCCCGCCTGTGGGCTTGGCCACTTTTGCAGCCGCTGCCATTTCAGGGGAGGACCCGATCAAGACAGGGGTGCAGGGCGTGACCTATGCCATGCGTACGGCCGTGCTGCCCTTCATGTTCATCTTCAATCCCATGCTCTTGTTGATCGGCATACATGGTGTCTGGGAGTTGATTATGGTCGTGGTGGGAGCGACCGTGGCTTCCCTGACATTTGCGGCGGCAACCATGGGATGGCTGCGCATCAAAACAAGCTGGCTGGAGACCGTCTTGCTCCTGTTGGTGACGTTCATGCTGTTCCGACCGGACTGGTTCATGGACCATATCAGCGAGAAGTACCAGAGTCGCCCCGCGTCAGAGTTGATGCAGATTGTTCAGAACACGCCAGACGGAGGCAATCTGGTGGTGCAACTAGCGGGGATGAATCTGGAGGGTAAAGACTTGCAGAAAACAGTGGCTGTATCATTGCCCGGCTTGCCGCAAGGAGATGAGGTGACCGGCTTGGCAGCGGCCAGCAAGCGTTTGTCTCAGGCAGGGCTGACGGTGATGGCTTTCGGCGATACGGCGCAAATTGCCTCGGTGGCTTTTGGCAGTTCAGCGCGGCGGGCCGGATGGGAGCAGGGCTGGGATATTCAACAGGTGAAAGTGCCACATCCAGATCGTCCTTCCGAGTTTTGGGTTTATATTCCTGCTTTTCTGATTCTGCTCTGGTTGTGGTTAAGGCAAGGCCGCCGGATCCGTCATGATGCCGCCCCACAAGGTGCTGTCCAGAGTTGAGCGAGCCAGCAGCCTCGGCGGCGGCTGGTAGTACACTGATGCCACTGGATGGCTGGCCCGCTGCAATAGCGGGCCATTTTCTATCTATTTTGTTTTTGTAATGACACCAATAACAAGTGTGCCGCCCCTGCCTTCGCGCAATGGGGTCAGCCCCAGCAAGGTATGGTGCCCACGCGGGCCCTGGATTTTGCTGGAGGAGTTCTTGCTGGAACGCTTCCCCCATGTCAGCCCCGAGGTCCTGCTGGACAGACTGGCACGAGGCGACATTCTGGATCAGGAAGGAGTGGCACAACAGCCAGCCTCGCCTTATCAGCCCGATCGCTGGCTATGGTACTTCCGCATGGTAGAGAATGAAGCGGCCGTGCCATTCGAGATGCCTGTTCTCTATGCGGACGAGCGCCTGATTGCGGTGGACAAGCCGCACTTTCTGGCTACAACGCCGGGAGGTCGCTACTTGTACGAAACCGCGCTGACTCGTCTGCGACGGGACTTCGGAGAGGATGGCATCAGCCCCATTCACAGGCTGGACAGGGAAACGGCGGGTATCTTGCTGTTTTGTCGTGATCCTGCGGCTCGCGGGGCCTACCAGTCCCTGTTTCAGCAGGGCGGGATCGAGAAAGAATATGAAGCGGTCGCGCCGTTTCAGGAAAAGCTGGCAAATGGGCTGCTGTACAGCAGCTGCATGAAAGAAGTGCCCGGCAAGTTTGTCATGTGTGAGGTTGAGGGCGAGGCCAATAGCAGCACCGAAATTATTTGCGAACGCCACTGGCAGGCTGAGCAGGGTCAGGAGCTGGCCTTGTACCGCCTGCGTCCCAAAAGTGGCCGCAAGCACCAGTTACGCGTGCATTTGAGCAGCCTGGGGGCACCTATTATCAATGATGTGTTCTACCCTGAGCTTTTGCCGGAGCGTGACGCGGACGACTTCAGCCAGCCCTTGCAGTTGCTGGCTCGGCACATTGCCTTTGTGGACCCCATAACGGGTGAGCAAAGACGCCTCAGCAGTCAGCGGCAGCTGGAATTGGCTTGAGCCTATTGGCATTGCGCTTGAGTACGCTATTGTCGAACAGCCACAGCCACAGCCACAGCCACAGCCAGTCTTGCTGCTGGTGCCCTTTATCTAGCCAGCTAGTCCAAGGGACGACGGCGAAAGCCCGAACCTTAATAGTCGCGGAAAGCCGCCTCTATCTCATCGTGCTCCAGTTGAGCAGCCAGACACAGCATTAATAAAATTCGGGCCTTTTGAGCAGGCAAGTAATGCGCGGCAATGGTGTTGTGATCCTGGTCATACGCACTGTCTGTCACAGGTCCTGCATGGATGCGAGAAGCCCGCACACACACCACGCCTAGTCGGTGTGCCCGGCTGACACCTTCCAAGGCTCCGGGGGTCAGGCTGCCGTTGCCAGTCGCCGCCACCACAATGCCTTGCACACCGCTTTGTGCGGCGTGGCGGTACAGTTCGGCCAAAGTATCGGGGTGATCGTAAAAAATCTGCACTTTAGGAAGGCTGTGCAAAGAGCGCACATCGAACAGGCTGCTGTGCGTATGGGGCAGCAGCGTACGCATCATGAAGCGCGGCTGCCCGCCTGCAACCAGACCCAAGGGGCCGGCATCGGGTGAACCGAAGGCGCTGGTCTGAGTGGTGTGTTGTTTGCTCAGGAAACGGGCGCTGTGTATCTGGTCGTTCAGCAGTACCAGTACACCTTGATCCTGTGCCAGCGAAGAGCAGGCTACTTGCACGGCCTGATACAGATTCAGCGGACCGTCGGCACTCAAGGCCGAAGCCGGGCGCATCGCCGCCACCATAACCACGGGTTTGTCGGTTTTCAGGGTCAGGTGCAGGAAAAAAGCGCTTTCTTCCAGCGTATCGGTGCCGTGGGTAATGACCGCGCCGTTGATGTCCGGTCGTGCGAGCAGAGCATTGAGCTTGTGGGATAGCTCCAGCAGCATCAGCGAGCCCATGGCCCGGCTGTCCACGTTGAAAATCTGATGGCACTCCAGATCGGCCAGCTCGGTGATACCGGGCACGGCTTGCAATAGCGTTTCTACGCCCTGGGTGATGTCGTAGTCCGTCAGACCAAGATTGGATTGGGTTGTGGCGGCAATGGTGCCGCCGGTGCCTACCAGGGCCAGTTTGGGGCGAGTCGGCATGTGAGGGTGCTCCGCGTCCAGTTGTTGCGCTAGGGGGTGCGGAGAGCCTGGGGTGGCGCCGGTTTAACGGCGCACTTTCAACCAGCGCTCGACCAGGTGCACCACCGATAGCAGGGTAAAGTTGATCAGCAGGTACAGCAGACCCGCAATAACAAAGGTCTCGATGATGGCGTAGTTCTGGTTCATCAAGCGTTTGGCATGACCGGTCAGGTCCATGACGGCAATGGTCGAGGCCAGACTGGTGCCTTTGATGGCCAGCACAATTTCATTGCTGTATGCGGGCAAGGCCTGGCGAATCGCCAAAGGAAACGCCACGCGACGAAAGCGCATCCAGGCGGACATGCCGATGGACTTGGCTGCCTCGATCTGGCCCACTGGCACAGCCTGAAAACCGCCCCGGAAGACTTCACTGACGTAGGCGCCACTGTTCAGACCAATGGCCAGAATCGCGCAGCGCATGCCGTCGCTGAACAGCCACCACAACGTGGGTGAGTCCTTTACAAAACTCAGGGTGCCCACACCGTAGTACAGCAGGAACAACTGCACCAGCAATGGGGTGCCACGAAATACCGTGCTGTAGCTAAAGGCAAAGCTGCGCAAAATGCGGCTATGGGACTGGCGCATCAGGGCCAGTGACAGGCCGATGAACAGCGACAGCACAATGCCCCACAGACCGATATAGACGCTCATGCCGAACCCCTTGAACAGGGTTTCAACGGTGGTATTGAATAATTCCAGATCAATCATGCCTGGGCTCTCATGCCTTTGCCGGTATAGCGTTCGGCCAGCAAAAACAGGGCCTGACTACAGGCACCAATCAGAAAATAAAGCACGCCTGCAATCAGGTACATGGCCATGGGTTCGCGCGTGTTGGCGGCTCCCAGGGTCGCGGCCCGCATGATCTCGACCAGACCCACCAGGGAGATCAGAGCCGTGTCTTTCAGTGCGGTTTGCCAGACGTTATTGGCGCCGGGCAGGGCGTACCAGAACATTTGCGGCAGGATAATGCGGCGCAGGCGCTGCCAGGGGGACATGCCAATGGCTTTGGCGGCCTCGATCTGGCCTTCGGGAATGGCTTGCAAGGCACCGCGAAACACCTCCACGCTGTACGAGCCTGCAATCAGGCCAATGGCCAAAATGCCGACCAGTGCGGGGAACCAGCGCGTCATTACATCTTCCATGCGCATGAAATCGGCCAGATCGGAGACGACTTGGACCGAGCCAAAGAACAGCAGGTAGATGATGAGCAGCTCGGGGATACTGCGAACCACCGTGGTGTACAGGCTAACGGGGCCACGCAGCCAGCGTGGCCCGTTGGTCTTGATGCTGGCTCCTGTAATCCCAATGACTACGCCCAGGGCCATGCCCAAAACGGAGATCAGCAAGGTCATTGCTGCTCCGCGAAGGAACATCCAGCCCCAGCCTTCGCGCAGCACATTAAAAATGGTCTCTAGCATCAAGTGGTACTTCTCGACTTATTTCTTGCAGATCTCGTAGTTGGCGATGTCGATGTCAAACCACTTTTCGCTGGCGGTCTTGACGGTGCCATCGTCGATCAGCTTGCACAGGGCAGCGTCAACCTTGGCTTTCAGTTCTGCATTGTCTTTGTGAATACCGACGGCAATGCCATAACCCAGAGTTTCAGGGTCGGAGGAGCCTTTGATGACCAGCTTGGACAGGGCAAAGTTGTCCTCGCCGACTTTATGCAGGAACTTGGACTGGGAGGTCAGGTCGGCAAAGGTGCCGTTCAGACGACCGGCGTCCAGATCGATTTGCATCTGGTCCAGGGTCTCGTAGTTCTTGACGGTGGTCTTGGGGGCTTTCTTGGACAGGAAAGCGCCGTGAGTGGTGCCACCTTGAACGCCAATGGTTTTGCCAGCCAGGCCATCAAAAATAGCTTGTTCGTTGTCGGCACCGACCAGTTCACTGTTCTTGGGCAGAACGAAAATGGCGTCTTCAACGGCGTAAGGAATACTGAAATTCACGCGCTTGGCACGCTCGGGGGTGTAGGACATGCCCGAGATGATCAGGTCAAAGCGTTTGGCATCCAGCGAAGGAATCAGGCTGTCAAAGGCTTGCACGATGAATTTGCAATCGCTGTTCAGCTCCTTGCACAGGGCAGCGCCCACGTCGGCGTCAAAGCCGGTGACTTTACCGGCTGCGTCCACCATGCTCCATGGTGGGTAACCGCCTTCGGTACCGATTTTCAGGGTGTCTGCCATTGCAGCCTGGGAGCCCAACAGGGCCAGGCTGGCACAGATCAGGGTCTTGCTGAGGAAACTCATGGTCTGGCTCTCCTTTGTGGATAGGCTGGTCAGAGCCGTATTGGCCCTGCTGGTTTTCCAGCCGGTGTCGTATTCACGAAGCGATGATCTTACTGCATTGGTTGTAGAAACTGCTGTAGACGCTCGGATTGTGGCCTATCGAACAGATCTTTGGGATGGCCACGTTCTTCAATCAGGCCGTTGTGCATGAAAATGGTCTCGGAAGAGACGTCACGCGCAAAATTCATTTCGTGGGTGACCAGGATCATGGTGCGGCCTTCCTGGGCCAGCTGGCGAATCACACGTAGTACTTCGCCCACCATTTCCGGGTCCAGCGCCGAAGTCGGTTCGTCAAACAGCAGGACATCCGGGTCCATGGCCAGGGCACGGGCAATGGCCACGCGCTGCTGCTGACCACCGGACAGTTCGGCCGGGTAGGCATCGCATTTGTTGCTCAGGCCCACCTTGCCCAGCAGTTCGCGGGCGTATTCAGCCGCTTCACGGGCCGGGCGGCCTTTGACATGGATGGGGCCTTCGGTGACGTTTTGCAGCACCGTGCGGTGCGACCACAGATTGAAGTTCTGAAACACCATCCCCAAGCGGGCGCGGACTTGTTCCAGCAGGCGCGGATTGTCTGTCTGGCAAATGCCCTTGCGATTGCGATGGCTGCGCAAAATGTCATTGCCGATCTGGATTTCGCCCTGATCGGGGACGACCAGATGGTTAATGCAGCGCAGCAGGGTACTCTTGCCCGAGCCGGAGGCTCCAATAATGGAGAGCACGTCGCCCTTGTGAGCTTGCAGGGAAATGCCCTTGAGCACCTCGTTGGTGCCAAAGCGTTTGTGGATGTCGCGTACCTGGACCGCCGCGTTCAGGTCATTGTTATTCACAGCAACGTCCTTGCGGTCAAAGAGAAAGGGGGTAAGGGTTTCATACGGGTGTCATATCCTGGATGCCCCGATTCTACCGCTTTCCCCCTGTTTTTTTTGCACAAGCGCTGTATTTTGCTCATAAAAAGCGGCATAAACCGGGTACGCCGCCTTATGAGTTTATGGATACAGGCCGCGTACTTGACGAGATTCCAGAATGCGGGCGCAACCCACGATAAAGGCAGCCGTACGCAAGGTGACGTTGTGCTCTTTGGCAACCGCCGCCACCGTGGTGTAGGCCGAGCGCATCATCATTTCCAGACGGTTGTTGATCTCGTCCTCGGTCCAGAAGAAGCTGGAGAAGTCCTGGACCCATTCGAAGTAGGACACGGTTACGCCACCGGCGTTGGCTACCACGTCCGGAACAATGATCACGCCCTTGTCGTTCAGGATGTCGTCGGCTTCCGGGGTGGTGGGGCCGTTGGCGCCTTCGATCACGATGCGGGCGCGGATGCGGTCGGCATTGCTCTTGTTGATCTGGCCCTCCAGCGCGGCCGGGATCAGCAGATCGGTTTCGATATGCCAGAAGTCTTCGTTGGAAATGGCCTCGGCATTGGGCGCTCCGGCCAGACCTTTGTGCTGTTCCATGTGGTTCAGCAAGGCCAGTACGTCCAGACCGTTGGGGTTGTATACCGTGCCGGTGTGATCCTGTACGGCCAGCACCTTGGCACCGGCTTCCTGGAACAGGCGGGCAGCGGTGCCACCCACGTTACCGAAGCCTTGCACAATGACGCGGGCGCCATTCAGGTCGATACCGGCGTCGCGGGCCGCTTCACAACCCACGGTATACACGCCGCGGCCAGTGGCTTCCACACGGCCCAGGCTACCGCCCAGGGAGACAGGCTTGCCGGTGACTACGCCGGTGCTGGTGCCACCGACATTCATGGAGTAGGTGTCCATCATCCAGGCCATGGTCTGGGCGTTGGTGTTCACGTCCGGGGCTGGAATGTCCTTGTTGGGGCCAATAATCACACCGATTTCGCTGGTGTAGCGGCGGGTGATGCGCTCCAGTTCGGCCTGGGAGTGGTTGCGCGGGTCAATACGAATACCGCCCTTGGCACCGCCAAATGGCAGGTTCACGGCAGCCGATTTGATCGACATCCAGGCAGCCAGAGCCATCACTTCGGACAGGGTGACATCCTGGTGGTAGCGCACGCCGCCCTTGCCTGGGCCACGGGAAGTATTGTGCTGAACGCGGTAGCCCTCGAAGTGGGCCACGGTGCCGTTATCCAGTTCAATGGGTACGTCGACAATCAGCGTGCGCTTGGGGCGCTTGAGTGTTTCAACCCATCGGGACAGTTTGCCCAGATACGGAGTGACTCGCTCCACTTGTTCGAGATAAATACCCCACGGGCCGACGTCGTCGGCGTTCAGGTATGACGGCAAAGCATGGGTGGGACGATCTGTCATGAGCTCCTCGATAAGGTTGGGGAAACGGGATACGAGTACACAGTGAAGACGTGTGATTGCGCACAGACGCAGAACCTGGCAAACACGCTGTGGATGGGCTTAGCGGTGGCCGTGTGCAACAGTTATGCTATCGGAAATGGCCGCTGTTGTGTTTGCAGCGTTTGCGATGGTTTTATCTGGGTGCGTGTGCATTGATGGCTTCTTCTGACTCTTCCCTTTCTGGTCGCTTGGCGCAATTGCGCCAACGTATCGAACAGGCTTGCTTGCAGGCCGGCCGCCCTGCTGATGCGGTGGCTCTTTTACCGGTAAGCAAAACCTTTCCTGTGCCCGTGCTGGCTCAAGCCCTGGATTTGGGCCTGTCGCGAATGGGCGAGAACAAGGTTCAGGAGATTCGAGACAAGCAGGCAGAGCTGGCCGATCGCGCGGTGCAGTGGGTGATGATAGGCCATCTGCAGAGCAATAAGGCTAAAGATATTGCACGCTTGGCCAGCGAAGTACAGTCTTTGGACCGTTTGTCCCTGGCTCAGGCCCTGGATCGACACCTGCAAAACGAGCAGCGTAGCCTGGACGTGCTGATCCAGGTCAAGACCTCGCCCGAGCCCAGCAAATTTGGTTTGGCCCCTGAAGAACTGCCCGCCTTCATGCAGTCCCTGCGTTCGCTCGATACCTTGAAGGTCCGTGGTCTGATGACCATGGCCGTCAATAGCGATGACCCCCAGGCAGTTCGCGCCTGCTTTGCCAGCCTGCGCCAGTGGCGCGATCGTCTGGTGGAGTTGGGCCATGAACAGGTGCAAGGCCTGTCCATGGGCATGAGCGGTGACTTCGAGCTGGCGATTCAGGAAGGTTCCACTGAAGTGCGAGTGGGTTCGGCCCTGTTTGGCGCACGCGATTACAGCTAATCGATATCCGCATCGTTACTAATGCCCTGTGCAGGGCTGTCCGCGCATAATGTCTCTGCGCATCCCGGACGGGATGCTTAAAACTTAAAAAAATAGCGCCAAAAGCGCTGTCTACACGCATGGAGGAGACATCATGCATTGGAAGAACTTTGGAGCCGGTGTGCTGTTGCTAAGCGCCAGCCTGACAGGAACGGCCTTGGCAGCAGACTGGCCCCAGTCTGCCGTCACCTGGGTAGTCCCTTATCCTGCAGGCGGCGGTTCAGATGTGATTGCCCGGCTGGTCGCCAAGCAGCTGGAAAGCAGCCTGGGCCAGACCTTGATTGTGGAAAACAAACCGGGGGCCGCCACCATTATTGGCGCAACCTACGTCAGCAATGCCAAGCCCGATGGCTATACCGTAGGCACGGCTGATTCAGGCACGCTGGCCTTTAACTCCTCTTTGTACAGCAAGCTGCAATACGACCCGGCTGCCTTCACCTATGTGGGCGGTCTGGCCCGCTTCCCCCTGATGCTGGCAGTGCCACAGGAGTCGCCCTATAAAACCGTGGCCGATCTGTTGGAAGCAGCGCGTAAACAACCTGAAAAGCTGACGTCCTCGTCCGCTGGCAGTGGCTCTCCACACCATTTGGCTTTGGAGATGTTCAAGCAGCGCACGGACACCAAGATCGTGCACGTGCCTTACAAGGGAGCCGCACCCGCCATTCAGGATTTGCTGGGCGGTCAGGTGGATATGTCCTTTGTGGATTCCGCCGCAGCGCTATCCAACATCAAGGCCGGCAAATTGCGGGTGCTGGCGGTTGCCACGCCCGAGCGTAGTAGTCTGTTGCCTGATGTGCCAACCATGGCCGAAGCGGGTATTGCCGACTTCTACGCCTATGCCTGGCAAGGTTTGGTGGGCCCACCCAAGATGGACGAAGGCGCCCGTCAACGCTTGAGCCAGGACTTGATGCAGGCCCTGAAAACGCCCGAGCTGGATCAGCGTATTCGCGAGATGGGGGTGGAACCCATGCCCATGACGCCCGATGAATTCCAGGCTTACGCCCAGCGTGAACGCGCTGAATGGGCCACGGTTATCGAGCGTGCGGGCATCCGTATGGATTGACCTTGATGCGGCCCACAGTGGCCGCATAATCAGGCGGCATATTCATCGCCGTAACGTTTCAGACCGTCCAGGTCCAGCACCTGGACGCCACCATACTTGATCAACAACAGCCCTTCGTTTTCCAGTTGGCGCAGGGCCTGGTTGGCTCGTTGGCGCGACACACGCGCCAGGTAGCCGATCTCCTCCTGGGTAATGTCCAGGCGCAGACCTTTTCCGGGGTAGAGCAGCGGGTTGAACAGCTCTGCCAGACAGCGTGCCACGCGGGCATCGGGGGTAGACAGGCTGTTGTATTCCGCCTTGCCGATAAATTGCGCCACACGTTCATTGAGCTGATGCAGGAGGTAGCGGTTGAAAGCAATGCTCTGGTCCAGCAAATCGTTAAAACTGTGTACGGGCAAGCGGGCCACCTGGCTGTCGCGCAAGGCGACCACATCGTATTTGCGCTCTTCGTTTTTCAGCAAGGAGCCTTCGCCTATCCAGCCACCGGCGGGTACCCCGGTCATGGAAGCGATCTTGCCTTCGGAATTTCCCACCGACACTTTGAGCAAACCCGAGAGCACGCCAATCCACGCGGTGGCGCGTTCTCCCTTGCGTTCGACGATGGCCCCGGCCTCGTATGCGGTGATCAGTGTGTCGCGGCGGACACGCTCTTGCAGCTCGGGTGTCAACAAGCGAAACCAGGCGGCTCGCTCCGATAAAGCATCTACAACATGCATGAGGATTAACCCTCGATAAAGGTCGAATGTCATGTCCGTGACAATCTTCGGGACGGGCAACCGATAACTTGATTATTAACAGGCTGCAAATAGCTTGAGGGCATAACATCTGCCTTCTGCCGCAATCATAAGCAGCCTCCTGGACCATAACAAGCCGGGAAAATTCGGAGGAGACATGGTTGTGCGGATGGATAAAGAGCAGGTAGCGGGTTTACCCGGCACCTTCCCAGCCTGGATAGAACACCATGCCCAGGTGCGCGGCAACAAAGTTGCCATGCGCGAAAAAGACCTGGGAATCTGGCAGACCTGGACGTGGCAAGAGCTGGCTGAACAGGCCGAGCAACTGGCTGCGGGCCTGGCCGGGCTGGGTGTCAAAGACGGTCAGCACGTCGCGGTGATCGGTGAAAACCGCCCGCGCCTGTACCTGGCCATGATGGCGGCGCAAATGCTGGGCGCTGTGCCCGTGCCTTTGTATCAGGATGCGGTAGCCCAGGAAATGCTGCACGTATTGCTGGATGCCAGCATACGCGTGGCCGTGGTCGAGGACCAGGAGCAGGTCGACAAGCTGCTGGAAGTCTGGGACCAGTGCCCCGATCTGGATGCGCTGATCTATGACGACCCACGCGGTCTGCGCAATTATCAGCAAGAACAGCTGCAATACATCGAGCAGGTCATGGAGCAGGGCCGCCTGCAATTGGCGCGGGATCCGGACTGTGTGCGACGCATCTGGAAGGCCATTACGCCTGACCATGCCGCCGCCATGTTCTACACCTCCGGCACCACCGGCAAGCCCAAGGGTGTGGTACTGACTCACGGCGCGCTGGTGGATCGTGGCCTGGCCATTCAGGAACTGGAATCGCTGACCGATGCCGAGGAAGTGCTGGCCTATCTGCCCCCCGCCTGGATCGGGCAGAACATGTTTTCCTACACGCAGTTCCTGGTCACGGGCTTTACGGTGAATCACCCTGAGTCACCCGAAACCGTGTCCATCGATCTGCACGATATTGGCCCGACCTATTACTTTGCGCCTCCCCGCGTGCTGGAAGGCTTGCTCACGCAAGTGACTATCCGCATGGAAGATGCCGGTGCCCTGAAGCGCGCCTTGTACAAGCGTTTCATGTCTCTGGCGCACCGTGTGGGTGTGCAGATTCTGGACAAGCGCCCCGGCGTGGGGATGTGGGATCGTCTGTGCTATGGCGTGGGCAATATCCTGATCTACGGCCCCTTGCGGAATGCCCTGGGCATGAGCCGCGTGCGTGTGGCTTACACCGCCGGTGAAGCTATTGGCCCCGACCTGTTCGACTTTTACCGTTCCATTGGCATCAACCTGAAGCAGCTCTATGGCGCTACCGAGACCTCGGTATTCGTCTGCGTCCAGGAAGACGGCCATGTGCGTGCCGACACCGTAGGCCCACCTGTGAAAGGCGTGGAAATCCGCGTGGCCGATAACGGTGAAATTCAGGTGCGCAGCCCCGGCCTGTTCAAGGAGTACTACCGCAACCCCGAGTCCACCGCCGAGTCCTTTACCGAGGACGGCTGGTACCACACGGGTGATGCCGGTTATCTGGATACCGATGGTCAGTTAAAGATCATCGACCGTGCCAAGGACGTGGGCAAGCTGGCTGATGGTTCCTTGTTTGCACCCAAGTACATCGAGAACAAGCTCAAGTTCTTCCCCTTCATCAAGGAAGCCGTGGCTTTTGGCGATGGTCAGGAGGAAGTGTGTGCCTTTATCAATATTGATCTGGAAGCCGTGGGTAACTGGGCCGAACGTCGCAACCTGCCCTATGCCGGTTACACCGATCTGGCGGGCAAACCCGAGGTCTATGCCCTGATTCGGGACTGTGTGGCTCAGGTCAATGCTGATCTGGCGAATGATCCCAAGCTAGCCGGATCTCGCATCAGTGCCTTCCTGATTCTGCACAAAGAGCTGGACCCCGATGACGATGAACTGACCCGTACCCGCAAAGTACGTCGCGGCTTTATCGCGCAAAAGTACAAGGTTCTGGTCGACGCCCTGTTCAATGGCCTGGACAGGCAGTTTGTGGAGACAGAAGTGAAGTTTGAGGATGGGCGCAGCGGTCGCATTTCGGCAGACCTGCACATTGAGCGCATGACAGACGCAGCAGCAAGGAGCGCATGATGAGTGAGGCGCAAATGCCGGGCCGTCGCATTGGCCCAGTGGTACTGGATTTGAAGAATATTTCGCTGTCCTTTGGTGGTGTGAAAGCGCTGACCGACATCTCGTTCAACATCCGTGAGCACGAGATCCGCTCCATCATCGGCCCGAACGGCGCAGGCAAAAGCTCCATGCTGAACGTCATCAATGGCGTGTATGCACCACAACAAGGCGAGATTGTCTTGCGTGACCAGAGTTATGCCCGCATGAACTCGCGTCACACCGCCGAGCAGGGCATTGCCCGCACCTTTCAGAACCTGGCTCTGTTCAAGGGCATGAGTGTGCTGGACAACATCATGACCGGCCGCAATCTGCACATGAAAAGCGGGGTGTTTGCCCAGGCTTTCCGACTGGGTGGTGCCGAGCGTGAAGAGATTCGCAACCGTGAATATGTGGAAGGCATCATCGACTTTCTGGAAATCCAGGCCTACCGCAAAACGCCGGTAGGACGCTTGCCTTACGGCCTGCAAAAGCGGGTTGACCTGGGGAGGGCACTGGCGATGCAACCGAGCATTCTGCTACTGGATGAGCCCATGGCGGGCATGAACATCGAAGAAAAGCAGGATATGTGTCGCTTCATTCTGGATGTGAACGAAGAGTACGGCACCACGATTGTTTTGATTGAACACGATATGGGCGTGGTCATGGATATTTCGGACCGTGTGGTGGTCCTGGACTATGGCAAGAAAATTGGTGACGGAGTACCGGACGAAGTACGACAAAACCCGGACGTCATTCGCGCCTATCTTGGCGCTGGCCATTGAGGGGAACGGACATGGCATTTTTTCTTGAAACCTTGCTGGGCGGGCTGATGAGCGGGATGTTGTACGCCCTGGTCGCGCTGGGCTTTGTGCTGATCTTCAAAGCATCGGGTGTCTTTAACTTTGCACAGGGCGCCATGGTGCTGGTGGCCGCGCTGGCCATGGCCCGTCTGTCCCAGTGGATTCCGCAGTTGCTGGGCATGGAGCCGGGCATCCTGGGCAATGTGCTGGCTTTCATTGTCTCGGCCATCTTGATGTTTGTGCTGGCCGTCGTCATTGAGCGCTGGGTGCTGCGCTATCTGGTGAATCAGGAAGGCACAACCTTGCTGATGGCCACGATCGGTATCAGCTATCTGCTCGACGGTCTGGGTCAGATCGTGTTTGGCAGCTCCGTGTATTCCATTGATGTGGGCATGCCCAAAGACCCGGCTTTCATTCTGGAGTCCATGTTTGAAGGCGGTGTGCTGGTCAGTCTGGAAGACTTGAGCTCGGCCGTGGTGGCGGCCTTGCTGGTTGTGGCCCTGGCCATCTTCTTCCAATACACCAGCGTGGGCCGCGCCCTGCGTGCGGTGGCGGACGATCATCAGGCAGCGCAATCCATTGGTATTCCCTTGAACCGTATCTGGGTGGTGGTCTGGACCGTAGCCGGTTTGGTGGCTCTGGTTGCCGGCATTATCTGGGGCTCCAAATACGGGGTGCAGTTCACCTTGTCGACCGCAGCGCTGCGCGCCTTGCCGGTGGTGATTCTGGGTGGTCTGACCTCGGTGCCCGGCGCTATTGTGGGTGGCCTGATTATCGGTGTGGGCGAGAAAGTGTCCGAGGTTTACCTGGGCCCTTATGTAGGTGGCGGCATCGAGATCTGGTTTGCTTATGTGCTGGCCCTGGTGTTCCTGCTGTTCCGACCACAAGGTCTGTTCGGCGAGAAGATTATTGATCGCGTCTGAGGTGGAGTCGATATGATTTACCGCGAAAATGGTCAGTTCAAAAGCAGCTATCGGGCTGACCAGCAGATTTTTCCCATCCGCCAGGATCGCTATGTGGTGTTGGGCTTGTTGCTGGTGGCATTCCTGCTGGTGCCAGCCATGGCATCCAACTACTTCCTGCAAGCTATTCTGATCCCCTTTCTGATCCTGTCTTTGGCAGCGATTGGCCTGAACATTCTGGTGGGCTATTGCGGCCAGATTTCCATCGGTTCGGGTGCTTTCATGGCTGTGGGTGCGTATGCCGCCTGGAACTTTGGTGTCCGTATTCCGGAGCTGCCACTGGTCCTGCAGATCCTGCTGGGCGGCGTGTTCGCCACCTTGGTAGGCGTGGCCTTTGGTATCCCCAGCTTGCGTATCCGTGGCTTGTACCTGGCCGTCACGACCTTGGCCGCACAGTTCTTTGTGGATTGGGCTTTCCTGCGTATTGCCTTCTTCACGAACTACTCGCCTTCCGGCAACGTGTCGGTGCCTGCCTTGAGCGCCTTTGGCTTGCCGGTTCAAACCCCCATGCAGAAGTACCTGTTCGTGCTGATCTTCGTGGTGGTGTTTGCTCTGCTGGCCAAGAATTTGGTGCGTGGTGCGATTGGCCGCCAATGGATGGCCATTCGTGACATGGACGTGGCCGCAGAAGTGATTGGTATTCGTCCGGTCTACGCCAAGCTCACCGCCTTTGCCGTCAGCTCTTTCATCATCGGTGTGGCCGGTGCCTTGTGGGCTTTTGTGCACCTGGGTTCCTGGGAGCCGCTGGCCTTTGACCTGAACCGCTCCTTGCAGTTGCTGTTCATCGTCATCATCGGTGGTCTGGGCTCGATCGTAGGCAGCTTTTTCGGTGCCGCGTTCATGGTCTTGCTGCCCGTGTTCCTGACCAACGTGCCGCACTGGTTTGGTGTGTCTATTGGCGTGGATACAGCCTCGCATATTGAACACATGGTATTCGGTGCCCTGATCGTATTTTTCTTGATTGTGGAGCCGCACGGTTTGGCTCGACTCTGGAGTATTGGTAAGGAAAAGCTGCGCTTGTGGCCCTTCCCCCATTAACAGCAGGTAGGCAGTTCATTACAACAACAGCCCCGCCAATCGGGACGGGGTACTTAGACAAATGGTACTTATCGGAGGACCAGGAGATGACAACACGACTGAAACGCGCTGTGCTCGGTTTGAGTGCTTGCGCTGCAATGCTGACCATGAGTACAGCCGCTGTAGCAGCCGAGGAACAGTACATTCCCTTGCTGACCTACCGCACCGGCTCCTTTGCCCCACTGGGTATTCCATGGGCGGATGGCAAGCTGGACTATCTGGCTCTGGTCAATGAACGTGACGGCGGTGTGAATGGCGTCAAGCTGGTATACGAAGAGTGTGAAACGGCGTACGCCACCGACCGTGGCGTAGAGTGCTACGAGCGCATGAAAGGCAAGAACGGGGGGGCGTCTGGTTTTGACACCCAGTCCACGGGCATTACGTTCGCGCTGACCGACAAGGCCTTTGTGGATGGCGTGACCATTGAGACCATGGGCTACGGCCTGTCGCACTCGGCTAACGGTGCGGTATTCGAGTGGAACTTCCCGCTGCTGGGTACCTACTGGACTGCGGCTGACGTCATGATCCAGGACATCGCCAAGCAAGTGGGCGAGGACAAGCTGAAGGACCAGCGCATTGCTCTGGTTTATCACGACTCGCCGTACGGCAAGGAGCCTATCGCCCTGTTGCAAGCACGCGCCAAGGAACAAGGCTTCAAGCTGGATCTGTACCCTGTGACCGCCCCTGGCGTGGAACAGAAATCCACCTGGCTGCAAGTGCGCAAGAACCGTCCTGACTTCGTCCTGCTGTGGAGCGCCGGGATCATGACGCCTACCGCCATCCGTGAAGCTCAGGCTGTGGGTTACCCACGCGACAAGATCTACGGCATCTGGTGGGCTGCTTCCGAGAGCGATGTGGTCGATCTGGGCCAGACCGCCAAGGGCTACAAGGGCATCACCATTCACAACAGTGCTGGGGACGGTCCGGTGCATGACGCTGTGCGCGAGATGCACGCCAAAGGCAAAGGCGCTGAAAACGGTGACAAGTACGTCGGCACGCTGGCTCACACCCGCGGCATGATGATTTCCATGATGCAGGTTGAAGCGATTCGCACCGCACAAGAGAAGTTCGGTAAAGGTCAGCACATGACCCCCGAGCAAGTGCGTTGGGGCTTCGAGAACCTGAATCTGGACGAAGCACGCCTGAAAGAGCTGGGCTTTGAAGGCATCATGCGTCCCGTCAAAACCTCGTGCAACAACCACATGGGTGATGACTGGGCCCGTATCGTGCAGTGGGACGGCAGCAAGTTCGACGTCGTGTCCGACTGGTATCAGTCCGACAAGAAGTTTGTCGATCCTTTAGTCAAGGAAATGTCGGCTAAATACGCCGCCGAGAAGAAAATTACGCCTCGCACCTGCGAAGGCTAAACCCAGGCGCCCAGGGTTCGCCCTGGGCACTGCATTGCGTGGGGAAGATTATGAGTGAGACCGTAGGCCAAGTGGATGAGACGCCCATCTTGTTGGACGTCAATGGCATCGAAGTGATTTACAACCACGTCATTCTGGTGCTCAAGGGCGTGTCCTTGCGTGTGCCAGAGGGGCGGATTGTTGCCTTGCTGGGCGCCAACGGTGCCGGTAAAACCACGACCTTGCGGGCCGTATCGAACTTGCTGCGCGCCGAGCGTGGCGATGTGACCAAAGGCCAGATCCATCTGCGTGGCGAACGTATTGATCAGCTGACTCCGGCGGATCTGGTCAAGCGCGGCGTGGTGCAGGTGATGGAGGGGCGTCATTGTTTTGCGCACCTGAGCATTGAAGAGAACTTGCTGACCGGGGCCTATACCCGTTCCTTGTCGCGCGGTGACCTGAGCGCCGAGCTGGACAAGGTGTACCAGTATTTTCCGCGTCTGAAGCAGCGCCGTACCAGTCAGGCCGGCTATACCTCGGGCGGGGAGCAGCAAATGTGTGCCATTGGCCGTGCCTTGATGGCCGACCCGGGCATGATCTTGCTGGATGAACCCTCCATGGGCCTGGCACCACAGGTGGTGGAAGAAATTTTCGAGATCGTGCGTGACCTGAATCAGCGCGAGCGCGTCAGCTTCTTGCTGGCCGAGCAAAACACCAACGTGGCCCTGAAGTATGCCGACTACGGCTACATCCTGGAAAACGGCCGCGTCATGATGGATGGACCCTCCCAGGCCTTGGCCGAGAACGAAGACGTCAAGGAGTTCTATCTGGGTGTGTCCGGGGGCGAGCGCAAGAGCTTTCGCGACAATAAATTTTATCGACGACGCAAGCGCTGGCTGGCTTAACTCCCAAGGATTTCCAATGTATCAGCAGGGCCTGGCCTGTATTGAAAGCAGCAGGATCAGCACAGGAGCAGGCCACCGATCGGGATGCACACAAGGTGCCGCCCTGACCCCTTTTGACGTTTTTAGTTTTGGGCAGCTTCTGGCTACACGGGGTGTGGTAGCAGAGCTTGGTATCGACACCTGTCTGTCTGCGGACAGAACGTCGGCTGGGCGCGGGAGTGTTTGAATGCCAATTCATCCCACTGGAGGAGAGATGAGCGAATATTACGACGAGCGCGAAACCCTGGAGCCGGACGAGCGCGAAGCCGATTTACTGTCCCGTTTGCCGCAGGTCTTGCAAGCGGCCGCGCAAGGGGCCCCTGCGATTGCCAAGCAACTGGGTTCGGTTGATCTGGCCGCCGTGCGCAGCCGCGAGGATCTGCTGGCCATTCCGGTGTTTCGTAAAAGCGAGCTGCTGAAAGCCCAGCTGGAAGCGCGCGAGCAGGCTCGCTCCGGGGCGCCGTCTGCGGATTACGCGCAGTCCGTATTCGGGGGCTTTTCCTCCATTGCCTGGGGTGCGGCCCGCAAGGTGTTTGCCTCGCCCGGTCCCATGTACGAGCCAGAAAGCCGTCGTCCGGACTATTGGGGCTTTGCACGTGCACTGTACGCGGCCGGTTTCCGCCGCGAGGAACTGATTTTCAACTGCTTCTCCTACCACTTCACCCCGGCTGGTTCCATGATGGAGACCGCCGCACATGCCCTGGATTGCACGGTGTTTCCAGGAGGCGTGGGTCAAACCGAACAGCAAGTACAGGCCATGGCCGATTTGCGCCCGCATGGTTATACCGGCACCCCCAGTTTTCTGAAGATCATCATGGAAAAAGCCCAGTCCATGCAGATTGCGCTGCCAGGGCTGAGCAAGGCCTTGTTCTCCGGCGAAGCCTACCCGCCTTCCTTGCAAAAATGGTTCAGTGAGCACGGGGTGGCAGGCTACCAGGCCTACGGCAGCGCTGATCTGGGCATGATTGCCTACGAAACCCAGGCCCGCGAAGGCTTGGTGCTCAATGAAAACCTGATTCTGGAAATTGTGCGTCCTGGTACAGGCCAGCCGGTTGCACCGGGCGAAGTGGGCGAGGTGGTCGTGACCTCCTTTAACCCCGACTATCCGCTGGTGCGTTTCGGGACAGGAGACTTGTCTGCTGTCATGCCCGGCCAGTCTCCCTGCGGTCGTACCAACCAGCGTATTCGCGGCTGGATGGGGCGGGCTGACCAGACCACCAAGGTGCGCGGCATGTTTGTGCATCCAGGGCAGGTGGAGCAGATTCGTCTGCGTCACAAGGAACTGGGCCAGGCGCGCTTGGTGGTGCGTGGTGCCAGTGGACAAGACCAGATGGTGTTCCAGGTAGAAGTCGCGTCCAAGCCTGAGGGTTTGGAAGGCGCTTTGGCCGACTCGATTCGTGAAATTACCAAACTGCGTGCCCAGGTGGAGTTCATGGAGCCAGGAGCCTTGCCTCGGGATGGTAAAGTCATCGAGGACCAACGCAGCTACGATTAATTAGCCATGTAGATATGCACACAAGTAGCAGTCGGGCTGCGGTACTATGCTGGAAAATAGTCAATACCTATATCTTTGAGGAGAGCCCGATGCGTTTTGTGCCAGTTTCTGCTGTAGTCCTGGCCTTGATGGCCAGCATGCCTGCTGCCCAGGCCGATACCCTGGACAACGTCAAACAGCGCGGTCACGTGCTGTGTGGTGTGACCACCGGATTTGCCGGTTTTTCTGCCCCTGATGACAAGGGCACGTGGACGGGGCTGGATATCGACGTGTGTCGCTCGGTAGCCGCCGCCACCCTGGGCGACGCCAGCAAATTCAAGGCGGTGCCCTTGAACTCGCAGCAGCGCTTTACGGCTCTGCAGTCCGGTGAGATTGATCTGTTGGCTCGTAACACCACCGTGACTCAGCAGCGTGACACTGCTGTCGGTGCGATCCACGCCGGTATCAACTTCTACGACGGTCAGGGCTTTTTGGTGTCCAAGAAACTGGGCGTATCCAGCGCCAAGGAATTGAACGGTGCCACGGTTTGTATGCAGACTGGCACGTCTAACGAAAACACCATGGCTGACTGGGCCCGTGCCAACAAGGTTGAGTACAAGCCTGTAGTGATCGAGCAGTTCAACGAAGTGGTTAACGCTTTCGTGGCTGGCCGCTGTGATGTGTTCTCTACCGACGCTTCCGGTCTGGCGTCGATCCGTATCTCCAAAATGGAGAACCCGGACGACTACCTGGTGCTGCCTGAAATCATTTCCAAAGAGCCGCTGGGCCCATTCGTCCGTCAGGGTGATGATGCATGGCTGAACATTGTGAAATGGTCCATTCAGGCCAGCTTCAACGCCGAAGAGCTGGGTGTGACCGCTGCCAACGTGGACGAGAAGCTCAAGAGCAATAACCCCAATATCCAGCGTTTGCTGGGCGTGACTCCCGGTGCCGGCAAAAACCTGGGCCTGGACGAAAAATGGGCTTACAACATCATCAAGCAAGTTGGTAACTACGGTGAGTCCTTCGAGCGCAACGTGGGTAAAGGTAGCCCGTTGCAAATCGAACGTGGCCTGAACGCCTTGTGGATCGACGGTGGCCTGATCTACGGTCTGCCTATTCGTTAATTCTTTCGGGATTTGCGATATGCAAAAAGCAGCTCTCTTTGAGAGCTGCTTTTTTATTGACTGTTCGATCTGGGGGCGATGACGTTGATATGCTTTTTGCCTCGCCCGGCGATATGGGCTGCCCTGAACCTTCGGTGTAGGTATCACCATGTATTGGAACACGGCGATAGATAGGCTGCTTAACTGCAACGCACGGTTCTCGGTTTATCCCCATATGGTTAGCCGTATGGGGCAAACAGAGAGACTTAGCTCTTGCGCCGCAATACCAGCGAAATCTTGGCAAAGGCCACTTGCAGATCCTGTGTGGCACCCTGAAAAATCACAGGGCGGCCACGCCGGGTAAAGCAGATCAGGCGCTTGGAGTTGAATAGAGGTACAAATTTGGCAAAGTGAATATCCTGCCATTGCACCTCCCGTTTCATGATCCAGTTCTGGCGTATGCCATTCTGGTCAATCGTGGTGATGCCGTGCCACATATGCCAGGCAATCAGAATCAGGCCGGTAAACAGCAGGACCAGGCAGCCCGCCAGGACGGGGCTGATGGCGGCCCCTTGTGGGGAGCTGGCCACCAGCGCGAAACGCACGCCGATCAGGGCCAGCACAATCCAGGCGCTGGCTGCTACCCATTTGGGCCAGGAACGGCCTTGAATGGGAAGCGAGCCCAGATCCTTCAACATGGCATCAATTTCCTCTTTCGAGGGAGCTTGGCTCATCAGCACGCGGCGGCCCCTTGCTTGCGGGCGGCCAGAGCGTTACCGGCGTTGCTGGCCGATTTGCGCTTCAAATGAGCCGAAATCCATTGTCCCGTGTCTACCACGGCGTTCAGATCAATGCCGGTTTCAATATCCAGCCCTTGCATCAGGAACAGCACGTCTTCGGTGGCGACGTTGCCGGTTGCACCCTTGGCGTAGGGGCAGCCGCCCAGACCGGCTACGGAGCTGTGAAAGATATGGATGCCAGCTTGCATGGAGGCAACGATATTGGCGATGGCCTGGCCGTAGGTATCGTGGAAGTGGCCGGACACATGAGCCGGGTCAATGTGCTCGGTTACCATGCGCATGACGTCATACACCTGGCGGGCCGTGCCTACGCCGATGGTGTCGGCCACATCGATCTCGTCACAGCCCAATTCGATCAGGCGTTTGCCCACTTTCAGCACATTGGAGGGAGCCACAGCGCCTTCATAGGGACAGCCGAAAGAACAGCTGATGGAGCCGCGCAGACGCAAACCGGCTTCTTTGGCAGCCTGGGCAACCGGGGCAAAGCGCTCCAGCGATTCTTCGATGCTGCAATTGATATTGCGCTGGGAAAATGCCTCACTGGCGGCGGCAAAGATCACCACTTCGTCAGCCTTGGCGGCCAGGGCACCTTCAAAACCACGCATATTGGGTGTCAGAACCGAATAAATCGTACCGGGACGTCGGTCGATAGCAGCCATTACATCTGCGCCGTCCGCCATTTGCGGCACCCATTTGGGCGAGACAAAGGACGCGGCTTCCACGTTCACAAAACCGGCGTGGGACAAGCGGTTGACCAGTTCGACCTTGATGTCGGTGGGGATGAATTCTTTTTCGTTCTGCAGGCCGTCCCGAGGGCCGACCTCCACAATCTTGACGCGCGATGGGTATGACATGAAGTTTCCTGAAGGGGTAGATGGCTGGGGCTGGAAGGCCCTTACGTAATCGTCATGATACCTCTTGAAGGCCTGGGCTGGCGTCCTAGGAACTGCCCTATGGTCTTTAAGGTTTCAAGCGTTGAAAGCGTCCGTCCGCCAGGGGTTCGATGCAGCCTGCCAGCTCCAGTTCAGCCAGAACGGCAGGCAGTTCGGTCGCCAGCAGACCTGTGCGTCGCATCAGCTGTTCGGGGCTGAGAGGTGCAAAATCGATACGCTCCAGAATAGGGCGCAATTCCTCGGGCAAGGCTTCATAAGGATTGGGTTTTGAACCAGTTTGTGGAGCCCTATCCAGATTGAAGTCGCCTTGCACATTGCCCAGTTCGTCCAGAATATCCTGGGCGCTTTCCACCAGTTTGGCACCTTGGCGTATCAAGGCATGGCAGCCGCGAGCCAAGGGGGAGTGAATGGAGCCGGGAATGGCAAAAACTTCTCGACCTAATTCTCCGGCCAAACGAGCCGTGATCAGGGAGCCACTTTGTTTGGCCGCTTCAACCACCAGTACGCCTTTGGCCAAGGCAGCCACAATGCGATTACGGCGTGGGAAGTGATGGGGCATGGCCCGGGTGCCCAAAGGAAACTCGCTCAGCAATAGACCGTCAGCGCTGATCTGATGAGCCAGATCGCGGTGTGCTGCCGGGTAGACCAAGTCCAGCCCCGTCCCCATCACGGCAATAGTGCCTGCGGAAGAAGGGCCGGCTTTTAACGCTCCTTTGTGTGCCGCCTGGTCGATGCCGCTAGCCAGGCCGCTGATGATGCACCAGCCTCTGGAGGCCAGAGTAGCTGCAAAATCTGTCGCGATTTCCTGGCCGGATTGGGTGGCATTGCGGGCTCCCACAATAGCCAGTCCTTTGCGTTGCAAGGCTCCCAGATCGCCGTTGGCATATAACAGCAAAGGAGCGTCGTGCAGGTCCAGCAAGGAGGCGGGATAGGTGGGGTCAGCCAGCGTCACGATATGGTGATTGGCTTGCTTGAGCCATGCCACCGCTTGTTCAATCTGCGCCTGCAGCTCGTCCAGTGGTTCCTGGCTTAGTTGCACAGCCAGTTCGGCCGGAAGATGGCGCGACAGGGTTTGAACCGAGCTTTGATAGATTTGCGGTGGAAGCCCACAGGCAGCCAGCAATTGCCGGGCCTGGGCGGGCGCAAGCTCTGGCTCCAGCGACAGGCGCAACCAGGCACGCAATTCTTCCGAGATTTCATCCGAGCTAAAATGATCAGGCATAAGGTAGTGTGGCACGAAACCGATCTTTGTTCTGTGTGGCCCGGACGTTTGTATCCAGTGTGACTGCCGCTTCGGGGGCTAGGGCTTCATATGCTGCCGGGGCAATCGGGTGCCGCCCTGAAACTTGTTTTATTATATCGACTTATCGCTTTTTCTTCGGACATGACAATGGCTTTGCTTCCTATCCTGAAATTTCCTGACCCACGTCTGCACACGGTTGCCAAACCCGTGCAGGAGGTCGACGACCGTATTCGCAAACTGGTCAAGGATATGGCCGAGACCATGTATGACGCGCCCGGCGTAGGGCTGGCCGCGACGCAGGTTGACGTGCACGAGCGCGTGGTGGTCATTGACGTATCGGAAAGCGGCAATGAATTGCTGGTGCTGATCAACCCGGAAATCACCTGGAAAAGCGAAGAGCTGAAGGTCTACGAAGAAGGCTGCCTGTCTGTACCTGATACCTATGACAAGGTTGAGCGCGCCGCCAATATTCGCTTCAAGGCCCAGAATGAAAAAGGCGAGTGGTACGAGAAAGAAGCCGATGGCCTGCTTGCCGTGTGTGTTCAGCATGAACTGGACCACCTGGATGGCAAGGTGTTTGTGGAGTACCTGTCCGTGCTCAAGCGTGAGCGTATCCGCAGCCGTCTGCGCAAGCAGCAACGTGAAGCACTGAAGGCAGGGCAATAGTCGCCATGCGTATTGTTTTTGCCGGCACTCCGGATTTTGCCCGTATCGCCCTGGAAGCCCTGTTAGCACAGGGCTTTGATGTTCCTTTGGTCATGACGCAGCCAGACCGTCCAGCTGGCCGTGGCATGAAGCTCAGTCCCAGCCCGGTCAAGCAAGCCGCTGTGAACGCTAATATCCCGGTGCTGCAGCCGCACAGCTTGCGTCTGGATGGCAAGTATCCCGAGGAAGCAGCCCAGGCCCGCCAGACCTTGCTGGATTTACAGCCGGATCTGATGGTGGTGGCAGCCTACGGTCTGATTTTGCCCAAGTGGACTTTGGAGCTGCCGCGCTATGGTTGCTTCAATATTCATGCCAGCCTCCTGCCTCGTTGGCGCGGTGCGGCACCGATCCAGCGTGCGATTCAGGCGGATGATGCGGCCACGGGCATTACCATCATGCAGATGGATGAAGGCCTGGATACCGGCGATATGCTGGTGCGCAGCGAGCTGGCGATTCGTGATGATCACAGTGCCGCAACCCTGCATGACGATTTGGCGCAGCTAGGTGCACAGGCCTTGCTGGAAGCCTTGCAGCAAGTGCGTGATGGCACCTTGCAGGCGACTCCCCAGCCAGAAGAAGGCGTGACCTACGCCGAGAAACTGTCCAAGGCCGAATCAGTGCTGGAGTTAGGCCAACCGGCCAAGGAGCTGGAGCGCCGTATTCGCGCGTTTGACCCAGTGCCTGGCTCCACCCTGTCCCTGCCCGGTTTGGAGCAGCCCGTGAAGGTTTGGCGCGCTCAGGCGCTAGAGCAGAAGCATTCAGCAGAACCTGGTCAGGTTCTGAACGTCAGTGCCCAAGGCATTGACGTGGCTTGCGGTGAAGGTGTGTTGCGTTTGCTGGAGCTGCAAAAAGCCGGTTCCAAGCGTCAGCCCGTCGCCGTCTTTGTGCAGGGCTGGCAGTCTCGCTAAGCCTTGCCACCTGGACTCAGGCGCCAGACCTGTTCTGGCGCCGCCACTCCAGAGTCCCAATCACAATGCCGCTGGTACACACCACGGCAATCCCGATCCAGGTAAAGACATCCGGGAACTGACCCCAGATCAGCCATCCCAGCGCGGCTGCGGCCACAATTTGCAGATACACAAACGGGGCCAGCAAAGACGCCGAGGCGCGTTGATAGGCCTGTATTTGCAGCAGATGGCCCAGACAACCCCACAGTCCGGTCGAAATCAGAATCAACCATTGGAAAAAGCTCAGCTCTTTTAAGGCAGGCAGGGCGGCGGGCAGTAAAAAGGGTAAGGCAATGGTCAGGCAGATGCTGCCGACTGCACCGCTCCAGATCAGGGTGGTCAGCGAATTGTCCACGGCCACGCGACGTGTTGCGATAAATTGCGTGGCGAACAGACAGGCGGTCATCAAGCCAAACATCACCCCTATTGGGTGCAGGCCAGCGGTAGGTCGGATGATGATCAGCACGCCCAGAAAGCCGACTCCGGCAGCTACCCAGCGACTGATGCGCGGTGGCTCTTTCAGAATCCAGGGGGCAACAGACAGCACCAGCAAAGGGGCCAGAAAGTTGATGGAGGTGGCTTCGGCTTGAGGCAGATAGCTCAAGGCGTTGAAAAACGAGAAGGTGGACAGCATCATCACTGTGCCACGCAAAATTTGTGCTTTGGGGCGGGAGCTGCGCAGGATCTTTCGGCCCTTGACCGGCAAGACCAGCGCCAGCACCAGTCCCAGGTGGACGACGTAGCGAAACCAGCACATCACCAGCAGGGGCACACCAAAGCCCATGATCCATTTTCCGCTGGCATCCAGACCCGACAGGGCCCAGGAAGACAGAATCAGAATGAGCACCCCCGCCAAGGGAAAGACCGTGGGCGTCATGGTCTGGGGCAAGGAGGAGGACTGGGGTGTGCTCATGACAGGCTCCTGACGAAAAGCACAAGGACGGCCGGATGGCCGTCCTGGAAGGAACGTAAATCTTACTGGATTAGCGTTTGCGCAGGGGTAATACCCGTTCGATTGCTGAACCTACTGCCAGCAGATGTTCGTCGTGGTAGGCAGGAGCTGCCACCATCAGGCCCACAGGGGCTTCATCAGCGGCATGGCAAGGCAGCGACAGGGCGCAGCCGTCCAGGAAGTTGATCAGGGTGGGGTTGCGCAGGACCAGGCCGTTAGTGGCGAAGTAGACTTCGTCCGACTCTTTCAGATCGGCAATGCGGGGAGCGACAACGGGCACGGTAGGCATCAGGACGGCGTCGTAGCGCTCCAGACGGCTTTCCACCGCGCTGATCCAGGCCTGGCGGGTGTCTTGCAGTTCGATGTAGTCGGCGCAATCGATGTCCTTGCCGCGCAGAATGCGGGAAGCCACGCGTGGGTCGTATTGCTCGCCCTTGCTTTGCAGGGTGTCGCGGTGCACGGACCAGGCTTCGGCGCAGACAAAACCGCCTTTGCGGTTGATCTGCGGCAGTTGGTCAAACTCGGGCAAGTTGATTTCCTCAACCACAGCGCCTTGCTCACGCAGCAGGGCGATGGCACGGTCAAAGGCGGCGCGCACGGTTTCATCAATGCCGTCAAACACAAAGGTCTTGGGCACAGCCAGACGCAAGGTGTCCAGGGCAGGTGTTGCCACGGGCACATAAGGCTGATCGGTCAGGATGGAGTCCACAATGGCACAACACTCTACCGAGGCAGCCAGAGGGCCATTGGAGTCCAGGCTGCGCGACAAAGGCATGGTGCCTTCGCTGGGAACGCGCTCGGCGGTGGGTTTGAAACCGGTCAGGCCGTTAAAGGCCGAAGGAATACGGATGGAGCCGCCCGTGTCGGTACCAATGGAGAAAACCGACATGCCTTGAGCGACGGCCACGCCGGCGCCGGAGGACGAACCACCCGGGATGCGGGCATTGTCACGGTCCCAAACGGAACGAGGCGTACCGTAGTGGGGGTTGATGCCCAGACCGGAGAAGGCAAACTCGGTCATATTGGTGGAGCCGATCAGAATGGCACCGGCGCGCAGCAGGCGCTCCACAATGGTGGCGTTCTGTTCGGCCGGTTCGGCGTCTTTCAGTACAGCCGACCCACCCAGAGTGATGCAGCCCGCGATGTCATGCAGGTTCTTGACCGACATGGGCAGACCTTCAACCAGCGAGCGGCTCAAACCGGCGGCGCGCAAAATGTCGGAGGCTTTGGCGGCGGCCAGAGCCTGTTCAGCAAACACTTCGATGAACGTGGCAGCGCCGTCACGGCTTTCGTCCTGGATACGGTCCAGGGCTTGCTGGGTCAGTTCGACCGAGGTGGTTTCGCCACGATCAAGAGCACGTTGCAGTTCGGTAATAGTCGCTAGCATGGGTCACTCGCAAAATAAATGGGTGGGGCGGGCTGGGCCAGTTTAGGCTACTTCAGGCAGGATTTCGGTTACGTAGGTATGACGGATGCTGCGTTCGCGGCGGGGGTCATACAGTTCCATGGTGAACTGGGTAGCAGGGCGAATGCCACCAATGGCACCCACGGTACCGCAGGTCATGCCAAAGCCTTCAGGCATGGTGGTGGACTGGAAGTAGCCTTCGATCAGCTCCAGCGGGTTCTTCAGGGTGGACAAGGGACCGTCCTGGTACAGAACTTCCTTGCCGTCTTCCTGAATGTAGGCGCGGATGATCAGCTCGTCCCAGTAGTCGGCCACGTCGCTGAACAACCAGGCTTCGCGAGCAACGGGCTTGGCGCAGATCTGCTTGGACAGGGCCACGCTGTGGGCTTCCAGTACGCGGTCCGTGTGGTCCGAGGCCAGGCTGACCAGCAGGCGGCCCTGGTGGTTGAACACAAACACTTCGGTCTCGCCGGACGAACCGGAGCCCACGACCTGGATGTCGGCATCCTGGATCATCTGGTTGGCGGCGATGCGGTAGTACAAAGGCACCGAGCTAGGGCGCGGTACGCCCAGTTCGGCCAGCTCTTCAATATGGTGCTCGATGGCAGCCAGATCGCGGCCAGCCCAGCCGGCCACGATGCAGTGCTGCAAATCAGCTTCGATGATTTCAGTGTGGGTGGCCTGGGCCAGTTCAAAGGTCAAACGCATAGCAGTACTCGTTTACTCAAAGACAGATTGGGATTAACCGAACAGGCGTGGCAGCCACAAAGCCAGATCCGGGAAGATAGCCAGCAGGCCCACCATGGCCAGCAGCATGATCACAAAGGGCAGGCTGCCCATCATGACGTCATTCATGCTGCCGCTCTTGCGCAGGCTCTGGACCACAAACAGGTTCAGACCAACCGGCGGAGTGATCAGCGCCACTTCCACCAGAATGATGATGGCAATACCCAGCCACACCGGATCAAAGCCCAGGGCGATCATGATGGGAGCCACGATAGGGATGGTGGTGATCATCATGGACAGGGTTTCCATGAAGCAGCCCAGCACCAGGTAGAACACCACGATGATCATCAACATGACCATGGGCGAGACACCCAGGCCCGTGATGGCGTCGGTCAGCGCATTGGTCAGGCCAGTGGCGGACATGACAAAGTTCAGGAAGGCCGAACCGATCACGATCAGCATGATCATGGCGGTGGCTTTCATGGTGCCTTCCAGCACTTCCTTGATCATGTTCCAGCTCATACGGCCCGAGAAGGCAGCCAGAATCAGAGCACCGACCACACCCAGGGCAGCAGCCTCGGTTGGGGTGGCAACACCGGCGTAAATCGAGCCCACGACCAGCAGGAAAATGCCCAGTGGTGGAACCAGGTGCACCAGGCTGGCAAAACGCTGGCCCCAGGAGGCCTTGATCTTCGCACCGCCCCATTTGGGTTTGACCATACATGCAGCAGCAATTGCCAACATGAACAGCAAGGCCATGCCCAAACCGGGGATGATGCCGGCCAGGTACAGCTTGGGCACCGAAGTGTTGGTCAGTACGCCGTAGATCACCAGGTTGATCGAAGGCGGAATCAGAATGCCCAAGGTACCGCCAGCGGCCAGACTACCCAGGAACAGAGGCTCGTTATAGCCTTGTTTCTTGATTTGCGGCAGGGCCACGGTGCCCACGGTGGCAGCAGTGGCCACGCTGGAACCGGAGGTGGCGGCAAACAGGGCGCTGGCACCAATGTTGGCGTGCATCAGGCCGCCGGGCAGCCAGGACAGCCACAGGCTCATGGCGTTGTACATACGTTCAGCCATGCCCGAGCGCAGCAGGATCTCGCCCAGCATGATGAACAGGGGAATGGCCACCAGCAGGAATTCGTTGCTGGTGCCCCAGGAAATTTCACCCAATGCGCCGGTCAGGGGCAGCATGGAGTACAGCGGGTCCAGAATCAGGCCCAAAACACCCAGGGCAGCGCCCACGGGAATGCTCAGTCCGATCAGAACGAGCAAGAGAGTCAGTGCGGTTGTAATCATTTGGCGTCTCCTTGCACCATGCGTTTGCCAGCCTCGGCTTCTTCAGAGGCTTCTTCCTGGGTGCTGCGGATACCGCACAGGGATTGGATACCGGCCAGGTCACCTGTAATCAGGGCCAGGCTGGAGCGCAGCAGCATCAAGGCCAGAACGACGCATAACCAGATCAGGCCGCCCACCCACAGGAACTGGGGAATCCACAAGGGAGTGCCCATGGCGGTGTTGGCGGTGGACTGGTTGGTCCAGGACAGGCCGGCCACGTCGGTGGCGTACAAGGTCAGGTAGACAATGAAAACAGACAGGGCCACCAGAGCAATCCAGTCCAGCAGGGCAGCCAGACGAACAGGCAGGTGCTGATAGATGGCGTCGATACGGATATTGGCCCGTTGCAGGGTGGCAAAGGACAGTGCCCAGGAAATGCTGATGGCAAAGGCATAGCCGGACAGTTCATCCGAGCCGCCCAGAGAGCTGCCACTGAATTTGCGGAACAGGACGTCCGCGGTGATGTAGAGGGCGCTGATCAATGTCAGGCTGCCTGCGAACCAGATGGCGACGCGCGACAGGGATGTGGCGGCGGACAGCAAACGGTTCAGCATGGCGAATTTTTCGGTATTTTCCATGATGTCTACCCCGTACAGGGTCTAGGAGGGAGGGGCCTGGGGTACAGGCAGCCTGCCACCGTGAGTCTGGTGGCAGGCAGGACGTACAGATTTACTTCTTGGCTTCGAAGCCCAGGATCGGGCTCAGGCTGGTGTTGAATGCAGCCACGGTGTCGGCGGCGCTACGCTCGGCCCACTTGGGAACCACGGTCTCGCTCATGACTTTCTTGAGCAGTTCACGGTCAGCGTCGGTAGGCTTGACCAGAGTCATCTTGCCTTTGACGGGCTGCGTGCAAGCGTCGGCGCCCGTGTTGCAGTCATAGCCTTCCTGTGTTTCCTTGGCAGCGGCAACCCAGATTTCTTCGGTCATGGCCTTGATGTTGCTGGCCAGGAACTCTTGAACTTTGGGGTCCAGCTTGTTCCAGGTGCCCAGGTTGGCAGCGTGAATCTGCTGGTTCCAGTTGATTGGCATTTCGTACAGCTTGGAGCTGACTTCGTACCATTTGGCCGAGTAACCGGACATGGAGCCGGTAATGGCGCAATCGACCACGCCGTTTTGCAGTGCGGGAACCACTTCACCGAATGGGATGGTCACGCTGTTGCCGCCCAGAGCCTGAACGAATTCAGCCTGAGTACGGCTGCTGGTACGCACCTTCTTGCCTTTCAGGTCGCTCAGGCCATTGAAGTTGCCATTGCAAAACAGAACTTGGGCAGGGTAGGTGGAAAAGCCCAGAACCTTGACGTTGCTCTTGGCGTAGAACTGTTCGTAGGCGGGAGTGAACGCGTCGGTCAGCTTCTTGGCCACTTCAATATCGGGAGCCAGACCAGCCAGGTCGATCGCCTCGTTAATGGAGTTGTCGCTGGCAAAGTAAGCCAGGGTGGCGGTACCGAAAGGAATCACACCTTGGCTGATCAAGCGCATGATTTCAGGACCTTTCAGGCCCATGTCGTTAAAGCCCTTGATATCGGCCGTGATCTGGCCGCCGGACAGCTCAGGTACTTTCTTGGTCCAGAAGGGCTGCTCGGTGTTCTGGTAGGCGGTCAGGTTGCTCAAGCCACCGACAACTTTCAAAGAAGTCTTGGGCAGTTCCTGGGCCATGGCAGCAGAGCCCAGGGCCAGCGAGCCCAAAGCCAGGGAGGTCAGTACGATTTTTTTCATAAGGTGCTCCTAATAGCGGTTCAGCTGTATGGTTGATAGAGTGCGCTCCCTGTTTGAAGGGGCTGCATATTGAAACCAAAGGGGTGACCGGTTTTGTGTCGGTCAAAACTTGCTTAAAGCGCGGCCAGCCGTGTGTTGGGCAGATCGGTAATCAACATATGGCCAGGGGCATGCGTGATACAAAGCTGCGGCTTGGCCTGGGCGGCGACGGCTTGAGGGGTAACGCCGCAAGCCCAGAAAACGGGTAATTCGTCGGAGCCGACTGGCACAGCATCGCCATAGTCGGGTTGTTGCAGGTCGCTGATTCCAATCAGGGACGGATTGCCAATATGAACCGGGGCACCGTGCACGGACGGAAAGCGCGAGGTGATCTGAATGGCGCGAATGGCATCGGCCGCACGCATGGGGCGCATCGATACCACCAGCGGGCCAGACAGGCGCTGTGTGCCCTGGGTCTGGATAGAGCTGCGATACATGGGCACATTCACGCCCGCACTGATATGGCGTACATCAATGCCGTCGGCCAGCAGCGCTTCTTCAAAGGAGAAGGAGCAGCCAATCAGAAAGGACACCAGATCATCGCGCCAGACATCTTCGATGTTCAGTGGCTCGGCGCTGAGCTCGCCGTTCTGCCAGACACGGTAACGAGGGAAATCCGTGCGCAGATCAATCGAGCCACCCAAGGTTGGCACCTGAAACTGACCGGGTTCCGTCACGGCTAATAAAGGGCAGGGTTTGGGGTTGCGCTGACAAAACAGCAGGAACTCATCGGCCCAGTCTTTGGGCAGAATCATCAGGTTGGCCTGCACATAGCCTGCGGCCAGTCCTGCGGTAGGACCAGTATGAGTTTCTTGACGGATCAGCTCGCGGCATTTTTCAGCCTCGGGCGCCAGCACAGGCAGGGTTTGCAGGTTCATGATGACCACTCGCACAAAGGGGGTTGATCACAGCCTCGGATTGCAACCGATCAGATAATTTGTGTCCAATCGTATGTTTGAATCCTAGGCCATAACGATTACTTATCGGACTGCACGTATTGTTGGGCGATTTCTTGGGCGTGATTGGCCACGACGCGGGCAATATGACTGTCCGGAGAATCCATCCAGCAGGCAAAAAATTCGATGGCCGGCAGGGGTTGATCCACCTTCAAAAGGCGCAGTTTTCCCTCGGAAAGCTCGTCTTTTATGACCTCGGGAGCCAGCACGCTGGGGCCCATGGCATGACGCGTCATTTGCACGATTGTGCTTAGCGATGCACTGCCAAAAATACGTGGGGATTTGACGCCGGCACGCAGCAAAGCTTCGCGTGTGGCGAGGTAGGGAACGCTACCGGATGGATAGGTGATTACAGGGTAAACCCCTAGCTCGGAAACGCTGACTTTGCGGCCATGCAACTTCAATTCGGGACTGGCGACCCAGCCTAACTGATAAGCGCACAGTCGAATGCATTGTTCTTTGGGATCCTGGCCTACGCCCACAATCATGGCCATATCAATCTGGAAGCTGGCCAGTTGCTGGCGCAGCACGCTGGTGGTGTCGACATGAATCTCGATGACCAAAGCCGGGTATTCCTGATGCAGCTTGTCGATCAGCTCATGCAGCCAGGTCTGCACAATGGTTTCAGCCACCCCCAGACGCAGCAGGCCGCGGATGGCGTTCTGCTCTTTGGCGGCGCGCAGCATCTCGGTACGCAGATCCAGCATGCGCTGTGCGTGCGACAACAACTCCTGGCCTTTATCGGTCAGCTTGATGCCCCGGGCACCCCGATCAAACAAGCGCAGCTCCAGACTGGATTCCAGTCCGGCGATACGCTGAGAAATAGACGGTTGGGTCGTGTTGAGTTTTTCGGCAGCTGCCCGGAAACCGCCAAGCTCGGCAACCCATACAAAGGCTTCGATCTGTTTGAGATCAATCATGTTTCCGGTCCAGAAAATAGGCAGTCTTATTATGCCTGATGGCAATTGGCGGGCATAAGTAGAGCAGGCGGATATTTTTCTGCATCTTTGTTTGATTGGACGCGGCCACCACTATAATTCGCCCATGACTTGCAAGATACTGATTGTGCGTACGTCCTCTTTGGGAGATCTGGTGCATATGCTGCCAGCAATCTCGGACATTGCACGCCATGTGCCCGGTGCACAAATTGATTGGCTCGTAGAAGAGAGCTTTGCTCAGATTCCGGGCTGGCATCCGGCAGTAAATGAAGTGATCCCGGTGGCGCATCGGCGCTGGCGCAAACAGTGGTGGTCTGCCCATACACGCCAGGAACGCGCCGCCTTGCGCGAACAACTGCAATCACGCCAATACGATGTTGTGCTGGATATGCAGGCGCTGATGAAATCCATCTGGCTGGTACGGCAGACTAAAGGCTGTCGTCATGGGCTGGATTGGAAGTCGGCGCGTGAACCCCTGGCCTCGCTGTTCTACGATGTGCGTCATCGCGTCGGTTTCTGGCAGCCTGCTGTGTTCCGTCAGCGCAGCTTGGCCGCGTCTGCCTTTGGCTATCAGTTTGAAGGCGCTCCTGATTTTGGTTTGCAGGGTTTGGCCGCGCAAGCCCCCAAGGACGAGGATCCGTACGCCATCATCATGCCGTCGGCCAGCCGCGACGATAAGCTCTGGGAGCCGGAGAACTGGCAACAGGTCTTTGATCGCCTGCAAGGGGAAGGGATGGCACTGCGCTTGTTGGCGGGCAGCCCTGCCGAGTCTGCCCGTGCCGAGGCGCTGATTGTCGGTCGCAGCCAGGCTCAGGTGATGCCACGAATGGAGTTGACGCCTATCGCTCTGCAATTGGCTGGAGCGCAAGTCATGGTGGGTCTGGACAGTGGTCTGACGCATTTGTCAGCCGGTTTGGGTCGTCCTACTATTGGTATCTATAAAGCCTCGACCCCTGTGCGTACCCCCCTGGAAGGTTCCGCCTACACCGCCAGCCTGGGTGAGCGTGGGCATCCTCCTTCAGCGGAAACGGTGCTCTGTGCCATCGATCAGGCGCTGGGGCGGACAGGCGTGCCGGAGGCGGCCTTGTTGGACGCGCCAAAAGGCTAGTTCGGGTCTGATCGCCAATTCGTTTTTTTGTCAGCTGGCTTTGTGCTTACAATACGCGATGCTAAGGGGCCTGCAGCCCCGCCTGGGCGCAGGCCCTTTGTCTGCCTGACATTATTTTCTATTCGTCTTCCTGGTAGCGCCGAGCGTGGCTTGGCTGCTGCTGATTTCGTACTGAGGCTAAGCGGGTGAACCGATTCTTCTATACCGCCTCTATTCGCATATTGGCTCCAGCCTTGATGGCCTGGATGGGCTTGCGTGCCCGTCGAGCTGGTGGCGAATGGCAGGTGTTATCGGGTGCCCGCTTTGGTTTTTATGGTTCGCTGCCTGCGCCCAGAAAAGCCCCGGTGTGGGTGCATGCGGTCAGCCTGGGTGAAACGCGTGCGGCGCAGCCTTTGATTCGTGCTTTGCTGGATCAGGGTGAGACGGTCCTGTTAACCCATATGACAGTTACGGGCCGTACAGAAGGTGCGACTGCGTTTGCGGCTGAGATTGCCAGCGGGCAATTGCTGCAACAATGGCTACCCTACGACTTTCCGGGCTCGGTACGACGTTTTTTTGCCCATTACCGGCCATGTGCCGGGGTGCTGATTGAACGCGAGGTATGGCCCAATCTACTGGCTGCGGCACGCCGGCAAGGTGTTCCCATGATGTTGGCCAGTGCCCGGTTCTCGGAAAGTGCATTGCGTACCAGCCTGAAAGCAGGTTCGGTCATGCGAGAGGCCTACCGCTCCTTCAAGTTGATCTATGCACAAAGCCTGGCTGATGCACAGCGGCTGGAGTTGGCGGGCGCACAAGGCGTGCGCGTGTCAGGGAATCTGAAGTTTGATGTGGTTTTGCCACAGGACAAGATTGCACGTGGCCGTGGCTTTGCCAGTGACCTGGGACGGCGTGTGGTGGTGATCGCCAGTACGCGCGAGACTGAGCATGTCGATTTCATTGATGCCATTGCCCATTACCTGCGCCGTGAACGAGAGCATGGTAGCGAGCTGCATAGCCCAGTCCTGTTTGTTGTGATTCCACGTCACCCGGAGCGGTTTGAAGAAGCGGCAGATTATCTGAATCAGCTAGGTTTGCGTTCCGTGCGGCGTAGCGAGTTGCTGGAGCAGGGCGATACCAGCACCAGTGCTCTCAAGGCTTGTCGTGAAGTGGATGTGCTGCTGGGCGACACCCTAGGTGAAATGCACTGGTATTACGGCCTGGCACGAGTCGCCATTGTGGCGGGCAGCTTCCAGCCCTTGGGCGGGCAGAACTTTATCGAGGCCTGCGCAGTGGGTGTCCCTGTGATTGTGGGCCCGCATACTCATAATTTTGCCCAAGCCATGCAAGATGCCATGCAGGCCGGCGCTGCGATACGTGCGGGTACGCCAGCCTTGGCGTTGCAGCAGGCACTGGAGCTAGTAGATGATCCAGCACGCCATCACAAAATGGCTGATGCGGGTTTGCATTGGGTTCAAATGCACGAAGGCGCAGTGCAGCGTGTACTTTCTGGATTGGCACAAATCCGCGATTAAATACGTAGCTGTTTATTAGCTAATAAGTATTTAGTTTTACGCGTTTTGGAATTTGTGGCGATTTGAGGGCAGCTCGTCTTGATTTGGATCAAGTTAAATAAAAAAGCCCGCATTTAGCGGGCTTTTTTGAGATCTAAAAACTAATCGAGATCGATTTACAGTTTTTGGATGCTCTTAGCTTGTGGACCCTTTTGGCCTTCAGCCGACACGTACGAAACGCGCTGGTTTTCTTCCAAGGATTTAAAGCCCGTGCCCAAGATGTCGGAATGGTGAACGAAAAGATCTTTGCCACCGTTGTCGGGGGAGATAAAGCCGTAGCCTTTTTCGTTATTGAACCATTTCACGATACCGGTTTCTGTTTGCATTTCCTGCATTCCCTAAAAATGACGAGCAATCTGCTCAAAAAAGATTGTCAAGATGTAAAAATCAGGGCAATGAGTATTAGAAACAATACCGTATTGAACAAACTTCGACGAACTTGAAATCCTGCACCGCCAATCGTAGGGGGTATTTAACCTGTAAGTCAAGCTAAATCGACCCTCTGCGTGGTTTTAAGGCAGTGTTTGATCAACAATTGCAACCAAGCTTGTTATCGTAACGGACCCCTCTGCGCCCCTCGTTAAAGTCCGTGGTATTTACGACCAAATTCAAGCGTAGCATGAAAGAAACCGGACTTGCTACCACAGTCGTAACGTGTGCCTTCATATTCATATGCATATACCGCACGACTTTCCAAAAGACTGGCAATTCCATCCGTTAATTGAATCTCTCCACCTACCCCTGCTTGAGTGCGTCGCAGGTGGTCAAATATTTCCGCTTCCAATACATAACGGCCTACAACGGCTTGTGTAGAAGGGGCTACTTCGGGTGCGGGCTTTTCAATAATTCCATTAAGTCGAGTTGCTTTTGAGTCGACTAAATTACCCGAAACAATTCCATATTTATTTGTTTCATTTCTATTTACATTTTGAGTTGCCACAATACTTCCGTTGTATTGATGCGCAGCCTCAACCAGTTGCCGCGATACAGGTGTGGTGGCGTCGATCAGGTCGTCCGCCAGCAGGACCAGGAAGGGCTCGTTGCCCACGATGGGTGCAGCGCACAGCACGGCATGGCCCAGACCCAGCGCGCGTGGCTGGCGGGTGTAAATACAGCTGACATGGCTGGGAATGATGTTTTGAACGGCATCCAGCAATTCCAGCTTGTTCTTGCCTTCCAGTTCGTGTTCCAGTTCCGGGATGCTGTCAAAGTGATCTTCAATGGCTCGCTTGTTGCGGCCAGTGATAAAGATCAGTTCTGTGACTCCAGCGGCGACAGCCTCTTCGACAGCGTACTGAATCAGTGGTTTGTCGACAATTGGCAACATTTCCTTGGGCATGGCCTTGGTGGCGGGCAGAAAACGTGTGCCTAGACCGGCGACGGGGAAAACTGCTTTGCGTATGGGTTTCATAGTGTCGTCAATCGAGGATCAAGGGGAAGCCGGCGTTGGATGGGCCGGGGTTCCAAGTTGAATGGCATCTTGGTTACGCTGCGAAAACTGTCTAGGCTCACGGCCTTGTTCGCTGGGGGGCGTGCCAAAAAAGCCTTGTCCAAAAGCCAGCAAGGCAAGGTTTGCCACCAGGATCAGTATGAAAAGCAGTCGCATCGCAAATGCCCTGAAAAATACAGTTCAACCCAAGATTGTACGGGTAGGGGAGTTTAAGTTCATCCGTTTTAATGCCAATCGTATCTATGGGTCACCGGCAGTTCACAGGCAAGAGGGGGCAGAGGGACGGTTATAAGCTCGAATCGACTTACGGGTGCGCCGCAAACAGCGACAGACCCCGCAAGGCAGGAGTTTCCAGCTCGTGTAGATGGGGGGGCTCTATATTGAGCAAACGGCAATGGTGACTTAATTGTTCTAACAGTTCTTGCTGGGCCAGTGCGCGGCCACCGCCCGCCAGAAAGACCAATGGGCTGTGTCCCAGATGCTGACGGCCTTTCTCCCATTGTCGCAACACGGCTCCAGCCTGTGCGGCAGCCACCCCGGTACTGATAGCTTCTTGAGTATTTCGTGGGAACGCCGCAGTTTGCCCATACGCCTCAGGAAGCTGCGCCGTATTTTGCTTGAGTGAAGCCAGCATCAAGCTGGGACCGGGCAGAATGGAGCCACCTAAAAAGTGACGCACTCCATTTTGTGCAGGTCCCAGCAAGTCAATCGTGGTAGCAGTACCAAAGCTGATCAGCAAGGCGCCTTGGTCGACCGGGTATTCCTGGGTTAGCAAATCGCTTAACCCTAATAAGGAGGCCCAACGGTCGGCACCCAATTGGCCAGCCTGTTCATAATCGTTGTGCAGCCCAAAAGCCTGCTCTTGGGCCTGCAACCAGCGTACCGAGCCCAAGCCCAGACGGCTGACGGCTGCATCAATTTGCGCTTGGACCTGTGGCCCGGCCACATTCACCCCTAGTGCTTGTACACCTTTTTGTTGGGCGAATTCTTGCAGCGGGGCCTGGCCTGCCTCCAGCCAAACCGCCAATTGATCCAATTGGTCGGCATGCACGCTAACCGGCTGGCTTTCGCGCGCGCCGCTTAAAGGATGACACCACCCTAGTTTGATACGGGTGTTGCCAGAGTCGATGAGCAGGGTCATGCCGGATCGTTAGAGCTAAAAAGGGTGCAGTATAGCGATCAGCGGTGAGCGCGAACGGAAACTTCGCCCACTGTGACCGCACGTTCGGAACCATCGGGGTGGCGCAATAATAATTGCCCCGAGGTATTGATGCCCGTCACGATGCCTGTATGCAGGACTTGGCCATTGTCAATAATATGGACTTGCTGGCCAATTAGTGCGTCAACTTGCGCGTAGCGTGTAGGCAGATCAGCAAAACCGTGGGCTGTGACATGGTTCAGGCTCAGGTACAGGCTTTGCGCGACTTTGGCCACAAGGTCCGAACAGCGTGCCAGAGATGCTTGCTGGGAGTGCTCAGCAATGCTGGTCCAGTCTGCAATGGCGCGTTGCGTGTTCTGGCTGATGGTCTCTGCCTCACGCAGGTTCAGGCCTATGCCGATAATCACCACATGATGGTCACTGGAGCTGGGCGCTGCACTGGCGCGGGTCGCCTCAACCAGAATGCCGGACAGCTTGGCCTGATCCCATAGCACGTCATTCGGCCATTTCATGGCCAGACGATTACGCACTGCCGGTTCCAGAAACTGGCGCAGTGCTTCCGTTGTTGCCAGACCGGACAGCGGCGAAAGAGTAGGCAGCTGCCGCGCAGGCAGAAAAATATCAAAGGCACAGGAAAACATCAGGTTTGCACCGACGCTGTTCTCCCATGTGCGTCCGGCACGCCCACGACCACGACTTTGCAGATGTGCGCCCAGCAACCAGGGACGCACACGCGGCCCGGATTCCTGACGAGCCAGGGCAAGCAAGTCGGCGTTGGTCGATTCGGTCGAGTCTACCCAGCGTATCTGGGGAAAATGTGGCAAGCGCGTACGCAGCTCTGCCACCATATCGCGCGGGCTGGGTAGGGTGAATGCAGAAGAGGTATTCATGACAATCCGGTACACTGGATGAGTTAAACGTAATCTTATGTGATATTTGATCTGAGCATGTCTGAACGCGTAGATACAATCCAATTTTCCGGCCAGGCCGGTGTTATTGACTGTGCTCTGGACTGGCCAGCGGGCGAGCCCAAGGGTTGGGCCTTGTTGCTGCATCCTCACCCTTTGCATGGTGGGGCACGTAACAACAAAGTGGTGACAACCTTGTCGCGCAGTGCCACTCAACATGGTTTGCTGGCAGTACGCCCGGATTTCCGTGGTGTCGGAAAGTCTGCCGGGGAGTTCGATAGCAGCCGCGGCGAAACTGCCGATATGCTGGCTTTGATTGAGCAATTCCCATCACATTTCCCGCAGTGGAGTTCCGGCCCATCCATGTTGGCCGGGTTTTCATTTGGCACTGCAGTCGCTGCTCAAGTGTATGCCAGCCTGCAGGAAGCCCAGGCACCTTTGCCCGGCGCCTTCATCCTGACTGGTACTGCGGTCAACCGCTTCCGCTTCCGGGATGTCAGCCCTCCTGCCGATACCTTGCTAGTGCACGGTGAAACCGACGATGTCGTTCCCTTGTCGGAAGGCATGGACTTTGCGCGTGAGCATCAGTTGCCCATGGTTGTGCTGCCAGAGGCCGGCCACTTTTTTCATGGCAAGCTGATTCAGCTGCGTGAGTTGGTCAGCCGTCATTTGGCCGGGCTTGGAACCTAAGCCGGGTTTTGCTTTCAAAGCGTTGCGTTTTCCTGTTCAGACTCAGGGGCCTTGCCCCTCACAGGCCCAGATGGCTCTGCCATAATGGGTTCTTTCCGCCACTGTCAAAGCAATCGATTTTTTCCATGACTTCTATTCAAAAATTTGCATCTCCAGTCCTCTCTCGTTGTGTGGTGGCACTTGCCCTGGCGCTGCCTATGGTGGCTCAGGCACAGACTCAAACCCCTAACCCGACAGAATCGGCTCAAGTGCTTGGCGCTCAGACGCCTGCCTTGCCAGGTGATTTGTCTGTTGTACCCGCACCTAGCCTGACGGCACGTGCCTGGTTGTCCATGGACGTTAATAGTGGCCAGATCATCGCGGCAGAAGGGCTGAACGAACAGGTCGAGCCTGCCTCCCTGACCAAGCTGATGACGGCCTATCTGGTCTTTGATGCTTTGGAATCCGGTCGCCTGAAGCTGGATCAGACCGTTGTGATTTCGGACAAGGCATGGCGCACCGAAGGTTCGCGCATGTTCGTGAAAGTTAATTCGCAAGTGGCCGTGAATGATCTGCTGCAAGGCGTGATCGTGCAATCGGGTAATGACGCCTCTGTTGCCTTGGCCGAAGCCGTTGCGGGTAGCGAAGGTGCTTTTGCCGCCTTGATGAACGAAGAAGCCGCCAAGCTGGGTTTGACGGCTACGCATTTCAAGAACTCCACCGGCTTGCCTGATCCCGAGCATCTGACCTCGGTACGTGATCTGGGCGTGTTGTCCGCTGCGCTGGTTGCCCGCTTTCCTCAGTACCTGCACTACTACAGCCAGAAAGAGTACACCTATAACAATATCAAGCAGCCCAACCGTAACCGCCTGCTGTGGCTGGATAACACGGTTGACGGTCTGAAAACCGGCCACACCCAATCGGCCGGTTACTGCCTGGTGTCGACCGCCTTGCGCGATGGCCGTCGCGTAGTGTCGGTTGTGGTGGGCACGGCAAATGACGCCGCTCGTACAGAAAACAGCTTGAAGCTTCTGAACTGGAGCTTCCAGAACTTCGAAACCGTGAAGTTGTACGACGCCAGCAATCCTGCTGTTACCGCCCGTGTTTGGGAAGGTGAGGTCGAGAATGTAGGCCTGGGTACAGAAGGAGCCTTGTGGCTGACGGTTCCGCGCGGCAAGTCTTCGGAAATCAAGCCTGTCGCCAACTATACCCAGCCCTTGCTGGCTCCGTTGAGCAAGGGTGACAAGGTCGGTACACTGACTTTGTCCCTGGATGGCAAAGTATTGGCAGAACAGCCTTTGCTGGTGCTGCAAGATGTGCCCGAGGCAGGCTTTTTCGGTCGTATGGCTGACAAAGTGCGCTTGATGTTTGAGTAATTCATTGGTGCGAGGCTGAACCCTATGATTGCAGGCATTGACCCCGACAGCATTGTTTATTTGAACGGCGATTTCGTGCGCCTGGGCGAAGCGAAGATCTCGGTACTGGATCGTGGCTTCATCTTTGGCGACGGCATTTATGATGTCGTGCCTGCTTATCACGGGAAACCTTTCCGTATAGATGGACACCTGGGGCGCTTGGAGCGCAGTCTGGCAAAAGTGGGCATTACCAATCCTTTCACTCGACGTGAGTGGGAAAAGCTGGTGCTGGATATGCTGGCACGTTCAGGCCGGGGTGCCGACTGCATGGTCTACATTCAGGTGACGCGCGGTGTTGCCAAGCGCGACCATGCCTTCCCCAGCAATGTGCCGCCCAGCATCTTCATCATGGTCTCGCCCTTCAAGCGTGTGCAGCAAGAACGCGAAACGGGTTTGAAGGCAGTGGCTATTGAAGATGAACGCTGGCTGCGTTGCGATATAAAATCCGTTTCTCTGCTGGGCAATGTGTTGGCCAAGCAGCAGGCGGTTGAAGCCGGCGTGGACGAGGTCATTCAGTTCAGAGACGGTTTTCTGACCGAAGGGGCCTCCTGCAATATCTGGATTGTGCGCGACGGCACTTTGCTGGCACCCATGCGCAACAATTTGATCCTGGAAGGGATTCGCTACAGTTTGATGGAAGAGCTGGCCGCCCAGGCGGGTATAGCTTTTCAGGCGCGTCAGATCTCTCGTGAAGAGGTCGACACTGCCGATGAAATTATGATGACGTCAGCCACCAAAGAGGTGCTGCCCATCGTTGTATTTAACGGTCAGCCCGTCGGTGACGGACGACCCGGCCCTGTCTTTGCCAAATTACGTGAGGGCTATGACAAGGCCATCAAGGCTGCGGAGCAAGCATGACAATTTCCCCCGAAGAATCGTTGATCGAATACCCCAGTGACTTTCCTATCAAAGTCATGGGACAGACTCACGAAACCCTGCAAGACGAATTGCTGGCTATCGTGCTGGAACACGATCCAGGTTTTGACGCTGCCACCATTGAGGTGCGTCCCAGCAAGGCAGGCAACTACACGGGCCTGACTTTCACGGTGCGCGCTGTCTCGCGTGAGCAGTTGGATAACCTTTACCGTGCCCTGCATGCGCATCATCTGGTGCGTGTGGTGATGTAAAGCAGGGATCAGGCGTTCATGTCCGACTCAGTTCGTATCAAGTGGTTTGAGCGGCCTAGCGCCTATGAACCCATCTGGCAGGCAATGCGCGACTTTACCGAGCAGCGCGGGCCAGAGACTGCTGATGAAATCTGGCTTGTCGAGCACACGCCTGTCTACACTCAAGGGCAAGCCGGCAAGCCGGAACATCTGCTGAACCCCGGTGGCATCCCCGTGGTGCAAACCGACCGGGGCGGGCAGATTACCTATCACGGCCCTGGGCAGTTAATGGTGTACTGCCTGTTTGATCTGCGCCGGGTAGGCCTGTACGTCAAAGAATACGTACGCCTTTTGGAAGAGGCTGTTATTGCCTGTCTGACGCATTTTGGTGTCGAAGGGGCTTGCTGCAAGCCAGGGGCACCGGGTGTCTATGTACCGCAAGGGGTGGCAAGCCAGGATTTGGCCAAGATTTCCGCATTGGGGATCAAGATTCGCAATGGCCGCTCTTACCATGGACTGGCCTTGAATATAGGCATGGATCTAAGCCCATTTAGCGGTATCAATCCCTGTGGCTATGAAGGGCTGCAAACAACGGATATGCGTTCGCAAGGCGTCGTGGTCCCCATGGACGAGGTTGCACAGTATTTGTCTAATTATCTATCGCAAGCGATGGCTCTGCGCCTACAGGCAGCGGCAGCTTAAATAGTGCAGCGATAAAGCGCCGCATGTGGCGGCGCTCATCTTTATATTGTTATTTATTCGTCAAGTGCCGCCTCAGGTTCCGCTCCAGTGCGGCGCGCGTTTCTCGATAAAAGCATCAATACCTTCGCAGGCATCATTGCTCATCATATTGTCAGCCATGACCTGACCGGCGTAGTCGTAGGCTTGTTCAATAGCCAGGCTGCGCTGGCGGTAGAACATGGCCTTGCCTGCGCGGACGGCGACCGGACTCTTGGCCATGATGCTGTCGGCCAGTTTCTGTACGGTTTGATCCAGCTGGTCTTCGGCTACCGCGTAATTGATCAGCCCCAGCTCTTGAGCTCGTTGGGCGCTGATGAATTCGCCAGTCATCAACATTTCCATGGCGGCCTTGGGTGGCACGCAGCGTGACAGGGCAACAGCAGGGGTGGAGCAGAAAAGGCCAACATTAATGCCTGATACTGCAAAGCGAGTGGACTCGGTGGCCACAGCCATATCGCAGGTAGCAACCAGCTGACAGCCCGCTGCGGTGGCCAGCCCTTGCACACGAGCAATCACCGGCACGGGCAAGGCCAGCACACCTTGCATGACGCGGCTGCAGCGGCTGAACAGATCACGGTAATAGTCGTGTTCGGGTTTGGAGCGCATCTGTTTCAGATCGTGCCCGGCACAAAAGGCCTTGCCTTCCGCCTGAATGATGACGCACTGCAAGCTGGGGTCCTGGGCCAGCTTGTCCAGAATGTGTTGTAAAGAGTCCAACACTTCTTCAGACAGCGCGTTGTACTTGGCGGGCCGGTTCAAGGTGATGCGGGCCAGTCCCTGATGCTGTTCCAGCAGGACGGGATCGGCGAGGTGCTCTTGTGACATGCAAGTCTCCGTACTTATAGTATGTGCAGGTTTTATTTTCGGGTGTTGCTGCATCGTTAAGTCGACCTCTATATTAGAGGGGTCTGGTACAAACTATCGCCCTTGTTCTAGGCGCTTGTAAAGCGAAGGGGCTACAATTGACCACTGCGCCCATCGTTTAGTGATGTTGCCCGCACGCTGTTTTTCTATTTAGACGCCTATGACCACCCCTACAGATACGTCCGTCGATTCCAAACCTACTGTGCGCCCTCGCGTTGTCGAATACGACGCAACGCAGAAGCAGAAGGCCGAGGCCAAGACCTCGCGCATTCCCATTAAGGTCGTGCAGGCAGAGCGTTTGAAAAAGCCTGATTGGATTCGGGTGAAGGCGGCTGCACCGAATTCCCGTTTCTACGAGATCAAGGAAACTCTGCGCGAGCACAAGCTGTTCTCGGTGTGCGAAGAAGCTTCCTGTCCCAATATCGGGGAGTGTTTTGGCAAGGGCACGGCCACCTTCATGATCATGGGCGACAAGTGCACACGTCGTTGCCCATTCTGTGATGTGGGCCATGGCCGTCCTGACCCGCTGGACGAGAATGAACCTGCCAACCTGGCCAAGGCCATTGGCGCCATGAAGTTGTCCTACGTGGTTATTACCTCCGTAGACCGTGACGATTTGCGTGATGGTGGCGCTGCCCACTTTGTGGAATGTATCCGTCAGGTGCGCGAGCATTCGCCAACTACGACCATTGAAGTGCTGGTGCCGGACTTCCGTGCTCGTCTGGATCGTGCGTTGGGCATCCTGAATGCCTGCCCTCCAGATGTGATGAACCACAACCTGGAAACGGTACCTCGCTTGTACAAGCAGGCGCGTCCTGGTTCGGATTACCACCACTCCTTGAAACTGCTGCAAGAGTTCAAGAAGTTGCATCCAAACATTCCAACCAAATCCGGTTTGATGGTTGGCTTGGGTGAGACCAACGAAGAGATTCTGGAAGTGATGCGCGATATGCGTGCTCACGATATTGATATGCTGACCATTGGCCAGTATTTGCAGCCATCCGGCCACCACTTGCCCGTGATGCGCTACGTGACGCCTGATGAATTCTTGATGTTTGAGCGCGAGGCCTATGCAATGGGCTTTACCCATGCGGCGGTTGGTGCCATGGTGCGTTCGTCCTATCACGCAGACCAGCAGGCGCATGCAGCAGGTGTGCAACCTTAAAGATAAGAGAACAGGTCTTTGTAAGACTTGGCTTTTATTTGAAGAACCCGGCCTTGGTGCCGGGTTTTTTTATGACTTCCGGGTTTTCCGGTGTTGTTGATCCGCGTCTGCCTGTTTTTTTACAGGTTCCAGGGCAGCCAGCGAGCCGGAGAGTCGTTAGCGGTTTTGGGGCATGTATCCCTGGCTGCCTGTATCAATTGCTTGCCGGTGTCTTTTTATTCGGACGGTGGGCTTTCTACTGTATCACTCTGGGCCTGGGCCTTGGTAGACAAGCTCTCTATATAAGGCTCCAGCACTTCGTCGTAATCTTCGACGCTCAGATACCAGGCCGTCAGACCTTTGTTGTCTTGTTTGAGATCAGTCCAGCAGAATAAAGAGCGATCAAAAGAGTCCTTGATGGTCTCGTTCACAAACTTGAACAATTCATCCAGCAAGGGCAGGCTGCTTAAGGGGACGTCAAATGGCGTTTCTCCCTGAAATTGCCAGCCATATTGTTCGAGCAGTTCGTTCGACCAAAGAGCATGTTGTTCTTGAGAGCTTAATTCTGGATTGGCAGGGCTTAAAGGCATGGTTCTGGATCAGGTAAGGGGAACGGATGGTCAAGCGCCAGTGGCAAACCATTGTATGGGAGTGACGCCTTGCTCTTTGAGCCACTCATTGGCTTGCTGGAAATGACCACAGCCAATAAAAGGAACAGGGGGGCGGCGAGCAGCCAAGGGGGAAGGGTGATTGGCCTTCAAAATCAGGTAAGGATGCTGGGAGTGCTGCTGAATCAGTGCTTCTTTGGCTTGGGCGTGAGCACCCCACAACATATAAACAATAGGGCGTGTAGTCTGCTGGGCCAGGTTCATCAGCAGGGAGTCAGTAATCTGCTCCCAACCTTTCTTGGCGTGAGAGGCAGGCAAACCATCTTCTACAGTCAGTGATGTATTCAATAGCAAGACACCTTGTCGACCCCAGTTGCTCAGATCATGACTGCTTGGCAAGGCGGTGTCGGGATACTCCAGCTCCAACTCTTTAAAGATATTGCGCAGACTGGGTGGAGCCGGGCAGGTGTCAGGCACAGAAAATGACAGGCCCTGTGCCTGATTGGGCCCGTGATAAGGATCCTGGCCCAGAATCACTACGCTGACTTTCTGCAATGGCAGCAGCTCCAGTGCGCGGAAAGGGGCGGCCGGATAAATAGAGGCGCCATCCTGGCACTCCTTGTCCAACCACTTGGCCAGAGTTGCCAATATGTCTTGCAGCTCCGGGCGATCCAATGTGGCACGCCAGTCGCTGGGAAGGCGGGCAATTTGATTCAGGATGTTCTCGGTCAGGAGATTGCCGGAGAGTAGTTCCTCACCAATCAGGCTGAGCTGTGCCGCAGGGGCTTGAGAAGATGAGCGGGCCATAGTCTGCATACAGAGTTATTTGTCCGCCTATTGTAATAGGGGAGAGGTGGCCTACCTATCTGCCTGGATGGGGTGCCTCTATATAGAGAGGGGTTTGGCGGTCAAAAGTAGGTGCTTGGTATGCCTCTATATATAGAGGGATGACCGGCGCTCTATATATAGAGTGTTGTAGACCAGGTTCCAGATTAGCGGTCCATGGTGGTAGCCTGGGATTTGTGTAGCCTTCCCCAGGATTGCAACTGCATTCTTATCTTGTCTGTCTGTCTGTCTGTCTGTCTGTCTGTCTGTCTGTCTGTCTGTCTGTCTGTCTGT